>Ga0190343_1000050_pt1 | contig 61001 bp, 38 predicted proteins | sample 48721312_MG_FD_161664 | JGI IMG/M metagenome (GOLD analysis project Ga0190343, IMG submission 161664) | Hydrothermal vent microbial mat bacterial communities from Southern Trench, Guaymas Basin, Mexico - 4872-13-1-2_MG | ecosystem: Environmental > Aquatic > Marine > Hydrothermal vents >... | reverse complement strand
CACCTACTACAAACTTAGGCGCTAAAGCACCTACTACAAACTTAGGCGCTAAAGCACCTACTACAAACTTAGGCGCTAAAGCACCTACTACAAACTTAGGCGCTAAAGCACCTACTACAAACTTAGGCGCTAAAGCACCTACTACAAACTTAGGTACCAGATTAATTATGCTCAGGTACTTACTACAAACGGGTAAACGGGCCCGTGTTGACTATAAGTTAGGTTTGATCAGGATACCTTTATGTTTAATGAACTGATAAAAATTTTTCCTTATGGGTTACTTGCATTGAGTAACGCCGTTTATACAGCACCTCCAGTTCCCCCAATATTAATTGTCACTGAGGAAAGTACAACGGTTACTGCTTCTTGGACTACAGTTGAAGGCGCAAATGGATATCATCTGTTCTACGCGCCCTATCCAAGTGCAGACTCGATTAATAGTATTAATATGGGCGCTAAAACCAATCTGTCAGTCAAACTCTGGAATGAGGCAGCATTTTACGTGGCCGTTAAGTCTTACAATAATGAGGGCCGTAGCGGCTACTCTAACATTGAATCTTTTACGCTTGAGTGTCCGCCTAACGGAGACAAATGCGATCAGTTAAAAACGCTCGTTAAAGCATGGGCCTCAAAAGCGATGATACCCAGTGTCATGCTTCGAGCTGAAGACTCTAATGGTGTTATCTACTCAGGTTCAGCCGGACAAAAGTCTTTCCACGATGATCGAGCGGTGACAGCCGAATCGTATTTCCGCGCTGCCAGTGTAGGCAAACTGTTTACCGCCGTTGCTGTGCTACGACTGGTAGAGAAAGGGGTGTTAAACCTTGATGATTCGATTGGAAAATTCCTCCCTGAAGCGCTCGTTAATCGCCTACATCAGGGCAAAAGGCCAAGTATTACTATTCGACAATTATTATCTCATACCAGTGGCTTAGCGAATATTGACAACGATCCGGCCAAAAACGCTTGGCTAGCACAACAACCACAACAACCGAAAAAACCGGCAGAACTGCTTGATTTTGCACTCAAATTAGGGCCACAGTTTGAACCTGGCAGCAGTCAACTCTATACCTCAGCCGGTTATATCGTGTTAGGTATGGTTATTGAAGCCGTCACCGGAAAAGCTTATCATGAAATTGTGCGTCGCGACGTTTTAAAGCCTCTTAGGCTGGATAACACCTTTGAAGAAACACACGAATTGCCGGCGAGCGTTACCCCAATACACAGTTATGCCGGAGACTATGATATGAATTTGATCCATCCGAGTATGGAATTTGCTGATGGTGGATTTGTGACGACAACAGCAGATTTAACTCGGTTTGGTAAAGCACTGGCTCGTGGGGAACCTTTTACCGATCCGCAAACTCTTAAGTTGATGATGGAGCCATACGGAACAGAGTTGATTGGATTAGGGCCTTTCGTTGGAAATACTGAAAATGGCGATTGGTATTTCTATCATCCTGGACATTGGGGAGTCATGTTATTTGTTGTGCCCAGCAAGCAACTGGCTATCGCATTTACCATTAACCAAAGTGAAGCTGACTACTCTCAATTCTTAGATCAAATTCTTGAAATTGTACTGTATTAGTGTGTAAACTTTGCGCGGCTAAAAACTGAAACGAAGTTATTCGGTGTGCGAGAACTACTAAAAACACGCCCCTAAATCAATACCATTAAATTATACTCAACGTGGCCATAACTTGGATTTCCTGGTAGCTACACAGGCTATATTAATCTCGCCCCGTTGGGGCTTGAAGGCAAAAACCCTTGAGGTAGCTCTTAATTTAATGGCACAGCTCCCTAAATTCCCTTCAAACCCGACTCAAGACTTTCAAGCGTATGATGATTTTTATATCAATTGACACGCTGTGGCTACGACTTATGTGCATAGAAATAAATTCACCGAGACAGATTTTACGAAAATCAATTATAATTTTTCACTATAAATCCTTGCTTATATGCAATCCTTGTAGCTATTAAGTATTAGAAATCCCTGCTTATATGCAATCCTTGTAGTTATAGAGTATTAGAAATCCCTGCTTATATACAATCCTTGTAGTTATTGAGTATTATAAATCCCTGCTTATATGCAATCCTTGTAGTTATTGAAGAATAGCTCCAAACCGCTTGAAATCCTTATTATAAATCCCTGCTTATATGCAATCCTTGTCGTTTTTCATTAGTATAATCCCTGCTTATATGCAATCCTTGTAAGCGCCAAACCACTTGAAATCATCAGGATAATGACTCTAAAAATATCCAAACCCAATCAAATTAGACACCGTTACACTCAAACATTGAGAGCGCCTCCCGAAAAAGTCTTTCCACTACTTTGCCCGGTTCGTGAAACCGAATGGGTGCCAGATTGGAACCCTGAACTGGTCATCTCAAACTCTGGTGTGGCAGAAACGGGATGTGTGTTTGTTACCCCGGCTTCACCTCAAAATGCCATCTGGATCATTACGCATTACGATCCGGAAAAATACACACTCGAAATACATAAAATAACGCCCAATCATACCGTTGGTAAGCTTGAAATCGTTTTGGCTGATGACGGTGTTGGTGGTACAAAGGCCGAAGTTGCCTATTCATACACGGCCCTAAGTCCCGAAGGTGAAGCGTTTTTAGAAGAGTTTACAAAAGAGTGGTACCGAGGTTTTATGGAACGTTGGGAACAGGCCTTGAATCATTATTTATCAACCGGTGAGAAAATCAAATAGGTACGCCAAAGGTAGTGGTAATCGACAGATATATTAACGTGAGTTCGACTTTTCAATAAGTGATATAAATCCTATATTAATCAATTATTTGATGACAATTAATTGATTAAAAATCAATTTGTGATATTAAACCCTTAGCATTAATACGTTAATAACCCTTATTTGTGGGCCATCAACTGGAATGAACCAGTACAGCTTATGGGTTTTGTTTTTAACTGATTGATAATTCAGTCATTCTAACTAAATAACTGATATAACAACTAATTTTATAACTCATTGATATTTAAAGCAGAACTCACGTTATTAATGAAAAAAATGAAAAATGAACCTGTTGTTTGTAAATGACTCATTTTATAAATAACGAATCTGGTTCGAGTTGCTCAAAATAACGCCCACTACCGGTAGGCGATAAATCGCCTACTACAAACAGGCTGAGAACCAAAAGGGCTACGCTGATGTTGTTCTTTCTTTAACCAATTAATTATTAAGTTATTATTTTTATTCCTAACTTTTAATTCGTCATTACCCATTCCCAATTGCCAAGGATTTTGGCGTTTTGCAAGTACCTCGCTATAGTTAGTATATATGTTAGCCCCATCCAGGCAATAAATGAAAAACATTGCCGTTTGTTTGGCATCAACACTTGGATAATATGAGCCAGGTTCAATCCGTTTTTCTTCCCATATTTGAACAAGCTGCTCCCTTTCACTTTCTTCTGCAAATTCAAGAGAGTCAGTCAACTCATCAGGATCAAAAAGGCAAGTTTCCCATGGCTGAGTGGCACCGTTAGATTGTTCCCAAGTACGTTCTTGTTCAGAGCATCCGTAAATCAACTTTCGTATTTGTTCGCCATTTTTGTCATACAAATATTGAAACGCGTCTACTACAGTCTGAAATGACAGAAACACTACCTCACATTCATATTTTTTGGACAAAGCCGCAATGAGGTCATCACTAACATCCCGTTTACTGGGTAAGATGAAGCCGAGCCAATCATTATTTACCTCAGAACACACTGGATTAAGGGTTTGCACGTCAGAATATGATACCGACGTACACTTGACATAAATCGCATTCATGGTTGCCATTTGTAGACTCCTGTTCGTAGATAAAAAAAAGGGACTAGTGCAGGAGACTCGAGGCGAAAAACGTTTGCCTCGAAGGGTGTGTCGGGGATAATGAGTTCTATATTAAAAAACATTCAACTCCATTTCAATTCATGGCCCTCAATTTTGGCGGTTCAATATTAAACAGATAATTCAAGTCAAAAACGACAAGATTAGCAAAGCTTCCCTTCGGTTCGTTATAAGAAAGGACAAAAGTTAAACGATTTGTTTTTTCTGATTCTAACGGATTTTGTTGATACCTTATCAAAGTGCCAACCCCGAAAGGGGTGAATAGCCACAGGTGCAACCGGTGGAAAATGTGTCCCCGACGTGCCAACCCTGAAGGGGTTGAATGTGAAACCTGTGGTAAACAACCCCAAAGCCACAGGTGAAACCGGTGGGTTTTGTGTGTGCCAACCCCGAAAGGGGTTGAATGTGAATAAGTATGGTATTGATGTAATCAATAAAATTCAACAAGTTATACATTTCAACAGTTACAATCAGGTTTTTTTTAGTCAACCTGTTTGTAGTAAGCTTGTAATTGTCTTTTTAGGGCCATACTTAAATTCATTCAAGTCCATTTCAATTCATGGCCCTCAATTTTGAGCGGTTAATATACTTAGATTGGACTAAAAACGCCTCTCCCAACAGCTTTCCAGAAGGACTTGTCGTGGTTTTATTCCCCTCTTGAAAGCTATTCTTGGCACACAAGTCAGTATGTGATTGAAAGTTATATATTTTAAGGTAACTAATTTCACAACGGGCAGACACGTAGGTCTGCCCCTACAAGACATTCATTATGTCGTAGATTTTATGTAGGGGCAAACCTGTGTGTTTGCCCTCAGGTGTTAAATTATTTTTCTGAACATCTATAATTATAAAATTTTAACTTGTTAGCGTGACTCGTTAATGAGTCAGTTAAGTAGGTACGCGTAAATCCTTTAACATTCATCGGCCAAAAGAGAAATCGGATTTCTTGAAGAAATCCGATTTCTTTCGATCCTTAATTATGAACTATAAACGTTTGTTAGCACTAGGCAGTCTGTCATTGTTATTAACATCCACCGCGTCGGCTGAAACGGTCTTCCGTGCTCACTTCATACATATCAATGATCACCATTCTCATCTGGTGGCGGAAAACTATACGCTGAAATTTAATGGCGTAGAAACGTCGGTAAAATTGGGTGGCTTTGCCAGAGTGGCCGCCAAAATTAACGAGCTGAGAGGCCGTTTAGAGAATCCGTTGATATTGCATATCGGTGACGCGGTGCAAGGCACGCTTTATTATACTTTATTTAAAGGTGATGCTGACGTTGAACTGATGAACACGGTGGGCTTTGATGCTTTTGCGTTGGGCAACCATGAATTTGATGATGGCAATGCCGTGCTTGCCCACTTTCTCAAACAAGCGAAGTTTCCCATTCTTGCCGCTAATATTTATTTTTCTCAGAGCAAGGACTTGAACGGATTGGTTAAACCTTACCTCATCAAAGAAATTGACGGCCACAAAGTCGGCCTTATCGGCATCGACACGCTCAAAACCCTCTATAGTTCTTCGCCCGGTAAGGATTTGGCCTTTTTTGATGAGGTGGCAACGGCCAAAAAGAGGGTAGCCGAACTCGAAGGCAAGGGCATTGATAAAATCATCTTGATGACGCATTACGGCTATACGCAGGATCAAGCGCTTGCTAAGCAAGTTGCCGGTGTGGATGTGATTTTAGGCGGAGATTCCCATACGCTGTTAGGCGATTTTACGAAACTTGGCCTTCATTCAAAAGGCCCTTATCCCACCAAAGTCATGTCGCCCAGAGGAGAACCGGTTTGTATTGCCCAAGCTTGGCAATATTCTTATGTTGTCGGTTCTTTAAGTGTTGGATTTGATGACAAAGGTGTTGTGACGGAGTGTGACGGCAATCCCATCTTGTTGGTTGGCGACACTTTTAAGCAGCGCGATGCGAACGGCAATAAAAAACTCGTTGATGCTGAGACTCAAGCCAAGATTGAGGCCATAATTGCCAACAACCCCAATATCGACATTGTGAAACCCGATCAGGTTGTTGCCAAGCAACTGGCCGAATACACCGAACCGGTGGAAAAGCTTTCCAAAGAAGTGATTGGGCATGCGGCCGATAATTTATTGCATATCCGTATTCCGGGCACCCATAAATCGGGTGTTGAATTGCCTAACGGCAGCCAGATTGCCCCCATCGTTGCCGAAGGCTTTCTCCAACAATTGAACAGCCGAAACTATGACGCTGATCTCGTTATTCAAAATGCCGGCGGTGTACGGATTGATGTGTTCAAGGGTGATATTACCATTGAAACGGCCTATACTTTACTGCCTTTCGCCAACACCCTTTATGTGTTGGAGCTGACAGGCGCGGAAGTCAAGCAAGTGCTTGAAGATGCCTTGAGTCATCACTTTGATCAGGGTGGTTCTACTGGTTCTTTTCCTTATGGGGCCGGTATCCGCTATACCCTCGAAATCAATCGCCCGACTAATCAGCGTATCACCCGTCTTGAAATCAGAGACGAGAACGGCAAGTGGTCACCTATTGAATTCGATAAAATGTACAAGGTGGGAACAAATTCTTTTATCGCCAGCGGCCGAGATGGTTATACTACCTTTGGCAAAGTCTTAGCAGAACGGGGTGGCGTAGACACCTACTTTGGTTATGCGGAATCGTTTGTGAACTACGTCAAGGAAGTGGAGACAGTGACGATACCAAAACAAACCGGGGTGACATACAGAGATTAATCCTCACCCGGCCCTCTTCCTCAAGGGAAAGGGCGTTCCCAAACTTGAGTTTGGCAGGTGTCCAAACCTAAGGAAGGCAGACGGTGTCCAACGTTCAACCCCGAAGGGGTTGAATGTGAAACGCAGTAACGAGCGGAGCGAGATAATAGCCACAGGTGAAACCTGTGGAAAATGTGTCCCCGACGTGCCAACCCCGAAAGGGGTTGAATGTGAAACGTAGTAACGAGCGGAGCGAGATAATAGCCACAGGTGAAACCTGTGGTAAACAACCCCAAAGCCACAGGTGAAACCTGTGGGTTTTGTGTGTGTCAACCCCGAAGGGGTTGAACGTGAAACGCAGTAATGAGCGAAGCGAGATAATAGCCTTAAGGAAAACCTGTGGTAAACAACCCCAAAGCCACAGGTGCAAGCTGGGCTGATGAAAAGGAGCAGTATTTAAGCCAATTTTGGGTTCATTGTTGATCCCGCTTTTGTGTTTTCACAATTAGCACCGCTGAGCTTCGGTTCACAATTTTCACCTCAGTGCCAACCTGGGGTGATGAAAAGGAGGTTCCTTTGGTTCTAAAACTTGATCCAATTTTTATTCCGCTTCATTTTTATTATTTTAAAAACAATCGCATCGGCAAAAGTTTCGCTGAGCGAAACTTTTGCCGATGCAAGTATTCTTTAATTCATTAATCATTAATCATTAATCATTAACAATTTTCACCATCCCAGTGCCAACCCCTTCTGGGTAATTCAACCCGCCAAATTTTGGCTAAAAAAAAATCCATTTATTCCAAAAATCCGTTATACTAATACTATCATTGTAAATAACTCTTATGTCACTCTATTTTTGGGTATTTTACTTGTCTATCATCTTAACGCCTACAACAGAAACATTCCGCTTCGCTACCTTCAACACGGCCTTGAGTCGCAACGAAGCCGGTGGACTCATTACTGAGCTTTCCACCTCCAACCATCAACAAGCCAAAAACGTTGCCGAGATTATCCAGCGCGTCAATCCCGACGTTCTCGCCCTGCAAGAATTCGACTATGATGAAGGTGGCAAGGCGCTACAATTGTTTCAAGACAATTACCTCCGTATCGGCCAACACGGGGCCCAACCCATTGATTTTAAATATACTTATGCCGTGCCGTCCAATACGGGTATTCCTTCTGGCAGGGATTTAGACAAGGATGGCAAAATAGACGGCCCCGGTGATGCCCTTGGCTTTGGCTGCCATCCCGGCCAATATGCCTTTGCCATTCTCTCTAAATATCCGATCAGGAACACTTCCCCTAACACACCCCGATGCCAAGGCTGTGTTAAGGACAATATCCGCACCTTCCAGCATTTTTTGTGGAAAGACATGCCGGGCGCGAAATTGCCCAAGAATCCTGCGACAGGAGAAACGTGGTATTCAGCAGAGGCCTTAGAGATTTTTCGGCTCTCCTCAAAAAATCATGTTGATGTGCCGATTGAATTGCCTACCGGTATCATTCACCTCCTTGTTGCTCACCCAACGCCGCCGGTGTTTGATGGCGACGAAGATCGTAATGGCTTACGCAACTTTGATGAAATACGCCTGTTGGCGGATTATATAACGCCCGGCAAGGCCGATTATCTCTATGACGACAACGGACAAAAGGGCGGCTTAGACGCAACAGCGCATTTTGTTATAATGGGTGACATGAACGCCGATCCGGTTGAAGGCGACAGCACAGACAACGCCATTCATCAATTACTGAACCATCCACGTATTCATCAACACCCGGCCCCAACCAGCCCCGGCAGCAAAGAAAACGCCCAATTGAATCCAGACACCTATAACAAAGGCAACCCAGCCCATCAGACGGCCAGTTGGGGGTTGCGCGTCGATTATGTCTTGCCTTCAAGAGATTTAAAGGTTTACGCGTCTGGTGTTTTTTGGCATAATTCCTCTAACCCTTTGTATTACTTAGTAGAAAAACAAGGAGAAACAGAGGCCAGTTCAGATCATCATTTAGTCTGGGCTGATATCGCCCTGCCATAACACAGTGCAAGGTTTAACTTGCAGCGCCTAAAGGCAATTCATTGATAGTACAACGAATTCGGAAATAAACGAATGGGGTGATTGCGGGATTTGCTCTCACCACCTATCAGTTTAGTACAACTAATCTCATTCGTTCCCAATGACGGTATTTTTTGAGATTGGCTTGGGAAGTGCAAGGGTTAGCTTGCACCGCCTAACGGCAATTCATTGATAATACAACGAATTGGGAAATAAATCGTCATGGCTAAATTATTTCGCCACCCCCAAATATGAAAATCCGTTTCGGAACGCGTATCCGTTGTACTAGATGCTATAGGTATTTTCACAGTAAGCGAATGGGGATATTGCGGGATTTTTTCTATTATATTCGTTTATTTATTTGTTCAAGAATGAATGCTACTACTTCAATCGTTGTACTACCGTTTTTCAGATAAAGATTTTTGGACTAAAAACCTCGGCGGTTTGCAAAACCTCGGCGGTTTTAAAAAATTTATGAACACTTACAAGGAGATGATTTAAATGAAAATTGCTATTACCAGCCAAAACAAGCGCGAAATCACCGAACACGCTGGGCGGTGTCGCAAATTTTGGATTTACGAAATCTTTGATGGCAAAATCAACGACAAAACGTTGTTGGAACTCTCGAAAGAACAATCGTTCCATGACAGTTCAGCCCACGAACCCCATCCCCTAGACGAAGTGCAAGTTTTTATCACCGGCGGTATGGGCAAGGGATTAGTGCAACGCCTGAAAGCAAAAGGCATTGAACCCATTATGACTAACGAAAATGAACCCGATCGTGCCGTCGCCGCTTATCTGGAAGGGACTTTGTCCAAACTTTAGTTTGGACTTTGGAGTCCAAACTTTAGTTTGGACTTTGGAGTCCAAACTTTAGTTTGGACTTTTTTTGCCGTCCAAAGCTAAGAACGTGTTTTAAAACTCAACTTAACTCATTGTTTTATAAGCAATATATATTTTATAAGTGATTGATTCTTGGACTTTTCAAACACGCTCTAAGTTTGTAGTAGGCGCTTTAGCGCCTAAGTTTGTAGTAGGCGCTTTAGCGCCTAAGTTTGTAGTAGGCGCTTTAGTTTGTAGTAGGCGCTTTAGCGCCTAAGTTTGTAGTAGGCGCTTTAGCGCCTAAGTTTATAGTAGGCGCTTTAGTTTGTAGTAGGCGCTTTAGCGCCTAAGTTTGTAGTAGGCGCTTTAGCGCCTAAGTTTATAGTAGGCGCCTAAGTTTATAGTAGGCGCTTTAGCGCCTAAGTTTATAGTAGGCGCTTTAGCGCCTAAGTTTGTAGTAGGCGCTTTAGCGCCTAAGTTTATAGTAGGCGCTTTAGCGCCTAAGTTTATAGTAGGCGCTTTAGCGCCTAAGTTTGTAGTAGGCGCTTTAGCGTCTGTAACAAAATAACTTGAACAAATTTTCTCAAATTAATTTATTAGAATTTGCTCTACAAAAATGACCAGGTTATTTTGTAACAGGCCCTTAATGTACTTTAAACAATATTTCTAAAACCGACGGGTTTCAGTTGAGGGCCAGGTTTTCAAATTGATTGGGCCACTTTTTGTTAATGTACTTTCACAGTTTCCAAAACCGACGGGGTTCTTTTGGGGGCCAGGTTTTCAAATTGATTGGGCCACTTTTTGTTAATGTACTTTCACAGTTTCCAAAACCGACGGGTTTCTGTTGAGGGCCAGGTTTTCAAATTGATTGGAGCACTTTTTGTTAATGTACTTTCACAGTTTCCAAAACCGACGGGTTTCAGTTGAGGGCCAGGTTTTCAAATTGATTGGGCCACTTTTTGTTAATGTACTTTCACAGTTTCCAAAACCGACGGGGTTCTTTTGGGGGCCAGGTTTTCAAATTGATTGGAGCACTTTTTGTTAATGTACTTTCACAGTTTCCAAAACCGACGGGGTTCTTTTGGGGGCCAGGTTTTCAAATTGATTGGAGCACTTTTTGTTAATGTCTATAGCATTGAGGCTAGGATAGGGGCAGGTTCATAGTAGGCGAGTTATCGCCTGTTTTCAAAACCGTTATTTTGAGATGTAATGACATGATTACTCAAATTGAAGCCAAAAATTTCCGCTGTTTGCGTGATGTTCGTCAATCCTTAGGAGCATTCCACATTCTTGTTGGCCCCAACGCCACTGGTAAGACGACCTTTTTTGATGTTTTCGCCTTGCTGGGACGCTTAGTGTCAACTGGATTAGAGGCTGCTATATCTGAGCGTACTCACAATTTAGCTGATTTATTTTGGGGAAAATCCGGAACACAGTTTGACTTGGCGATTGAAGCAAAGATTCCAGATAGCCAACGCCTGACACAAGCTTTTGAGAAGATTCGTTATGAAGTCACTATTGGCATGGATTCGATGAGCCGTGAAACGGCAATACTTGCGGAACGTGTTTTGTTAATCGGGCCTCAGTTAAAACGTCTCGTTGTCAGCAAAGATGATGAGAAATATGACCACTTTTATCCAGAAGTCTCTGAACCCATCGAACATCATTCCACACTTTCCTTTAAACTGGGTTCTCAGCGCTCGGCACTGGGTAATTTGCCAGAAGATGATTCCCAATTTCCGGTGAGTGTTTGGTTTAAAAATTTACTCACGACTGGGATACAACCATTTATCCTCAATAGTCGAATTATGCGCCAACCAAGTCCGCCAGGCCAACAACGTCGTTTTAAACCGGATGGTTCTAATTTGCCTTGGATGATAGAGTGGCTACACAAACAAGCCTTTGAAAATTATCAAGATTGGATAAGTCATTTACAAACGGCGCTTGATGATCTTGAAGATATTTATACGGTAGTACGTCCAGAAGATAGGCATCGTTATCTGGTAATGCGTTATCGGGGTGGCTTAGAAGTGCCTTCTTGGATGACATCGGATGGTACATTAAGAGTGTTGGCTTTAACTTTACCGGCCTATTTACCTCATTTATCGGGTATTTATTTAGTTGAAGAACCGGAAAACGGCATTCACCCGCGAGCGGTGGAAACGATTTATCAATCGTTATCTTCCGTTTATGATGCTCAAGTTCTACTGGCAACACATTCACCAGTGATTTTAAGTACGGCAAAATTGCAAGAGATATTGTGCTTTGCCAAAGAAGGGGCGACGAAAATTGTGAGTGGTAACCAACATCCCGCTTTGAAGCATTGGAAAGGTGAAACCAATCTCGGTGTTTTGTTTGCAGGGGGGGTATTGGGATGAAAGATTTAGTCGTTCTGGTTGCCGATAAAAATATGGAATACTCAGTCAAAGGCAGACTGAGTCGCCCCCAAGCACTGTCAATACGTCAAATTAGTTTCGATCTGTTTGTTCATCCCCACAATGATCCGGGTTGTCTTAATGATGGACATCATTTTTTGCGAACTTCTTTAAATCAAAGCACCCATGCCTTAATCTTATTTGATAGAGAAGGGTGTGGGCGTGAGGGTTTAACTCGACAACAATTAGAACAGCAAGTTGAAGCTAACCTTTTTCGTTCCGGTTGGCAACAAGCTGCCGCTATTGTGTTAAACCCGGAATTAGAAATTTGGGTATGGAGCGACTCACCTCATGTTGCTGAGCTATTGGGCTGGAAACAACCTGAGTTAAACAGATGGTTAAAAACTAAAGGATTTTTACGTGAAGGAGAGATAAAGCCAGAAAGACCCAAAGAAAGCATGGAAGCCGCATTGAAAAAAGTACGCAAACCACGTTCTTCAATTTTATATCGACGATTGGCTGAAAAGGTCAGTTTTGGACGTTGCACTGATGAAGCATTTAACAAATTCAAAACGACATTGCAAAACTGGTTTTCACCTTGAAAAATACTTGAATTACCAAAAAATTGCTTAGAGTCGTTTGGAAACTTTTTTGGAGCCCTAAGCATTTTGACATTTTTTGGAGTCCAAACTTTTTTGGAATCCAAACCTTTAGGTTTATAGTTTTTTAGAGTCTGTTTTCGGAGTCCAAACCTTTAGGTTTGGACGTTTTTTGGAATCAAAATTGTTTTTGGAGTCCAAAGCTAAAGCTTTGGACTCCATGAATGATTTTTGGTTAGAAAAAATTTTGGGATTTCGGGATTCAAAAATCGTAGACTAGAGTAACGGTGCTGGTTGTGTCGGTTTTTTCCGTGCCCGGAGGAACCTCGCTATTGTTTTTGATCAACAGTGACAACTTCAATTTCAGATTCTCCATCACACCAACCAGAAACCCAGTATCGGATTCACTGTAGACATTCTCAGTACCGCCTTCTACCTTCAAATATTGGGTAAATTCGGTATTGTCACTGATTTTCTGACGGTAGTTCAGCCCAAGATAGCCAATCAGTTGCTGGTCGTTAGTTTCACTGTAAATGTCCAACAGGATGTTGTTCTGCCCTATACCGACACCGGCTTCTAGCTTTAAGCCCGTGCTATCCGTGTTAATTAGTTGGTGCCCATAGCCAAAAATCAGCGAGGACTGATACTCATAACCACTGAAGCGATCCTCTTCATATCGGAATTTACCGAGTAGGTAACTGCTATCGGACCAGTGGTAATTGCTTTGCCATTTCAAACCGTATGTCTCTGCACTCAGTGTACTGTTGTCTTCCGAACGCAAAGTCTCCAGTTTAATATTATGTTCCCACGGCAACACTTTGTAGCCGAATCCTAATTTGGCAACGAGACTCTGAGTTTCGGTATTGCCAGTGGTTTGGGTAAAACCTAACTCACCTTGACCATTCCAAGGCTTGTCTTCTGCTACCGCTGCCTGAAGACAGAGCGAAACCGCTAACCCTAGAGCCAGTTTTTTGTGCATAACAAATTTCTCCTTTCGACGAAACTCCTACAAAAAAATTCAGGGATAAAGAAAATCAATAATTTACAGCCAAAAAACCGTTAATAACAGTATTTATTATATGGATTAATAATTAACTATACTTAGCACCGTTACAAACGAAGTCACGAGCGGAACAAGATTATTTTAACATCGTTATAAGTACTGAAGCACAAGTTTTCAGGTATTTTGAATTCCTAAGTTTGTAGTAGGTGCTTTAGCGCCTGAGTTTGTAGTAGGCGCTTTAGCGCCTTGCGTTTGTAGTGGGTGCTTTAGCGGCTTGCGTTTGTAGTAGGCGCTTTAGCGCCTAAGTTTGCACATGTTTTCAGTATTTTGAATTCATAAAACACCGAAGTTAAAGGGGGATATTCAATGAAAATACCTGTTTATTTTTGCTTCAGTACTTACTAGGCACCGTCATCCTTAAGTTTTTTGTCATGTCTCATGGTTCGAGAAAAGCGGAGCGATAAATATCGAACCATAAAAACAAGATTTCTCTTCGAGTAGAAATGACTTTCAGCGCGATTTGTGTAAAATATTATATTTCGCTACGCTCGTTACTGCGTTTCCGAGCGAAGCAAGATCAGTTTTTACTCCTTTGAAAAGGAGTGAATACACCCCCAACTTCTTCAATCCAAGGAGTGCGCGAAGCCCCTCTTTAAAGGGGCGTGTCAAGATTCTCAAAAAACGCTTTACGAGTTCTGAGCGAAGCGAGAGCATTTATAACGGTGTGCAGTCTAACAATCATTTTACTCTGTCTCTTTTTTATATTTCAACTGCGAAATGAGACAGTCTTCCAAACTGATGTCATCCCGCACACCGAGATAAGTGGGCTGGTAAAGATTACCCCCTTTATAGGCATACAGATAGCGAACTTCAATAATTGAATCCACCGCGGGAATTTTTTTGTTTGGCGGGATTGTGACATTTCCCACGCCAACTTGATTTTCATCGTCGATAACCGCAACCGCAACACTGCGCTTATCATTTTTCTTAGTGACAATAACAGAGGCGGTGGCATAGAACTTGAATTTTATCTGATTTCCGCCGCTGTTGGGCCGGCCGGCCGTGTAGGGAGCGGAATGTTTTTTGAAAACAATGCCCTCCGATCCAGAAGCCTTTAACCGCTCATACAATTGTTGTTTTTCTTCCGTGGTTTTGGCCGTTTCAACGACAACTATTGAGCCGCTCAAACCCAAGTTCTCAAGATGTGACAGCCTTTCGCGGTAGGGAGTTGGCTTTATATCGGTGTTGTTAATTTCTAATAAATCAAAAGCGAACAGTTTTTCTCCCACAGCTTCACCATCCACCAAGTAAGTCTGATCAACTTGTGACGCACTATTGAATATCGTGTCTGGCGCACCGACTTCAAGGCCTTTTCGGTTAATCGCAATGAGGGTGTCCGTTTTGCGGATAAGCATTCTCTTCCCGTCATGCTTTTCCTGCGCCCACCACTTATTGTCATTGATGAGCTGAGTGACTTTGGGTTCGTCAACAAAGTTTAATAATTGACATTGGACACCCGTATCCTTCATATCAGCGTCGGTATGAACATACTGTGAGCCTTCCTCGCCGGGTGCGTAACCTTTCGATGTTTTGCTTTTCAGCAGTTTGTCATAGATTTTCTTAGCAGAAGCGTAATCGACGGGTGTATTCGTTTTAGTCCCCGTTTTGAGCGTCGCTCCCCGGCGCCCATAAGCAAAGTTCACCACAAAACTGTTGCTACCCGCTTCTTCTATAGAAGCCTTGTAAACTTTATCGCTGCTTCCTTGTTTGAAATACAAGGTAATTTTTTCGGAACTCATAACTCCTCCTTTTTTGATTTAAATAACACACCCCGAAATCATCAGGAGTCCAAACTTTAGTTTGGCAGGGTGAAAAAATCTCAAATTTAACACCCAAGTGTAACTCCCAGGATTGAAGGAGCCGGGGGTGTGTTAGGAAAAATGTTTGCCAATCCTAAAAAAAATTTGTCAAGCTAGAATAAGTTTTTCCAAGTTCACTGTATTAAGTATTATGGTAATCTTTAAAAATTTCAAGTGCTTTTTAACCCTCTCGTTTTATTAACACATCCGATGTTTAGCAAACATCGGATGTATTTTCCAAGTTAGTTATTTTTCTGGAACACTATAGATGCGAATTAAGGGTTCAATTGAATCTGATAAAATAAATAACTTATAAAAACATCTTCATTGAAAGTAATTTTATAAGGTTTCTCCGATCAAAGAAATGACATCTTTGTTCATTCTACATTTTTCATTTGATCGCGAGATATTCGCATTATAGGTAATTGGTAATTGGTAATTTATTTGTCAGTACTTGCTATTTTTAAAAACGGCTGCGACTTACCACCTATCAGTTTTTTCGAAGTCTTAAATATCAAGAACAGCGAATGACGAGCCGAAAAACCAATTGGTGAAAAAGAATGGGTGGCTTTCATCACAAGAAAATCGTTTTGGTACAGAATAATTCGTTTATCCGCGTAATAGGCGTTCCAGAACGATGTTTCGTTGTACATTCGTTTATCCTCGTCATTCGTTGTGCTTAATATTCAATGAGTTAGAAAAAACTGATAGGTGGTAAGCGGGTATTCCTTATCAAGGATTTGAACAGTTATTTTTGTGATAGAATAATGGCTAAATAAACTCTCAATATTTTGCCAGACAAAAATTGAGATAGATAAATTAACTGATACTCGATGATCAAGTTTTTTCGTGCGCCCAAACGCCCAAGGATTGTTATAAAAACGGATTTCTTCGCTAATTGATTGAAAGTGTACTACTTCTATTTAATTAAGCGAATCGGCCAAATCAAATCGTTCCGAAGAAAGCTATTCAATCAGCAAATGCTATTGACAAGAAAAGTTTTCAACACAGTTTTCAAGTTCACAGAGTATCACAGAGTTACACAGAGTTTAATATTTTTCGGTGAAATTTCGGTGAAACGCAGTAAAGCTCCGTGTCTCAGTGTTGATAATTTGAAAACTGATAGGTGGTAAGGCTCGTTTCTAAAATTCCTTATTATATACAATCCTTGTGCATTGTCAGACTAAAAACGTGATCATCGAGTGATAAGGAGTGAGTATATGAGTGAATTGCTCGAATTGGAAGATGAGGAGGTTCAAGAAATGGGTTCGTATAACCATAGTTTGGCACAAGCTCAGTTAACGGGCTTGTTTTTCAATGATAAAAGGTTCTCAGTGTTTATTGAATTAAGTTTGGAGGTTAGTCAAACAGACTTAAGCCAATTTGGTCTTAAAGCTAAAGAGGAACTGAAACCTGATATCTGTTTGTATCCAAAGACGGAGAAGAGCGGTTTTAGAAAGCGTGACATTCTAAAGATGTCGGATATGCCTTTATTGGCCATTGAAATTATTTCACCTAAACAAGGCATTGATGACATTCTCACTAAATTTGATGCCTATTTTGCACTTGGTATCAAGTCGTGCTGGTTGGTTATACCTCCAATGGAGGTTATAGATATCTATTCACAACTCGATCAACACAGAACTTTTGGTATGAATGACACCAATGTTATTGATGAATTAGCGGATATTAATCTGCCAATTAAGAATATTTTTGGATAAGCAAGGACTCTAAACTAACTCCAACACAGTAGCAAGAAAGTCATCAAGGATTTGAACGGTGATTTTCGTGATGAAGTATAGTACGAGAAATTAGTACAACTCATTTTGAAATAAACAAGTCTGGACATGGTGTTGTCCTAGATGATTTACAACAGAAAAGAGAAATCGGATTTATTGAAGAAATCGGATTTCTTTCTTTCAACGTGCGCGATGTAGGGCCATACTTTGATTTGAAAACCTTCAAAATCTGTTATGGCCCTCAAATCAGACTCATAACTACAAGGATTGCATATAAACAAGGATTTAGTCTTGGACTCTCGCACCAAAACCGTCATAAAAGTATTTGTATTTGTGCGCGATGTAGGGCCATACTTTGATTTGAAAACATTCAAAATCTTTTATGGCCCTCAATTCAGACTCATAACTACAAGGATTGCATATAAACAAGGATTTAGTCTTGGACTCTCGCACCAAAACCGTCATAAAAGTATTTGTATTTGTGCGCGGTGTAGGGCCAGACTTTCATTTGAAAACCTTCAAAATCTTTTATGGCCCTCAATTCAGACTCATAACTACAAGGATTGCATATAAACAAGGATTTAGGAAAAGAGAAATCTGATTTCTTTCAACGTGCGCGGTGTAGGGCCAGACTTTCATTTGAAAGCATTCAAATTCTGTTATGGCCCTCAAATCAGACTAATAACTACAAGGATTGCATATAAACAATAGGAAAATAGAAATCCGATTTCTTGAAGAAATCTGATTTCTTTCAACAAAACGTTGGGTGTAGCGAAGTGCTACCGGCCCACTACAATTATTGCTGAGTTTTTATCTGAACAACTATAGCGATTAACTCTATGAAATTGCCAAAACGATGCTTGAGCGCAATCCCTAAACTATTATCATCTAAGGCCATGCCAAAGCTAAAGCTTTGGACGGAAAGTTTTTAAAAAGGGTTAACGATTACCAGTGAGTCAATTATTTTAATTTTAAAAACAATCAGTTATTGCATAAATGACTGATTCATTAACCATTAATAGTTAACTATTAACTGTTAACTATTCGGGTGCGATATCAACTTCGGAGGTTTTTCTGTCCTTCCCCGGAGTGAGGTGACATTTCCTAAACAACCAGAAAAGGTATATAATTTTTTTTAGAATCCCTAATTTAAAAACCTCTAAGTAGACTTAAACAATGGATACGACAATTATACTAGGCATTGCCGCCCTTGCCGGCATCTTTGCGGGTGCGAAAGCACTCAAGAAAAAAAATCAGCCAGAGAAGAAAAAACCAAGTACCGCACCCACCACCGCCGAAACGCCAGCAAAGCCGGCACCGTTAGAAGATCAGGCCATCACCACCGCCGAAACGCCAGCAAAGCCGGCACCGTTAGAAGATCAGGCCGTCACTACCGCCGAGACTCCACCAAAGCCGGCACCGTTAGAAGATCAGGCCGTCACTACCGCCGAAACGCCACCAAAGCCGGCGGCGTTAAAAGAAACCACTGAAAGTCCGCCTTTGCCGGAGACTTTTGACGATATTATTATCAACCACAACTGCACAAGTCAAGAAATGGTTGAAACCTTGGCGCGTAATCTTGACAAGATCGGCTATCGTGTCTTTTCGGATAATTGGGAAACGTCCTCAAAGCAAACCGACAATTCAACGGCTAACACATTACCAAACGACAGTCAAGCCATACTGGTTATCACGCCAGAAGCCATTGAATCCGGTTGGGTGCGCGAAGAATATGAGTCGATGTTGAAGCGCCAACAAAATGACCCCGATTTTACCTTTGTGCCGGTGGTCTTTAATGACGCATTATCGGATTCTCCCTTTCTGTCTGATATCGAACTTGTCAACTTCAGCACGGAAAAATACCCTGAGGCCTTTCATCGGTTAGTGTCTTTTTTTGGCGAAAAATCCTTCGATGACAAAGACTTAGAATTGCCGCCCCCATTCGTAGCGCCGACGGCGGCACTGCCTCGCGGCACCCGTGAATTTATCCAAGTTCGGTTTAACCATTTTAAGCAAAATTCGCCACCGCCGCTAATGTTATTAGCACAAAGTGATCGTAGCCAAGCGCCGCTGATTGAGGCCCTGCTGACTGAGGCAAAGACGCGCTACAACCGTTGTTTGCACATCGCGCTACCGTATAGCACGGCGGCCGACACGCAAGACTCTTTTTCCGTCTTAGCACAACAATGTGAGTTTAGTGAAACCGTCAACAATGGAGTTGAATTTGAACAAGCGTTACTGGCACGGTTGAAAAACCAATCTAATCAAGCTAATCCGTTGTTTTTATTGGTGAGTCGTTTTGAACACGGCGCACAGTCCACCCGACAACAATTGGCTGGCATCGTGCGGAGTTTGAACGAAAGCCATGCCAATCAAGTACATATCATACTCTGTGGCGGCGAAAAACTGGTTGAATTAAAATACCTCCACGGCAGCCACTCATTGTTAAATATCGCCCAAGAATACCATTGGCCCGAATTAGAACGGGCTGATGTGTACGCGATGCGGGATAATTGTTGCCAAGATTTGGTACTGGATGACGAAGACACGGACAAGTTGCTGATTGAAAGTGGCCGACATCCCACTTTACTGCAAAAATGTTTGCAACTCTACCAGAACGATCCAACGCGCCCATGGCAAGACTATCAGGCCACTTTGAGTCTCGAGCCGTTAGCTTGGCGACTATTCACACCCTTTACGCGAAGCCAAAAAGAGATTCAACAAATGCGTGCGTGGTTAGCACATGAGGAGGTGGCCCCCGCCAGCGCCTTATACTCTTATGGTGACAAGCGTAATGAGTTATTGCAGCGTTTATACTGGAAAAACCTGCTAATTGAGCGGCCTATCAAAGGCCGCAAGCAATTATGTTGGCGAAGTGAAGCACTGCGCTCAGCCGGCCATTCAGTTATCAGTTATCAGTTATCAGTTATCAGTTAGCCATCAGATTACTAGGAGTCCAAACTTTAGTTTGGGCGGCCGGCGAGGCGATAAATCGCCTACTACAAACGGTAGGCGATAAATCGCCTACTACAAACTACAAACTGCGAACTACAAACTACAAACTACAGACGAACATGAAACCTGATACATGGACAAAAATGCCTTTACTTTTATGTGCTTACCTCATTTTGTTGAGTTAGCCATCAGATTACTAGGAGTCCAAACTTTAGTTTGGGCGGCCGGCGAGGCGATAAATCGCCTACTACAAACGGTAGGCGATAAATCGCCTACTACAAACTACAAACTGCGAACTACAAACTACAAACTACAGACGAACATGAAACCTGATACCTGGAAAAAAATGCCTTTACTTTTATGTGCTTACCTCCTTTTTTTGTCTGTTGACTCAATAGCGGCTTCAACACCATCGCCGTTCTTGCCAGAACAAGAGATTGAAAAGCAATTAACCACTATCGATAACAGAAGTGAAGTCACTTCTGTCACTTTTAGTCCAGACGGCCGTCTGTTGGCGTATGGCTCAGGTGATAACCGGGTACGCCTTTGGGATGTCCAATCTGGCCGGTTACTCAAGAGTTTTGAGGGACATAGCCAATCTGTTACCTCGGTGGCTTTCAGTGCAGACGGATTGATGCTCGCCTCTGGTTCTGAAGACAAAACCATACGTTTATGGGATATTAACTCTAAAACATTCCTCAAAACTTTTGAAGGACACCGCGGTGTTGTCAATTCTATCGCGTTCCACCCAGAGGGCAATTTATTAGCCTCTAGCTCTAACGGCGGGACAATTCGCGTTTGGAATATCCGCTCTGGTGAATTGCTTAGAAAACCGTTCAAATGGCAAGTTCGTAGTATGAGAACAGTTGCCTTTAGTCCTGACGGCAAAATGCTGGCGACAGGTGCATCCGATCTCAAAGTACGTCTCTGGAATACGAGCTCTTTTAAAATGTACAAACGACGCATGACATGTACAAAGTACCAACATGTGATTTCTCTGGACTTCAGCCCCAATAGCAGAATGTTGGCTTCTGGTTTTCGCCACGGCATGGTGTGTATCTGGGATACTCATTCGAGAAAATTAATTAAACGGCTGTATACCCATCAAACAGATGCTTTCACTTTCGTCGCTTTTGATGCTGAAGGGAAAAGGCTGGCATATAGCCTTTCTGACAAAATATTTTGGTGGAATATCGGTGCCGAAGAAGCTGTCGAATTACCGATAACGGTGCGCGATGCTTACGTCCGTGCCGTGGACTTTCACCCCAATCTTGGGAAGAAAAACATCCTCGCTTATGCTTCTAGCGATGGTACGGTGCGTCTATGGGATACTGAGAACAACAAATTGGTTGGGATATTCGCCGGTAATGCCGAGGGAAAATGGTTCTCTTGCATAGAAGAACAACAGTGTTGGTGTTCTGATAAGCCATGCGCTTCGCCCACTACGGAACCTGAGCCGGTACCCGATGACAAGCAACCTAACCTCCCATCTCCCACGGAAAGCAGCACTCCTCCGCCCAATTTGGTAACGGACGAAGCTGATCAGGATAAGGAAGAACCTAGTGCCTCTTTTGATAAGGATTTAGTGACTGGCGCGGCAAGTACCGGTGACAAACCGCCTACATATGCCGCGCTTCCCCCTGACAATGTCATTATCTATTTGCTAATACTCTTTATTTTGATAGTAATAGGCATCGCCATTGCGCTGTTTTTTTACCGGTCGTACATATGCAAAAAGAATGCGGCCTTATTAGCGACTCCGTTGCCGCAGTTACCTCAAAAACATCGGCTATTAAAACGCGCCCTCTGCCTGACTCAAGTATTGGCAAAAAACCAACTGTCTGCAAAAGACTTTGAAGAAGCCCTTGCGTTTGTCCAAAACAGTTCGCCAGCAGAACAGGCTGAGCTATTGGCAAAACGTTTGGGAGCCAAACAGTGCGAACAAACAGCCACGGATTTATTCACCGTCCACTTGCATGACAGCTTTCCGCTCAATCTGCAACGGTTTTTACTGTATTTTCCGGCGACAGAGCAAACGGAGCAGGATATCTTAAACCAATTACATCAACGTGAAGAGATGGCGTTGCAAAAAGTGGTCGTCATCACGCTTAATCCTGAGCAACTACAAGCTTTACGTCCTTATGGTGAAGACACGTCAAATTTGTGGATGGTGCCAGATGGCACCGACTTAACCTGCTGGTTGCTGTCAGCTACCCTCGTACCAACCTTTACGTGGCTGTTAACGGAACAACTCAAAGTGACACAAGTTTCTCCTTATCAAACCCATAGCGGCGTGAATAAGGAGGCGGTATTTTTTGGACGGACTCATATTTTAGACCGTATTCTCAACCGCGATCCGGCTAATTATTTAATCGTCGGTGGGCGGCAATTAGGTAAATCTAGTCTAATCAAACACATACATAGATTTTATCAAAACAAACCGCAGGTACAGTGCCACTATTTAACCTTACATGGCAATAGCATGCAAGAACAACTCGCGGTGACATTGGGGATGCCCAGTGATAGCGATTTTGATAGTTTGTTGAACCGATTGGCTGAGGTTGCGCCCGGAGAGCGGCGGTTGTTCTTGATAGATCAAGCGGATCAGTTCATTCAGGCCGAAATTAAAAACGGTTATCGCACCTTAAATCATTTTCGCAGTCGAAGTGAAGAGGGCCGCTGTTATTTTATATTAACGGGCATTTGGGACTTGTACTACGCTTCGGTGTTGGATTCTCAATCGCCATTGAAAAACTTTGGTGAACCTATCCGGATTGGTGCTTTGGAAGCAGAGGCTTGCCGTGATTTAGCCATTGAGCCGATGAAAAACATGCACTTGCGCTATGAGCGAGAAGCGTTAGTAGAAGAGTTGCTAAGAAAGACTGGGCAGCGGGCTAACTTGATTGCTATTGTCTGCCATGAAATGCTCAAAGGACTCAAAAGCCATCAGCGCGTTTTTGGGGAAGATGATGTGGCACAAGCACTCAACAGTGAGGCGGTGCGCGATGCGTTGAAAGGCTGGGGAATGTTAAGTGCTGACAAGCATGAAAATCGTTTGGATCGTATTATTGTGTATGCCACTGTTAAACAAGGTGAGTTTAAACTGGAAGAATTGATGAGTTTGTTAGAAACACACGGCTGCACTTATACCGCTGAACAAGTGAAACACTCGTTGGATCGTTTGGCGTTGAGTTTTGTGATTAAACGCGAATCGCAGGGGCGATATGTGTATAGTGTGCCGCTGCTTCGGGAAAGGTTGTTGGAGGATGAAGTGGATGAGTTGTTGCGCTGGGAGTTGAAGGAAGAGTACAACGGATTTTCGGAATAAACGGATTGATTATTTCCCTTTGGAGTCCAAAGCTTCAGCTTTGGCTTTGGAGTCCAAAGCTTCAGCTTTGGCTTTGGAGTCCAACTCCGGCATTCAACGCCAACCCCGAAGGCTTTGGAGTCCAAAGCTGTTTGAATCTGAATAGCCCTAGTGTATGCTGGAGTCCAAAGCTTCAGCTTTGGCTTTGGAGTCCAACTCCAGCGTTCATTCAACCCCGTGCATCCTTTTTCTAAGTCCAAATGACAGGACAAATAACACGACGGCGGCTCCCATAGCAATGCCGACAAACATTAAAAAGAAAGTCGATATAGATTGTGTTTTCACTATGTCATCTATCATGCCGTATAAAACGCCGCCAACATAATTGCCTACTGCCACCGCTAAGAACCACATCCCAAACATGATGCCCATTAAGTGTTTCGGGGAGAGTTTGTTCACAAACGATAAACCGACGGGTGAGATACATAATTCACCCATTGTATGTAGTAATATCGCTAAAATCAGCCACATCATACTGACTGACGCTGATTCTGCTCCTTTAGGAATGTTCGCAGCGCCGATGACTAACACCAAAAAACCTAAGCCTAACAAAAAAAGGCCTAACGCAAATTTCAGTGGGCCGTTAGGGTTTTTATCTATGTTATCCAATTTAATCCATAACATAGAAACAAATGGGGCCAATATAAAGATAAAAAAGGGATTGAGTGTCTGAAACCAAGAGGCTGGGATTTCAAAACCTATCCACATCAATTGTCTCTCGGTATATTTCAGAGCAAACACGTTCATAGATGAGCCAGCTTGCTCAAACGCTAACCAAAATACAATGGAAAAAAAGGCTAGGATAAGAAGGGCGTATAAACGTTCTTTTTCGTCTTGCGTCAATGGTTGAATCTCTGTTGCAACAACCTTATTTTTCACCTTGATGGGTTGTAAGCCAACATCTCCTAACATATTTTGAAGCGAATAAAATAGCACTAGCCCGAAACTCATACCGACACTGGCTGCGCCGAAACCGTAATGCCAGCCAACTTTTTCGCCTAAGTAGCCACAAACTAAAATGCCCAAAAAGGCACCGATGTTAATCCCCATGTAAAAGACAGTATAGCCGGAATCTTTTAAAGGACTGCCATCAGGATAAAGTTGCCCTACCATTGAAGAGATGTTGGGTTTGAAAAAACCATTGCCAATGACTAACAGAAGTAAGCCCAAATAGAAGGCGAATATAGACTCAAACGCCAAGGAACCGTGCCCCAGCGCCATTAAGAAAGCGCCAATCATCACGGCATAACGAAAGCCTAAAAATTTATCGGCTAAATAGCCACCGAGAAGCGGTGTCACATACACCAAGCCGGTATATAAACCATAGAGTTGCCCAGCTTGCGCCGAACTCCAACCTAAACCGCCTTTGGAGACTTCAGAGACTAAAAATAAAACGAGCAACGCTCGCATACCGTAGTAGCTAAACCGTTCCCACATTTCAGTGAAAAACAGTAAATACAAGGCCTTAGGATGTGTTTGAGTTGAAAGAGTTGGTTGGTTCATTTTCAGTTATCAGTTATACTGAACTCTATTTCCGTCCAAAGCTTTAGCTTTGGACGTTATTGGACGAAGAAGCTTTATACTCAACGTGGTCATAACTTGGATTTTTTTATGACGGGTTAATATATAAGGCGTATTTATTCTTGAAGCCAGGGGCGATGCCCCTGGCTTTATTAATGTCGCCCCGTTGGGGCTATAAGGTAGGTACACTGGCTTTATTAATATCGCCCCGTTGGGGCTATAAGGGGCAACGCCCCTTTCATTTTGGTTTCTCAAAAATTTCTTCCCATCTTGAGTATAGCTTTGGAGTTTTAAAATAAGAGTGTGTCCCACTTGTGCTTTTAGAAGTTTTTATCGATAGGGCCATTAATCAAATCAAATTCGCCAACATGGCCCTCAAAAAAACCGCTTTGGAAAGACACCTTAGTATTTTTCATTTTTCATTTTTCATTTTTCATTTTTCATTTTTCATTTATTTTATGGTAAGCCATTAACAAAAGCTTACCAAATCAAGAAAGAAAACCTTTCTAAAAAAGAAACTCTATTTCCGTCCAAAGCTTTAGCTTTGGACTTTTAAAATAACTGTCCATTTATCGCTTCGATAGCGATACATCATCATTGCGGCTAACGCCACAACGTAGGCAAAAGCGCCAAGCCAAGCGCCTACTAATCCCGGTACCAGCATTCGTGAGAGGAGTGTGGCTACCGGAAACATAATTCCTACCGCACAGCCTACCAGCAACAGCATTGGCACGACGGTATCTCCAGCGCCGCCTAAAGCGCCGCGTAGAATCATGCCCATAGCATCAAAGATTTGGTACAACGCCATGACTTTGAACAGGAGTCCTGCTTGATATATTACCGCTTCGTCAGCACTAAACCAACGAGCGATGGATTCGCCAAAAAACCAGAGCGGTATGCCAAGCACACCCATGTATATCATTCCCAATTTTAAGGTGCGATAGGTAGCCACTCGTGCAATATCGGGCCGGTTTGCGCCCATAAATCTGCCCATATAGCTCGCCGCGGCGGTGCCCACGGCAAAGCCGGGCAAAAACAGTAAATGGACGACTTGTACGCCGATGTTATTGGCGGCGAGCGCCACTTCGCCTAATCGGCCCACAATTAAAAACAATCCTTGCCACGTCAGTACCACAGTGCAACTACCAAGACTTTCAGGTATTCCAATGCGTAGGATTGTTTTTAATAAGCTAAAATCCAGCGGCGTGAATATTCGTAAACCGAATTGGGTACGTGTGGCGCTAAGAAAAGAGGATAGCACGATAATCAAAGCACCGAAGGCTTGTGCTAATACGGTGGCTAGGGCACTGCCCGCCACGCCGAGTGCTGGCATACCTAAATTTCCGAAAATCAGTCCATAATCTAATATAACATTTACGAGCAATACTGATATTGCTACCAGCATGGGAAATCGTGAATTGCCTAACGATTGATAAAAGCTACTATACAATAATAATAAGAGGGAGAAAACGACATCCCATATTCGTATTTTTAAGTAGAGCCAAGCGTAGCCATCCACCACCGGATCGAGTGTGGCTATTGCGGAAAATAAAGGCCAACTTTGGCTAAATAAACCGAGCAGCGGTAATCCTAGCAATGCCAATAACTGATAATGGGCGAGAATAACACCGATTTTGTGGTATTCCTTGGCACCAAACGCTCTCCCAATAAAGGCGATAGAATTACGCAAGATACCTGATAATAATACCCATCCAACAAAATAGGTGGCTGCTGCCAAGGGCACGGCGGCGAGTTGAGCGGTGCCGAGCTGCCCAATAAACAAAGTGTCGATGAGCGTATTAAGCGCCGTCGTCATAGATCCAATCATCAACGGTGTGGCAAAACGCAGAATGTCTCCGTAGCTCGGCGGTGTGAGTGTTGTCATAAATAGTAACTACAAGGATTCGTTAATCGATGCGGATTTATAATAACGGATTTCATTTGAAGCAGTAACTACAAGGATTAGTTATAAGAAAGGATTTCATTTTAACGGATTTCATTTTAAGTCGTAACTACAAGGATTCGTTATAATAACGGATTTCAGTTGAAAGGATTTCATTTGAAGTCGTAACTACAAGGATTAGTTATAAGAAAGGATTTCATTTTAACGGATTTCATTTTAAGTCGTAACTACAAAGTTATTGCTTTATCCTTTTTTATAACGAATCCCTGTAGTTATTGCGCTTTAATCCTTTTTTATAACGAATCCCTGTAGTTATTGTGCTTTAATCCGTTTTTATAACGAATCCTTGTAGTTATTGTGCTTTAATCCGTTTTTATAACGAATCCTTGTAGTTATTGTGCTTTAATCCGTTTTTATAACGAATCCCTGTAGTTATTGCGCTTTAATCCGTTTTTATAACGAATCCCTGTAGTTATTGCGCTTTAATCCGTTTTTATAACGAATCCCTGTAGTTATTGCGCTTTAATCCGTTTTTATAACGAATCCCTGTAGTTATTGCTTTAATCCGTTTTTATAACGAATCCCTGTAGTTATTGCTTTAATCCGTTTTTATAACGAATCCTTGTAGTTATTGCGCTTTAATCCGTTTTTATAACGAATCCCTGTAGTTATTGTGCTTTAATCCGTTTTTATAACGAATCCCTGTAGTTATTGTGCTTTAATCCGTTTTTATAACGAATCCCTGTAGTTATTGTGCTTTAATCCGTTTTTATAACGAATCCCTGTCGTTATTGCGCTTGAATCCGTTTTTATAACGAATCCCTGTCGTTATTATTGGACGAAAAGGCCTATCTTCTAATATAGACTTTGGTGCCCTCTTTGACGCGGTCAAATAAATCAATGACATCGCGGTTATACATTCTAACGCAGCCATGTGAAGCCACTTCACCAATTTTGTATTCTTCCGCGGTGCCGTGAATATAAATATAACGCTTGTAGGAATCTACTCTGCGTCCGCTATTCTTACCCGGCTCTAGGCCCTTTAACCACATAATGCGTGAAGTCACTAAATCGCCTACGCCTTTGGCATTGATTTCAGCCAAGCGTCCGGTTCGCCGCCGGGCCTTGAAAATCATCCCTTCTGGCGCACCGGCACCGATTTTCTCCTTAATAGAGTGCCGCCCTAACGGGGTTTTACTACTGCCCGCCCGACTGCCTATGCCATATTTAGACGTTGAGACGGGATAAGATTCCACCAAGTTATCCGCCGTTGCTTGATGGCCTTCGTAAAGGTAAAGCTTTTGCTCGGAAATATCGACCACAATAGTGGCCTTATCAAGTAACACAGGTAAATTGCTGCTTACGGGTAAATCGCTGCTTTCTTCATCCAAAGACGGTATGGGATTAGCGTTCATGTTATCTTTTTTAACAGGATGAATCGGTTCAGGTGGCGGTGTCGTGTCTATGTGACGGTTTTGGAGAACACTCTTGTCGGCCGGTTGGGTGTTGAAGGGAAATCTAGATTCATGTGGCGGTGTCGTGTCTATGTGACGGTTTTGGGGAACACTCTTGTCGGCCGGTTGGCTGTTGAAGGGAAGTGTTTTTTCGAGCGGTTTTCCCTCTGTGCTTCCCAGCGGCGTACATTGTACCAAGCTCAAGAATATCACCGGCATCATTGCAAGAAAACTCAATTTTTCTAAAAAATGTCTGAACATCGTTTTGCCATTCTCCTTAAAAGCGCGCACAAAATGCCGCTATAATGAGGTGTTAACTATTGATTATCATAGCATTTTTGCGTGGGGGCCATCTCGTTAAAATCTATAAGCCATTTTAGCACCTATCAGTTTTTAAATATTCAACACAGAGACACGGAGCTACACAGAGTTTCACTGAGATTATTATAACTCATTGATTTTTTATGATCCTTTTCAACCCTTAATTTGCATTATAAGTCTAATAATTATTAATAAGGAAGAAATCAGTTTATCTGGTAAATTTGCACCGGCTCTTTGCGCCCTTTCACCGGTACCAAACCTTTATCAATTACCGTGTCGATATTTTTGCCGATGGTTTCCCAAACGGCCGCTGAAATAAGCAATTGCGAACCCAATGGTTTATTCAATTGTTCAATCCGTGACGCTAAATTGACCACATCTCCAATAACCGTGTATTCTTTGCGCTGTATCGAACCCACCGTGCCCGTCACTGCGTTTCCCGTATGGAGTCCAATCCCGATACGAATGGGCGCAATTTCTCCGTTGGCAATTTTCTGTTTGACAGTCTTTATGATTTCTTGTGCTGCATTGACGGCATTTTGGCTATCCTTACCGTCAGAAATCGGTGCGCCGAAAATTGCCATAAATCCATCACCTAAAAATTTGTTAATCACACCATTATGGAGATTCACAATGTCAATCATGGGTTCAAAAAGCGTATTTAGAAAATTGACGACTTCTTCGGGCCGATTGTTCTCTGAAAAGGTTGTAAAGTCTCGAATATCCAAAAACATAACGCAGACATGGCGCGTCTCGGTACAGATTTCCGTTGGTTGATGCAAAAGCTTGTCAACGACTGGTGGTGAGACATGTTGACCAAAAATATTAGCAATGTCGTTGCGTTCTTGGATGTAATGGAAAGATTGGATAATTTGTTTTTTAAGTTGTAACGTGACTAAACCGGTGACAAGGCCCGTCACAAATAAAATCACAGCCTTGACAATATGATGCGGCAGGAGCGTTAGAATTGTCGTTTTAGCCGATTCATTCACCTGTGAAATGTAAAACAAAGCGAGTGATAAATATTCAATAGCGGCAACTGTCCCGGTAAATAGACATAATTTAAAATTGAGGCGTAATGCGGCTAATATGATGAAAATAAAGTAAATAAAACTGGAGGGTGACACCAGTGCCAAGATGGGATCGATCACTTGCGCCAGCAAAAAAATAGCAACGGTTGGCAAGCTGGTTTCTTCAAACACATTAAAGTAGCGAAGAAATGCTGATATTTGTTTCCCTGTTTTAATAACGTAGTCAATGATAATTAGCAAAAACCATTTATAAGCCGCGGTGGTGGCTAACAAAAGAGTGAACCAAATCCAAAACGGCAATCCATATATTTTATGAAGAAATTGTTCTGGAAAGGCCGATGGAAAACAGCAAATCATCGTCAAAAAATAGAAGGCCATGAAGCTAAGAATAATGGCGAGAATGGTTACACGCTTTTTTTCACTGATGAGTATTTGTCGTGCGAGTTCTTGTTCAAAAGCATCTTCGGTGGCATTCACACTGTCTAACCTATTGTATTCTCAAAAAATACGATGTCTTAAAGACATCGGATTTTTAGCAGTCTATTTGGACTATCGATTTTGAGGGCCATAAAATACTTTGGATGGTTTAAATTTAAGTTATGGCCCTCTGTCGCGCTTCTCAATCTCAAAAGTCCGATTCTTAAAGACATCGGATTTTTAGCACGATTCCTGCCAAACTAAAGTTTGGACTCCTGATTTATTGCGTTTCTGAAGGAGTTGCTGCTGTGTCCGTGTCCGCTTCTAGGGTTTTCTTTTCCTCTGTTTCTGAAGGAGTTGCTGCTGTGTCCTTGTTCGCTGGCGCTTTCTTTTCCACTGTTTCTGAAGGAGTTGCTGCTGTGTCCATGTTCGCTAGGGCTTTCTTTTCCAGTCCTTCCATCACACCGATGGTGGCAAAGCTTGATAACACGTCAAGGTTGGTTTGTAACGGGTTGTTTTTGTCACCCAAATTAACGACATTATGCGGCATAGTCACGTTGATTCCCTTCAAATTGGGGTAAATGATCTGGGCAATATCCCGTTGAATTTCTGCTTTATAAAGTTCTGGGGTACGGGCCTCATACTTCGCTTTTAGTACTTCAGCTTCGGCCTTCCCTTTTTCTAGAATGGCCTTAGCCTCAAATTTCGCCGCTTCATAGTTGAACTGCTGAATTTTCTTATTCGCCTCTGCAACGGCTAACTCTTTCGCCTTATCAATCTCTGCAATTTTCTTGGCCTTTTCAGCTTCAATGACTTCTTTGTCCGCTTGTTTTTGGGCTTTTTCAGCTTGGCGTTGCTTGCCCGTCTCAATATCTTCAGCTTGGCGTTGTTTGGCTTTCTCAAGCAATTCTTCTTGCTTCAGCGCGAGATCAAGCTCATTTTCCTTGACGAGTAGCGCTAACTTGTGTTGCTCTTTAGCTACTTCAATATCGTGTTTCTTTTTTTCAATAGCCAATTTGTGTTGCTCTTTGGCTATATCAAGCTCACGTTGCTTGGCGATGATGTCAAGCGCTTTTTGCTTTAAGGCTTCCTGTTTGGCCTTCGTGTCTTTAATACAGTCAGCAACTAAATGCTTCTTATTAACCAGCCGCGCTTCAAGTTCTTGACCAGGCTTTGGTTTAGCCAACGTAATTTGGAGAATTTCAATGTCGTATTTCTCAAAAGGTGACTCTTCTTTAATACGCACGTAATGGCCCTCTTTTTTAACAGGCACCGTTTTCCATATCTTGGTTTTGGCGTCTTGTAGCGATGACGGTTCTTTAAAACAGGCTGGTACCCAAGTGATTGGTTCTATTTCAACTTGTTTGTATTCCGTTTTGTAGAGACCATGCTTCAGTTGGTCTCCCAGCGCGAGCTTGAATTTGTTGAGGCCGCCCGTAAAAAATTCTTCGCCGGTGTACAACGTTGCCGTCTTCACCATCACATAACGGGCGGTTGTGATCAACAGTGAATCAATCAGCCCTTCAAAACTTCTAAAGTCATGATGAAGAATTTCCATCTTTTCTGTGTCAGTCGGCAGTTTGTAGCGAAAAGTCGCCTGAATGGTCGCCGTAGTCGCGTCGCTAAAACCGAGGGCGACAGCATCCTCATGGCGCCTCTGGGAGTCACGGCGGCTAAAATGGACTGTCCAGACTTGCGGGTAAGGTGTTACAGTCGATAAAAAGGGCAGTCTTAACCGAAACCCCGGCTTTTTGTACACCTTGGACTTGCCGGTGATGGGATTTTCATAATGGTAAATGTAACCCGCTTCTGTCTGGAAAAAGGCATATTCCATAACTATGAAGCCAAGCAGAACAATTACGATGAGGATGCTGAGGATGCCGGAAAATTTTTTGAGGACGTTTGAGACTGACATCTGAGTTTTTCTCCTTTTTAAAAGTACGCTGTGGAATAGAAAGTCGTGTAATCACTACCTAGGGTTCCAGGGGCGTTGCCCCTGGCTGTATTAATGTCGCACCACCAGGGCGCCCCTCAATGCCATTAAGTTAAGGGCAACCACAAGGGATTGCCCCTACAAACCGTTATGTAATGTAGGGGCAATCCTTTATGGTTGCCCTCACCCAAAAGCTAAGGGCAACCACAAGGGATTGCCCCTACAAACCGTTATATAATACTATTTGGCGCTTTCTGAAGTAGTCGCGGTGTCAGCTGAAAGGGCTTTCTTTTCGAGTCCTTCCATGACACCAATGGTGGCAAAGCTTGATAATACATCAAGGTTGGTTTGTAACGGGTTGTCTTTGTCACCCAAATTAACGACATTATGCGGCATTGTCACGTTGATTCCCTTGAGATTGGGGTAAATGATCTGAGCAATCTCTCGTTGAATTTCGGCCTTATAAAGTTCGAGTTCGGGGAGACGGGCTTCGTATTTCGCTTTGAGTACGTTGGCTTCTGCAACACCTTTCTCTTGAATGGCCTTCGCCTCAAATTGCGCGGCTTCAAAGTTGGCTTTCTGAATTTCCTGTTCCGCCTTAGCCACGGTTAACTCTTCGTCTTTTTTAGCCACCTGAATTTTTTTATCGGCCTCGGCAATGGCTAATTCTGTCGCTTTTTTAGCCAGTTGAATTTTCTCGTCTTCCTCAACAATGGCTAATTCTGTCGCTTTTTTAGCCAGTTGAATTTTCTCGTCTTCCTTTTCAAGGGCTAACGCTTCGGCTTTTTGAGCCAGCTGAACGCTCTGTTCTTTATCAACAATGGCTAATTCTGTCGCTTTTTGAGCCACCTGAATTTTCGTTTCTTCCTCAACAATGGCTAATTCGGTTGTTTTTTTAGCCCGTTGAATTTTTTCGTCCTCCTTTTCAAGGGCTAACGCTTCGGCTTTTTGAGCCAACCGAACGTTTTGAACCTTCGCTTGTTGAGCCAGCTTGATTTTTTCGTCTTCCTTTTCAAGGGCTAACGCTTCGGCTTTTTTAGCCAGTTGAATTTTCTCGTCTTCCTCAACAATGGCTAATTCTGTCGCTTTTTTAGCCAGTTGAATTTTCTCGTCTTCCTTTTCAATGGCTAACGCTTCGGCTTTTTTAGCCAAATTCGCTTTTGTCTCCGTCTCAACATTGGCGAGATGAATTTTCAGGTTCTCTTGAGCGACGATTAAGTCTTCCTCTTTTCTCGCCTTAATCGTGGCTAACTCAATGGCTAACACTTTCTGCTTTTTAGCCAACTGAATTTTCTTCTCTTCCTTTTCAAGGGCTAACGCTTCGGCTTTTTTAGCCAGATTGATTTTCTCGTCTTCCTTAACCAAGGCGAATTCTGTCACTTTTTTAGCCGTTTGAATTTCCTTGTCCTTATCTTCCTTAGCCAACAGAATTTCCTTGTCCTTCACTTCTCTGGCTAACTGAGTTCTCTTTTCCTTCTCAATATGAGCTAACTGAGTTTTCTCATCCTTTTTGATGTTAGCCAGTTGAATTCTCTGTTCCTCCAGAACCAGGGCGAGCTCGTCCGCTTTTTCATTCGCCACTCTATCAAAACGTTTTTTGTCAGCCAGCAGTTGTCCGAGTTCTTTATCCGCCACCGGCACTCCCAACTCGACTTGTATCACTTCAATGCCGTAAGTATCAAGGGTGTCCTTCAGACGCTTGAATTCGCCATCTTCCCTCTTAACAGGCATGGTTTTCCATATTTTCATGGTCGTGGCTCGAGGCTGCGTTGACTCATCTTGAAAAAGCCCAACAAAGTCTCTTTGTTCAACTTCAACTTGTCGGCGTTCGGTTACATAAATACCAGATTGAAGTTGATCCAACAACTGCGTTCTGAATACATTTAGGCCGCCCAGAAAAAATTCTTCGCCGGTGTACTGCGTTGCCGTACTCACCATGACACTCCGGGAGAGGGGGATCAACAGTGAATCAATCATATTGAAAAAATTGATAAACTCCCGATGAATCATTTTGGTATTTTCTTCGTTACGCGACAACTTGTAGCGAAAAATAGCCGGAATGTGGGCCGTATAACTGTCGGCAAAACGGAGTTCAATGGGGCCCTTTTCAAGGATTTGTTTGCCGGTGAATCGCGTGCCAAAATTGACCGTCCAGACTTGGTTGTAACGTGTCACCGGCGAAAAGGGAAATTTAAAGTGAATCCCCGGTTTATCATACACATTGACTCGGCCCGTTAGCTGGTCTTCATAAACGTAAAGGTAGCCAGATTCAGTCATAAAAATGATTGACCTCAGAATGAGGTATATGACCACCAAGAAAATGATGGGTAGCCACCACTTTTTGAAAAAGTTAATGACTGTTTGGATAGCAGTCCGCAAGTCGTGATAAATTATTCTTGGAAACGTCTCACCTCCCCCCTCCTCTATGGGGGGGACTGTGGCTTCCCCGTGGGGAGGCACTTGCTGTCGAAATGGCATGTTGGGTTTTTCTCCTGTTTGTAGTAGTCGGTTTGTAGTAGTCGCTTTAGCGACTATTACCGCTATAAATGTTAAAAGACTTTTGTTGACTTATGCAGAAGTCTATTTTTCAACACCGAGTTCACAGAGAACCACAGAGTTACACAGAGCCACTAAGCCAAGGGAAATCTCTGTGAAACTCTGTGTAACTCCGTGTCTCTGTGTTGAAAATATCAAATTTTATTGACGGACAAGTCTATTTGACACACCACTGGGTAAAGCGAACGGGAAAAAATAATTAATTGTGAATTGTGAATTGTAAATGGTGAATGGTGAATGGTGAATGGTGAATGGTGAATGGTTAATTGTTAATTGTTAATTGTTACCTACCCCTCAAGGGGCTGGGGTGTGTCAAACGGTGCTCAGTATAACAGAAATAATTAATTGTGAATTGTGAATTGCGAATTGTTAATTGTTAATTGTTACCTACCCCTCAAGGGGCAGGGGTGTGTCAAACGGTGCTCAGTATAACAAAAAATTTATATTTCAATACGTAACTATTCTGTTCTATGAGAGATGAGTTAGGGGTGTGTAAAAACTTTATTGTTGTGCGTGACTTTCCGTAGTCGCTGTGTCAGCAGAAAGGGCTTTCTTTTCGAGTCCTTCCATGACACTAATGGTGGCAAAGCTTGATAACACATCTAGGTTTGTTTGTAAAGGGCTGTCTTTGTCACCTAAGTTGACGATATTATGCGGCATTGTCACGTTGATTCCCTTGAGATTGGGGTAAATGATCTGAGCAATCTCTCGTTGAATTTCGGCCTTATAAAGTTCGATTTCGGGGAGACGGGCTTCGTATTTCGCTTTGAGTACGTAGGCTTCTGCAGCTCCTTTTTCTTGAATGGCCTTCGCCTCAAATTGCGCGGCTTCAAAGTTGGCTTTCTGAATTTCCTGTTCCGCCTTAGCCACGGTTAACTCTTCGTCTTTTTTAGCCACCTGAATTTTTTTATCGGCCTCGGCAATGGCTAATTCTGTCGCTTTTTTAGCCAGTTGAATTTTCTCGTCTTCCTTTTCAAGGGCTAACGCTTCGGCTTTTTTAGCCAGCTGAACGCTCTGTTCTTTATCAACAATGGCTAATTCTGTCGCTTTTTGAGCCACCTGAATTTTCGTTTCTTCCTCAACAATGGCTAATTCTGTCGCTTTTTTAGCCCGTTGAATTTTTTCGTCCTCCTTTTCAATGGCTAATTCTGTCGCTTTTTTAGCCCGTTGAATTTTCTCGTCTTCCTTTTCAAGGGCTAACGCTTCGGCTTTTTTAGCCAGCTTGATTTTCTCGTCTTCCTTTTCAAGGGCTAACGCGTCAACTTTTTTAGCCAGATTCGCTTTTGTCTCCGTCTCAACATTGGCGAGCTTAATTTTCAGGTTCTCTTGAGCGACGATTAACTCTTCCTCTTTTCTCGCCTTAATCGTGGCTAACTCAATGGCTAACACTTTCTGTTTTTTAGCCAACTGAATTTTCTCGTCTTCCTTTTCAAGGGCTAACGCTTCCGCTTTTTTAGCCAGATTGATTTTTTCGTCTTCCTTAACCAAGGCTAATTTGGTCACTTTTTTAGCCGTTTGAATTTCCTTGTCCTTATCTTCCTTAGCCAACAGAATTTTCTTGTCTTTCGCTTCTCTGGCTAACTGAGTTATCTCCTCCTTCTCAATATGAGCTAACTGAGTTTTCTCATCCTTTTTGATGTTAGCCAGTTGAATTTTCTGGTTCTCCAGAACCAGGGCGAGCTCGTCCGCTTTATCATTCGCCTGTCTATCAAAACTTTTTTTGGCCGCCAGCAGTTGTCCGAGTTCACTATCCGCCACTGGCACACCTAGATCGACTTGTGTTACTTCAATGCCGTAAGTCTCAAGTGGGTTGTCTATACGCTGGAATTCGCCATCTGGCCCCTTAACCGGCATGGTTTTCCAGATTTTCATGCTCGTGGTTCGACGCTGCATTGACTCATCTTGAAAAAGCCCGGCAAAGTCTCTTTGTTCAACTTCAACTTGTCGGCGTTCTGTTTCATAAATACCATATTGAAGTTGATTCAACAACTGCGTTTTGAAGGTATTTAAGCCGCCCAGAAAAAATTCTTCGCCCGTGTACTGCGTTGCCGTACTCACCATGACACTCTTGGAGATTGGGATCAATAGTGAATCAATTAGATTGTAAAAATTGGTAAACTCCCGATGAATCGTTTTTATTTTGTCTTGGTTACGCGGCAATTTGTAGCGAAAAATGCCAGGAATGTTGGCCGTATAACTGTCGGCAAAACGGAGTTGAATGGGTACCTTTTCTTCAAGGATTTGTTTGCCTGTGAATCGAGTGCCAAAATTGACCGTCCAGACTTGGTTGTAACGTGTCACCGGCGAAAAGGGAATTTTCAAGTGAATCCCCGGACTATCATACACATTGACTCGGCCCGTTAGCTGGTTTTCATACACGTAAACGTAGCCCGATTCAGTCATAAAAATGGTTGACCTCAGAATGAAGTATATGACCACCAATAAAATGATGGGTAGCCACCACTTTTTGAAAAAGTTAATGACTGCTTGGATAGCAGTCCGCAAGTCGTGATAAATTATTCTTGGAAACGTATCACTTCCCCCCTCCTCTAGGGGGGGAGCTGTGGCTTCCTTGTGGGGCACTTGCTGTCGAAATGGCATGTTGGTTTTTTCTCCTGTTTGTAGTAGTCGGTTTGTAGTAGTCGGTTTGTAGTAGTCGCTTTAGCGACTATTACCGCTATAAATGTTAAAAGACTTTTGTTGACTTATGCACATTCAAACAACGTGGCGCTGTGATGCCAAAACCTTTAGTTGCTTGAAAGCCTATTCACATTTGACACACCACAGGGTAAAGCGAACGGGAAAAAAGAATTAATTGTGAATTGTGAATTGTGAATTGTTACCTACCCCTCAAGGGGCAGGGGGTGTGTCAAACACTGCTCAGTATAACAAAAAATTTCTATTTCAATACGTAATTGTTCTGTTCTATGAGAGAGGGGTTAGGGGTGTGTAAAAACTTTACTGTTGTGCGTGACTTTCCGTCGTCGCGGTGTCAGCAGAAAGGGCTTTCTTTTCGAGTCCTTCCATGACACCAATGGTGGCAAAGCTTGATAACACATCTAGGTTGGTTTGTAAAGGGGTGTCTTTGTCACCTAAGTTGACGACATTATGCGGCATAGTCACGTTGATTCCCTTGAGATTGGGGTAAATGATCTGAGCAATCTCTCGTTGAATTTCGGCCTTATAAAGTTCTGGGGTACGCGCTTTGTATTTCGCTTTGAGTACGTCGGCTTCTGCAACTCCCTTTTCTCGAATGGCTTTGGCTTCAAATTGCGCGGCTTGAAAGTTGGCTTTCTGAATCTCTAGTGCAGCCTGAGCTTTGATGAGTTCGGTTTTTTGGTTAGCTTTCTCAATGTTTTGTTCCGCTTTAGCGATTTCTAGTTCTTTCGCGTTTTTAATTTCGGCTAATTTTTTGGCCTTTTCATATTCAATGATTTCTTTCTCGGCTTGCTTTTGGGCTTCTTCTACTTCACGTTGCTTGGCGATGAGGGCGAGATATTTTTGCTTTAAGGCGTCCTGTTTCGCCTTAGTGCGTTCAATCTCGGCTTGAAGTTGCACCATCTTTGCTTGTTCTTTGGCCGTTTCTTGTTCTTGCACGGCTTTAATACGTTCACCGACTAAACGTTTTTTTTCAGACAGCAGTTGCTCCAGTTGCTGTTCAGCTATCGGCTCACCAAGGGTGACTTGTGTGACTTCTATTCCGTAATTATCAAGTGGGTTTTCAATACGCACCTTTTTGCCGGTTTCAGGATCAATTACCGGCACGGTTTTCCAAACTAAGGTTTGGATTTTCCGCAATTGTGCGGATTCTTCTTGATCTAAACCAACTGGGGCTAAGTCCATTTGTTCGATCTTTATTTGTTGACGCTTGGTTTCGTAGATTCCATTGCGGAGTTGGTCAATCAGCGCGGCTTTGAATTGATTGAGGCCACCTAGAAAAAACTCTTCGCCAGTGTACTGGGTGGCCGTATTGACAACTGCATCACGGGCGGTTTTGATTAGCAGTGAGTCAATCAATTCGTCAAAACTTTTAAACTCACTGTGAATCATTTTAATCTTTTGTTCATTACTTGGCAGTTTATAGCGAAAAGTCGCTGGGATTTTTGCCGTATAACTGTCGGCAAGAGTTACTTTAATGGGGTCCTTGCGGCGGATCTGATGCCCACCGTAAGGAATGCCAAAATTGACGGTCCATGCTTTGTTGTAACGTGTCAAACGCGACTTAAAGGGCATTCTAAAGTGGATGCCCAGTTTTTCGTCTGTGTACACTTTGATTTTGCCCCCTATCAGATCTTGGTAATGATAGATGTAACCTGCTTCTGTTTCAAAAAAGAGATGTTTTTGAATTAGGTATATGGCATAAATGCTCAGAGCGAAAATGATGACTAGCCACCACTTTTTGAGGATGTTTGTGAGTGTTTGGGGAAAGCTCCGCAAGTCTTCGTGGTAAGTCTTTTTTTCATGCGTATCAGGTTCCACTTCTGTAAAAAAGTCAGTGGTGTCTTTGTGGGGCACTTGTTCTCGAATTGGCATTTTGGGTTTTTCTCATTTATTTTAACGTGGTTTGCTATCACTCCAATTCGCCTATCGCTAAAGCGATAGGCTGAAAGCTTAAGTCCCCTAAAGGGGACTCTATTTTTGGGTATATAGATTTTCAGAAAAATAATTTCTTTGGCAGCAAGCCAAGAGTTAGTAAACCAAGCCCTTCGGGGTTGGGGCCGTTGGTATTTTTTTCAACGTGGGTTGCTATCACTCCAATTCGCCTATCGCTAAAGCGATAGGCTGAAAGCTTAAGTCCCCTGAAGGGGACTATTTTTTTGGGTATATAGATTTTCATAAAAATAATTTCTTTGGCAGCAAGCCAAGAGTTAGTAAACCAAGCCCTTCGGGGTTGGGGCCGTTGGTATTTTTTTCCTTTAGTGTAACTTGGGGCTATTATCTCGCTACGCTCGTTACTGCGTTTCACACCTACGGGGTTGGGGCCTTCCCCGGCCCTTCCCCAGGTTGCACCTGCCGCTGCCAAACTAATCCTGCCAAACTAAAGTTTGGACTCCTGCCAAACTAAAGTTTGGACTGCTAAAGTCGTTTTCTGTCAGCCAGCCGTCGTTCTAGTTCCTGTTCTGGCACTGGCACGCCTAGATCAACTTGTATCACTTCAATGCCGTAATTATCAAGAATGTCGTCCATACGCTTGATTTCTCCATCTTTCCCTTTAATCGGCACGGTTTTCCAGAGTTTCAAGCGGGTTATTTTCGGCGGCGTTGATTGCTCTTGAGGGCCTGGGGCGATTAAGTCTCTTTGTTCTACGTCAAATTGTCGGCGTTCGGTTTCATAGATACCGTATTGAAGTTGATCCAACAATTGCATTCGGAATGTATTTAGGCCGCCCAGGAAAAATTCTTCGCCGGTGTACTGCGTTGCCGTCATCACGGTGACACTGCGGGAGATTGGGATCAATAGTGAATCAATCAGATTATAAAAACTGCTAAACTCCCTATGGATTCTTATAATGTAGTTTTGGTTACGTGGCAACTTGTAGCGAAAAATAACCGGAATGTTGGCCGTATAACTGTCGGCAAAACGGAGTTGAATGGGGCCCTTTTCAAGGATTTGTTTGCCGGTGAATCGGTTGCCAAAATTGACGGTCCAGACTTGCTTGTAACGTGTCACCGGCGAAAAGGGAATTTTAAAGTGAATCCCCGAACTATCATACACCTTGATTTGGCCTGTCAGCATGTTTTCATAAACGTAAACGTGGCCAGATTCAGTCATGAAAATGGATGACCTCAGAATGAGGTATATGACCACCAAGAAAATGATGACTAGCCACCCTTTTTTGAGGATGTTAGTGAGTGTTTGGGGAAAGCTCCGCAAGTCGTTGTGGTAAATCACTTTTCCATGCGTATCAGGTTCCACTTCTGTCAAAAAGTCAGTGGTGTCTTTGTGGGGCACTTGTTCTCGATTTGGCATTTTGAGTTTTTCTCATTTATTTCAACGTGGTTTGCTATACTAATGAAAAATGAAAAGAGTTAATTAATGATAAGTCTATAATTTTTATAGTCATTTTATTACCAGTTCATCTTGTCATTTTCACGGATTTGAAGTACGTTCCGTATATCACTCCAATGGGGCGCATTCCCATTTTCACGGTTCGGTTAAGTGATTAATAATGACCCTGTTTTTGGGAATGCGCCTCTCCAATTCGCCTATCGCTAAAGCGATAGGCTGAAAGCTTAAGTCCCCTAAAGGGGACTATTTTTTTGGGTATAGTTGTTCAGATAGATTAATATTTTTGGGATTGAAAACTTCCCAGGTTGATATCGCTTCGCACTTTGTTTGGTAACGCTTTCCTGTTTGTCCGCTGAAAATTTTCCAAACTAGAGTCCTGCCAAACTAAAGTTTGGACTCCTGCCAAACTTGGACTCCGGCTGGGGGGGGTGTTAAAAGGTTTTGTTTCTATTCCTCCCATTCAGAAATACGTTTCTTGTTAGCCAGCCGTCGTTCTAGTTCTAGTTCTGGTACTGGCACACCTAGATCGACTTGTATCACTTCAATGCCGTAAGTCTCAAGAAGGTTGTCCATACGCTTTATTTCGCCATCTTCCCCTTTAATCGGCACGGTTTTCCAGAGTTTAAAGCGGGTTATTTTCGGCGGCGTTGATTCTTCTTGAGAGCATAAGCCGATTAAGTCTCTTTGTTCTACGTCAAATTGTCGGCGTTCTGTTTCATAGATACCGTATTGAAGTTGATCCAATAACTGCCTTCTGAAGGAATTTAAGCCACCCAGAAAAAATTCTTCGCCAGTGTACTGCGTTGCCGTCATCACGGCGACACTGCGGGAGATTGGGATCAATAGTGAATCAATCAGATTATAAAAAGCGTTAAACTCCCGATGAATCGTTTTGATTTTGTATTGGTCACGCGGCAATTTGTAGCGAAAAATGGCGGGAATTTTTGCGGTATAACTGTCGGCAAAACGGAGTTTAAGGGGGCCCTTTTCAAGGATTTGTTTGCCGGTGAATCGGCTGCCAAAATTGACTGTCCAGACTTGCTTGTAACGTGTCACTTGCGAATAGGGAATTTTAAAGTAAATCCCCGGCCTGTCATAGACCTCAATGCCGCCCGTCAGTTTTTCATAAAGATAAATGTGACCATATTCCGCCCTAAATAAGGCCGATTTTAGAATGAGGTATGTGGCTACTAGGAAAATAATGGGTAGCCAGAATTTTTTGAAAATGTTCCAGATTGTTTGGATAATGCTGTGCAAGTCGTGGTAAATCATTTTTTCAAGCGTATCATGTTCCACTTTTATAGGAACGGTGGCGTCCTTTTGGGGCACTTTTTCTTGAAATTGCCTATTTATTTTTTATCATTTAAATAAACGCGGTTTTTTTTATCTCGCCCTAATTTCCACAAATACACCCAAGCGAGGCGTATAATATTTATACGCACGGACTTCGTTCTCCGAGTCACACTGAGAAAAAAACTGCGTTTTTTATTTTAATTCAAAGCGTTATTGAGTTATTTATATTTGTTAAAAAGTCTTTTTTAGGCAAAAGTTGCTCCAAGCGAGGAGTACAATCTTTAGTTTGTACGATCCAATCGTCTTGACTAAATTCTTGTACTACAATAAGTGTTCAATTTTTTTTGGGGGTGATCATTATGACACGAAAATGGTTGTTGGCAAGTTTTTTGTTGTTAGGCGCGTTCAATGTTTTTGGGGATGAGTTCGATTATCCGGATTTGGATAGTTATGGTATTGATGTCAGTGGTGAGTTTTTTATAACCTCGGCCGTTTTTCAAGGGGGTATTTCTCTTAATGATGAAGATTTTTACGATGATTTGGTTGAACAAACGCGCTCTGATTACGTGAAGGTGCGTGGATTGGTTGAGCCTGATAGGGATCATCTTGAGAAACAGGCGGATATTTTGGTCGTTGCCGTTTATACGCCGCTGGTGGAAGATGAACTTTTGTCGCATTCATTGTTGTACATGCTCGGAGAGAATGGGGGTGTTTTTGTTTGGGATGGACAGTTGTCTAGTTTGGTGGCTTTTGTAAAAGACGTTACTTTAACGGAGAGTCAACCGGTGAGTATGTACAGCGGCAAGTTTGATTTTGCCGGGTTGTTGGATATCTATTTTGGTTATCGTCTGGTGAATAATGAGACGGGTGGCGATAATAATGGAGCCATTGATATTCAGAATAGGGATGGGACAATTGTGGTGTGCGATGAGCCTATCGAAACTTTTATAAATCCTTAGTTTTTGGTAATTGGTCATTGGTAATGCGAGTTAAGAATGAAAAATGAAAAATGAAAAATGAACAAAGATGTCATTTCTACGAAAGGAGAAAGCTTATAAAATCACTTATCTTAAATACGTTTTTATAAGTTATTGATTTCATAATTTTCAATTCAACCCTTAATTCGCATTGGTAATTGGTAATAAATCGTGCGAGCGTACAGATACCATCCCTCAAAGGATGGGAGTGTGATCTCAATTTGAGGTATTACACAACCTTTTGATTTTAAATTTGTCAGTGAGTCGTCAGGTAGGGTAGAGAAAAAAAAAGCCCCTTGGCATGATGAATAAAGCCAAGGGGCTTTGATGGGTTTGTTTAGTGAAGTTCTACCCGTCCTGCGCTTTTACTTGGTACCGGGAAATGTTTGTCTGTAGCCCTTAGGAACGACCTCGCGCACCACATAGGTGCCCGGCTCCAATTCCGAGAATTTGTACCGACCGTCTTTATCAGTGACTTGACGGGGCTCACCTTCGTCGAGTGCGCCATTCTCATTCAAATCCAGATAGATCGTCACGCCCGCCATTCCCGGTTCATCCTTATCGAGAACACCATTACCGTTTAGGTCATTCCACTTGATTCCCCCTATTTCACCCAACTTGATGAAAGTGTTACCAAAATTGATATTCCCAATACTATCACCAAGCTTCACGACTACCTTGTGAGCACCAGCAACAGATTGCCCGATAAAGCTGATAGAAGAGGCCGTCTGGTTGGGCTGGTTGTAGGCACCTTTGCAGCCGTTCAGAGGTAACGCGTCAACGGAGAAGTTGGCCCCGGTACCGGCCGCGTTGGGATTATTGACGACACTGAGCGCGCTCTTGTTGATCCCTGTCCAGTAAATTTTGCCGTTGTCGGCTAACTTGGGACCGCCAAAGGCGCCTGTGAGACTCAACTGGGCCTTGCTTCCATCCTTCAAATCAATCTGCCATGGCGTGCCGCTATATCCTTGCACGCCATTGGTGTAATACAATTTGGTGCCATCTGGGGAAAAAGCGGTGGCGTAGCCGACTTGGCCGGTGACTCTCTCTTTGATATCAGAAATTTTCCCGGTGGCGCGGTCGATCTTCGCGGTAGCAATACGACCGGGTGCCCAACCCAGCGACAGTGTGTTGTAATCAGGGCTGTGAATAATAGAACCTCGAGCTATATTGCCAGTAAAACCGGTGTTTGAGGTGACGGGCAAGCGGGCCACCCCCGAGCTATCTACCTTGTAGGCATCTAGCTTAGCGGCCGTGTTGAAGACAAGTACCCAGAAGTCACTCCCGTTGGTGTGCGGTACGACACCGAGCGCTTCACCGGTTTTCGTGCCGAGCAACACTTTTTTGTGGGTGACTGTGCCGTTAGGCCCTTTGGATAAATCAGCTGTCGAGAAATGTACGCTGCTGGCGTTGTTCGTAAAGATATAGAACAAGTCTGGGTTGGTGCCCACAACTGGCACAATCATCGCGGCTTCCCCAGCAGTTGAATTGCCGCCCAATGCGGTCCCGTTTTCTAAGGCCTGATTCGTCTGCCCGTTGAAGACTGTCATTCCATCTGTGTAGAGTCTCAGTTTGCCAGAATCAGGATCGGTAAAGTTGGCGCTGCCTTCATTACCCCCGGATTGGCCGACTGGCTTACCGCAAGTCACTTTCGGACTGTCACCGGAGAAATCAATCAAGAACTTGCTATTGTTAGTACCGGAATACCAGATTTGTTCCAAGGGGGTGTCCGCCTGAGCAACGCCTGTGACAAGCGCTATCGGCAGGATGCTCGTAAGAAGTGCGGCCCGACTGCCGCGCCATGCAGAGGAGAAAAATACCTTCGTGGGTACCTTTGAGACTCCTTCGGCATTTTTGGAGAAAATCTGTACCATGTTAATACCTCAAATTGATGAGATGTTGATTTTGTGACATCCGATTCATTTAGATTAACAAAAGTTAACAATAGCACTCCTAAGAGTGGGTGAATCTACTAATCGCGTACCGAAAATGGGAGATAGCCGCTTTATACAATCTGAATTCGCTTGGGGAAAAGCAAATTGATAGATTGATACTTGCGGTAAAACCCGTACAACATTAGACTTGTCCCTAAATAAACGTAACCCATTTCCCTTAGATAATACTTAGATAATAAAAATCAAGGATTTAGCTTCACCTACACCTGAAATGAACGTACTAAACCAGAGACAGGCTTTAGAACGCTATACATTCTAAAGAACCCTCCCCTAAATGTCAATAAATTTTTTTCTGCAATGAGTATCGAGCGATTAATCGCGTCGATTTATTATTAATATTTGTCGCGATTGTTGTTAATGAATAGATTACTATGCCTATATATGTAGGTAGGTACACATAAATAGTATAACATTTATCGGCCAAAAGAGTACAACTAATTACGCGGATAAACGAATTATATTTCCTGGATTTCCAGGGGCGTTGCCCCTGGCTTTATTAAGATCGCCCCGTTGGGGCTTTCAGGTAGTTATTAAAATTGCAGCCAGGGGCGATGCCCCTGGCTGTATTAAGATCGCCCCGTTGGGGCTTTCAGGTAGTTACTTAAGTTATTTTTGTTTCTCAAAAAGTCCAATTTCACTATCGATTTTTCTTCTCAAAAGCATTTGCTGATTGAATAGCTTTCTTCGGAACGATTTTATTTCATGCCGGAAAACTAAAATTTTCTCGAATTTGTTCATTGTGATAAATTAGCGAAGAAATCCTTTTTTTATAACAATCCTTGGGCGTTTGGGCGCACGAAAAAACGTGATCATCGAGTGCAATCTATTGGCATCTTTCATTTTTCATTTTTCATTTTTCATTTTTCATTATATAAGTTCAGCGCGGTTTTAAAAAAACACTTGACATTTTTTTGTTCACGTCGTTAAATCGCAAGCCGTGTTTAGGTGCTTGTTGGCATTGTCGACAAGGTAAACGGGAAATCGGTGCAAATCCGATACTGCCCCCGCAACGGTAATAGGTTAAAGTCAATCAGAAGCCACTGCGTTTGGCGTGGGAAGGCGATTGACTGTGGCATTGGGAATACGAAGTAAATCTTAATTCCGAGCACCTTGAAATAAATCTACAAAACGAAGTTTCAAGGTTTTGCCTACTTATAAGTCCGGATACCGGCCTAAATATTGTTTTTATGTATGTGTGTCGCGGAGGGCGACAGATATTATGGGCCATTCGGCCGGTTTGTCTTTTTTTCCTCCGCAGATGTTATTCTTTTTTGCCTTCACTAGGCGATAAATCGCCTACTACTAACTATCTTTTTTACCTTCATCCTTTTCCTTTTAGGAAGTTAGGCGATAAATCGCCTACTACTAACTATAAAACTACAAAACGGATTGAAGGAGAGAATTAGGGTGGGGGAAACATTAATGTGAAGAGGAAACTTACCTTGAAAAAATTTCTCCGATTCAGCAGTTTGGTGTTTATTTTATTTTTCTATCCACTTTCAAACGCTCAGGAGCAGAGGCTTCCAGAAGTCGTTGTGACGGCAACGCGCACCGCGCAAACGGTGGATGATTCACTTGCGTCAGTCACGGTGATTACTCGCGAGGATATTGATAATAGCCAAGCTTTAACTGTCCCCGATTTGTTACGCGGTGTGCCGGGTTTGGATGTTACCACCAGTGGCGGTTTGGGTAAAAGCGCCTCTGTGTTTTTGCGTGGCACTGAGTCTGATCATGTTTTGGTGTTGATGGATGGCGTTAAAGTCGGTTCGGCTACTTTGGGCACGGCGGCGTTTCAGCATTTGCCGCTGGCTCAGATTGAGCGCATTGAAATTGTGCGTGGGCCTCGTTCTAGTTTGTACGGTTCTGAGGCTATCGGTGGCGTAATACAGATTTTTACTCGTCAAGGCAAGGGTAAGAAACCGAGTATCACGTTCAGTGGCGGTTATGGTGCTGATAATACTTATCAAGTCACTGGCGGCGTGTTAGGCTCCACAAAAACTAGTTGGTATAATTTGTCTGCTGGCTATTTGCAAACGGATGGTTTTAATGATTGTCGGGGCAGTGAGAGCGGCGGCTGTTTTACCATTGAGCCGGATGATGATGGTTATGATAATACTTCGTATAGTGTACGATTAGGGCATCGCTTTGGGGAGAGCTTAAGTCTGGAGGCTTTCGCGTTGCGTACCGAAGGCCATAGTGAATATGACTCGTCTTTTGATAATGAGGCCGATATTCTCCAGCAAGTGATTGGTTTTAAAGCGGATTATGCGGTCAGTGACAGTTGGTTGATGAATCTAAACGTGGGCCAAAGCCTTGATGAAACGGATAATTTTGGCAATAACGCGCCAAATTCTTTTTTTAATACCACTCGCACCACGGGCTCTTTTCAGAGTAACTTTTTGTTTTCTAATGAAAACACGTTGACGATTGGTTATGATTACCAAAAGGATGAGGTGGAGAGTAGCACTGCTTATACGGTGGATTCACTGGACAATCAAGGGATTTTTGCCCAATATCAAACCCAGTACGGCCAGGCTGACTTGATAGTGGGGTTACGCCAAGATGATAATGATCAGTTTGGTAAACACACGACGGGCAATGTTGGCTTAGGTTACGCACTTAGCCCCAAAACGCGCTTTGTGCTTTCTTATGGGACGGCCTTTAAAGCGCCCTCGTTTAATGAGTTGTATTTCCCAAACTTTGGCAATCCTAACCTTGTTCCCGAAGAGTCTGAAAGTATTGAAATGAGCTTTATGGGTACGCAACCTCTTTATAAATGGTCACTCAATACCTATTACACCAAGGTTGATAAGCTGATTGCTACTAACTTTGACGCGGCTACGGGCAATTATTTTGCTGACAATATTAACAATGCCAAAATCACAGGGATAGATGGTGCTTTAAATTGGCGCAAGGGTGGTTGGGAATTTAATACCACCTTTTCTTGGTTAAAGCCTGAAGATGGGACGACGGGCAATTTGTTACCGCGCCGCGCCGAGAAAAGCTTGATGTTGGAATTGGCGGAAAAACGGGGGCCGGCGCGTTTAGGGTTGAGTTGGTTAACCCAAAGTCATCGCTATGATGACACGGCTAATACTCAACGCTTGGGTAGTTATGGCATTTTGAATGCTACCAGTGAGTATAATTTCAATAAGCATTGGGCCTTGCGGATACGGGTGGAGAATGCGCTTGACGAAGAATATGAAACGGCCCGTTTTTATAACACGTCTGGGCGGTTTTGGTTTGTGAGTCTTCACTATCAACATTAACTGTCAGTGATCAGTTTTTCAGTGATCAGTTATCAGTTATCAGTAAGAAATCCGATTTTTTTGAAAAATCGGATTTCTTCGCAAGCTTAATTGGGGGCCATAACTCAATTTGAAACCATTCAAAACCTTTTATGGCCCCTAAATCAGGTAGTCTAAATAACCCTAAAATATCAAAGCGCGTCAAAGCGCGTCAAAGCGCGTTTTCCACTTACAAGAATTTATAAGATTCAATTTAACCCTTAATTCGCATCCGTTGTACTTATCGATAACTCGGAATGGCCCACAATCAATTCGTTAAATCCGCTAATCCGTTGTACTTAGCGATGAGTCGGAATGGCCCTATAATCAGTCCGTTTAATCATAATGATCTTTCTGACGTTTCTGCCAAACGTTAGTTTGGACGACTGCCAAACTTGGACTCCTGCCAAACTAAAGTTTGGACTCCGGTTTTATCCGCGTAATTCGTTGTACTTAATTCGTTTATCCGCGTAATTGGCGTTCCTTAACGAAGTTTCGTTGTACTTAATTCGTTTATCCGCGTAATTCGTTGTACTTAATTCGTTTATCCGCGTAATTCGTTGTACTTATTGATGAGTCGGAATGGCCCACAATCAATCTGTTTAATCATAACGAAGTTTCTGACGTTTCTACCTTCCTTACGTTGGCCGACTCCTGCCAAACTTGGAGTCCTGCCAAACTAAAAACGACGAAAAAGTTTCGCGGAGTGAAACTTTAGCGTCGTTTGGACTCCGGTTTTATCCGCGTAATTCGTTGTACTTAATTCGTTTATCCGCGTAATTGGCGTTCCAGAACGAAGTTTCGTTGTACTTAATTCGTTTATCCGCGTAATGAGTTGTACTTATTGATGAGTCGGAATGGCCCACAATCAATTCGTTAAATCATAATGACGTTTCTGACGTTTCTACCTTCCTTACGTTGGCCGACTCCTGCCAAACTTGGAGTCCTGCCAAACTAAAAACGACGAAAAAGTTTCGCGGAGTGAAACTTTAGCGTCGTTTGGACTCCGGTTTTATCCGCGTAATTCGTTGTACTTAATTCGTTTATCCGCGTAATTGGCGTTCCAGAACGAAGTTTCGTTGTACTTAATTCGTTTATCCGCGTAATTCGTTGTACTTAATTCGTTTATCCGCGTAATTCGTTGTACTTAATTCGTTTATCCGCGTAATTCGTTGTACTTAATTCGTTTATCCGCGTAATTCGTTGTACTTATTGGCTGACGTTTCATTTCATCCTAACGAAGAGGCCGGCCGCACAAAAATAGACTTCATCACAATAATGCCCTAATAGTTGCCCGGCTCTTCCCGATAAATCGACAAATTGCCTTGCCAACGGATTATCAGGAATAATGCCAAGCCCTACTTCATTATGCACCAATACCATCTCCTTGGGCTGCTTCAGCGTTTCTTCCAAGATAGTCAAAATATCAGTACCGTCTTTGTTATGAAAAAGCATATTATTCAACCACATAGTGACACACTCAATTAAGACTGGGCGATCACAGCGTTTAACCGCGCCTAATAAATCCAGTGGTTCTTCAATTGTCTCAAATTTCTCTGCTCGACGTTTTTGATGTTCAGCAATTCGCAGTTGCATTTCTTCATCCAAACAGTCAGTGGTTGCCAGATAGTAGGGCTTTTGTGCTCCTGCCATCTTTTGCACTCGTTCCTCTGCCAGTCGAGATTTACCGCTTTTGACTCCACCTAAAAATGCGATTTTCATATTTATTTAGTGATCATTTTTTCTGTTTATACTTGGTTTAGCACCGTCACAGTTAGTTTCCGAGCGAAGCGAGATCAAAACAGCAAATTATGACTGTCTGTATGTACTATATAGTTTAGGATCAGCAAATAAATAACTTCCGCCAATAGCTAAAGCAATTGTCTAATAGCTAAAGTACCCTAAAGGGCACTTTCCCCATGAAAGGGGAAGTTAATTATCAGCATCCGCCAATAGCTAAAGCAATTGTCTAATAGCTAAAGTACCCTAAAGGGCACTTTCCCCATGAAAGGGGAAGTTGATTATCAGCATCCGCCAATAGCTAAAGCAATTGTCTAATAGCTAAAGTACCCTAAAGGGCACTTTCCCCATGAAAGGGGAAGTTGATTATCAGCATCCGCCAATAGCTAAAGCAATTGTCTAATAGCTAAAGTACCCTAAAGGGCACTTTCCCCATGAAAGGGGAAGTTAATTTTTCTTCGATCCTTATCCGTTTATCCGTTTATCACTTATCCGTTTATCAGTGATAATACTGATCCCTAATAACTGATCCCTGATAACTGATAACTGATCACTGAAGAGCAGACAGTATGACATCACAATCCAGATGGGTTGCAACATTATCTACAAATGCCTGTATAGTCTTTTTACGGTAGAGAGGATAGGAATAGCCTTGATAAGACGCTTGGCGCTTTTGAAACCAAGCGGTGCGGAACGTGTCATTTTCAAAAATGCCATGTAGATGTGTTCCGGCAACGCGGCTCGTTTCATAAAATAGTGGGTATTTTTCCGCATGCCCGGTATGAATTTCATAGCCTTTTAGGAGTTGTCCAAAGGCTTGGTAGGTTCCTCGTTTAAGCGTTTTTTCTTGGTGAAAGGTTATCTTATCTTTAATGAAATTTAGGCCCTTTTCCGTGATAGGCCGATTATTTTCAACTAATTCAACATCTTGTAGCGTATAAAATAACATTTGATAGCCACCGCAAATGCCGAAAATAATACCTTGGTATTTTGAAATTTCTTGAAAAAGTCCATTGGATTTCATCCATTGCAAATCTTGTATTGTTGTTTTACTGCCCGGTAGCAGCACCATATCAAAACTAGATAGAGGTTGATAACCTTGAATGATTTCTACCCGAATTTCGGTATCCGCTATCAACGGATCGATATCGTCATAATTGCTTACGGCGGGGTAAGCGATGACGGCAACGGAGAGTTTTTCGTCGCTCAATTGTTGCTGGTAATTTTGCAACGAGTATGAGTCTTCCATACTAATGTTTAAAGGCTGATAGGGCACGACACCGAGTACGGGAATTCCAAAGCGCGTTTCGATGATTTTGCGCCCTTGTTCAAAAAAACGCAGATCGCCCCGAAATTTGTTAATGATGACACCTATGAAATTATTGCGTAGCTGCTCTTCTAACAAAGCCATTGTGCCATAGATGGAGGCAAATACGCCGCCGCGCTCAATATCCGCTACCAACACTGTTTTAGTGTTAAATTCTTGGGCGATAAACAGGTTTGAAATATCTTTGTGTAATAAATTTAATTCCACTGGCGAGCCTGCACCTTCAGCAATAACAAAATCATACTGAGCAACAAGGTGTTGAAAGGCTGCTTTGACGTGACTTTTGAGCGTGTCTAATTGCCGATAATAGCCATCTATATCGTTGGTTTTATAGACTTTTCCATTTAAGACGACTTGCACTGAGCCGCTGCTGTGAGACTTGAGTAGAATGGGGTTAAGGTGATAAGTGGCTTCAATCCCTGCGGCTTCGGCTTGGAAAAACTGGGCGCGGGAAATTTCACAACCTTCCTCGGCGACGGCGGAATTGTTGGAAACATTTTGCGCCTTAAAGGGTGCGACACGATAACCACGCTCGGCAAAAATACGACAGAGTGCCATGACAATGGTGGTTTTACCAGCATCTGAGCTGGTGCCGAAAACGCTGAGTGATTTCATTGTTAAGATATCGGAGGTTTTTCAAGCAAATTTTCCCACAGCGCGGCTCTTGTCCTTATACATAATTTCTTAAATTATTGATTTTTATGGATTTTAACGGGTAGCCCCACGTTGGGGAGCCATTAGAAATATCCGTTTCGGAACGAGTATCCGTTGTACTTTTGAGAATGCACCCGGTATCCAAAAGAGTTATGTATAAGGATGAGCAGCGCGGCTGGGGTATTTTTATTTCCCGTTTCCTGAGTGATTCAGGTATTCTATTGTTATCCAATATTGATTCATTTTGTCGTGTTGATGATATTTCAGTTTATTAACCGCGCCATGATCAACTTGGATGCACAACGATTTTTTGAGAGGCATTTCTAAAACATGAGCCAGTAGCGCACGAATGACACCTAAATGTGTGACAATGACAACCGCTTTACATGGTTTTGTAATTAATTTTTTCAAAAAATCTTCACACCGCTCAAATAAGGCTTGGAAACTTTCGCCCTTTGGCGGCGCGATATTGACATAATCATTCATCCATTTTTGTAAGACTTCTTGATTGATGTCGTTCCACTTTTGCATTTCCCAGTCACCAAAGTTGAATTCCATAATACGTTTGTCTGTGATGACGGGATTGCCATGACTCAATTTGTTAGCCAGTTGTAAACAACGCTGCAAAGGGCTACTGATAATCACGCTGTTTTTGGGTAATGCTGACATCTGAGTTTGAATGCGTTTTGACGCTGGTGCAAAATCGTCTGCCAACGCGACATCGGTTTGCCCATAACAAATGCCGCTTTCTACTTGAACGGCGGTGTGTCTTATTAAATATATGTCCAAAACTTTGTTACCATGGCGAGGTAAAAAACAATTTCTGTCATTTGTTGGATGGCACCAAGGCAATCACCGGTATAGCCTCCGATTTTTTGGGTAAAAAAATGGGCTAAATAGATTGTCGTTAAAAAAACAGGTATGATGGTGAGTAAACAATAATAGCTTGGCAAGAGTAACAACGGCGCGATACCAAAAATGCCGGCGATGATTAATCCTTGTCGGGATATTTGTTTGGCGACGGGCTTGACTTTGCTGTTGTCATTGTCGCGTACATAGTCATGGGTGAAAATGACGGTGCCTGTGGCAAATCGGCTGAGGCTATGCCCGGCGATCAGAATAATTGGTACCATTTCGGCGGGTATGGCTTGGAGTGCGGAGAATTTTAGCAGTAATATTAGGGTGATGCCAGTTACACCGTAAGTTCCAAGGCGGGAGTCTTTCATAATCGCTAGGATTTGTGCTTTTGTCCATCCTCCGCCAAAGCCGTCGCATACATCGGCAAAGCCATCTTCGTGAAAAGCGCCGGTGATTATAATGGAGGTTGCCATGCTTAATATAATGGCGATTGATATTGGAAATATGAGGGCGCTTAGAAAAAAAAACAGTGCTGCACTGCTGCCGACAATCCAACCAATGAGGGGGAAATATTTGGTTGATTGGTTTAAGTAGTCTTCTGAATAGTCTAGCCATGTTGGGCTGGGTAGGCGCGTGAAAAACATTAGGGCGGTGAAGAATATTTGGATTTCTTGTTTCATTATGGTATTGCGTGTTTTTGGTAGTACAATTATTGACGCTTAGTACAACTATTTACGCTTAGTACAACTATTTACGCTTAGTACAACTATTTACGCTTAGTACAACGAATTACGCTTAGTACAACGAATTACGCGGATAAACGAATTAATCGTGCCGCTATTTATGCTTAGTACAATTATTGACGCTTTGCGCTTAGTACAACTATTGACGCTTAGTACAACTAATTACGCTTAGTACAACGAATTACGCTTAGTACAACGAATTACGCGGATAAACGAATTAATCGTACAACTAATTACGCTTACAACTATTGACGCTTTGCGCTTAGTACAACTATTTACGCTTAGTACAACTATTGACGCTTTGCGCTTAGTACAACGAATTACGCGGATAAACGAATTAATCGCGTAATTACTTGTACTTGTCTATACTCTAATTATGATAAAAACTTTCAACATCAAACCTATTTCAACACAAAAAGCCAACGCGCTCCAAGAAAAAATTGATAGCAAAACAAAACCGTTAGGTGCATTAGGGCGATTAGAAACGCTTGCTTTACAGATAGGTTGCGTACAAAACACTCTTTCTCCAACCCTTGAAAAACCTATGATTGTCATCTTTGCCGGCGATCATGGTATTACTGCGGAAAATGTTAGTCCTTATCCGCAAGCCGTCACATATCAAATGGTTTTAAACTTTCTCGCTGGCGGTGCTGCCATCAATGTGTTTGCTAAGCATAATCAGATGAGTATTAAAATCGTTGATGCCGGTGTCAACGACGAATTTGCAGCCCACCCTCAGTTAATCCAGGCGAAAATCGGTTTCGGCACCAAAAACTTTCTCTGTGAAGCGGCGATGACTGAACAAGAGTGCCAACAAGCCATTCAAAAAGGGGCCGAAATTGTCGCGCAGATTCATGCCCACGGTTGCAACACCATCGGTTTTGGCGAAATGGGAATTGGTAACACTTCGTCGGCGGCGGTTTTGATGCATTTGTTGACTGACATCCCGCTTGAAAACTGTGTTGGCAGCGGCACCGGTTTGGACAAAAGTGGTATTCAGCATAAATTCAATGTGCTAAAAAAAGCCATTGCCCAGCGAAATATCAGTAAAGCGCCTTTAACCGTGCTAAGCACTTTTGGCGGGTTTGAAATCGCGATGATGGTAGGCGCTTATTTGCAAGCGGCCGAATTAGAGATGCTAATTTGTGTCGATGGATTTATTGCGACAGCGGCCCTATTAGTTGCAATAAAACTTTATCCTGACTTGTTGGACTATTGCATTTTCACTCACCAATCCCAAGAAAAAGGCCACCAACTTATGTTAAACGCATTAACAGCACAACCTTTGTGCAACTTGGAAATGCGATTAGGAGAAGGCACTGGCATAGCGGTAACATTTCCAATCATTCTCGCAGCCGTGAATTTCTTGAATGAGATGGCCTCTTTTGAATCGGCCGGTGTTTCGAGCATTGAGAACGGTGGAGTCTAAAGGATAACGGCCGGTTTTTTGACTCTAATAACTACAAGGTTTCGTTATAAGACAAGAACTACAAGGATTCGTTATAATAACGGATTAAAAAAAACGGGCGTTGTTTGAGTCCAGTCAATAACTACAAGGTTTCATTATAAGACAAGAACTACAAGGATTCGTTATAATAAAGGATTAAAACGGGGCGTTGTTTGAGTCCAGTCAATAACTACATGGATTCGTTATAATAACGGATTAAAACGGAGCGTTGTTTGAGTCCAGTCAATAACTACATGGATTCGTTATAATAAAGGATTCAAGTTTTTGGATTAAACGGATTGTGTCGAGGAGATATTGAGTCAGTGGGTTATTTATTCTAAAACTTGGTTCTATGGGCTGAGTCGGAATGGCCCACAATCAATCCGCTTATTCTGCTAAACTTATCTCGCGTAGCGAAGAACTTCGTTTCGGTAACGAAGCTATGCGAGATCATCTGTTGTACTTATCGAGGTTTTATGCGATGAGTTTAAACGGCACTAAAATAAATCTGTTTAATCATAATGACGTTTCTGATGTTTCTACCTTCCTTAGGTTGGCCGACTCTTGCCAAAACTTGGAGTCCTGCCTTCCTTACGTTTGGACTCCGGTTTAATCCGCTAATCCGTTGTACTATTTGAGGGCCATAAAATCATTTGGAGGTTTTCATATTAAAGTATGGCCCTCAATTAATGTCGCGTATAATGTCATACTGAATGTGTGTTTTTTTTTGTTTAACGGATACTGTCCTTCAGAGGGAGAGTATCTGTCGCAACATTCAATCTAAAATTCTGATTCAGACAATGTAATAACGGATAGTACAACGGATACGCGAAATAAACGGATAGTGTTCAATAATTATTCATAAATTTATTCTGAAAATTCTAAATTTCTGAAATTTCTGATTCAGACATTATTATTTTGTTAGGTATTTATTTGCACAAACTGGGGATGCACGGTGACACTGGTTTCGCTATCAACATAGTCTGTCTCAAACTTCTGGCGATTAGTTTCATCTATCGTGTCAATAAATAAGACTAACCAAATCTCGGTCACTTCTAACTGTTGCTCATACTTAGCCCAATGCCATTAAGTTAAGAAATAAACGAGAAAGTCAAAGCTAAAGTCCCCTAAAGGGGACTGGTAAATTCAGGATTTTTTCATAACGACACGATATGGCATTGAGTCTTCAGTGCCCTTTAGGGCACTTCAGCTATTAGACAACGGCTTTACCAAAGGCGGGGGGATTATTTCTTTCTAATTCCGCAAACTGTGTGGCATTGATACTTAGCCGCCCGGATGAGTGCCTTACGATACGCCGGTTGATTGGCAAAACTTTTTAGCTCTAATCCAAACAATTGTCCAGCATAACGTATCAACAAATCAATCGTTCCATTACCGGTCGGAAATTCTGGTTGAACTTGTCCTTCATAACTACGGAGAAAACTCGCCAGATAAGAATAAAGATGGAAATGAAAAACGGCTTCATACACGCGCAAATCATTCTTACGACGTGGGGCTTCTTTCAACACTTGATGTCGATTGGTTTGCAAATACTGCTCACTCTCTTCATCGTTTATCTGCATATTGGCAAATGTTACGAGAGTCAACAAAAACTTGGAGTCCTGCCAAACTAAAGTTTGGACTCCGGTTCAATCCGCTAATTCGTTGTACTATTCTGTAAGTACAATTTCTTTTAGGAGTAAACGGATTGTGTCGAAGAGATATTGAGTCAGTGGATTATTCTAAAACTTGGTTCTATGGGCTGAGTCGGAATGGCCCACAATCAATCCGCTTATTCCGCTAATCCGTTGTACTATTGAAGGCCATAAAATCATTTGGAGGTTTTCAAATTAAAGTATGGCCCTCAATCAATGTCGCGCATAATATAACTTAGTATTCATTCGTTTATCCGCGTAGGCGTTGCAGAACGATGTTTGGCGTTAGCCAAACGCAAGTTTCGTTGTACTGACTAGATTCCTTATGGTTCCACAATCAATCTGTTTAATCCGCTAATCCGTTGTACTATTGAGGGCCATAAAATCATTTGGAGGTTTTCAAATTAAAGTATGGCCCTCAATCAATGTCGCGCATAATATAGCTTAGTATTCATTCGTTTATCTGCGTAGGCGTTGCAGAACGATGTTTGGCGTTAGCCAAACGCAAGTTTCGTTGTACTGACTAGACTCCTTATGGTTCCACAATCAATCCGCTTATTCCGCTAAACGAAGTAACGAGCGAAGCGAGATCATCCGTTGTACTTATCGATGTTTTATGCAATGACTTGGAATGGCTCTAAAATAAATCTGTTTAATCAGAATGACGTTTCTGATGTTTCTACCTTCCTTAGGTTGGCCGACTCCTGCCAAAGTTGGAGTCCTGCCAAACTAAAGTTTGGACTCCTGCACTTTAGGAAAATATCTCTTGAATAGGTAAATGAATATTCATCACTTCATCAATAACTTTGGCATCTTTGTTTGAAACAAAGGTTTCGCGCTGATTCGGCTGCGAGTAAACCGTAATAATTTGCTGACTGGGGTTAACTAGCCAACATGATTTGGTGCCAAGCTCAAAAAACGCGTTGATTTTCCTAATCAGATAACTTATCGCTTGTCTAGGAGAAAGTATCTCAATGACCAAGTCAGGTATTTTGGATACAGTCACTAAGTCGTCTTCCGTGTCCGGTATAATCGGCGGTTCCAGATAAGCGCAAACATCGGGTTTAAGTTCATACTTGCCTTCAAGTCGATATTTACTGAGATCATGCTGGCTAATGTCTATGCTCAGTTCGCTGATGACGGTTAGGTTTTTGTTGTCATTCAACAAGAGATAGTTTAATTTCGTCTGCGCTATGCCGTGATTTAAGGAGCCCAATTTGTCCTCTCCATCAATTCCGTTGTGTTCAACTTCATACGAGTCGCTCATGTCTTGACTCCTCTTCGGTAAAAATGGAATGAATAATTAACTGATTTATGTGACATGGAATCAGTTACCCATTCAAGAAACGAAAATTATACGAATCTGGTGGAATTCTTCATAATGCCAGTTTTCTCATTCATTCGGTAGTGCCCCCGCTCCACTTCTAGCGGCACAGAAAATTTTATCGTTCCCACGCGCCAGCGTTAATGCCATTAAGCGAGTACATCGGTTTACAAATTCATCCCCCTTGACGCGCCCTACCTTCGTTGGTTTACGAATCATGAAGGGGGGTGGAATTTACGAACAGATGTACTACTACAAACATTAAGTCGCTAAAGCGATTACTACAAACATTAAGTCGCTAAAGCGACTACTACAAACATTAAGTCGCTAAAGCGACTACTACAAACTTATACATTAAGTCGCTAAAGCGACTACTACAAACATTAGATTAAGTCGCTAAACTTTGGTAACGAAGCTATGCGAGATCATCCGTTGTACTATTGGGGGCCATAAAATCATTTGGAGGTTTTCAAATTAAAGTATGGCCCTCAATTAATCTCGCGCATAATGTCATACTGATTGTGTGTGTTTTTTTGTTTAACGGATACTATCCGTTGGAGGAAGAGTATCCGTCGCAACATGAGTTTTACATTGCTTATGAGTATTCCATCTCAAAAGTCGCAAGGCCAAACGCATTTGTTATTTGTTTTCTTAATTATTGGCTTAATCGTTTTAGTCATTGGTAGCCTTGAATGGTTACCCCTTTTAAAGAAGGAACCTTCTTCGCCATATGTTATCACTGAAACTGGCACCAGTTCATTTCCACGCGAATTACGTGATGCGGCCGGCAACACGTTGATCATTCCGTCTCGCCCACAGCGCATTGTTTCGCAGACGCTTGCCACTGATGAAATTTTACTGGCTATTTGTCCACTTGAACGCATAGCAGCGGTAACGACATTGGCACGGGATGAGAAATATAGTAATGTCGTTGAAGAAGCGCGTACGATTGGACAAGTTGGTGAACATGTCGAACAGATTTTGGGCTTAAACCCAGATCTGATTTTCGTTGCCAATTATAATAGGGCTGAAACGGTGGAATTGTTGCAAACTACCGGTGCGCCCGTATTTCGTTTTGCCCACTTTCGCAATGTGGCCGATATTAAGAATAATATCAAAGTCATTGGTTATGCTATTGGCGAAGAACAACGCGCTGCTGCCATCGTCGCGCAAATGGAACGTGATATTAAAGCTATTCGCGCAAGTATTCCAGCCGACGCGGAGCGGCTGCGTGTGATGTCATATAGTTTAGGCAACTACACAGCCGGCCGTTACACGACTTTTGATAATATCGTCAATATAGTAGGCGCGATTAATGTGGCTACTGAGCATGGCATTGAACAGCATGCTAAAATTAGTGATGAACAAATTTTGGTATGGCAACCTGATTTTATTGTGACTCATGCCGCGCAAGGTGAATTTGCACAAGTGCGCCGGCAATTATTAGAAAATCCTGCCATTGCTGCCAGTGAGGCGGGCAAAGCAGGGCGAATTATTGTTATTGATAATCGGTATTTTTTATCTGTTTCGCACTATGTAGTTTATGGTATTAAGCGATTAGCTGAAAAACTATGGAGTCCAAACTTTAGTTTGGCAGTTCCGTCCAAACTTTAGTTTGGCAGTTCCGTCCAAACTTTAGTTTGGCAGCAATTCTTAGGTTTTATCGCAATAGCGCAAAATAAAGCAGTAATCTAACCTAAGTTATTGATTTTTCTTTCTGAAAAGCGGCCTTTCTGCCGAATTTTGCGGTATTGCGTTTTATCCGTTTTTTTATCAAAGAAGTTGTACTCCGTTAAATTGTACTTCATTAAAATACAATACATTCGCCAACTCAAAATTATCATAAGTGATTGATTTCAAGTGATCATGTCAGATAGATAGGCGGGAAGAAGGTTCAGTATTTAAAAGATTTCTCCCGCCTAAAGAAATGACATGGGGAGCGATTTGGCGAAGGTATTGTTAAAAAGTTTATTTGTGATTCCTAAAAGCGTAAAACTTTATTTCTTGTTTCTTTCTCTTTTACTTATTCTCTCTGGTATTTTCGGCATTGCGATAGGTAGCACCGACATTCCTATCGATATAGTATTACGTGTTTTAGCCTCAAAACTGTTGCCGAGCGACTGGATAGAAACACAAGGCATCACCGAATCACAACAAGTTATCGTCTGGCTTATTCGTACTCCGCGTGTGATTGTTGCCGCCCTTGTGGGGGCCGCTTTGGCGATGGCTGGCGCACAAATGCAAGGCCTGTTTCAAAATCCTCTCGCTTCTCCCGATATCGTTGGCACCAGTTCAGGCGGCGCACTGGGGGCGGTGATTGCGTTGGCGACGGGATTAGCCAGCCGTTCATTGTTTTATCTTCCTATCTTTGCCTTTCTGGGCGCGTTTTTGGCCCTGTTTACCGTTTACGCGCTGGCAACACGGCGCGGTAGTACGCCCGTTGCCACTTTATTGTTAGCCGGCGTTGCTTTGAATGCTTTAATCGGTGCGATGACTTCGTTTGTGATTACGGTGGCGTGGGTAGAATATGAAGTGGCGCGAGAAATTATTTTTTGGTTGATGGGTGGTTTAGATAGTCGTACTTGGACACATGTTTGGATTGCATTGCCCAGCATTATGGTGGGAAGTGTTATCGCGCTTTTCTATACTCGTGAATTAGATATATTACTGATGGGGCAAGAAACGGCCTATTCATTGGGTGTTGAAGTGGAACAAGTTAAAAGAATTGTTTTAACGAGCGCCGCTCTACTTACCGGCGCTGCGGTGGCAGTGAGTGGCGTGATTGGATTTGTTGGCCTTATTATCCCTCATATTGTTAGGCTTATTAGTGGCCCGAAGCACCGTTCGTTGGTACCGGCGAGTGCGCTCACTGGTGCAACGTTTTTGATTTTGGCTGATTTATTGGCGCGTACTCTACATCGCCCCGAAGAAATACGATTAGGTATTTTAACGGCCGCTTTTGGAGCGCCTTTTTTTCTTTATCTGTTATTGCGTCATCGTCGAGAAATGGGTTATTAAACTATGTTGTCCAAAGCTAAAGCTTTGGACTCCAAAACCGGTTTGGACGTTAAATATAAGTACAGCGAATTGCGCGGATAAACGAATTGAGTACAGCGACGCAAACGCGGATAAGCGAATTAATATAAGTACAGCGACGCAAACGCGGATAAGCGAATTAATATAAGTACAGCGAATTGCGCGGATAAACGAATTAAAGTTGTCCAAAGCTAGAGCTTTGGAGTCCAAAAACGGTTTGGACG
>Ga0190343_1000049_pt1 | contig 62861 bp, 52 predicted proteins | sample 48721312_MG_FD_161664 | JGI IMG/M metagenome (GOLD analysis project Ga0190343, IMG submission 161664) | Hydrothermal vent microbial mat bacterial communities from Southern Trench, Guaymas Basin, Mexico - 4872-13-1-2_MG | ecosystem: Environmental > Aquatic > Marine > Hydrothermal vents >... | reverse complement strand
AGTTATCCAACCAAAGCAAGCGGACTAACCTAATTTAACGAATTTTGTTTATTTAAATTATGATGAATAAGGTATTTTTTAATAAAAATCGTTATTAAACCCGTTTTTACCAATTTTTAAGCCAAAACTCCCCCAACCCATTCAAAATACTTGAATAGGAAATGACTCAAACCTTATTTTTAAAAAAGCCGCTTTTTGCTAAAAACAGGGTTTGTAAATGCGTTTATAATAATTTAAGGAAACTCTAGCCGAACTCTTTTTTCGTGGAACCTTGCGATTTCGCTTTGTGTAAGTCGGATCGGAGATATTCCATTCAGTCAATGTTGCCATAAGTTCTTGAATTGGCTTACAATGGTAAAATAATTCTACCCTAAAATTTTTTATGGCGTTAAAAGACACCATGTTATTGACAGTCTGTCTGTGTTTATTCAGGCTGGATTTCTTAAATAATTGCGAATCAGCGGCTTTGGTGAGTAGGGATTCTAAACCCGTTAGAAACATAATTGCAAAAAAATCCTGTTTAACTGAGATAACCGTTTTACCTGTAAAATTATCAATTTTTAAGCGTTCTTTTATAACACCAAGAAAACACTCAACACCCCAACGTAAATTATATAATTCCTTAAACATAAGGGCTGAGTATTTTTTCTCATCAAGCAATGAGGTAACAAGAACTTCTATCTCTCCTGTGCTCAATCTAACTCTAACAAAGCGCACGGTAATTTTTTCTGGTAGTCCCAATTTTTGGCACTTTTTCTTGACTTCTCCTTCCGCTTTTAAAGTTACTATATTGCTATTAGTAACTTGTTGTTTAAACCTATTTCGTGCCGCTTTAAATGACGTTTTTGAGCAACGACCCGTAAAATTTAGCCCAAGTTTGGTTAATGATGCTAAAAATATATAGATCGATACGTTACGATCGAACAAAATCAAGTCGCCCAGAAAGTGTATGCTTGATGTGTTCCAAAGCCAAATCAACCTCATAAGCCTTGGCATGCGCGAGACAAGCATCAATGATAGTCTTGTTTATTTCGTCTATCATCACCGAAATAAGCCCATAACCGTGTTGTCCGATTATCTTATTATTCTTACTATTAGTAAAATTTATGGTACCAAATTCGTCGTTTATTTCTGGCACATTAGGCAAATGGATTTTGGAGCCATCAATAGCCAGTAAACGAAAACCCCAAGCGTTTTCATAATTACCATCAGCATAAAAAGCGTCTACTATAGCCTTTTGGTTCAATGTAATAAAGGCTTCAGGTTTTAAATGACGACGTGCTTGGGTAAAGGCACTCTTTGTTACTAAAATGCCGTTGTTCCGTTTTTTAAAAAACTCATTTAAAACAAGCTGTAGCGGTTTGATGCTTTTTTGTAAAATTATCAAAATGACGGCTACAAAGTCCAATTTTTACTTTCTGGTAAAAAAAATATAAACTGTGCGATGTTCATCTTTAAATGACTCATCATTTAGCAACTCGCGAATAATTGAAATTGATCCGGTGGCTTTGTCATTTTCGTCTGCCAATGTTTGTTTTTCCATAAATTGATTTTACCTACTGTTTGAAAGTTAATAATTGTAACACATTTTCCTTAACTTAATGGCATTGAGGTTTCACCTGGGGCTATTCATATTCAACCCCTACGGGGTTGTCGGTTGGCTCGATTTTTTCCCCAGGTTTCACCTGGGGCTATTCATATTCAACCCCTACGGGGTTGTCGGTTGGCTCGATTTTTTCCCCAGGTTTCACCTGGGGCTATTCATATTCAACCCCTACGGGGTTGTCGGTTGGCTCGATTTTTTCCCCAGGTTTCACCTGGGGCTATTCATATTCAACCCCTACGGGGTTGTCGGTTGGCTCGAATTTGTCCCTAGGTTTCACCTGGGGCTATTCATATTCAACCCCTACGGGGTTGTCGGTTGGCTCGAACTGATAGGTGGTAAGGGATTGCCCCTACAATCTTGTCTTTTAACAATTACAATAGGAATCATAGTATGACAAAACTTGTTACAAACAAGAAATTATCTCTTGTGCCGGTCTTAACGGCCGTTCTCATTTTGGGACTGCCGGGCTGTAATGATGAGAATAAGGTGAGTTCCACCGCCAACACTCCTTTTCGTACTCACTTAATCCACATCAATGATCATCATTCTCATTTGGCGGAAGAAGACTATGATCTGATATTTGATGGCGTGGAAACGCGGGTTAAATTGGGCGGTTTTGCTAGAGTCGCTAGCAAAATTAAGGCTTTGAGAAACCGTTTAGCTAATCCGCTGGTACTCCACGGTGGGGATGCGTTGCAAGGTACATTGTACTATACCTTATTTAAAGGTGATGCCGATGTGAAACTGATGAACACTGTGGGCTTTGATGCCTTTGCGTTGGGCAATCATGAATTTGATGATGGCAATGCTGTCTTAGCCAACTTTCTCAAACAGGGCAAGTTCCAGGCCATTGCGGCTAATATTGATTTTTCTCAAAGTGAGGTCTTGAAAGGACTGGTTGAGCCTTACCTCATTAAAGAGGTGGGTGGTGAACAAGTCGGGCTGATTGGTATAGACACCCTGAAAACTCTTTATAGTTCTTCGCCCGGTGATGATTTAAGCTTCTCTGATGAAGTCGAAACGGCCACAAAAATGGTTAAAGAACTTGAAGGCAAGGGCATCAATAAAATCATTCTGATGACGCATTATGGCTATAGCCAAGATCTGGCTCTTGCTAAGCAAGTTGCTGGTGTTGATGTGATTGTCAGTGCTGATTCTCATACGCTGTTAGGTGATCTAACAGACTTGGGTTTGAATCCTAAAGGGCCATACCCCACTTTGGTTACATCGCCCAGAGGCGAACCTGTTTGTATTGCCCAAGCTTGGCAATATAGTTATGCCGTGGGTTCTTTAAGTGTGGCATTTGATGAGAAGGGTGTTGTCACAGAATGTGAGGGCAATCCTATCTTGTTGGTGGGTGATAGCTTTCAACAACGCAATGCTGACGGCAATAGAGCGCCTGTGGATGCTGAAACACAGGCTAAAATTGAAGCCATTATTGCTAAGAATCCCAATATTGAGATCGTCGAGGGCGATCCTGTCGTTGCTGAGCAACTGGCGGAATACACTGTACAGGTGGAAGAGGCACAGAAAACGGTGATTGGGCAAGCGGCCGATGATTTGTTGCACATTTATGTTCCCGGCAGTTATGAGGGTGTGACATTACCTGATGGCAGCCAGATTGCGCCGGTTGTTGCTGAAAGTTTTCTTTGGCAATTGAACAGTCGCAACTATGATGCTGATCTCGTGATTCTAAATGCTGGCGGTGTGCGTGTTGCGATATACAAGGGTGATATTACCATTGAAACGGCCTACACCGTACTGCCGTTCAGTAATACGCTTTATGTGTTAGAAATGACGGGGGCCGAAGTGAAGCAAGTTCTTGAAGATGCGTTGAGTAATTACTTGGATAAGGGCGGTTCCTACGGTTCTTTTCCATATCCGGCCAGTATCCGCTATACGATTGAAGCCACTCGTCCAATTAATCAGCGTGTTACCCTGCTTGATATCCGAGATAAGAACGGTAAGTGGTCGTCTATTGATCCCGCTAAAATGTACAAAGTCGGGACGATCTCTTTTCTTGCCAGCGGCCAAGATGGTTATACCACCTTTAGTCAAGTCTTGGAACAAGGGAAGGGTATCAATAGCTATTTTGAGTATGCCGAATCGTTTGTGAACTATGTCAAGGAGGTGGGTACCTTGACAAGACCCGAAGAGACTGGTGTCACTTATATAAAATAAAGCCTGAAATTCAATTAACTACAAGGATTGAGTCTAAGCAGGGATTTTTCTTTGGTTATACCTAATCTTTGTCGTTTGTAAGGCTAGAGTTGAAATTAACTACTACAAGGATTGAGTCTAAGCAGGGATTTTTCTTTGGTTATACCTAATCTTTGTCGTTTGTAAGGCCAGAGTTTAATTTGAAAACCTCCAAACGGGTTTATGGCCCTCAAAATCTTGAGTCCAAATAACCATAAAAAGTTTATGTCAATAACAGGGGCCAGTGTATCACTACTCTGCCTTCCTTACGTTTGGACGACTGTTTGGACAGGAGTGCCAATGGACTCCTGTCTACTGCCAAACTTAAGTTTGGACTCCTGTCTACTGCCAAACTTAAGTTTGGACTCCTGTCTACTGCCAAACTTAAGTTTGGACTCCTGTCTACTGCCAAACTAAAGTTTGGACTCCTGTCAAACGATGCTAAGACGCTGCCTTTTTACGTTTAAATAACCCCCCAACAAACACCAATAATCCAATGACGATTAAAACAATAAACTTCTTACCGGCAATCAATAAGGCCAAAAGTTTTGAGAATAAACCGGCTTTTGCTGCTAAACCGCCGGCAACGAGCCCCGCTATACCATAAGCCGCTACCTTATCGGTGCTAGAATCAAAGTCCTCGTAGCGGTGTCCTTTGTTGAAATTGGTAAAAGCCAATACTTGCTGCATATCTTGTTTGATCTCAGTGAGTTGGTTTATATCGGATACTGCGTTCAAAACCAATACACCCCGTCGGCCAAGAATACGGATATTGTAATTCAGCGTGTGAGTTGGCACGTCGCCAAACGCGAGTTCTTTCGCCCAGTACATCTTATGTGTTTCCTTGTCATAATAGGGTTTAGCTGCCCAGTCGACCAGTTCCAAAGTGCCGTAGCCCTGCTTCTTTCGTTCCTCGTTAGCGGCTGCGATACCCTCCTTCATTTGCATAAGCAACGCATCATAATCGATGCCATCTGCGTCTTCATCAGAGACATAACCGTCTTCCTCATAAGTCACCACTACGCCCCATCCTTCTAAACTGAGAGGACTGATAGCATTTGGAAAGATCATGCCAAGCGTTTTGTGCCCGGGAGGATTACCCCATGCTTGCACCAGCACACGTTCTGCATCTTCTGGCCCTAAATAGCGAAAATTATCCGGGATAGCCAGCGTTGCGACATCATTAGGCAGGACAATCTTATCTTGTTGATAGTTTAGCGAGGCTTCAAATTCGGCCGCAGTCTTATGCTCTGTTTCCGGTGAAACCGCGTAAGCTGCCCCCCCTACAACCAAACACACGAATAACAACATGAATTTATTAATCATATTTACTATTTCCTTATCTGAACAATAAGTACAACTTATATCAGAGATAAACGAATTAAACACAAGGTACCGATACTCGCCCCGTTGGGGCTTGCCAGGGCAACGCCCCTGGAGGTTTTTCAAAAAGTCCTTTTCAGGCAAAAGTTGTTTCCATCTTGAGTCTAATTATAAGTAGACACCCTAAAATGTGTCTTATATTACACCCGTTTTAGCGTCTAATCTCAACAATTTCTTTTACCTTATATAATTAAATAGTGTGTATATTGACGAGGGTTGCTCCCTAATCCCGTTTTGTCAAAAGCAAAGAGGCCGACACTTCTTGCACTCTCACTTCCAATGTGATTACGAACAAACGTCAACATGGCCCCCAATTCTAATGAAAAATGTAAAATGTAAAATGAAAATTGAAAAGATTGATTGCAAGTAGACTATATAGTGTCATTCTAAAGTTTTTTGTGGGTGTGTCTCACTTTGAAAATTTTCGCAGCCGATACTTATGGTACTGGGCGCATTCCCATTTTCACGGTTCGGTTAAGTAGTACTTAGGATGACGGGCCGATAAACGGATAAAGCATAATGATCCTTGATGATTAATTATTGCAAGTAGACTATACAGTGTCATTTTACATTTTTTTGTGGGTGTGTCTCATTTTGAAAACGTTCGCGGCCGACACTTCTGGTACTGTAGCTTTCGTGGCCGACATTTTTTGCACGGTTCAGTCTTGATAAAATATGATCTGTTTTAAGCGTCAACATGGCCCCCAATTCTAATGAAAAATGTCTTCCAGGCAAAAGTTTTCTCCGAAAAACTTTTGCCTGGAAATGAAAATTGAAAATTGAAAAGATTAATTGCAAGTAGACTATACAGTGTCATTTTAAAGTAAATACGACCGGTTTCAAGCGTCAGCATGGCCCCCAATTGACGCTCATTGTTATACATAAGTCTTTTGGATACCGGGTGCATTCCTGATAAGTACAACGGATACTCGTTCCGAAACGGATAAAAGAGCATTGATTTTTAATCAATCAACAACGTGGGGCCTACCGGTTAAAAGCTATAAAAATCAAGTATTTAAAAACTTATGTCTAACGATGAGCAATTGACGAGGGTTGCTTCCCTGTCCAGTCCTTTGTCGAAAGCTTATCCAGCCGACACTTCTGGCACCGTTCATTCTCAAGAAAATACGATCTGTTTTAAACGTCAGCATGGCCCCCAATTGACGAGGGTTGATCCCCAATCCAGATTTAACCGCAGCTTCAGCGACTGTAGGGTCAATGCCTTTTTGAAAGCTAATACTTGTGGTTTGAAATTTTCCAACCTAGTACAGTAAGGCGGAAGTTTCCATACCACCCCAACGCCAACGGCTAAAGCCGTTATCTCGCATAGCGAAGAACGAGAGTTATCTCGCAGAGCGAAGGACGTAGTTTGTCTGAAAGCTCAAGTGCTCTAAAGGGCACTAAAGTTTAGTCGGCTTTAGCCTTCTATCGCTTTTAGCCATGAGCCCCCGCTACTGGCGGAATGGTATGGGGATTTCCGCTTTCTTGCACTAGTGTTGGCGATATTGCCAGTAATAATTAAAAAATATACTATACAATATACGCGACTATTTATTTTTACTGAATAGAGGTAAACAATATGGCTAACGGACTCAAATCCATTAATATTTTTGTAGATGTTGATGACACCTTGGTTCGTAGTTTTGGCTCGAAACGAATCCCAATAACCGCTACGATTGAACATATCAAAGCACTCAAAAAACAAGGGGCACAACTTTATTGTTGGAGTAGCGGCGGTGCTGATTATGCGAAAAAAAGTGCTGAAGAATTTGGAATCGCTGATATTTTTATCGCTTTTCTGCCTAAGCCACAAGTCATTATTGATGATCAAAATATCAATGATTGGAAAAGGTTTGTTCAAGTTCATCCCCTATCATGTCCTCAGAAAACACTCGACAATTATCAGTCGGCACTTGAACAATAATATCCCATCAAAACCTAATGGCACCCTGTCTTTCTGGATCGTAATTTTCCGGCCAAATTGTCTTATTATCAAAAATAGCGCCTTCTAAAGAGGCTTCTTCTAGTCTGTTGCAGAGCATGATGGCACCTTTCAAATTAGAATAATTAAAAACTGCGCCACCCACATCTGCTTGAGCCATATCAGCATTTTGAAGATTTGCTTGACAGAAATCCGCAAAGATGGGTGTAGATTGATTGAATTTGCAGTTTCTCAAGTCAGCCAACCTAAAATCGGCTGTCATCAAAGCACTTGCCGTTAAATCGGCTTTGACTAAAATCACCTGACGCATTAAAGCACTTCTTAAATTGGCTTTTCGCAAACTCGCACCTGTCAAGTTAAAACATTCTAAGAGAGCACGATGTAAATCTAAACCATCAAGCATCGCATTTTCTAAAGTATTTGAGTTGATTTTTACATCATGCCCGGTTTGACAATGAATAATAATCATAAGTTACCCCAATCGACTAAATCTACGAAAGATTTCCCGTAGCAATTTAATTTGAGAAGCTTTACTGGGAGCCATTGTACCCGCTTGTATATCAGGCCGGGTGCCTTGCACCAATCCGGCAATGTAGCGATGGTTGCCATCCACAATCACTTTACCATCCATTTTAATGGGCGGTGCTTTCTTTCCTGCATTTAAACGAGCAACATATCTTTGAATGGCTGGAAGTGATACGGCGTTTTGCGTCGTTTGGGTTGAGTCTCCCTTTAAGGCACTCAATATTTGCGCCTGTGTGATCTTTTGAGCCAATTTAAATTAACTCTCCTTATGGCATTTAATCATAAAGAAAAATCTTTTGATTAACCAAATCGCCCGTTTTTCAAGAAAGGTCTCTTATGATTTGAATGAGCGTGGTGACTTTTCTATGCAACAAACGGTAGAGAGTATTCTATCCACCAACATTCTGTTGTTGCCATTTATTATGTTCAATTCTTATGGGTCGTTTTTAATTAATGATAGGAATGTCAAACAGGAATATCCACCCGTTCCAATTGAGACAACAACGCCTTATCCGTCACGCCCGGTTCCACCAATCGGTTATTCGTGTAAAATGAAAATTGAAAAATGAAAAGATTGATTGCAAGTAGACTATACAGTGTCATTTTAAAGTAAATACGACCGGTTTCAAGCGTCAGCATGGCCCCCAATTCTAATGAAAAATGTAACATGAAAATTGAAAAATGAAAAGATTAATTGCAAGTAGACTATACAGCGTCATTCTAACGTTTTTTGTGGGTGTGTCCTACTTTGAAAACTTTCGCGGCCGATACTTCTGGTACTGGGCGCATTCCCATTTTCACGGTTCGGTTAAGTAGTACAACGGATGACGTGGATAAACGGATAAAGCATAATGATCCTTGATGATTAATTATTGCAAGTAGACTATACAGTGTCATTCTAAAGTTTTTTGTGGGTGTGTCCTACTTTGAAAACTTTCGCTGCCGACATTTTTGGTACTGTAGCTTTCGTGGCCGACATTTCTGGCACCGTTCACTCTCGATAAAATACGCGAGGTTTCAAGCGTCAGCATGGCCCACAATTCGGAAGTTTCCAGCCCACCTCAGCCAACAGCTAAAGCAGTTGTCTGAAAGCTTAAGTACCCTAAAGGGCACTAAATCCAATTATTGGGTAGTCCCTTTAGGGACAGTAGATCGATGCGCAGAGGAACCGCTACTGTTCCAGCCCACCTCAGCCAACAGCTAAAGCAGTTGTCTGAAAGCTTAAGTACCCTAAAGGGCACTAAATCCAATTATTGGGTAGCTACTGGTGGGTGGTATGGAGATTTCTGCTTTCGTGTACTAGTTAGTAAGTTGAATGGTGGTGTTTGTTGGGTGCAGTCCTTATAAGCGAGCTTATGGTGTGTCCTACGCATCATCAATCTATACACCTTATATAATTAAATAGTGCGTGGGATTGTTTACGCTCGCTATTATGAGATGTCAATCTTGAATATCCAGCCGTTCTAATCGGTACAACAATGCTTTATCCGTCACTTTTTCTTCCACTAAGCGATTATCCAGCCGCGCACACGCGGCTTCCAGTAAATTTCGGACCTCTCGCCCATTTCCAAACGTTGGGCTATTTTCTCGTTCCCATTGTCGGAAAATGGGCAATAAAGCTTCTTCAATACCTTCACCTAAAGTTAATGATCTTTCTAGCACCATGCCTTTTAAAATAGATAACATTTCCGTCGCCGTGTAATTTTCAAAGACAATTTCTCCGGCAAAACGCGATGGCAATCCCGGATTGCTATTGACAAAGCGGTGCATCGGTTGTGGATAACCGGCGGCAATAATACATAAGCGGTGACGTTGATTTTCCATCGTTGCTACTAGGGTTTCTAAGGCTTCCTTGCCAAAGCTGTCGTGTTCATTTGTTACGAGTTGATAAGCTTCGTCAATGAATAGTACGCCATCCAGACTACGTTCTAAGACTTGACGCGTTTTTTCGGCAGTATGTCCTTGATATTGTCCGACTAAATCGGCTCGCCCTACTTCTATAAGATGGCCTTTTTTCAAAATGCCTAAGGCTTTGAAAATATTGCCCATTAGACGTGCTACGGTGGTTTTACCTGTGCCGGGATTACCCACAAATAGATAATGTCCTGGATTCAGTTGGCTCTTATCGCCACGCAGTTTTTGAACCTTGAGCCGATTGACTAATGTCTGTATCGTTTCTTTAACTTGTTGTAAACCAATTAAATGGTCTAAGGATTTGAGAATGTCATCCATATTTTCAGGTTGGCGTGGCTCCAAGTAAGGAGACAGACGTTCTGGAACATCAGCCTCTGTGAGGGTAAAACGGTTGCTATTGTCAGTTTGATCTTTGAGACGAAAGCTACGTTGTTCGTCCATTTCGTCATATAGATTTAACACGTCGCCAGCATTACCAAAGGTTTCTTCGTTACGTTCAGCGTGCCAGTTGGCAAAAAAGTTGGGCAATTTTTCTTGCAGTGTTTGGTGCAATTGGCGTTTTTGTTGAGCAATTTGTTGTTCAAAAATCAATTGTAAGGTTTGTGGATCGTAATCGGGAATCGTCAATGTATTTTTGTCACTAAAACGACGATGTAAACCGGGATTGGCTTGCAAAAAATCTTCAATTCGTTGCGGATAGCCGGCAATAATCACCGCGAATTCGCCTTTGTGGTTTTCCATGGCTTCCATAATCGTTTCAACCGCTTCTTTACCGAAATCGTTGTCACCTCCTTGAGTGAGGCGATAGGCTTCATCAACAAATAATATCCCACCTATGGCATCGGCAATTTTTTGAGCGGTTTTCAACGCGGTTTGTCCTATATAACCGGCGACTAAATCTTCTCGTGAGGCTTTGACAATCTGTCCAAGTTCTAGTAGTCCTTCTTCTCGGTAAATTTCGCCAATTAAACGGGCAACGGTGGTTTTACCTGTGCCGGGATTACCTTTCAGTGCCAGATGTAAATTACGCCCTTTTGCTGGTGATGGTGGAGGTGGTAACAAGCGGCTAACAGTGGTATGTGGGGTATTTGTAGTTGCTATTTGTGAATTGGATGCGATTTGGTTTTGATGATGCGTTACCATTCGTTCAATTCTATTGGCAATAATGGATAAACCTTTCATTTGGTGTAAGCGTTCTAATGCTGAGCCTTGCTCAGATTGCCCGGCTAATTCTGATAACGCTTCTTTATTGATGCGATTCAATTTTTTTAAATTGCGAATGAGGGATTTAATGGAACCGCCTTGATTGCATAGGTAACGAGTAATCGGTGCCGCTGCGGTAGGAAAAATCCGCCAATCAGTGGGCAATTCGTATTTGAGTCGCCAATAATTTAAGAGATTATTGACTTCATCTTGACGGGGTGCTCCGATCGGAATCATCTGTTCGGTGGGCGTGTTATCGTCTTTGAACATTTGGTTAAATAAAAAAAACCATTGTCTTTGCAGCTCGGGTAATTCACGTAAACGTTGTACTGAAATGCCAGAGAGGAGAAAAATACAAATATTTTTATTTTCTTCAAATAGTTGATTCCAGTTATCTAATGCTACCGACATTTGCCGTTGCGCGGCTTGGTCAAAATGGGTAATAAAATCTAGTCCATTGGTGAAGATGAGAGCGGTTTTAGGTTGGCTTTCTTTCATCCAGCGGTCGAAACTGGCGACCGCATCTAAATTATTAATAGCATCAAGTGGCGCTGTTTGGGGTTTTGGTGCTGGTTTTTTAGATTGACGGCGTTGTCCCAACGGCCCAGCACTGATTTTGGTGGCGCGTCGGGGCGTTTGTTGTTGGGGAGCGGCATTGGGGCGGACTAGGGCCGTGGATTGATTATCGTAGGTATCAATTTTTTGTGCGCCGCTGTTATAAAAAACGATGCGTTGATAGTCTAGTTGACGTAGGTGGCGGTGGAGCATTTTGGAAAAGTCGAGAAAACCTAGCGTGGGTGGACAGAATTGGTCGTAAATTTGGCCGTAAATAAAAAAGAAACGGTAGTGTGAATTGTTGAAGTGGCTGTTTGTCATGGTGATTGGTCTTATTATTTTTTGTCTTTTATACGCAACGTACTTGGAAAAGGTGAAAATGAACAGTTGTTGAAAAAACGTTATTTCAACAACTGCTAATTCGTTTATTTCTGAGATTCGTTGTACTCCCAGTGTAATAATTAAAGGACGGTCATTTCTACTCCGCTGTTATTTGGGAAATATCTGACCTGTTTTTGAAACCTGTCAGGCCTGTGAATCAAACAGTAACGGTTTTCGCTCGTACTTTCTCAAAATCCAAGTGTTCCACATCACGAGCCGGCTGATTTTCCGTTCCTGGCGCACATTGTGGCTGACTACAATCTAATTCTTCTTCTGTCAATTTATCAACAATCCGTTTCAAACGCTCTTGCCGAAACTTTTCATCATGACGAGTTCTGTCAAAAAACTGAATATTCAACCGGTTACGAATCGTTTTATTGGCGGCTTCTTCTGGGGTGATAATCGTGACTAACTCATCATTTGACAAGTGTTGCAGTTTGACATGTAGCGCACCTCGAAAATCTTCTCCTTCATAAGTAGAATCAACGACTTCCCAACCGGCGTTTTGTAAAGCGGCTTCGATAGATTGGGCGATATTATTACGCAATTGTGAGGCAATCAGTGCTTCTTTCGCTTGTTCTACTAACTGCTCACTTTGTTGTCGCCATTGCTCGGCGTGGGCAATACTTTGTTTTAATTCCTCCAAGGAGAGGTTGTCGGGGTTGTCTAATTTGTTTTGTTCTTCTGCTATTTGTTGGCGCAACTTTGATAAAGCGCCGTGTGTCCAAAAATCGACTTCGGCGGCGACTTCTTCGGCGCCTTCTTCGGTGTCAAAGGTAAACTGCGCCGTTTGATGGGTATCACACGCTGCCAATACTTCGGCGGCATTTTGTCGCGCCGCCGTCAGATAGGCATTCCATTCTAAAGTCTGGCGTTCTAATTCTAGGCGTAATTCTTGGGTATGCAAATAAGTCCGTTGTGTGGTGCTAATAGCCGCTTCATAATGCCCTTGGGCAATATTATTTTCGGCTATTTGTAATTCATTTTGCAATTTTGCCAATTCGCCGGGTTTGAACTTTTGATGATCATAAGATTCATCAATCACCTTTAATAAGGTTTGGGTATCTTGCAGCCATTGTTGAGCTTGCCCTTGGGCGTGTTGCTCTTTGGCGACGATATGATCTTGAATCGTTTGGATTTGCCCTTGTAATTCACGTCGTTGTTCATCCAAGGCTTGTGCGAACTGTTCTCCTTGTTGTTGAATCAGGGTGAGATATTCATGGCGTTGTTCACGGATAGCTTGGGCTTGTTGTTCTAACATCCGATCATGGGCGGCAAGATGTTTGTCATGTTCGGCAAACTTGTGCATATATTCACGCCGTTGCTGGTTGATTTTTTTATCTAATGTATTCAAACCTTTTTGAAAATCGTTGGCAAGGCTGCGTAAACGGGCATGATTGTCCTTTTCGATACGCCGCATTTCGCCGCTCATGTTTGATAATGCACTTTCAAAGCGGTTATGGCGTTGTTGCATTTGCCCAAGTTGGCTGTCCATTTGTTGACGTAAATGGCTGCTGGCTTGTTTAAGTCGGTTGCTGATACCGGCTTCAAGATTGTCCGCTCGCCGACATGAGTTCATGATGCGATTGTATTCTGATTGACGTAGATTGACGATGGTGTCTTTTACTCCACTCATAAGGTTGTCTCCTCTTTATCTATTGTTTAGTACAACGAAACGCAGTGGCGGAACGCCAACGCGGATATACGAATTAAGTACAACGAATTAATTAAGTACAACGAATTACGCGGATAAACGAATTATGAATTAAGTACAACGAATTGCGCGGATAAACGAATTAAGAATTAAGTACAACGAATTGCGCGGATAAATGAATTAAGAATTAAGTTCCGCTCGTTACTGCGTTTCACTTGGGGCTATTATCTCGCGTAGCGAGTTACTGCGTTTCATATTCAACCTCTTTGGGGTTGTTGGAGCGTTGGTTATAGCCAAGCGATAGAAATGCGCCCGTTTGGATTCCATCACTCACATTGTACCACTATCTATTAACGAAATTGAGTTTGCCATTTTTTCAACGTTTGTTCACCGGGCACACCGACTAGCATGATATCATCTTTGGTTAGGTGAATTTCTACTGGGCGGTTGGGTTGTCCATAATAGTTATTAATGATTGTGGCATAACGTTTTGTTAACAGATGAATTTGTTGATTAGAAGAGCCACGCAGACTACCACCGTCGTTTAAAGCGGCAATATAAGGACTATCAATCAGTAAATCAATGAGTTGCAGTAATGTTGCTACGTCTGGTTGCAAAGTCTGTTGCAATTTTTTCAGTGTATAGCCCGAATAGATGATTATTCCTAAGTCTTTGGTTTGTCTGATTTGCTCAATTAGTTTGACTAAGGCTGTCGCTTGTGCAAAGGGTTCGCCACCGGTTATGGTTAAACCTTCAATATCGGGCGTATTGAGAATCCGCTGTGCCAGTTTAGAAATAGTCATTAATTCCCCACCGCTTTCTGGCAACGCTGCCGGTGTCATACAACTTGGACAACGTAATGGACAACCTTGTAGCCATAAGGCAAAACGTAAAAAAGGGCCTAATGTGCGTGTTTGAGCAATGTATGTGTGTATGTTAATGGTGTTCAAAACCAAGTTGTTGTAATTTTTCTAACAAATATTTTGCGCTAGGACAATTGGGATGATTAGCGGCGCGTTCTATTGAAAAACCAAATTGATTTATCATTGCTTTGGTAAAACGTTTTTTTCTTGTTCCGGGGCCCCGTCTCTCCTTGTGATGATGTTTGGCAATTTCTTTTAGATGTTCCCAAGGCATATCGGAGGTTTTTTCGGGCAGAGGCTCTCCTGGAAAATCCTCATTTTTGAGCCAACAACGCATTGCTTCCGTATCAGCCAGAAACCATGCTTCTAACGCTTTTTTTGCCACCACAATTTGATCAACCCCTTCTTCGCCAATATGTTCCTTAGCTGCGGTAATACAAGGTTCACATTCTAAATCGGTGAGTACCACTATTTTATCCGGGCTTGCGAGACGACAATTTGCGATAGAAGTACTGATATTTTTGGGACATAAATTACCTCTACCGCGAGTATTCACAACCTGGCAAATTTCAAGGTGATATTGTGCTGCCCAGTTACGGAACTGATTATATTTTACCAAGATTTCTTCACAATCACCTTCAACCACAAATCCAACTCTTACCATGGCAATCCCCCATCTAACGCATTAGTTAACCATGCTTCATCTAAAGTGGAGGCTAATTGTTCAGCAATTTGCACTTGTTTCATTTCCGTTTTGCCTTGCTTTTTGTCAACTAACCATAACTCATTGTTTTTTAAACATCTTACCAAGGCTTCGTTATGCGTTGTCACCCAAATGGGATGTTCATAAGTGGCTTGTTCATGAAAACCGTCAACTAATTCGATAATCGCCTTAGGATGTAAACCTCGTTCTGGTTCTTCGATTAAAGTTATTCCAAGGGATGGGCGATCAAGTATGGCAACCAATATGCTTAATAGATAAATTGTGCCTTCAGAAATTAAATGTGCCGGGAAAGCTTGTTCTATACATTCTTCTTTGAAGGCTAAGACGGTGCTGCCGGTTAATCTTTCATTTTGGATTTGCACCTTTTCTAAACCGGGTACAATTAATTCCATCCATTCTAAGAGAGTTTCACGGATTTCATCATTGGTTTCTAAACGAGTTAATACGGCGGCTAAATTGCGCCCATTATGATTCAATTCAGAGTCATCATAGTTTTTGAGCGGCGATTTTGCTTCGTTAGGTTCAATCCGATATAAACGAAAATGATTAAACAGTGGAATCCGTTGAAAATAATGGGAAAAAATGGGTAAAAATGATTTACCACTACGGAGGAATGCCTGTTTACCTTCTTCATTGTCTTTAAAAATATCATTCACCGTCCATTTTTTGCCACTTTCAAGAATATATTCTTCCAAGAAGGGGGAAGTATCTAATTGGTGAATTTCAAGGTGGTAGGTGAGCGTTTGGGTTTTTTGAGTTTCGGTATCTAATTCAAAAACCGATTCAAATTCAAACACACGCGCAGTCTCGAAGTTTCGCATTAAACAACGAATATTCTTGAAGCCACCATGTTTCTTGATAGCTTGATCTGCGCCGAACTGAATCACTGAATTAACAAAATCTAGGGCATCAAAGAAATTAGTTTTTCCGGCACCATTTGGCCCGGCAAAAACAGAAAATGGTTTAATATCATGTAGTTCTAGTACATCAATACTACGGTAATTAGCGAGTTTAAGATAACGTATCGTGCCTGTCATTAATCATTACCTTGTGTTTGTTCAGAGAAATATTTTCTCTGTTTTTCAGAAAGCTAGGGGCAACGCCCTTGGAAATGAAAAATGAAAAATGAAAATTGAAAAGGTTGATTGCAAGTAGTCTATATTGTGTCATTCTTAAGTAAATACGACTGGTTTCAAGCGTTAGTATGGCCCCCAATTGACGATGGTTGCTCCACAGTCCAGTCCTTTGTCGAAAGCTTATCCAGCCGATACTTCTGGCACCGTTCACTCTCAAGAAAATACGATCTGTTTCAAGTGTCAGCATGGCCCTCAATTGACTAAAGTACAACGAATTACGCGGATAAACGAATTATGTACAACGAATTAATTAAGTACAACGAATTACGCGGATAAACGAATTATGTACAACGAATTAATTAAGTACAACGAATTACGCGGATAAACGAATTATGTACAACGAAACTTCGTTCTGGAACGATTGCGGATAAACGAATTAAGTACAACGAAACGGTAGTTCTGAAATGTGGGTGATATTTTTTTTTCACCCCTGGTTTATCTCGCGGAGCGAATTACTGCGTTTATCTCGCGTAGCGAGTTACTGCGTTTATCTCGCGTAGCGAGTTACTGCGTTTATCTCGCGGAGCGAGTTACTGCGTTTATCTCGCGTAGCGAGTTATTGCGTTTTATATTCAACCTCTTTGGGGTTGTTGGAGCGTTGGTTATAGCCAAGCGATAGAAATGCGCCCGTTTGGATTCCATCACTCACATTGTACCATTATCTATTAACGAAATTGATTTTGCCATTTTTTCAACGTTTCTTCACCGAGCACACCGACTAGCATGATATCATCTTTGGTTAGGTGAATTTCTACTGGGCGGTTGGGTTGTCCATAATAGTTATTAATGATTGTGGCATAACGTTTTGTTAACAGATGAATTTGTTGATTAGAAGAGCCACGCAGACTACCACCGTCGTTTAAAGCGGCAATATAAGGACTATCAATCAGTAAATCAATGAGTTGCAGTAATGTTGCTACGTCTGGTTGCAAAGTCTGTTGCAATTTTTTCAGTGTATAGCCCGAATAGATGATTATTCCTAAGTCTTTGGTTTGTCTGATTTGCTCAATTAGTTTGACTAAGGCTGTCGCTTGTGCAAAGGGTTCGCCACCGGTTATGGTTAAACCTTCAATATCGGGCGTATTGAGAATCCGCTGTGCCAGTTTAGAAATAGTCATTAATTCCCCACCGCTTTCTGGCAACGCTGCCGGTGTCATACAACTTGGACAACGTAATGGACAACCTTGTACCCAAATCGCAAAACGTAAAACCAAGGACGCGGGTTTGAGCAATGTATGTGTGTATGTTAATGGTATTCAAAACAATGATTCGTCAATTTGTAGCCTGTCTTTCTCTGATCTCAATTAGATGCTGTAATTCTGTCTCAAATTCTTGCAAAGATGCCTTAATATTTTTTGAGAGTGTAGCAATTTTATCGGTATGAGTTGTTATTTCAGAAGTCTTGTCTTCTATTTGTTGCATGGCTTCACCGATACGCGCATTTTCGGCGAAATGATTTTGGAAGATTTCTTGATTGGCTTTGATTAATGTCACAATGTTGGGAATCGCTTCAATGATGGCGGTAATCGCTTCTTGCTGGAATGGCTCAGAGTCTTCTGCCAATTGTTTAAGTTGTTCTTCGTGTTGTCTTAACGTTTCAAGTTGGACTTTCAGTTGGGCGATATTTTGTTCGAGTGTCTCTATTTGAGGTTTGAGTTGAGTGAGCTGGTTGACTTCTTCATTTAGGGTGGCTTTGTTTTGCTCTAAAGTGGCTCGCTTTTCAGATAAGGTTTTCTGTTGTTCACGGATACGGGCAATGTCTGCGCGTGTGTCTGATAAAGTTTGTTGCAAGGTTTGTATTTGTTGTTCAAAGGGTTGCCCTTGATATTCTGGATCGATATGAGGTAACGCGGTTTGAAAGAAATTCTCTGTTTGTTCGGCTGTGCCTTGGTATTCAAGGAGTAAGTCCGTGATGTCGTCATAGTCTAATTGTGCTAGCTTATCAGGGCTGATGTTGGCACGTTCTAACAGGAGCCGTGCCATTTCGACTAATTGACGACGTTGTTCTTTGGCATCAGTTTGAGTTTGTATGGCTTGCCAGAGATCATTTTCTTGGGAGAAGTGGTTGGGCATGTTTGTCACCGCAGCCTTGACACGAAATGTTTCGTGGCTAAAGCTTTGTAGTAGGCGCTTTAGCGCCTAAGTTTGTAGTAGGCGCTTTAGCGCCTAAGTTTGTAGTAGGCGCTTTAGCGCCTAAGTTTGTAGTAGGCGCTTTAGCGCCTAAGTTTGTAGTAGGTGCTTTAGCGCCTAAGTTTGTAGTAGGTGCTTTAGCGCCTAAGTTTGTAGTAGGTGCTTTAGCACCTAAGTTTGTAGTAGGCGCTTTAGCGCCTAAGTTTGTAGTAGGTGCTTTAGCACCTAAGTTTGTAGTAGGCGCTTTAGCGACTTAATCTTTATGTGAGTTGTGGCTAAATAAAATACCCACACGAAAAAAAATTTTTCTCTATGGGTATATTATTTTCACGCTCCTCCCTTAACGGTTTCGTGGCTAAAGCCACTACAAACGGTTGTGGCTAAAGTTTATGTTAACGGGATCAAAGCTAAAGCCACTACTACAAACGGTTGTGGCTAAAGTTTATGTTAACGGGATCAAAGCTAAAGCCACTACTACAAACAGTTGTGGCTGAAGTTTATGTTAACGGTTTTGTGGCTAAAGTGCCAAAATTTTCGAGGCGAATTTGCTTATTCTTCGGAAATATGTAATCCACTGATTTTTTCTTCTAGATTACCTAGCTGGGTGGTTTTCGTTTCACCTTGTTTATCTTTGACATGCAGCGTGAATATTAGATCATCATCGACTGCGAAACCGACTTGCCATTTATTATGGATGTTGGGATTGGGGATGAAATCGGTTAGTTTGCCTTTTAAATCAATGCTGCGTCGCTTGCCGCTACCCACATCTAAAAACAGTTTTAAAGATTTGGTATTGAAGGTTTTTTCGCTGCCCACTTCTAGCCAGCCACTGAATTGCGGTTGCTGATAACGGGCGAGAGGGGTTCCTTTTTTTAACAATAAAATATCTTCATTTTCAAGAAAAGCATTTTTGGCGCGTATGCCAACACTGATAGGGCAAGCCATATCAATTTTAAAGGTTCCATTAGCGACTAACGCGGCACCTTTGGAAATTGCTAGGGCGGTATCTGTTAAATCAAAAGCGGTATGAAAGCGTGTATCTGCGTCAGTTTTAGAGTTAAAAAATTCTTTCACAGTGCGTCGCACTAGATAAAAATTAGAAAAACCGCCTACCATCACTACGCGAAAGGTTTCACCATGGCTGGTATCCACATGATGTATTTGTAGATACTCAGACATTTCGGTTAATGCTTTGTGCAATTCTGGTTGAATGAGTTGCTCAAACACTTCTGTTAAGTCTTTGGCTGTTATTTGATGATCACCTATTTCAAATATTTTTTTATTGGTGGCGGGATTTTTTTGATAACGTTTCAGTGAGTTTTCTAACTTGTCCGTTTGGGTAATTTTATGTTCTTCAAATTCTCTGAGTAATTTATGAAAATGTTTATCAATAGTGGTTTGCCCGTTTAAAACTCGTGTCACGACGGCTTGATCAAAAGCGACACCGGCGATGCCCACGGTTTTGTTGGCGCTTCCTTTGCCGGTACCTTCTAGTATCGTGATTTGATCTCCTTCTACTGCGGATAGGCTTAAATCCAATGTGCCACCGCCGTAATCACATACTAAGACATGCCCCTGAAACTCGTGTTTTTGTTGTGCTTTAAAACGAGCAGCGAAATACACTGACGCGGCGACAGGCTCGCTCAGGAGTTTGACTCGCAATTGTAGTTCGGTACAAATTTTCTTTAAGGCTTCACGCGCGGCATGGTTTCCTTCTCGCACCCAAATTTCTGGCACGGTGATGACGAGGTATTGGATAGGTTGATTGATACCATGTTCTTTGCGGTAGCGGGTTAGCAATTGCTCAATATATTGTTTGGCAATGGTTTGGGGAGATTGTTGTATATAACCGTGTGTTTTGAGTTTTTCGCTATTTTGTTCAGCCAATAGCATTTTGAAGTAGGTATAAACTTCATAGTCGTTATTTCCTTGATTCAACAGGGCGGCTTTGCCAATTTCTAAGCTGTTGTCTGATTTATCAATAGACAACACAGAGGGAATATAAGGCGTAGCGGTAACTCCACCGAGTTTAAAGGATTCGATGTGTTGCCCGTCATGGTAGCTTAAAATGCTGGTGGTTGTGCCAAAATATAGTCCAAGGTGATACATGATAATTGCTCGTTATAACGGATTTTGGGAGGGAATTGTTTGATAATGATTAATGATTAATGATTAATGATTAATTAATTAAACTTTTGTTTTTTTTAACTGAAGCAGAATCTGTTCGGGGATCACGTTTTCTTGCATAAGGAATTTACCAACTCACCACCCCAGTTTGAGCCTATACAGCTTATGAAGGAGTTGAGGCATTAAGGGGTTGGATATGCGGGAAAAAATCACTCAAAAAACGGGGTCAAAAATCACGTAACTCTTTGAAATTATTATTGCCCAAAAAATCCGTTACAATCAGGATAATTGTTTTGGTGTGTTAAAAATATGCTTGTCTTTGTTGCTGAGTCTACCTTATTAACGTGAGTTCGACTTTTCAATAAGTTATCTAAATAATATGTTAATCAAGTAGTTGATGACAATTAATTGATTAAAAAGACATTTTTTAATTTTATATTAAACCCTTAGCATTAATAGGTGAATAACCTTTATTTGTGGGCCATCAACTGGAATGAACCAGTACAGCTTATGGATGGTTTTTGCAAAAAACCTTGGGGTAGCCACCCAGAACTTCGTTACATCCACCATTTATCTCTTATTGGTGGGTTTAACAAAGTTTCCCTTCGGGTAGCAAAGCTCTGGGTGGCTACCTGATCTTATCTTAACGGCATTGAGCCGTTGATGAAGTAATCATACCAAATAGAGAATAAATAGTGGGTGATCACCGGAAAGGTATTTAGTTAGTTAAGCCTTGATAAATGAACTGTTGCAGCAATTCGTTAATAGCGGTGTTAAACTGTTTAGTCTCTGCTTCTAGTTGGGTGGCGATTTATTTATCAATGCCAACAATATATAAAGTTGTCATGTATGCCTCCTAGTTGTTGGGAATACGCTACGTGATAGATGAAAATATTGTTGGTAGTGCCGAATATAATCCACAAAGACATGTCGTCAAATTTTGAGACTGGCATCATATAATCTTTGTCGCAAGTCCTCCAACTTGGAAATATCGCAATGTCTGGCTAAACGTATTTGTAAGGCGGATTTGGTGGTACTCAATTTGACGGTTCTACGCATTATCCTATTTAACAGAGGAAATAAGTAATCTTTTCCTGATACAAACACTTGTGCTGAATTTTCAATGCGTGTCCGCTCATAAATTTCAAGCGTTTCCTTCACAATTCTTTCTCGCCCATAGATGTCACACAGCCAGTTGTGTATTTGTCCCACATAATCTGATATTTTCTTTTCATCCGTATAAGGATTATTTCCACCGCTCGTAAAGTGAGTTATTGGGTTATTCACGCTCTTTAAAGCGGGCAGAAATTTTCGCATGACGGCATAAACGATAAATAACTCAAGAAATAGCTCCGCTTCTGCTTGGAATGGGCCGGAAAAATTCAGCACGAGCTTTATGTCTTCTTTGCTTTTCTCGGCATCCTCCTCATACAAGATTTCTATCGCCCCCTGTTCATCAACTAAGAAATTTTCAATACAGTATCTATTGTGACAGTATAATTTTTTGAGATCAGGAGGCTTTATCCCTAATAATAGTGCTAAGTCGCCATCAATAATGTACAGACTGGGTCGGTCGCTTTTATCTTTTTGACAGGCTTCGAGGCAAAAGTTTTATGATTGTAACTGTTTTTGTTGAAATGTATAACTTTTTGAATTTTATTATATTTTCAATACCATACTTATTAACATTTTCAGGCTAAAGTTTTTCTCCGAAAAACTTTAGCCTGAAAACCCCTACGGGGTTGGCGCGTTGGGGGCACATTTTCCACAGGTTGCACCTGTGGCTATTCACATTCAACCCCTACAGGGTTGGCACTTTGATAAGGTATCAATTTTCAATATAGACATCTATGTCATTCCACTGCCTAAAAAAGACGGAAACAGCTTTTTTGGCTCGATCTGACCAAGAAGGAACCATGTTGACTAACTCCTCATGGTAAGACATTTGTCTTCTCGCTCCAGAACAATCGCTGGGGCGTGGGTGGCGAGTATGAACTGAGTTGAAGGACTCGCCTCAATAAGGGCTTCTATAAATATCTCTTGCCATTTGAGATGAAGAGATAATTCCGGTTCATCCACGATAAAAACACCTGCTTGTGAGCGATGCTCGTTTAAGGCAAGGTGAGCCAGTATGGTGACAATTTGTCGTTCCCCAGAAGACAGGGCTTCGAGGGTTCTATCGGGTTGTCCTTTCATTTTCACCACCAGCCAACCAACGGCATCCATTTGAAGTTCCTTGTGAGTGTCAGCAAGAAATCGGTTAACCAATGACAAAAAACGCGTTATGGGTGCCATTAATTGGTCCATTCGGTCTTTATAATCATCTACAATCTGAAAGATTTTGGTGATTCGCTCAATCTGTGGTTTATTGACTAACCATTCAATGAGTCCTTCGGGGCCTTCTTTGCCATCAGCAGTCGCCAAACGCTTAAGAAGTCGATCAAAAAAGTCATCAATCACTTGCTTAAATTTTGCTTCCTTGAGGCCTAAGCCAGCCAGTGTGTTTTCTATTTCTTCACGTTTGTGGCTGATAAATTCTCTTTCTTGCCATTTCAGTAAGTCAAAGTTAGCAAAGTGGCCGGCGGATACAGGCTCATACTGAAACACGGACAGCAAAATATCTTCTTTGAGTTTTTCATTAAAACGATCTTGCCCGTGCCGAATTTTTCTAAAAAATTCTTGTATCAACAACTGGAGTTCAGACAGGCTAGCACCCACCGCGTCACGAAAAGGCCGTTTTTTCTGGGTTATTAGCTGACTGCTGGGATGAAGGTTATAAATCGGGCTAGGATAAATGGCCGGTTGCCTTTTTTCTAAGCCTAAAAAAGTCGGTGTTTCCAAATGGGAGAGGCATTTTATGACTGGATGCTCATAAAATTTCTCTTCTGTAATAGAATAATGTTCTTCAATTCGAGCCGCATCTCTTTCTTCAAGCTGGCTTAGATTTAGCCGAGAATATTCAAGTGGCTCAGTTTCAGTATTGACTGATAATAGGAGTTTATCATGGTAACACGTTGATTTTATAGTAAAATGTTTATCATCGGCCTGTATAAGTAATTCGACTGAGTGGTGTGGAATTTGCTCGAGTTCACGCAATGAGGGTGTGGAGAGCGCGAGAATAAGCCTTAAAGCCGTTGTTTTACCATTACCATTAATGCCGGTTAGAAAAGTCATATCGTGGTTAAATTTGAGTTCGAAATTGAGGTGCCCAAAAACGGCCTCTGCAATCAATCTTTCTATCTTCATGTTGTTTCTCCATTGATTTGTGTTTCGAGACTCTGTACCGGACAAAAGTTTGTTATTTATTGATTTATGCTAGGGCTTCTAACTGAGACATTTAATAAAAACAATGAGTTACAGTGTTTTGTCGGGTACTTAGGTTTCGATAATAACTCATTAAGAATGGGTAATGGGTTTGAGTTATGTAAGATGATATAAGTAGCTACACATAAGTCTTTTAACATTTTTAGAGCCGTTTGTAGTAATCGCTTTAGCGACGTTTGGGACGATTTAGTCGCTAAAGACGACTATTACGGACACTTGAGTCGCTAAAGACGACTACTACAAACAAACTGCCTGAACTTGACATGGAAAAGCTTAAATTATCAAGAGCGGCCCGTTTGCCCACCCGGCTTTTGTTGATAGATGTCAATCAAATTGTTATTTTAATTATGTCTGAGTTTGTTGACAACGACTATGCTTGTTTCAGATTGAAAAACGGCAAATAATGATTGATCAATTGTTATCGTAATCAGAATCTTGACTATGATTTAAGGTGATCTATAATAATGTTTATTGAAAAGGACTTTGGCAAATTATACCCATTCTGGATTGAAAAGCCTGTTTTTGATAAACGAAGTTTTTTGAAAAAACTTCAATCGTGTACGGTACGCTTTTTGCTTAAAATAAAAAATCTGGTTAATTTGCCCCTAAATTTTTTTTGTGAGTTTCAAAAATTCAGTCAACAAAATTTAACCCGCTCAGAAATCCTATTTTTTCAAAAAGCTTGTCCCCGCCGTTTTTTGAGCTTTGATCAGATTTCTTTAACACTTAAAATTTTTTTAACTAACAATAAGTTGAAGATTTAGGCAAAAAATGTACCGAACAAAATTGGTATCACTATGAAAGCGACTCAAGCGAAAGTTTTAATAGATGGATATCCAACCTACTTTAAAAAAAGTACTTGATATGACTGCGTTTGGAACCAACACACAACCGACTTTAAAGGAATTGCTTCGCATTGTTGCATGCGAAAAGGAACGTATGACATTAGTGTACCAAAATCAGGTTTTTTTGGTTGCGGTACCGATAGAGGATGTTGATATGGTGGAACAACTTGAGGACTGTGTTGATATACAAGCCGTCAAAGAAGCGCATGTTCGATGTGACACCCCTATTCCTTTAGAAGAAGCTAAAAATATCTTGGGGTGGTAATGTATGGCCTACTCTATTGGTTTTGAACCCATTGCTTTACGTCAACTCAACAAGCTTGATAGAAATATTCAAGCGCGATTAAGACCTAAAATCCTCGCTTTAGCAGAAAATCCGCGCCCCCATGGTGTTAAAAAACTACGAGGTTATGAAAATACTTACCGTATTAGGGTAGGGGATTATCGCATTGTCTATGAAATACACGACAATGTTTTGTGGATTTTGATAGTCGAAGTGGGTCATAGAAGTGATGTTTATGATTAATCATCATTTTTGTCTGAGGTTGCAGTCCGCGATATTTTTATCGTTCCCAACCTCCGGTTGGGAATGTTTGCTTCTCAGCAAGCTTATGGTGCGTCCTTTGCCCTTATGCACTGTTTAAATTAATGGTGTGTTCAAGGAACTGCGCGTGGAATGCGCCCGACGTTGTTGGTTGCCTGAGTTTATACGCTTGCTGCTTTTCTCCATGATGTCAAAGCTGGCATTTATTCCGTTCATTGGGGTGCTATTCATTTTGAATTGATGAATTTTGCTGATTGATTTAAGGGGCGAAGGAGGCACCCTACGCTTGCTATTTTCTATTTTAGCAAAATCCTTCATCGGACAACTCCAATAATACCAAAAACATAATGAGATGGGTGGTGGATAGCGTTTCCCTTCGAGTAGCAAAGCTCTACCCATCCTACGCTTGATATCTGTGATTAAAATGCCCACTCATTTTAAAAATATTGTCAGGACATAAGGGACTTTGCCTAAAATAATATAGACTTTACACTGTCACAACTTGCGCTTTTGTCATAGCGAAGCGAGAAGTCTTGTAGCGGTTTTTTATAAGATTTCTCCTTGAGTCGAAATGACAGAAAGGCTCAGTTTATAGCAGTGTTCAGTATACGCGATACATATGCTATCTTTTTAGGATCGGCTAAAAATTTTCCGCCAACAGTTGTCTAAAAGCTAAAGTACCCTAAAGGGCACTGAACCCAGTTAAGGGGGAAGTATACGCGATACATATGCTATCTTTTTAGGATCGGCTAAAAATTTTCCGCCAACATTGTCTAAAAGCTAAAGTACCCTAAAGGGCACTGAACCCAGTTAAGGGGGAAGTTAATTTTTTTTCTATCCTTAAAGGGATAGTATCTGTCGCCGTTTATTGCGTAAGTAAGTTATTTGCTGCTACGTCCCTAAAGCAGATTTGGTTGCTATTGTGTGAGCGAGTGTAGGAGGATTAAGCGAATGGTGATAATTCACAATTCACAATTCACAATTCAATTAAAAAAAGTCTGAAGGTTCCTCCTCGTTCCACACCCTGCCTTCGGGGGATGCCAGTTCCCCCTCGTTCCACCAATGCCATTAAGTTAAGAAATAAACGAGAAAGAGCCTTTGGTAAAGCCGTTGTCTCAAAGCTAAAGTCCCCTAAAGGGGACTGGTAAATTCAGGATTTTTTTCTAAGCAAACGATATGGCATTGAGTCTTCAGTGCCCTTTAGGGCACTTCAGCTATTAGACGACGGCTTTACCAAAGGCGGGGGGGATTATTTGTTTCTAATTCCGCAAACTGTGTGGCATTGCCTCGTTCCACACGCTGCCATCGGAGGGTGCCCCCTCATAATTGTCATAGTAAGGATCAGCACACCATTCCCAAACATTCCCGTGCATATCGTATAGTCCAAAGGCATTGGGTGGAAAGCAGCCTACCTCCGTCCGCTGTTCATATTCATATTGATTTTCTGACCTACAGTTCGCCCACTGCGATTTAATCACCTCACCAAAATAATAAGGAGTCGTCGTACCGGCACGACAACTATATTCCCATTCGGCTTCACTGGGTAAACGATAAGTTTTACCCGTCCGTTCAGACAGTTTCTTACAAAATGCCACCGCTTCATCCCATGAAACATTTTCGACAGGGCGATGCTTCCCTTTTCTGTGGGACGGATTATTCCCCATTACTGCTTCATATTGGGCCTGTGTGACGGGATATTTGCCCATATAAAAGCCTTCTTCTATTGTGACTTGATGTTGTGGGCCTTCATTGCTACTTCTATCTTGTTCACTTGCAGACGAACCCATCATAAAAGTCCCTGCTGGAATAAACACCATTTCTAGTGTCACGCCATTGCCTAAGTCTTCTGTCTCGTAAAAAGCGTCTTTTTGCTCACGCTTGACCTTTATTCCTTGATCTTCAGCAAAAATCACCTCGAATTGAAAACGTTTTCCATTTGCCATTTCATTAGACAAGGTAAACACTTGCCCAAGCCCTTGTACTGCCAAGGAAGATACTTGAACCTTATCCCCTGTGTTGACGACGAAATTGACAAAAACTGGATGGGTTGGACTTTCTTGATACAAGGCGCGAGCAATATCACGTTTGGCAGGAATTTCCCAATCTGTTGTTCTCAACTTAAAAGGGGCGAACTACGCTTCCCATTGGATTTCAATCGGAAAAAGCTCCTTGACGACCTCATATTGATCCTTCAACAAAGTCGCTGTTCCCGCTAAATAAGGGCCATTTTTTTCCACTCTCTCTTTAAATTCTTCAGGATATTCAAAAATATCTCGTTTTAACTCCGGCGGCTCAGTCCTCTGTTGAGCTTGCCACGCTTGTCGGGCTTTTTCCAGTTCGGCTTTGTACTGACTGAGTCATGCTCAAAAAATATTTGATAGCCCATTTGCACTGAGGGCAAATCGTCGCATTGTCTTTTACTGAAAATTCACAGACGGGGCATTTTTTCATCTTCATAATAATTTTGTTCACCTGTTTTAGAGGTGTTTGACGACGTTATAAGAACATTTAATAGTTTGTAGTTTAGGAGATAAGGTACAAATTCCCGAGGTGGGTGGATTTTGCTCTGCCACCCTACGCTTGTGTTGTGCGACGCTGAGCGTCGCTGAAGGCATTCCCAACCCAAGGAAATGGAACGAAAAATAATATAGGTTTCGCAACGCAAAACCCATCTCCGACGCTTGATCAAACCCATATTTAAATACGGGAATGGGACAGTTCGATGTTTTTGGAGAGGCTCGTTGTCGGTATTGAAATATAACTGTTTGGTTTTTCTTGCTGATTCTGAATGGCAAAAAAGTGTTGCTCAATGTTTTTGAGAACCTGCACATCATAATAGATGGCACTACAGTCAAGAAAAATTTCTACCGGGGTATTGGGTACTATAGTTTTTCATAAAAATAATTTCTTTGGCAGCAAGCCAAGAGTTAGTAAAGCACCACGTTATTTGAATGTGAATAGCATTAGTGAAACCTGTGGATTTTAGCATTTTTGATGCTTCAACCCCTTCGGGGTTGTGGCTGGGGTGTTAAATATGGGTTTATTTTGTTCGTTTTTTTTCACCCTCTTTTAATTCCATATTCACATTCAACCCCTACGGGGTTGGGGCCCTCCACGGCCCTTCCACAGGTTGCACCTGTGGCTATTCATATTCAACCCCTACGGGGTTGGGGCCCTCCACGGCTTTTCCACAGGTTGCACCTGTGGCTATTCATATTCAACCCCTACGGGGTTGAGGCCTTATTGCCTTCCCCAGGTTCTTTCTTAAGGCTATTCATATTCAGGCCCCTTCGGGGTTGGCGCGTTGATAAGCTATCAACTTTCATCCGTTATAATCAGGGAAATTACACAGAGCGTTGCTTCAGTTCTTCCCAACGAAGACGTTGGAAACGAGTCAATCCATGTTACGCTGTTGTTATTCAGGGTACAACACAGCTTTTGGAGTTTGCTTCACTGGACGTGCTTTCAAAGTAACAACACGTCGTCCCCCCTGACCTTGTTTCTGTCTAATATCTTGACAAATCATACCCAGGTCATAGTTGATTTTTTTGGCATATTCATCTCGATATTTTTGAATTTCTTCTATAATCGTATCTTTCCACATTGTTCACACCTCGCGTAATTCTTGTGGCGTACAAATGGTTGGTGGCTCATAGCCAAATTCTCGGCATAGTGCTTCTATTTTGGGACGAAGAGTCGCATTGGCTATATGGGTACAATTCCAAGTCAGCAAGTAATCCATACCACCAATTGTTGCAACAGCAATATGCAAAGCGTCAATCTTTGCTTTTTGTGGAAGAGGAATCCTTTTCAATAACTCACCGGCAAAAGTTTCTACTTCCTCTGTGACTTCAACCTCTGGAATGCCTTCCAATTTTTCTAAACGCTGCCGCATTTGGATCACCAGCACTGACTTCTTGAATAACTAAAGCCGACACAAATAAGTCAAATTGCTCTTTATGGTCCCACCATTCTTTAGTTGTTTCTTGATTGGCAGCCATCACCAAATCAGGACTGCGCCAAGCTGTTAGATAGCTGGGAACGCTTGTTTCAATATAAACCTTGGGTTTCACGATTTTTCACTGTTTCAAAAGGAGTTAGCTCAAAAAAAGATTGGGTTAATTTATTAACGTGAGTTCGACTTTAAATATCAGTGACTTATATAAATTATTAATTCTCTCAAATAGTTATTTATAATGACTTTTAAATCAATCAGTAAAAAACTTATCTAAACAACCAATACTTGACTCTAACACTCTATGGCCCACAATTAAAGAGTTATTAACATATTAATGTTAAGGGTTTACTTGTCAAAAAATATTAATCGACTAATTATTTTCAACCAATTGATTAATATAACATTTATATAACTGCTAAGAAAAATAAGTCGAGCTCACGTTATTTTCAAGAAAATCAATTTGTTACTTTGATTAGTGCGTAAGTCCTATATATATAAATATAGTGTTTCAGATAATTATTTTCAAAGGGGCGAACACTTTGGAAAGCCCCTACACAGCGTCCGTCGGGGCGAATCTGCGTATTCGGCCAAATTAGGATCAGCCAAAAAATAACTTCCGCCAACATCTAAAAGCTCAAGTACCCTAAAGGGCACTGTACCTAGTCAAGGGGGAAATTAATTTTTCTTCGATCCTTATTTTTATGAACATAATAAAAACAAAGAGTTAAATTAATAAAACCCTTATTTTCGGACAACTCTAATTATCTGAATATCTATATAACTTTCGTGGCCGACACTTCTGGCATCGTTCACTCTTGATAAAATATGATCTGTTTCAAGTGTTAGCATGGCCCCCAATTCTAATGAAAAATGTCTTCCAGGCAAAAGTTTTTCTCCGAAAAACTTTTGCCTGGAAATGAAAATTGAAAAATGAAAAGGTTGATTGCAAGTAGACTATATTGTGTCATTCTAAAGTTTTTTGTGGGTGTGTCCCACTTTGAAAACTTTCGCGGCTGCCAATGTCTGAAAGCTCAAGTCTCCTAAAGGAGACTAAATTAATTATCTGAATATCTATATAGTTTTCGTGGCCGACACTTTTGGCACTGTTCACTATCGGGAAAATACGCGAGGTTTCAAGTGTCAACATGGCCCACAATTGACGAGGGTTGCTTCCCAGTCCAGTCCGTTGTAGAAAGCTTATCCTGCCGACATTTCTGGCATCGTTCACTATCGAGAAAATACGATCGGTTTCAAGCGTTAGCATGGCCCCCAATTGACGTGGGTTGCTCCCCAGTCCCGTTTTGTCAAAAGTAAAGAGGCCGATATTTCTGGCACCGTTCACTCTCGGGAAAATACGATCGGTTTCAAGCGTTAGCATGGCCCCCAATTGACGTGGGTTGCTTCCCAGTCCAGTCCGTTGTAGAAAGCTTATCCTGCCGACATTTCTGGCACCGTTCACTCTCGGGAAAATACGATCGGTTTCAAGCGTTAGCATGGCCCCCAATTCTAATGAAAAATGTCTTCCAGGCAAAAGTTTTTCGGAGAAAAACTTTTGCCTGGAAATGAAAATTGAAAAATGAAAAGGTTGATTGCAAGTAGACTATACAGTGTCATTCTAAAGTTTTTTGTGGGTGTGTCCCACTTTGAAAACTTTCGCGGCTGCCAATGTCTGAAAGCTCAAGTCTCCTAAAGGAGACTAAATTAATTATCTGAATATCTATATAGTTTTCGTGGCCGACACTTTTGGCACTGTTCACTCTTGATAAAATATGATCTGTTTCAAGCGTCAGCATGGCCCCCAATTGACTAGTACTCTGTCAATGTTCTATTGACGGGTAACAGGTCAGTTTTGACTTGGCACTGTCAAACATTCTTTGGCACTGCCAAACTAAAGTTTGGACTCCGGCCTTCCTTAGGTTTGGACGACGGCCTTTCTTATGTTTGGACGGATTATTGAGTCCTGCCAAATTTTTGCGGCGAGGGTTGTTTTTCTTTAAAAGAGTCCTTATGATTTGTCATCAAGCGGCCTGTCGGGGGTTCAGTACATAGGATCGATATGGATTGACAACTGAAAATTTTTGCGAGAACTAAGCAAATAAGGATTGTATTTTGCTGGTGTCTGGCAAAATGAATCGATGGCCTTTGGTAGATTCACTTGACGGAAAGGAATGTTATTGGTAAGGTTTGTTAATATAAGTGAATCGGTATATTTATGACTAACGCTTTATCTTTTGGACGGATTTAAGGGCGTTGTCTTAAGGATGCTTGCTAAACTAAAGTTTGGATGCTTGGATCGGGGTGAAGGGTATATTGTAATTATTTGATAATAAAGGATAAGTCAATGAAGTCTCTCAAACTATTTTTAACACTCACTGTGGGCTTGTTAGTGGTGTGCCAACTACCCGTGGCTGTTGCGGCCGACGTTTGTGATTACCGCGTTGTTAAGGTGCCGGCGAATGACATGCTTTGGATACGTTTTGGGCCACATCTGAAGTATCAGATAGTCGGTGCCATTGAGTCTAATGGGACGAAAATCCAATTCACCGGGCCTGATATCCAAATTGGAAAATCGCGCTGGGTGCCTATCAAGTACAAGGATATCGAAGGGTGGGTTAATCGTGGCTATCTTAAAAAAGATTGTCAATTACGCGCTATGGCGGCCGACGAGTCGAATTATCACACGGTAGATTTTAGAGAAACGCTGTTCAGTCTCTCCCAACGCTACAAGCACAGTGTCAAAGAGATAGCCAAATGGAACCAATTACAACCGCCTTACAGCTTGTTCGTGGGGCAACGTTTGCGGATATCTCCACCTAGCCCTTGTTATTACCGCGTTGTTAAGGTACCAGCCAATGATGTGCTTTGGATACGTTCTAAGCCGATTGTGAAATCTCAAAGGGTGGGGGCCATTTTGCATAATGGTACTGAAATCATAATAACTGGGGCTGAACTAGATATTAAAAAGTCGCGCTGGGTGCCTGTCAAATACAAAGGCATAGAGGGATGGGTTAATCGTGCTTTTCTTGAAAAAGATTGTTAACGTTTCTGTGTTCAGTGTATCGTTCACCGTTTTTCGGTAATATACGGAAGAAACGGCACTGGTTTAGTTATCTGTAAATAACTTAAATATCAATAGGTAACAACAATTATACGGCTCATTTGACTCAAGTGCTTGATATGATTGGATGTATACTGCACACGGCTTGGATTTGGACTTTTTCGGTTTCGGGAAATCGCCTAGTTCATTCCCGAAACAACGAATCTTCACCAGTTCACAGTATATCAGCACATAATCACTCAATTGTGCATTGAACTGAACCTGTGCCGAAGGAACGCACTTGAAAAAGGTGAAAATGTATTTAGTCCCCTTTAGGGGACTTTTGCTTATCTATAGATTTTCAGAAAAATAAACTCAAAGCCAGGGGCGTTGCCCCTTGGCTATATTAATATCGTACTAAAGGGGTTGACTTTAAAATCTCTATGAGATCGGTCGGGGAGTATTATTAAAGGAGTGAAATTATTTTTATGAACATCTATAGGGACAGTTGTCAGACTTGTTATTCTGTTAGATTTTTGCCTTAAAAAGGCACTCTTACTGCCCACTCACTATTTTTTCCAGTCAACCGCTTGACGAATAAAGTAACTTGGCCAATTTTTCAAACTCTTTCGTGGCTTTACCAGATGGCTCTAATTCAAACACGGCCAATCCTTCACTGAATGAACGTCGGTAGACGACACGCTGATGTAGGCGGATATCTAGAACTTTCACACCCGGTAAAGTCGTTAAAGCTTGATAAGCTTGCTCGGATTCACGGATAGACGAGTGCGTATCGGCACGGTTGATAAACATTGAGATTTCTGGCGGTTTTCCTCTAACCTCGCTGGCAATAAAGTACAAAAACCGTTGGGTAGACCAAATATCCGCTTGACTTGGGACAACTGGCACCACTACCCGATCGGCCAACGAGAGGGCACGCTTCATAAGCGCCATATTGCCGGTACCGACATCCATCACTGCTTCATATTGAAAATGTTTCGGCAGGTTTAAGTCGGTATATACCGTCAGTGGCGGCTCATAGCCTTCTTCTTGGCGCACTTGTACCACGTCGCTTAGGGTACGTTGTAAATCAAGATCGTAGGCGAGTACCGTTTTGCCGGCTTGTACCAACCACAGCGCCAGATTAAACGTTACCGTACTTTTGCCTGAACCTCCTTTGAGATTACCAATGACTGTAACCATTGTTATGTCGTTTGGGTAATTGGTAATTGTGGTAATCGGTAATTGGTAATTGTGGTAATTGGTAAGGGGCTATTACATTGACTCAAAAGTTCCTCAGGGGGTGGATGATGTTTTCGAGCTTCATTTTGATTATGTCTATGTACGAGGACAGCTTCAGTTTTCAGATTGGTGGACAAATATTCGAGGCAAAACAACTTTTGCATCGAACACGGTTTTGTGATATCGCAACGCTGGTTATACCCATTTTGGGTTGAAACACATTTTATGTATAGGGCGCCTTGGCGCAGCGTAATAGGCCCCTTATCCCTGCACATACAAATAACAGAAAATTCTACTGAAAGTACAACGTATTTTGGGAATAAATGGCGTTTTTAAGTTTAATATTTGAGTTTTTTATCTGCTATAGATTTTCATAAAAATAATTTAACCGGATCCAGGTAGTTACACTGGCTTTAATAATACGCCCCTTCAGGGCTAATAGAGATTTTAAAGTCAGCCCCTTTGGTACGAGATTAATATTTAATAATACTTACCGAAGGGGCTAATAGAGGTTAACAAGTTAGCCCCAACGGGGCGATATTAATATAGCCAGGGGGCAACGCCCCTGGCTTTGGGCTTTGGGCGAAATTAATCTGTTGAAAGGGGCAAGGGGTGTGTAAAAAACGCAACTTATGTTCCAGGCAAAAGTTGGAGCGATGCAAAAACTTTTGCCTAGTTTGGCATGCAGTATAAAACCAAAAACCCCCACCCAGCGGACCGGGCAGGGGCGAGGCGACACGACACCGCTTAAGCCGTCAGAGGCCCCCGATAGATAACCATCGCTGCACCTTGAGATTGCTTAAAGTTATCATAGCCGACGAGACGTACATGATGGACGGGATGAGCCTTGTGGCATGCGTCCGCTTCAGCCAAAATCTTGTCCACATCCGTTTCGCCAAACATGGGTAACTTCCACATATACCAGTAATGATCAAAGGAATTTTCCGGCTCGGTGTGTTCAACCGCCGGATTCCAACCTTTGCTGACGATGAATTTGACTTGTTTGTAGATGTCCTCGCTGCCCATCTCTGGCAAGTAGGAGAACGTCTCAAACTTGCGGCTGTTGGGATTACTTAAACTGGATTGGTAGTCTTGTACTTCACTCATTTAGTAAATCCTTAAAAACTGATAGATGATGGTAAAAAATACCCCTCACCTTTTCTAATAATTAATTATTAATTGTTAATAATTAATTGTTAATTAGACTCCCTCTCCGTTGGGAGAGGGGTGGGGAGAGGGTATGGGGAGAGGGGAAATTACTTATGGGCAACGTCTAACTTATCAACCGTATCGAACTCAAACTTGATTTCTTTCCAAGTTTCCATGGCCATCTTGAGTTCTGGGCTGTGCTTGGCAGCGTTAGTCAGGATTTCCTTGCCTTCCTTTTCTAATTCCACACCTTGGTTACGGGCTTCCACGCAAGCCTCCAGTGCCACGCGGTTAGCGGCGGCACCGGCCGCGTTACCCCAAGGATGACCCAAGGTACCACCACCAAATTGCAGCACCGCGTCGTCACCAAAAATGGATACCAGTGCCGGCATGTGCCACACATGGATACCGCCGGAGGCCACTGGGAACACACCCGGCATAGCCCCCCAATCTTGGTCAAACATAATGCCACGACTACGATCTTCCTTGATGAATTTCTCGCGCATTGTGTCGATCCAACCCAACGTCGCGCCGCGATCACCTTCCAGCTTGCCCACGACCGTGCCAGAGTGCAAATGATCACCGCCCGACAGACGCAAAGCTTTGGTCAATACACGGAAATGAATACCATGATGTGGATTACGATCAATAACGGCATGCATGGCGCGGTGAATGTGCAACAGCATACCGTTATCACGGCACCAATTAGCCAAGCCGGTATTAGCACAGAAGCCGCCGGTCAGATAGTCGTGCATGATAATGGGCGCACCCAATTCTTTAGCGAATTCAGCACGTTTATACATTTCTTCGGGCGTGGGGGCTGTGACGTTGAGATAGTGACCCTTGCGTTCACCCGTCTCTTGCTGGGCCTTATCGATGGCCTCCATCACATACTCAAAACGATGCCGCCAGCGCATAAAGGGTTGAGAGTTGACATTCTCATCGTCTTTAGTAAAGTCCAAACCTCCGCGCAAGCATTCATACACAGCGCGACCATAGTTTTTAGCGGACAGCCCCAATTTAGGCTTGATGGTGCAACCGAGTAGGCTACGACCATATTTGTTTAAACGATCACGCTCTACTTGAATACCGTTAGGTGGGCCACCACAAGTCATCACATAAGAAATCGGAAAACGCACATCTTCCAAGCGCAACGCACGTAACGCTTTGAAACCAAAAACGTTACCGACCAACGACGTGAATACGTTGACGACGGAACCTTCTTCAAACAAATCAATCGGATAGGCCACAAAGCCATAAAAACAAGTATCGTCGCCCGGCACGTCCTCGATGCGATAGGCGCGGCCTTTGTAATAGTCTAAATCGGTGAGCAAGTCAGTCCACACCGTTGTCCAAGTCCCGGTGGACGATTCCGCTGCCACCGCGGCGGCGGCCTCTTCACGCGGCACACCTTCTTGAGGCGTGATTTTAAAACACCCCAGAATATCAGTATCCTTTGGCGTGTAATTCGGATCCCAGTACGTTTCGCGGTATTCTTTCACGCCGGCTTGGTATGTTTTGGTTGACACGCTAAAATACCTCCATAAGAAATTAGTTAAATTGTTATAAAATAGAGAGTTTATCTATGAGTGAATTTCTGATGACGGTCTGATTGAATTGAATGATTAAGTAAAATCAGTTACTTATAAAAAAGTCATGATTGTAAGTGATTTTGTCAGTCTTTGTTCATTTTCTATTCGCATTTCAATCCACCGATTCATTTATGTTAACAAATGTTAACAATAGCACTCATAAGAGTGGGGGAATCTCCCAAAGCCCTCATTTCTCTTTAAGGGCGCTTGTATTGCCTTGGTTCTCGGCGGTTAAAATCTCTTTTGCCGCAACTCACATACGCTTGCCATTTTACCAAAACAAAATCCAAAAACCAAACCAACGGTTTTTGGTTAGAACCACGCCCAACAAAAGCTCTGCACTCCTCTTATGACACATAAGCAAGGGCATGCGGAAAAAGCATCACATCAGTCAGCGCCTCGAAGGTGGGTTATTTCTGTCGGGCAATTGGTTATGGAAAGTGAATGTTTGTTAATAAATTTGGTACGATGCTTCAGCCCCTTTGGGCCGATGAGACAATCATCTTTTAAACACTTTCTATTCTAAACAATCTACAAATAAAAATAAAATAAATTTGACTTATATGAATTATAATTTAGTATTTAAGATTCCATAAATGTCCAGAATAGTTTTTGGTCTTATGTTGAATTTTGAGTGCCCCCTCACCCTCATCCTTTTCCCACTCGAAAGAAGGAATACGGCCGTTCGCTAAAAAAAACACGCCATCGACCGTGCTAATTGTTAATGCTTAATTATTAAATTAAGTGAGTCATTCATTAACGAGGCCGGTTGAAATTTTATTTTGTGATTATTTTCAATAATATACTTACTTGTGTGTATCGATAAGCCGATGTAAGGGGAATAAAACCGCAGCAAGTCCGCTCATATTCAGGGATGAACGGGGTGTGTAGGAAGCCAAATTATCTCGCAGAGCGACTAACCGAGGATTGTTCCCGCGCCAAGTATAAACAGAGACTGATTAAATCACTGTTGGATGGTTTTATAACGCATTGATTTAATTAAACCCGACTGTCGTATTACCAATTCGCCATTTGCCATTTTCTAAAAAAACTCAAAAGGCTTAAATACGCTATGAACATGACCTTACGCCAATTAACGTTATTCAGAGCAGTGGCACAGCATTTGAGTTTTACCCGTGCCGCGGCTGAATTATGTTTGACACAACCGGCCGTTTCTATACAAATCAAACAGTTGGAAGGGCATGTTGGCATGCCCTTGTTTGAGCAGGTAGGCAAACGAATTTTTCTCACCGATGCTGGGCGTGAATTATATGCCGCTTGTGGTGATATTTTTGCCCGTCTCCAAGCCTTAGAAACATCCCTGAATGAATTACAGGGTAGCATCAAAGGCCAATTAAAAATATCGGTGACGACGACTGCGGCTTATTTTGCCCCGCTTTTATTCAAAGCCTTTTCGCAGCGCTATCCCGAAGTGCATTTCAGTCTTTATGTCAATAACCGTAATAAGGTTTTAGAGCGCCTTGGCAACAATGAAGATGATTTGGTCATTATGGGACAAGTGCCCGAACATTTGCATGTCACCGCCCACCCCTTTTTGGAAAATCCTTTGGTAGTGTTAGCGCCACCACTACATCCTCTCGTGGGTGAATCTCGCATTCCGTTGGCACGATTAACACAAGAGACTATTTTAATCCGAGAAGTGGGTTCAGGCACACGCATAGCGATGAACCGTTGTTTTGCGGGCCATAGTTTGGAGTTGCCAGCCAACATGGAATTGGGTAGCAGTGAAGCGATTAAACAAGCTGTGATGGCGAAAATGGGTATCTCCGTGCTGTCTCAGTATGCGGTGGCTTTAGAATTGGCCGCTGGCACTCTTAAGTTGTTGGATGTAGAGGATTTTCCGCTAAAACGCCACTATTATGTTGCGCACTTGAATGAGAAAAAATTGTCTTTGGTGGCTCGCACCTTTTTAGAGTTTTTGTTGACTAACGCGCAGGAAGTCATACCACAGGTTTACCAACCAACAACTAGCCAAAAAAACCAAAAGCAACGACCGAGTCGGGGAGGAGGTCAGTGATCAGTATTCAGTGATCAAATCAGTGTGTTACCAAAATTTCCGCTTTTATGAGGGGAACTATTAATAAGCAACTGAATACAAAGACAATTTTAATTGTCAATACGTGTTTCAGTGATCAGTTATCAGTCTTCCGTGATCTTTTCAATAACATGTATTATTAAAGCCAGGGGCGGTGCCCCTGGCTATATTAATCTCGTACCAAAGGGGCTTGCTAGGGGCGGTGCCCCTGGCTATATTATCGCTCCGTTGGGGCTATAGCCAGGGGCGGTGCCCTTGGCTATATTAATATCGCCCCGTTGGGGCTAAGTACCCGTGCAAAAGTTTGAAAGGTTTATGGATTTTTGTTAGGTTTATTTTTTTTAAATACCTGCACGAGTACTTATAAGGTAGGTACACTGGCTATATTAATATCGCCCCGTAGTGGCTCTGCCAGTGTAACTACCTAGAATTTTTGTTTTTCAAACCATCTTGAGTATAACTGGGGACTACAGGGGGGAGTTTCCGTTTTTTCTGGGGATGCAAGGGGTGTGTTAAACTTTTTTCTTGATACTGCTACGCGAGATACAAAGTCCCGTTTTTTTTTTGAACACCAAAGAAATCCGATTTTTCCAAAAAATCGGATTTATCGGGGAAAAATTTCTCACAATGTTCAATATTTTGTTGACCCTCCCCAGGTTCCACCAGTTGCTCTTCACTTTTTCTTTTCATTCTTCATTCGATTTAGTAGCCCTTAGTTGGCCTTTTTCACTGATTACTGAAAACGGAACACTGAAAACTGTGAACGATAAACTGATCAGTGAAATAAAGGCTCAGTTACCACAATCTTAGGCTTTTTGTCGGGCGGAAATTGCAGTCGCGCTGCCATCGCTGGATTGGCATACACCGTTCCCGCTTCATCCACCAGCATTACATATTTAATGCCCAATTGTTGCGCTATTCGATGCCAGTCTTGCAATCCGGCTACCGTCAAAGCGGTTGAGGCGGCATCGGCAAGTGCGCCGCTTTTATCTATTATCGTCACCGACGTGATACGTCGTGTAGGCCAACCATTACGGGGATCAATAATATGTGAATAGCGCACGCCTTTATCGTTATAAAAACGCTCATAATCGCCCGAAGTCATAACACTTGCTTCGCCGCTCACCGCCACTGCTGCTAAAACACCGTCGTTGCGAGGGTGGTGAATGCCTATTAACCATGGTTTATCTCCCTTTTTACCAATCGCTTTGAGATCGCCACCGACATTGATGATGGCATTTTGCACACCGAATTGGCGTAACTTTTCAATGGCTAAATCGACAGCATAACCCTTAGCAAAGGCACCAAAATCGAGTTGCACGGCCCGATTGCGTGACGATACGCGGTTGCCCTCAATGTCAATCTCATCCATGCCGGGCGCAAGCGCGACTAATTCTGCAATTTTCTCAGGCGGAGGTGGCGGACGATTGTCGGATAAATCAGTGTTATGAAATCCCCATAATGCGATTAATTGTCCAATCGCCGGATTAAATAGTCCATCACTTTGATTATAAAAACGTTTTGCTTTTGTTAGCACGGGCAACAGCGATGTTTTTTGAGCAACTGTCCAGGTTTGCCCGGTTGCTATGGCTTGGTTTAATTCCGTTAAGGGGCTTGGATGCCAGGCGTGCCAGTTGTGGTGCATGGTTTGAAAGTCGTTAGCGATGGCATTAGTCGCTTCACTGGCTCGTTTTTCATCAAGCCCCCAAATGCTGATGCCTACCAGTGTGCCGAAAACATAAAAATGTTGTTGAGATAGGTTTTGATGACTGTCGCCGGTGCGGAGTAATCCGGCTAGGAGTAATCCGGCTAGGAGTAGCCCAGCGAGTAAAAGTAATGTGTAAGTACGTGTTTGCATGTTGTTAAACTGACTTTCCCTAAGAAATCAGTGGGTAAACAAGAGTCATAACGAGTGGCTTGTGAGTCGCTAAAGCGACTACTACAAACAGGGAAAAGTAATGTGTAAGTACGTGTTTGCATGTTGTTAAACTGACTTTCCCTAAGAAATCAGTGGGTAAACAAGAGTCATAACGAGTGGCTTGTGAGTCGCTAAAGCGACTACTACAAACCGGGAAAAGTAATGTGTAAGTACGTGTTTGCATGTTGTTAAACTGACTTTCCCTAAGAAATCAGTGGGTAAACAAGAGTCATAACGAGTGGCTTGTGAGTCGCTAAAGCGACTACTACAAACCGAGCGACTAAAAAAACCCCTTGGCATGAAGCCTTGGGGCTTTTTCATTTCAGCACAAGGAAATTTAAAATGGCCGCCATTGGCGTATTCGGTTAATACTGAACAATCTCGGCATTTTATGTAATTAGTCTCAATCGCCTATTCTTTACGGAGTCAGTTAAAAGCACAAATGTGGACTGTGGTGATTCTTGTCTCAACCGCAAGGATTGGCATACCAAACAAATATTTTTGATGGAGTTGACGATCTGAGAAGTTCGTCTCAATCGCCGACATTGGCGTACTCCATTCAAATAGATTTTAAAGATACTTAATCTTTAAACAGAATGCAAGGAATCCAAGGATTGGTACGAGCCAAAGCTGAAGCTTTGGACTCCTTATGATCACTGTTCACTGATCAGTTTAATTTCTGTCTCTAATTTCTCCGCTTCGGCTTCTAGTTGATATTGTTTGTCGGTGAGCCTCTTTTTGGTATCCGGCGGGAGGCGCGGGTTTCCTAGTGAAATGGAAATGGACTCGTGTTCTTTGAGTTTGCCAGCCATTTCGGCCTCAAGGCTGGCCTTTTTATTTTCAAGACGAGACTTTTTCAAGGCTGCTAGACGGGATAATCCTTCATCTTTGGCTTCGGCCGCGAGGGCCTCGTTTTTTAATTGATTGAGTTTATCTGTCAAGTCACGCGCCAACTCGTTGAGTCTTTGATAATACTCCGGTTCTCTGTCAGGATTGGGTTTAGGAATGCCCAAACTACGTGTTCTGCCGGTATCACTATTCCTCTCCCAAAATGAATAACCTAACAAGTCTTGGAATTCGGGTGGCTTTTCTTCGCGTGGTATAAAGTCTTGTTCAACTATGAAGATGCGCCCGGAGCCATTACCCACTTTGCTGAGAAAGGTGTTCATTTCCAATAGACACCATGATGAGGCGAGATAACCGCGAGAGAAAATTAGCACGAGGGTGGCACAATTGTTTAATTGTTCGTCAATATCGGGTGTCACGGCTTCATTCCCACGTAACTGGTAATCCATCCACAGCGAATAAGCATCGGTTCGTCCCAATTGTTTCCCTAACTCAATTTTCAGGCCGTTGATTAATGTCGTTACCCATCCTTTATCGGCACCGGCAAAGGGTTCATTATCGACATGGGCATAGCTGATAAAAATATCTTTTTTATAATTAGGCACATAAGTTGACATCATAAGATTCTCTTTTCAGAATGAATAGGACATTTGCGGAGCGCATTGTAGGCAAGGGTATATATAATTGTGAATTGTGAATTGTGTTTCAGGCAAAAGTTTCCGCAACGGAAACTTTTGCCTTTCAGGCTAAAGTTTTTCGGAGAAAAACTTTAGCCTGAAATTGTGAATTGTGAACCGTAGTTCAGCGAAGCTAATTGTGAACCGTAGCTCAGCGAAGCTAATTGTGAACCGTAGCTCAGCGAAGCTAATTATTAATGAATAACTTAGTTTGTCCACTCAAAGGACTCGATAGTGTTGTCGAGTAACGATCATTTTCAGCGTTTTGAAGTACGTTCCGTATATCAACTCCAAAAGTTTGTCGTATAAAAAAGATCATTTCAAAAAATATTTCCGACGCAAAACGCGCAAGCTGACAGATTTTTTCCGTTAACTTTACCTCTTTGGGGTAAAAGAATAGCCACAGGTGCAACTAAAGTAAAGAGATTAAAGACGCACCAACTCCGAAGGGGGAATAGGAAAACTTGAGAGATTAAAGACGCTGAATAAAAACCTGTGGAAAAGAGATTAAAGACGCACCACGTTGTTTGAATGTGCATAAGTGGGTAAACAAAAGTATAACGAGCGGTAATAGTCGCTAAAGCGACTACTACAAAGCGACTACTACAAACTGACTACTACAAACCGGATACCATCCCTTTGAGGGATGGTATCGTCCGACTCAATTGCCTTGTTAGGCGGGCATCACATTTTCAGCTTGTGGGCCCTTCTGGCCTTGTGTTACTTCCATAGTGACTTTCTGGCCTTCCGCTAGAGTTTTGAACCCGTCACTTTGAATGGCGCTATGATGTACAAACACATCTGCCCCACCTTCGTCTCGTTCAATGAAACCAAACCCCTTGCGATCGTTGAACCACTTAACGGTACCGGAAACTCTTTGATCTGACATATAAACCTCATTACTCAAACGTGCCAACCTAGATTGGCTTTATTAAAAGCCAGCCTCACTACGAAGCTGGCGTATATACTTTACACAATTTGCGCGTTGTCATTTCGATTCTGTGAGAAATCTGTTGCCAGCCAATAAGATTTCTCTTTCATCGAAATGACAAAAGCTCAATTTATGGCTGTGCTTAGTATATCTTACTCGGCAAAGATTATGTAGATAGCAATTCTATTGACAACTATTGACATGTCAACAAATGAGTCAACACTATTAATAGAAGTGAATACTACGCAAAAGTACAGCGAAGCGAATTAAGCGTAGTAGGGAGTATCAGCCCTTTATCGCATCAAAGTCTGTCCGCTTGGAGTTACTTGAATGCTTGAGAATCCATTTTTTTTGTGTGGAAGGCTAACCACCTCAAGCACCCTTATGTTACTTTAAAAAAGTACAAAATGTAAAGTTCTTTTTAGATAATGCCCAGCCAATATCAATAGTTATCAATATTTTTTACTATACCCACACTGTATTGATATGTCAATAGTTATCAATAGTTTTGTGTACAATTTGCGCTTTTTTTGTCATTTCGATTCTGTGATAAATATGTTGCCAGCCAATAAGATTTCTCCTTTCTCAAAATGACTGTCATGTCTCCTGAAGCGATAAATATTTCGCCCGTCTAATATCGATTTCTCAGATTTCTTCTTTAGTCGAAATGACAAAAAAGCTTAAGGATGACGGTGCGAAGTATACTTCACAATTTGCGCTTTGTCATTTCTATTCTGTGAGAAATCTGTTGCCAGCCAATAAGATTTATCTTTCCTCGAAATAACAAAAGCTCAATTTATGGCTGTGCTTAGTATATCTATCTTACTCGGCAAAGATCATAAATATCGGCAAAATAAGAAGGAAATCAGTCTTCCCTACATTCTTATGGGTTTTCTTACCTCCTGAGACTGATTTTTACTAGTGGCTGTCTATTGCTTTTAGCCAGCTTGCGCTGTTTTTCGTCGGGAGCCGATTAGCAGCTATAGTATTTCATAAAAATAAGGAGTCCAAGATTTATCGATGACATCCAAGATTTATCACAGACTCCTCCCCAAATATTTATCTGAACATCTATAGGCGTAATCCACCAGTTGCAGTGTGGATTACGCACCACTCACCTTAAGTTAAGAAAATCGGGTTCTTTTTTAAGTAAAAAGTGATCTCGCTTCGCACGAAGTGCCTTGTTAGGCGGGTATCACATTTGCTGCTTGTGGGCCCTTCTGGCCTTGTGTTACTTCCAGAGTGACTTTCTGGCCATCCTGTAGAGATTTGAACGCGTCACCGTCAATTTGAATGGAGCTATGATGTACAAACACATCTGGCCCACCTTCGTCTCGTTCAATGAAACCAAACCCCTTGCGATCGTTGAACCACTTAACGGTACCGGAAACTCTTTGATCTGACATATAAACCTCATTACTTAAACGTGCCAACCTAGATTGGCTTTATTAAAAGCCAGCCTCACTACGAAGCTGGCGTATATCTTACTCGGCCTCGGCAAAATAAGAAGGAAATCAGTATTCCCTACATTCTTAATGCGAATTAAGGGTTGACTTGAATATTAGACATTATTGGATAAGCTATTTTATAAAAATGTTTTTGTTGGAAATAAATTTGCATGGATATTTTTTTGCATTTTAACCCCAATATAAATTTATTTTTATCGGTATTTTTTATTATTTTTATTTAAGCTGTCAAAATAATAATTTAAAAAAAATAAATCTTATTATAAATAAAAAGTATTATGTTGATAACTGATTAATTTTAAATGAAATTAATCGAATATTATTTTCAATAATGTCTATTATGAAACCAATGACTTATAAAAACGTATTGATTGAAAGTGATTTTATAAGTCTTTTTTAGGCTAAAGTTTTTCTCCGAAAAACTTTTGCCTGAAAGCCTGAAAGCCTAAAATGTTCATGCGAGATATTCGCATTAGTGGCTGTCTATTGCTTTTAGCCAGCTTGCGCTGTCTTTCGTCGGGAGCCGATTAGCCGCTAGGCGTAATCCACCATTTGCTGTGGTGGATTACGCACCGCTCACCTTCCGTGGTGAAAATCGGGTTATTTTTTAAGTCAAAAATGTTATCGCTTCGCACGACGTTTGCTTTAGCGATTGGCTTATTGGAGTATTATTTTTTTCCCGTTCCCTAAAACCAGTAACAAGCTCATTTGTTCTCTACTTGATGCCATTCTCCTCCCCTCATTGTCCAAGTGTTACCTGTCCATTTGTCCATTTTGATAATTCGAATACCACCCAATACGGGTGTAATCTCGTATCGATTTCCCAACACTAATAAAGCACCAACACCGACAATTAGCCCAAGGACAAAACCCATAATGAAATTTTTCATAATCTTTTCCACGATTATTTGTTTTTACTCGCCTTGGGGAACGCATTAGTGACTTAAAGCGTCACGGGTGAAATGGGAGGCTTTAAGTTCTGGCGAGGTTGCCAGAAAAAAAAACCGCCGAGTTGATCTCGCGGAATCGATGCATAAATTTTCAGGTATTTTATTCGAGGTGACACTGGCGTTTTTTCAAACAATACTGGGTTTCTAAATACCCGATTATTTATGCACAGGTACTTAACCGATGTTTGGCAAACCTCGGAGGTTTGCCAAACTATAGTGTCATTTTTTATTTAGTCAATCCCATAAATAACGCCGGCAATTTCTCCGGCAATCGTTGCACATGATCGACAATAGTATAACCGTTTATGCCAAAAATCCGTGATACATAATCATCGGCATGTGGATCGAGCGTCAGGCAATAGGTGGTAACGCCTTTGCGGCTCAATTCATCCACTGCCTTTTTGGTGTCAGCGCGCAAATATCTTGGATCGCGTACATCAATATCGGCGGGTTCGCCGTCGCTTACCAGTAATAGGAGTTTTTTGCGCTGTGGACGTTTGTTGAGATATTGTCCGGCGTGGCGCAGCGCTGCGCCCATGCGAGTCGATAAGCCACCGTACATGCCCGCTAAACGCGCCTTGGCATTGTCGTCATAAGGTTGTTCAAAGTCCTTAAAACGAAAGTATTGTACATCATGCCGCCCATCGGAGGCAAAGCCGTGAATGGCAAACGGATCGCCAATGCCGTCAATTGCCCAACTTAATAGGGCGGTGGCTTCTCGCGCTAGTTGAATGACGGGTTTTTCGGAGTCGCCGAGTGTTTCGTTGGTGGATTCGGATAAATCCAGTAATACCAATACGGCAAGATCACGAGTTTTGCGAATATGGCGGATATTGATACGATGATCGGGCATATAGCCCATGCGAATATCTACCATGGCACGAATGGCGGCATCTAAATCAATCTCGTCGCCCTCTTCTTGATGGCGCAAACGAATAACGCCTTGCGGTTGCATGGCATCAATAATGTGCCGGATGCGACTGGCAAGCGGTTTGTACTCGTCAAGCACTTGAGTAATTATAGTCGCGTCGCCTTTGGGCATCCGTTTTTCTAACACCGTTGCCCAGTCGGGGCGAGAGAGTTGGATTTGATAGTCCCATTCCGGATAGTGGTAAGGCTCGCTAACCGGCTCTTTGCCTTCTAGTTGGTTGATGCTCACGCCGGGTGGATCGCCATCGCGGAAAAATTCGCTGTCTAGTACCCAAATTTCTTGGGCATCATCGCCGGCTAATTCACAGTCCAGTTCGTCAACCATTTCCATGACGGAGACTTTTTTGCGAATTTGGTGGCGGCTGGCTGCGAGGTAGTCAATTTCTTGTTCCCATTCGTTGTCTTGAAATGCCCAGATAAATCGATTGTCGTCACGGTAGGGAATGGAAAATCGTTTTTCTAATTGGTACGCGTTAGGAATCGCTTGCGTTGTGCCGAGCTTGTTGTAAAATTCTACGCCTAAATCCCAACTCATTTGGTTGTTTTCCAAATCCGTTTCGGCGCGAGCGCGAAAAGCGGTTACTGCCGCTTGTACCCAGGCATTATTGTCTTGGTAATCGGGATCAAGCATTCCTCGCGCCATCCTTTCTATTAAACCTACCACGTCGTCCTTTTTTTCGGTGGGGAGTAGATTGAGCCATAGTTTCCGTAGTCCGGGAAATTCGCCAATGGCAATGGTTTCAACCCGGGCATCTTCAAATAGCGCTATAAAAAGCATTTGTATCGGGGTGAGGGCTTCTGCTGATAAACGGGTACGTGTGTACATGATATGGGCAGCAGCGTGGGCGACGGTAGCGCGATAGATTTCTGTGCCGGCAACAGCGTTAAAGTTATCATAGGCATCCGGCACATGAATGATATTGTGTTCAATGTAAGGACGCAAACCTTCACGGGTTTCAAAATCACCCGCCGTCGGGCGCAGAAAAAAATCGCGTCCCCAAAAGGCGCGTAAATAGAAATTCAGGCGGCGGTGGGTGTCTACAAATAAAGTGCCGCGCCGTTCTTGTTGTAATACGGCCTGTGAATCGGCCGATTGCAAATCAAAATAGGCTTGTAAGGCATTGAAATCACGGATATGTGCTTGTGCGCCCCATAATGCCCAGCGGCGTAAGCCGCCTAATGTGAGTTGTCCAAGCAGAATATCGAGGCGATTTAACATGGGGCGCAAGCCTCGCGCTGCTTTCGCGGATAATTGGTGAACAAAGGCGAGGTAGTCTCGTAATAATTTGGCATCGCCCAGTCGTCGCGCCGCGATAGAGAGGGTGGAGAATAATAGGCTGATAACGGCTCCGCTTGTCATGGACGAGAGTTTAAAGGCGGCTCCAACGACATCGCCTATGACGTCTTCACCGACTTCTTTGACGACAACGGGCATTTCTTGTAGATAGGAAAGGACTACATCGGTGCCACGTCCTAATTCTGTCAAGGCGCGTGCGCCTTCTAAATAGTTACGCAGTCCGCTCGGTGACATAAAGTGGGCCGCTTCGGCAAAGCTGGCTTCTAAAGTGTTGTGGACTTCGGGTGAGATTTGTTCGAGGATTTCTCGATAGTCTTCTAGCTTGACGCTCATAGTTTTTTATCATTGGAACGTTGGAGTCCAAAGCTTTAGCTTGGAGTCCAAAGCTTTAGCTTTGGATGTCGCGTTGGAACGTTGGAGTTGGAATCCAAATGTTGGCGTGGGGTGTTAAGTGTGTCCCACTTGTGCTTTTAGACGTTTTTAGGGAAAAGGGCCATCAATCAAATCGCCAACTTGGCCCTATATTAATGAAAAATGAAAAATGAAATACTACAAGGATTGTATATAATAAGGGATTTTCGGAACGAGCATCAAATCACGTCAGTCAACTTTTTCTTCTCAAAAGTATTTGCTGATTGATTAGCTTTCTTATTAATTTGAGTTGATTTCATGTCGGATCGAATTTCTTCATTCTCTTATCTAAGCGAATAAATCCTTTTTTATAACAATCCTTGGGCGTTTGGGCGTTTGATAAAACTTGATCATCGAGTGAAACGTTCATGTTGTCATTTTCACAGATTTGAAGTACGTTCCGTCTAAAAAAAACCGCTTTGGAAAAACACCTTAGTATTTTTAATTTTTCGCAATACCGTAAAATTCGGCAGAAAGGCCGCTTTTCAGAACGAAAAACCAATAACTTAAGTTCGATTACGGCTTTGCGCTGTTGCTATTTGTGGTAAGCCATTAACAAAAGCTCACCAATTCAAGTCAATCGCTTAACATTTTCTTGTTGACAAGGTTGCACATTAACACTTTTACTCAATCACTTCAATTTCCACCCGTCTATTTTTCGCTAATGTTGCGTCGGAAGTGCCCGGTTCAAGAGGCCGGCTGGAACCATAACCGTAGGTTTTCATACGAGTTATTGAAATGCCATGTCGCGCTAAGGCGTATTTAACCGATTCGGCACGTTCTCGTGATAGTTGCCGGTTGAGTTCGTCACTTTTTTGTTGGGTGAAAGTTGTCCAGGGTTGAGTGTCGGCATGTCCGTGGATGTGGATAGTTTTGGCTTGCCGGTTGATTAAGGCAGTGGCAATGTCATTCAGTTGTGCGTTAGAGACAAGCCTTAAATCATCGCTGCCTGTTTTAAAATGGAGGTTACGAAATCGCACGGCGGTTTCTAACAGGGCTTTGGTGTCACCGAGAGAGAACGATTTGAATTGGTGGTAACATTGAGTCGCCATTTGATGGAGTTTTTGTAAACGTTTTTTGTCGTAGAGCAAGCTATTTAACACGGTACCAGCTTCGACGGTGCGGTACCGATTGTTACGCAGCAGTTTAGCCACGCGCTGACGGGCGCGTGAGTGGCGAGTGCATGCGTGGAGATAGGCTTCAAGGCTTAAGGGCAGTTGGTTTTGTTTATAGTAAACGTCACCGAGGCCTAGCCATGCTTGAAAACATTCTGGACAAAACTTGAGCGTTTGTCGGTAATGGTAGAGTGCCTTGGTGTCATTGTTTTCGTTCTCCAACAAAACACCGAGATTGTTATGCGCTTGCGCGTGATTGGGGCAACGTTCCAAAGCGTGTTGGAGTAAGCGTTTTTGTTGGGCCGGATAATAGCTAAGGTAATAGGCTTGCGTGACAAGTGAGTTTGCTTCTTCACAGGGTGAGGCCCAGAGCGTGATAGGAAAGGTAATAATTACAATGAGTTGGCTTAAAATGAGCGTTTTGATGTTTTGCATGATTGATTACCTCATCGCGTTTTTATCCAAAGCATCCGCTTTGGACGTCGCGTTGTCGCGTTGTTGCGTTGTCGCGCTGGAGTCCAAAGATAGATGGGCTTTTGATTATTAGTTATGTGATTCCAGTAGTGCAAGAAAAACCGTCTAATCATCTTTGAAAAAACCTGACTGGTTTCCAAAACGGGTCTGGTTTAGGCACGGAATCCGTTCAAAGTCTGGACTCGGGACTCAAAGTTGCCTGGTTCATACAATTATCTTGGAAAAATAGGAATAATAGCGATAGTATTTGATATAATTTTCTAACATTTCCAAAGATTTTTGTGGGTTGGGGTCAAAAGTAAAACTCATCTGGTTATGGATATCGTGAGGCAAATATTGATCAATAAACCTTTTTTCGCGCAACGTCAACGTCGGGACATGAATTGGTGGCCCCCATTCTTTGATAGCGTATGTCCATTGCCCTATCGTTGTTAAGTCCATGAAGTCTTTCAGTTCATTTTGGTCCAACAAAATACCAGTTAAAGTGAGCATTTGGTGAGGGCCATCAGAAGACACAAAGGCCGTGAGCGGTTGAAATATATAGTTTTGTGAATCTTTTCTGGTTTGGATTTGTGTTTGAGCGGCATTTTTCAACACACCACAAAGCACTTGTCCAAACTGTTCTTTATCGATCTGAGCATCAACTTCAGGCGGTAGCAATTTTCCAACACGACTTTTAAAAACTAGAAAACGGTGTTTCTTTTTAGCTTCCGGAGTTGTTCCTTTGTCACCCAAAGAGTCTGGATTGGCGTTTAGTGTTATTTTAACCACATCATAATGCCGTATTTGTTCAAGAAGCGATTGAAATTCTGATAGTTGATCAGGCAATTTTTTTGGCTCGACATAATCCAACCAAATGATAGCATTCTCTTTCAAACTATAGGAATCTATATAATCACCGCTCGACATGTTCAGACACTCAATGCAAGCTAACGGTTTATTGAACAGTTGCCGTTGATAGGTATGCGGTTCGATTTCTAGTGAAATCATACGCTTATTATCAAAATAAGCCGGTATGAGTTTAAAGTCTTCCAAGAAAGGGCCACCAAACCCTATATAGACATAGTCAGACAGTGTCCGAATCCGATTTATTTTTAGCAACAGTTCGATAAACAGTTGACGTTCTATCGCTTTATTGGGCCTTAAATGATAAGGCAACTGGCTGCCACTCATGGTTTGATCTCCCGCAACACTCTATTGAAGCATTCAAGTCCGACTTGAGAAGGAAGCGTCTCATGATCTTCAAACAAGAATTCGGCCAATGTCCGTATTTCGAGCTGCCTATGAGTCAATTTGATTTGGCGTTTGGGATTGTCCTCATTCTGTTTTGGCAAATCCGGCAGATATTTTGTCTCCCATTGAAGGCCTCGAACTTCGATAAAATCACGTTTCGGTATTTTAGCAACCACTTTGTCAATTTCCATCAATTGCAATTTGTCGTAAAGCACTTTCTCTTCTTCTCTATAGGGCTTCCATTTATTGGTAAAATCGGTGAAAATACGAGTGCCTTCTGTCATCATACTTTTGGCAATTTGATAAATGTCTGATGACGAATCGATATCCCGCTTAGTGCTTGCCAGTGGGAGTTTTGTTGAATCAGCCACACCAAAAATCGCACCAAATTGGCCAGAATAACGAGGTACTCGTTCTTCGCCCCATCCGGTCAGTGGCGTTTTGTCCCCATACACCACCACATGGTCATTACAAATAATCGTCCAACCGGCATCTTCTCCTTTATGTCGGTGCCAATCGAGTTCTTCTTCAACTTCATCATCCGTCGGGGTTGGACCGATGAGTCCTACGACTACTCTGACTTTGACATCAAAGATTTCCGCTTTATAAATATAAGGCATAATTCTTTGAGTCGGCTTTTTGGCTCTTGGATTAAATAACAGTGTCAGCGGTTTTGGTTTGACCGCTTTACCAGCCACCATGATTTGAAATCCTTTTTTCAGGATAACAGTATAGTGGGTTGCAATCGAATACCAAAGTTCATTTAAAACAACTTCTTGAAACTGAAGTAAATCTCGTTTGACCGATTCATGCCAATCGCTCAGTTCAATAACCGTCCCGGCTTCTTCAAAAGGTTTATTGATATCGGTTAAAGGCCAGTTCCAGTCAGTATCGTTGGTGGGCCAGTCTTTAGAGATTTTCACCTCAAACGCACCTTCGGCCGTTTGAGAAATCACTCGTGCCGAGCGTCCGATTTTGAAGAAGGCCCGTTTCATACCAATACCATACATGCCAAAAGTAGCAAGATGACTATCCGATTCTAAGTCAGGATTCCCAAGGGCAAAAACCGATTTTTCCGCCGTTTCTCTCGGTATGCCACCACAATTGTCACTGATGATGAGTTTGCCATCTTTTAATTCAATATGAGCCCAAAAACCTTGGTAAGGTGTTTTGGAATGGCGTTTTTTTGTGGTACGCCGTGCTCCGTCCACACAATTATCGAGTAGATCTAAAATCGCTTCGGAGAATTCAATATCTCTTGTCAGCATATCAACGAAAAAGTGTTTGCTAGGAAAAACGGATACAGTTTCTGTCATTTTTATGTCCTTTTCAGTTTGTAGTAGCGGGGCAGTTCAATCGGATTCGTTTGAGAGATTTTCAGAAAAAAGGAGTACAAACTTGAGTTTGTACGAGTCAAGCTAAAGCATCTAAAAAAACTCTATACGAGGATGTACTTCCATATTTTTTTATAATACCTAAAAATGGCAATTCAAATGTTCGTAATATATATTAACAAATTGAATTTTAAAGATTATTTCAAGTAAATTCCTTGAAATTTTACTCATCAAATGGTGATCAAAATTTCAATGAAATATCGAATTTTTTTAGAGTCAATTTAATGCGTTATACTTGACACCGTCACAATTTGCGTCATTTCGAGCGAAGCGAGAAATCTTTCGCCCCGTTACGGAGATTTCTCAAGCTTTCTCAATGTTTCTCAAGTTTTCTCCTGTCGTCGAAATCGAAACAGAAATGACAACTCAGTTTATTGACGGTGCTCAGTATAAGTTAAAATTTCAACAAATTAACTTAACGCCTTAAATTTACTCTAAAAAAAATTGATATTTCATTGAAATTTTGTTCATCATTTGATGAGTAAAATTTAAACGGATTGACTTGAAATAATCTTTAAAATTCAATTTGTTAATATAAATTACGAACATTTGAATTGCCATTTTTAGGTATAATATAAAAAATTGTCTCAAAATATACTGAACAAGGTTACAAACTCAACTAAAAAATGGAGTATAAAATCTATGCCACAGAACAAACGTTTTTTTGAAACGCGAGGCCCAGTTGATCCGTCTCGCAACTATGTTGTCTCTCGTCAAACTGAAATTGCTGAACTGGTTGAGCGAATCAAACAAGGGCGATATATTGTCATCTTCGCGCCGCGCCAAACTGGGAAAACGACTTTTTTCCGCTGGGCACTTTCGGCACTGGAAATTGAAGACAATACCTATTTCCCGATTAAACTGGACTTTCAAATGTACAAAAGTCTATCGAATTCGGCTTTTTATCATTATTTCTACCAAGAGATTTGTAACGGGATTCAGAGCTATTTTCAGAAACATCAATTGGTTCCAGAAGACACCTTGTCTCAATTTTTAGAAAAAGCCTCAATCACTGATCATGTTTCAATGGTAGGCTTTTTTGTGCAATTATCAGACTACTTAAAAAATCAGAAACTGGTACTGATTATTGACGAATTTGATGGTATTCCTACCGCCGTTGTGAGCGATTTTCTTTATTCCTTGCGCTATATTTATTTGTCCGATATGTCCCAAAGATGCCCATACAGTGTCGGAATTGTTGGCGTAAAAAACATAACTCAACTCAATTATGATCGCTCAATCTCGCCCTTTAATATCCAAGACGATTTTGCGTTGCCTAATTTTGCTGTCTCACAGGTACGAGAACTTTTCGAGCAATATACTCAGGAAACCGGACAAGTTGTCGCCGAAGACGTGATTGAAACGCTTCACAAGCAAACCGCCGGGCAACCGTTCCTTGTCAATCGGCTTGGGCAGATATTGACAGAAGAGATGAACATTCCATTGCCAACGACAATCACTCACGCGCATTTTGACAAGGCTCTCCAACAGATTCTTGAGGAAGCCAACGTGCATTTGGATCACTTAGTCACTAATATTCGGAAAAATCCGCGCTTTGAATCTCTGTTAATGAAGATCACATCGTATGATGCTGGGATACGATTCAATATCCGTGATGAAGCCATCAGTGAACTTGTGACTTACGGTGTGTTGAAAAAAAGCCATGATAGTCTTTGTGAAATAGCCAACCCTATTTATTATTACTGTATTATGCAGACATTTAAGCCGACTATCAATGGGCTTGAACAACAGTATCTTCCCGAAGAGGCTGAGACCTGTTTTGTTGATTACTTAACGGATGATGATAAAATCAACATGCGTCTGCTGCTTGCTAACTTCAATGATTTTATTGCTCGTGCCGGCTATCGAATTCTTCAAGTGCCTGATACACCCCAAGAATTTATTGGACAGTACCTATTATTTGGTTATCTTGATACGTTTGTACTACAAATACAAGGGTTTATGTATCTGGAAGTACGCAGTGGGCGTGGGCGAATGGATTTGATTATCTTACACCAACAGTCTAAGTACATTGTTGAAACCAAAATCTGGGAAGGCAACAAACGGTACCAAGCTGGCAAACGTCAGTTAGCCAAATATCTGAAATTAGAAGGCATTTCTGACGGATACTATGTGGTTTTTGATCACCGTCAAAAACCAGAAGCGCGGCTGGAAGAAGAAATGATAGATGGGCTTTTGATTATTAGTTATGTGATTCCAGTGGTGCAAGAAAAACCGTCTAATCAATAGAATTTCTGTCACATTTTTTTGGTGGTTACCGGAGTCCAAGATTTATCTTGGACGTCCAAACTAAAGTTTGGACTCCATTTTTTCGCCGCTACGTCTAAATAGATAAATCAAGCCAAAGAAAAATGAAAATTGAAAATTGATTAAATAAACGACGCTAAAGTTTCGCTCCGCGAAACTTTAGCGTCGTTTGGACTCCTGATTGCCAAACGTTAGTTTGGACGACTGCCAAACTCAGTAGTTGAGAATGGCCCCTTCAAGGCGAGCAATCGCCGATGAACAGGCCCACTAAAGGCGATCTCTCACCGACGACGAACAGGCCCACCAAAGGCAATCGCTGATGAACCGGCCCACTAAAGGCGATCTCTCACCGACGATGAACCAGCCCACTAAAGGCAATCGCTGATGAACCGGCCCACTAAAGGCAATCGCTGATGAACCGGCCCACGAAAGGCAATCGCCGACGAACTGGCCCACGAAAGGCGATCTCTTACCGACGACGAACCGGCCCACTAAAGGCAATTGCCGATGAACTGGCCCACTAAAGGCGAGCTCTTACCGACGATGAACAGGCCCACTAAAGGCAATCGCTGATGAACCGGCCCACTAAAGGCAATCTCTTACCGACGATGAACCGGCCCACTAAAGGCAATCGCCGATGAACCGGCCCACTAAAGGCAATCGCCGATGAACTGGCCCACTAAAGGCTGCTAAAGCAGACTGGGTGGTTTAGCTGGCTTTAGCCAGCTGATGCTTTTAGTCATGCGTTTTAATTCTTGGCTAACCAAAAGACTGAGTAGTTACATTTAGTCATTGAGAGATTGTGTGATTTTAATTGGTGAATTCTCTTGTTCTTAATACTGCCAAAGAGGCAACAAAATCGACGAACAACTTGACATCATTATTCTGGGTGAAAATTGTTTTTGAAATCAGTTTTCCTTGATCAACAACAACGTTCATGGATGAGCCAGGCTTGTTTCTCTGCCCCATTGTTGTGATTATTGCTTTTTTCCTCCTCGCAATTTCAGCGATCCTTTTTTCAGCATTCTCTTGTTCCGTTTTCCAAGTAAATGCGCTATCAATAAATTTTCCAACTTCACTTACCAGCTCGCCTCGTGCAGATTCAAACATCGGAAAAAGGAGGTCTTCAAGTGTTCCTGGGGATTTGGATTTTGAGAAGACATAAACGCCAACTGTTTTCTCCATACAGCCGGCGGCGAGATTGTTTCCTTCATCAGTTATAAAATCCTCGGAGATAAAAATATCATCTCCAATCTGTGAAAATTCATTCTGACACCACGAAAACACATCAGAAGGTGCTTTGTGATCTCTATCATACAGGAACAGGTAGCTACAGTTATTGACTATTTTCTTCGCATCCCCAGGAAAAACTGTCGATTGCTTTAATAGCGGTAAGAAATCTTTAAGAAAAGTTTTCGGATTATCCGTTTTATTTTTTCCCCCAGTATTAAAAAGCAATACCAGCAATTTTCTGTTTTCATTGTATAATGTTCTATCTGGCAGAAAAAATTTGTGTGCCATATCCAGGCTCATATCCTGCGCGGCATGATTTTCCATGCTGGTTTTGAACAACTGATTAAACGGTGCCGGATACTCGCTAAATTTCCAACTTATTTGATTAATATCAAAACAATACTTGAACATCAGACGACAAAAAGCGACATCGTGTGGTCCCTCACAAAATACTAGCAGGGCATTAATCTTTTCTGCCATTATTTTGCCCTCCTCAGATCAACGTTACCCGCTTCGACAAGTCGCCGGAACTCAAAGCCGGTGAATTCTCTGGCAACAATACGATCTTGATTTTCCACTAACGCACACGCAGACAGTTCATTGATTTGTGGCATATTTTTAACAAAAGCATCAATACACTCTTTACTATGGCTAGTCAAAAATACCTGTGTGTTGAACAGTTTCGAGAGTTCATCAATAAATCCGGCAAACTGAGCAATCAATTCCGTATGAATGGCATTTTCAAACTCATCAATCAGAATAATGCCGTTCTGTGCCGACGCAAATAGGAGTGAAATGAAAAAAATACGCTGTAATCCTTCACCGTATCCGGTTAAGTCCAGCGTTTCTTTGAAGACACTATCAGTAACCAGAAAGCGTTGCATTTCATCAGCCAGTCGAATATCCTCAATCGTTTCTACCACATTTTCACGAATGAATTTAACGATTTTAGATAAGCTTTTGGATCGCACACTTTTATAGTAAAATTGTGCGTAGCGGTGTGGTTCATTTAGAAAAAAAGGACTACTAAAAACGGACGGGCAAAGAATTTTAATGCGATCCGCCTGAGTTTCACGCTCCCGCCCTTTGAATATCCTAGTAAGGGATTTGAGTGAGGTTGTGGCATAACGTGAAGAAATTTCAACCGACTCCAGATAAAAAGATTTGTCGATTCTACTATTCTCTTCTTTATAGTGTTTTATCTGAACCGTTGACTCAAAGTTATCAAATTGCCCACTAATATCAGTCTCCGGTGGTATCTGTTCAATAAACCATTCTGGATTGATACGATCTTCAGCCATTTTTCCGCGCCGTCGAATCACCTCAAGCAAACCAAAAAAATCATTCTGACGACAAAGCAGATAAATGGCTTCAAGTAAGGTGGTTTTTCCTGAGTTGTTAATGCCAGTAACCAGATTGATGCGAGATAGCTTTGAAATTCTGAGATGTTGCAATCGTTTATAGTTAGAAACTAACAGTTCAGAAAAATGAGCAGCAATGCGATCATGAAACACCGTTTTTTGTTCCACACCGACAAGAGTAGATGCTTTTGCTCTTGAAATAATGCCCTGAAGACGACCCAGCGCGGATTCAATCTCAGGCAAAATATCTCCCTGAATCACCATTTGTCCTAATGTGTCAATTTCATTGCTGATTGATTTTATCGCTGCCTGTTGATGTTCACGGAACTTATGGTTACGAGAATTGTCTTCTGCCATTTTTTGGTCCTCGTTTTGTAGTATTTGTTTAGCGCCTTTGTTAAAAGCAACTACAAGGATTCGTTATAAGAAAGGATAATATTTTTGGTGGGTGGATAGTGTTTTAATGCTTTTTTAATGCAATCTCCTAGATTAGCTTTGCACACAGAAGGTTCGTTATAATAATGAATAAGATATGGATTTATTCTTAACTGCTTGTAGTATTTGTTTAGCGCCTTTGTTAAAAGCAACTACAAGGATTCGTTATAAGAAAGGATAATATTTTTGGTGGGTGGATAGTGTTTTAATGCTTTTTTAATGCAATCTCCTAGATTAGCTTTGCACACCGAAGGTTCGTTATAATAATGAATATGATATGATTTATTCTTAACTGCTTGTAGTATTTGTTTAGCGCCTTGCGTTTGTAGTAGGCGCAAAAGCGACTTAATCTTTATGTGAGTTGTGGCTAAATAAAATACCCACACACTCAAAAAAACTTTTTTTTCTCTATGGAACTATTATTTTCACGCTCCTCCCTGAAGACAATCGCCGATGAACAGGCCCACCAAAGGCGATCTCTCACCGACGACGAACCGGCCCACTAAAGGCAAGCAATTATTTTTAGCATCATTCTCAACTACTGAAACTAAAGTTTGGACTCCTGCCAAACTAAAGTTTGGACTCCTGCTAAATGGACTCCTGCCAAACTAAAGTTTGGACTCCTGCTAAATGGACTCCTGTCAAACTAAAGTTTGGACGACTAATCATTGATAACTGATAACTGATAACTGATAACTGATAACTGATAACTGATCACTGACTAGCGTCGCTTGAAGTAAAATTCTTCATTCAGTTCGTCGTAATAGCCGGGTGATTGTATTCGGTGTGTTTCTTTTCTGACATCCCAGCGTACTCGCCTTAGTACTTCATTAATGGATAGATCAGGTACTTGTATCCATTTCATGAGTTGCTTGACGTAGGGACTATTCCGGCCTTTACCATTCATCGCTACGCCACCAGGACTCGCGGCGTAGGCAATGAGTGCGCCGGGAGCGGTGGGCATTGGAGTGAGCCCGGGTGAAATCATTTCGCCTTTGAACCAACTTTTGAAGGGTGTGTTGCGGCATGCGTCTAAAATGAGGAGGTTGACTTCATTGCCAGCCGCTTTCATTGTTTCTAGTACATAGCCAGCAGCAACGGCTTTGTAGCGCAGTTGTGGTGCGCTCTTCAATGAGTTTGTTGCGCCAATGGGAATGAGGTAATTTTCTCCGTTGTGCTGTATGCCGTGTCCGGAGAAGTAAAATAAGCCGATTCCTTTGTTGGTACGCAGTTGATTGCCAAATTGGTTGATGGTGGTTTCCATCTGTTGTTGGTTGAGGTTTTTTTTATGAATGACTTCAAAATCTAGTCGACGCAAGACGTTCGCTAAATCTTCGGCATCATTCACCGGATTGGTTAAAAACGCATTGTTTCTATAAGCGGAGTTGCCAATGATTAAGGCTAACCGTTTTTTAGGCGGCCGTGCTGTTGGTATAGGCTGCTTTTGGTTGGCTTGAGTAATTGCTTGTTGGCTGTTACCGAGTTTTAAGGCGAGTTTAACAATGTCTGGGCGGTGATAGGTGGATTTGTGTCGCCGACGGCTGGTGACAGAGATGCCTTTGGTGTGAACCTTGAGGTATTTTGCGCCGTTTGTTGAGGCTTGATAGTAGCCTTCGGGCGTGATTGTTATCCATTCACCGTTGTTGAAGGCGGTCATCCGAACAATTTCTTCGCCGGTTTGGAGATTCCAGAGGCGTGTGGTGGTGTCTCGACTGCCCGATAGGGCGGTTTTGCCATCGGGCGAAAATGCGACGGCTAAGACGGAATCTGAATGTCCTTGGTATTCTCGGATGAGGCGTTTACGGGATAAATTCAGTAGTGTGAGGGCCTTATCATCACTTCCCAACAGGGCCTTTTTGCCATCTGGCGAAAACGCGACGGTTAGCACGGGTGACGAGTGACGTTCTTTATAGGTTAACGCAACGTACCCACGAGATAAATTCCACCATTTGAGTGTTCCATCCCAACTGCCTGATAGGGCAGTTTTGCCGTCGGGGGAAAACGCGACAGCCCATACGGAATCGGTGTGTCCTTTTAGGGTTCTGATGAGTCGGCCACGGGATAAGTCCCAGCGTTTTAGGGTTTTGTCGTCACTGCCTGAGATGGCGGTTTTGCCGTTTGGGGAAAATGCGACAGCCGTTACGATTTTTGAGTGTCCTTTTAAAGTCCGAATGACGAAGCCCCAGTATAAATTCCATAGTTTAAGGGTTTTATCAGAACTGCCTGATAGGGCGTATTTGCCATTCGGGGAAAATGCAACGGCCGTTACACTTTTTGTGTGGCCGGTTAATGTTTTGATGACGCGCCCACGGGATAAGTCCCAGAGTTTGAGGGTTTTGTCATCACTGCCTGAGAGGGCGATTTTGCCGTCCGGCGAAAATGCGACGGCCGTGACGGTTTTTGTGTGTGCTTTTAATGTTCTGATAACGCGCCCGGTTTCTAAGTTCCACCATTTTAGGGTGTTGTCATCACTGCCCAGCAAGGCGGTTTTGCCGTCTGGGGAAAATGCGACGGCTTCTATTGAGGCCGAATGGCCTTGTACTAATATTTCCAGTTGTGAAGCCAAGGTGAGGCCGGGTAGCCATGCCGCTAATAGGATTATGCTGGCAACTTGTTTGAGGTTGCCATTTGTTAATGCTTTTTTAATCAGTTTCATAATTTTCTCCTAAACTACAAGGATTCGTTATAATAAAGGATTGATTTATCCGTTTCGGAACGCGTATCCGTTGTACTATCAGTCAAACAACTACAAGGATTCGTTATAATAAAGGATTTATCCGCTACAAGGATTGATTTATCCGTTTCGGAACGCGTATCCGTTGTACTATCAGTCAAACAGCTACAAGGATTCCTTATAACTACAAGGATTCGTTATAATAAAGGATTTATCTGCTACAAGGATTAGCAAAGCTTCCCTTCGGTTCGTTATAACTACAAGGATTCGTTATAATAACGGATTTTAAATCCTAACAACTACAAGGATTCGTTATAATAAAGGATTGATTTATCCGTTTCGGAACGCGTATCCGTTGTACTATCAGTCAAACATCTACAAGGATTCCTTATAACTACAAGGATTCGTTATAATAACGGATTTTAAATCCTAACATCTACAAGGATTCGTTATAATAAAGGATTGATTTATCCGTTTCGGAACGCGTATCCGTTGTACTATCAGTCAAACAGCTACAAGGATTCCTTATAACTACAAGGATTCGTTATAATAAAGGATTTATCCGCTACAAGGATTCGTTATAAAAAAGGATTTAAAATCCTAACAACTACACGGATTCGTTATAAAAAAGGATTTATCCGTTTCGGAACGCGTATCCGTTGTACTATCCCAAATCCGTTGTACTATCCCAAATCCGTTGTACTATCAATCCGTTTATTCCCAAAATCCGTTGTACTTTCAGTATCTCTGATATGCCTTGTAAAGTTGCATGACTTTTACCACGTAGTCTTGGGTTTCTCGAAAGGGCGGGATTTGATTGCCGTATTTTCTCACATTCCCTTCGCCAGCATTATAGGCGGCTATGGCTAATTTCAAGTCGTTGTTAAATAACTTTAATAGATAACGCAAATAGCGTGCGCCGCCGTATAGACTTTGAGCGGCATCATAGCGATCGGTTACTCCAAAGCGTTCGGCTGTGGCTGGCATGAGTTGCATTAAACCGACGGCACCCGCTCTTGAGATGGCGTTGGGATTGTAGCCGGATTCGGTTTCAATGACGGCTTGTAATAATGCAAGTTCTAAGCCAATCTCGGCCGCTACTTTGGGAATTAACGCATAGTCAAATTGACAGGCGGTTTTTAAAGCCGCTAAGTAGGCGGAGTTTGGATTGGTTCGGCATAACCGCGCTAAATATTTTTGCACCTCTTCTTGTGCTTCTCTGTCTTGGGCGGATTTGAGCCGAGCAAAGTAGTAGACTTCGATTTTTTCTAAGCCAGCCAATGCTTGTGCATGAGTCGGTGCTTTTTTTAATGCCATTTTGTAGCATGCAAATGCTGTCGCGCTGGCACCCTTCGTTAAGCGAAAGGCCTTAAAGTGTTTGTCGGCTTGTTGCACTAGTTCAGAGATTTGGGAACATTGGCACTCAAAACAAGACGATTGGCTATAAAGGCCTTTATAACGGTAGGGTTTATGGGCCTTGAGTTGAGATAGGGTGTAGGGATACTGGGCGACTTTCCAAACGAGATGAGAGGGTTCATAGACGTAAAAAAGGCCGGAGTCTTTGTGGGAGAATAACATGACATGGCCGGGTTTTAGGATGATGTCACCCGGTTGTAAGTCGTTCATTGAATTGAGTGGTGTGGATATACTCGGTAACTGACGGGTACTGTATTTGCGTTTTAATCCCCAGACTTGAGAAATAAAGCCAGAGGTATCGACACCAACCGCCTGAGAACTGGCGGAATATCCTTGACAGTTCTGATATTTTTGCCTACAGATGTCACCGGCTTTTTTGCCAGCATTTAATCCGTTCTGAAAAGTGACTAGGCTGTCATTTCCGCCCCATTTGTAGGGAATACCCTTGTAATTTCCGGGCCTTCTAATGGGCGTAATAACGATTTTTCCGCCAGCGTGTTCTCCCGTCGTGGCGGTGATATTGGATTGGTTGACGTGGTATTGATATTTGGCGTAGGCTTTGGCGTTGTTAATGATTTCTTGACGAGTTGTTTTGTTGAACGCTTCATCATCCCAAGCGAAGGATAGGCACGGCTTCCATGTCGTGAGTGTCATCACGCTGACAATTAGAAGGCTAATTATTGGGTCTTTTTTCAATCTCATTATTAATAAATCTCCTGTGGTTAAAGAAATCCGATTTCTCTGGAGTCCAAACTTTAGTTTGGCAGGACTCCAAACTTTAGTTTGGCAGTGCCAGAGACACTGCCATTAAGTTAAGCAACAATTTTAAAAGCAACTACAAGGATTCGTTATTATAAAGGATAATTTAAAAGCAACTACAGGCCGATTCGTTATTATAACGGATAAGATTTTTGGTGGGTGGATAGTGTTTTAATGCTTTTTAAATGCAATCTCCTAGATTAGCAAAAGTTTGTAGTAGGCGCTTTAGCGCCTTAGTTAAAAGCAACTACAAGGATTCGTTATTATAACGGATAATCTTTTTGGTGGGTGGATAGTGTTTTAATGCTTTTTAAATGCAATCTCCTAGATTAGCAAAAGTTTGTAGTAGGCGCTTTAGCGCCTAAGTTAAAAGCAACTACAAGGATTCGTTATTATAACGGATAATATTTTTGGTGGGTGGATAGTGTATTCTTTTTAAAAGCAATCTCCTAGATTCGTTATATTAACGGATAAGATATGGGTTTATTTTTTAAAGAAATCGGATTTCTTCAAGAAATCGGATTTCTCCGGAGTCCAAACTTTAGTTTGGCAGGACTCAAACTTTAGTTTGAGTCTAAACTTTAGTTTGGCAGTGCCAATTAAGTTAAGCAACAATTTTAAAAGCAACTACAAGGATTCGTTATAATAACGGATAAGATATGGGTTTATTCTTAACTTAATGGCATTGCTACTACAAACGGGCCCTCGTTTGAGGCGATAAATCGCCTACTACAAACTACAAACGGGCCCCCGTTTGAGGCGATAAATCGCCTACTACAAACGGGAGGCGATAAATCGCCTACTACAAACGGGCCGCCTTGTGTCGTTGTACTCAGTGCAATTAGATGTACCCAGCCTGCACCATTCGTTTATCCGCGTAATTCGCTGTACTCACCACCAATTAGATGTACTCCGCGCAATTAGATTAGCCGGAGTCCAAACTTTAGTTTGGCAGGAGGACTCCAAGCAAAGTTAAAACAGAAT
>Ga0190343_1000048_pt1 | contig 63316 bp, 41 predicted proteins | sample 48721312_MG_FD_161664 | JGI IMG/M metagenome (GOLD analysis project Ga0190343, IMG submission 161664) | Hydrothermal vent microbial mat bacterial communities from Southern Trench, Guaymas Basin, Mexico - 4872-13-1-2_MG | ecosystem: Environmental > Aquatic > Marine > Hydrothermal vents >... | reverse complement strand
CTTGACCGCGACCTCAATGGAGCCAGAGGAATCTTCATTAGGTCTTTGGTAGATTCACCCTCTCTAACGGGAGCTATTGTTAACGTTTGTTAATATTCGTTAGGATTTGTTAACATAAATGAATCGGATACCACTGAAACGGGTTGCCACTTTACGTGTTGTGATAAAACCAGACTGGTTGCAATACCTGTTTGGGGGCCATATTGGCGTTTTTGTGAGTGAATTTAATGTCACTCCTTATCCGATAGATGTTCCTGACAAAATTGACTATAAGCAAAAGTAAAGGGCTACTGCCCAAGGCATCGATAGCAAAACTCTATCGAACAACCCGTTAGGGTTTTGCTCTCTAAGCATGGTTGTTCCTTAGCACCTATCATGAAAGTAAAAATCGTCATTTTTCAACACAGAGCCACAGAGTAGCACAGAGTAGCACAGAGCCTATTTTTCGGTGAACTCTCTGTGAAACTCAGTGTGGCTCAGTGTTCTCTGTGTTGATAATTTGAAATGACAAAAGCGCAATTTTGCAAAGTATATCTCTGTGTGAATCTGTGACTTTTGTGTGTATAACTGAAATAGATATGCAAGATAAAATAATTTTAACCGGCGCTGCCGGTTTAGTCGGGCAAAACTTGATTGTGCAACTTAAGCTGAAAGGCTATCGCAATCTAGTTGCAATTGATAAACATGCCTATAACTTAAATGTCGTTAAACAGTTACATCCTGAGGTTGAAACGATTTTGGCTGATTTGGCATCAAGTGGCGATTGGCAAAATGCGTTTGCCGATGCTGCTTGTGTTGTCATGCTTCATGCACAAATTACCGGCAAAAATCAAGCGCTATTTGTCCGCAATAATATTGATTCGACAGAGCGCGTGCTAGAGGCGGTGCGCCAGCACCAAGTACCGTATATCGTACATATTAGTTCCTCGGTAGTGAATTCGGTGGCGGATGATGATTACACCAATACCAAAAAACAACAAGAAGAGATTGTTATTCGCAGCGGCATCAAGCATTGTGTTTTGCGCCCAACATTGATGTTTGGTTGGTTTGATCCAAAACATCTTGGCTGGTTATCGCGTTTTATGGGATGGGTGCCAGTGTTTCCGATTCCAGGGCATGGACGCTATATGCGTCAGCCTTTGTATAATAAAGATTTTTGTCGGATGATTATTTATTGTCTCGAAAATCAACCGGATGGTGTTATTTATAATGTTGTAGGCAACGAACAAGTTGATTATATCGACATTATACGCACTATTAAAAAGGTTAAAAAACTGAAGACGCTGATTATTAAAATTCCTTATGGGCTTTTTTATGCCCTGTTGAAAATCTATGCTGTCTTTAGCCGCAAACCGCCTTTTACGGCCGATCAGTTAAAGGCCTTAACGGCGGGAGACCATTTTACGGGTGTTAATACTGAAGAAGTTTTTGGTGTGACACAAACGCCCTTTGAGGAAGCGATTCGTGAAACTTTTGGCGATGAGCAGTATAGTAAAATTGTGTTAAAACGCTAGTTGCTAAGGATCGAAGAAAAATTAATTTCCCCAAAATAGTTATAGTGCCCTTTAGGGTACTTTAGCTTTTAGTGGCGGTAGTAGGCGATTTATCGCCGTTTGTAGTAGACGATTTATCGCCTATATGCTTTAATTAAATTAAAGATCAATAAGATGTCCAATAAACCTAAAAAAATTGCGGTTATAGGTTCAGGCCCGATGGGATTAGCTTGTGCTTATGAGTTATTAAAAAATAACCACCAAGTTGATGTCTATGAAAGAGATGATCGCGTTGGCGGCATGTCGGCCTCTTTTGATTTCGAGGGCATCAAAATTGAACGTTATTACCATTTTATCTGTCTGCCAGATACCCCTTTATTTGAGTTGCTCAAAGAGTTAAACATTGATGACAAACTCTGTTGGCGAGACACTAAAATGGGTTTTTTTTATAATGGGGTACTTTATAAATGGGGAGCTCCCATTCATTTACTCACGTTTCCTCAATTGGATTTAATTTCCAAACTGCGTTATGCACTCCATATTTTTTACACCAAGAGTATTAACAATTGGGACAGTTTAGACAAAGTGAATGCCATCCCTTGGCTAAAAAAATGGGTAGGCGAGAAAGCTTATTCTATGCTGTGGGACTATTTATTTGAATATAAGTTTTACGAGCATAAAGAGAATATTTCGGCCGCTTGGATTGGTACACGTATCAAGCGCGTCGCTAAATCCAGAAAAAACGTGTTTACTGAAAAGCTTGGCTATCTGAAAGGTGGCTCAGATACTTTACTGAGTGCGTTGGAAAAGCGCGTTCTTGCTCTGCACGGCAATATTTATCTGAGTGCTGGCGTTGAAAGTGTTACAAGTGTCAATAATCAGGTAGAAGCGGTTGTGGTTAATGGTGAAAAACGCTGTTATGATGGTGTGGTGTCCACGATTCCATTGCCATTTGTTCCCCGTTTGGTGCCAGAGTTGCCAACAGAAACCATCGCTAAAATAAACGGCATAGCCAATTGTGGAGTCGTCTGCGTGGTACTCAGACTGCGCCACGCTTTAACAGAAAACTTTTGGCTTAACATTAACGATCCAGAGATGGAAATACCGGGGTTGATAGAATATAGCAACCTAAATCCGGTGAGAGAGGAAAACGACAAGCCCAATACGACGACGATACCAGAAGGCATTGTCTATGTGCCTTTTTATATGCCTAAAACTCATCCGAAATACACGAAAGATAATGCGTCATTTATCGAAGAAGTGCAGGGCTATTTGAATCGTATTAATCCCGATTTTTCCAAAGATTGGGTATTAGCAGCCCATGTCTCTCGCTATGAGTTTGCACAACCGATCTGTTCACCCAACTTTTACCAGCAATTGCCGCCGATACAAACCAATATACAAGGTTTTGTCATGGCTGATACTTGTTACTATTATCCAGAAGATCGTGGTATTTCGGAAAGTGTTAAAATGGGTAAGCAATTAGCCCAACTGATATAGTTTTTCAGAAAGCCCCAAGCAAGCCCCAACGGGGCGACATTAATATAGCCTGGGGCACCGCCCCAGGCTTTGGACGACATTAATATAGCCTGTGTAACTACCAGACAAGCCCCAACGGGGCGACATTAATATAGCCTGTGTAACTACCAGGCAAGCCCCAACGGGGCGACATTAATATAGCCTGTGTAACTACCAGGCAAGCCCCAACGGGGCGACATTAATATAGCCTGTGTAACTACCAGGCTTTGGGCGACATTAATATAGCCTGGGGCACCGCCCCAGGCTTTGGGCGACATTAATATAGCCTGTGTAACTACCAGGCTTTGGACGACATTAATATAGCCAGGGGCAACGCCCCTGGCTTTGGGCTTTGGGCGATATTAATATGTAACAATTTTCGTATAGGAACATCATAATGGATTCAAAAAGGAATGATTTTGCAACATTTATGGAACCGAGTTTGGTTGTAGAAACGGCCGATAGTTTGGTTGTAGAAACGGCCGAAAATATCCCGGTTGGCGGGGCATTTATCCCGTCAATCGCGCAGTGGTTAAAGCACGAATTTTTTTCCTCTGCTTTTGTTAAATTCGTAATAGTAGGCGGGTTTGCTGCCACAATCAATTTTGGCTCGCGGATAGGATTAAGCGTTTTTTTAGACTATGCGATGGCTATTGTGGTAGCCTATCTTATCGGTATGTTGACGGCGTTTATTTTAAACCGTCTATTTGTGTTTGAATCACAAGATGGGCGTACAGCCCATCAATTTTTCTATTTTACGCTGGTTAATTTGTTTGCCATTTTTCAAACACTTGTGGTGAGTCTCGTGCTGGCAAGAATGGTATTACCTTCGCTTGGTATTGAGTTCTGGGTAGAAGAAATTGCCCATTTTTTTGGGATTTGCGTGCCGGTGTTTACCAGCTTTTTAGGACACAAATACCTCTCTTTTAAGAAATAAGCATAATGGAGTCCAAAGCTGCTTCAGCTTTGGAAGTGCTAATTCGCCAAACCTAAAGGTTTGGACTCCAACTGCCAAACCTAAAGGTTTGGACTCCAACAAAAAATTTTTGAGCGTGAGTTAAATGTTAGAGCAATCAGAAAACAGACGATTTTATCTCAAGTTATTTGCCGTTGCCTTGGTGATTTTTGGCGCGAGGCTTTGGCTTATTCACAACTTTGGTAGCCCGGTACCCTTCTGGGATCAGTGGGATGCAGAAGCAGCCGGAATATTTCGGCGTTGGTTTAACAATACGTGGACATTCAGCGATTTCTTTGCCGCACATAATGAACACAGAATCTTTTTCACGCGCATCCTGAGCTTACTGTTGCTGGTTTTAAATGAGAGACAGTGGGATCCGCTACTGGGGATGGTTGTCAATGCGCTACTGTTTAGCCTCACGGCGGTTATCCTGATTATTATGTTAAATAATCTGTTAGGAAAGGCCGTTCAAAACGTGATGCTATTGACGGTTGCTTTATTATGGAGCGTTCCTTACGCATGGGAAAACACGTTAGCGAGTTTTCAATCCCAGTTTTATATGATGTTGCTATTTAGTCTAATAGCACTGTGGGGATTACTTCATAACAATTTAAGTTTGAAGTGGTGGATAGGCGTTGTTTTTGCCCTGTCGGCCTGTTTTACTGTCGCGTCCGGTTTTTTTATAATACTCCCTCTTATTGTTCTTAAACTGTACTTAATTGTCATTGATGCTGGCAAAAGAGTTTCTCATTTACCCACTTTGCTGGTTGGCCTCATTATCACAACGGGAAGCGTGATATTGATATTATTGATATTGGTAAACGTACCACACCATAGCGTCTTGAGGGCCGGTAATCTGAATGAATTTATGCAAGCCTTTGGTAAAGCCTTGGCGTGGCCTTGGATTACTCCTCCTTGGATCAGCTTAGTGCTTTATCTGCCCTTTTTGGCTTTGGTATTCAGAACCTTATGGCTACGTCGCAAACCGTCACAGGCTGAATTATTTGTGTTGGCGCTGGGCGGATGGGTAATATTGCAAGCGGCAAGTATGGCCTACGCAAGAGGTGTAGGCGGAATGGCCCCAGCTTCAAGGTATATGGATATCCTTGCGCTGGGTGTGATAGTCAATTTGTTGGCCTTTTATTTTATGGCCCAATCTTGGTATGGGTTGCCCAATCGGATTAAACCGTATCTCAACACTTCGGCCTGTCTATGGATAGGGCTAGTGATATTAGGGCTAGGTGAACTAGCAGTCATGGATTCGTGGCATGCTATACAAAACAGGGGTTTACACTATGAAAAACAATTGAAAAATACTCGTGAATTTATTCGCACCGGTCATTTGAGTGTACTTCAGAATAAACCCTTTCTGCATATTCCTTATCCCAGTGCAGAACGTCTGGCTCAGTTGTTGGCTCATCCCCAACTTCGTGCCATTTTGCCACATAGCTTAGTGGTGCCACCATTGCTTCAATCTCAACAAGACAATTCAACATTTGTTGCCAATGGTTTTTTTTCGACTACGGGGAAATACCAGAACGAAACCACGCTAGGTTCTTACAATCATTTAGGTGATCGGGCCGTCGGCCGCTTTGAAAGTACACAGATTAAGTTGGAACGTCGCTTTATGGAAATTCCGGTCGCTGGCTACTTGGGAGAAAAAGGTTTGACGTTGCAATTGGTGGTAGAAGGACAACCTGAGCCCATTATTATCACACCGCCCAAGCTGGCGAAAGAAAGCTGGGTTTCTTGTTATGTACGCACACCTCTCCAACCGTTCAAGTTGGTTGCTATTGACAATCGTTCTGATCGATTGGGCTGGTTTGCGTTTGCGATGCCTAGAAGTCTAGGGACTTTGTCTTTCATAACCCGTTGGCTACTTGAGAAAGGATGGATGCTGTTACTTATCGGTTTGCTTGGGTTAGGTATGCTTTTTTGTTCACCGGTTTTTATAACCTCAGAAGTAGACAACAAATAAATGAAAAATGAAAAATGAAGAATGAAGAATGAAATATGAAATGTGTCTTTTTAAAAAGCGGTTTTGAGGGCCAGGTTGCCGAATTGATTTGATTGAAGGCCCTTAAAAAATTAAAAATGAACAATGAAGAATGAAAAATGAAGAATACTATCTTTTTAAAGCGGTTTTTTTAAATGAAAAATGAAAAATGAAGAATGAAGAATGAAATATGAAATGTGTCTTTTTAAAAAGCGGTTTTGAGGGCCAGGTTGCCGAATTTAGTCTGTTGATTTTATTGATGGCCCTTAAAAAATTTAAAATGAACAATGAAGAATTAAAAATGAAGAATACTATCTTTTTAAAGCGGTTTTTTTTAAGGCCAGGTTGATTGATTGCCTATCGACAAAAATTGATAAGTCTTTGTTTATTTTTCATTTTTCATTCTTCATTCTTCATTCTTTGAGTCCCCTTACGTCATGGAATTTAGGGGGCGTGTTTTTAGTTCAATGGAAAACCGTGTAAAGTATAGATATTGTCGGGTGGATCGCAAAGCGCGATATCCACCCGACATTTTGACGTTCAATTGCAGCGGTCAAAAAAGTGATCTCGGAATCAATTTTTCTAAGCAAAATTTTTTGCCTCGCTCGTTGTTCGTAAAAACAATGAGTTATAAACTAATCAATCCCTTTGCTAATGGCGAAGGCATTAAATATAGGACTAACGCATTGACAAATGAAATGAATTTATGTCAGTCATTTCTGTATAAAACGCCGTTTTGCCAAGAGGCGCGTGATGTCAATAAAATCAATTATTTATTTGCCTGAGTGCGTCAATGCAAATTAATAATGAAAAATGAAAAATGAAGAATGAACATTTCGAGTCCCGACGATCCCGACGATCCCGACGACAGGAGGGAACTTGAACTTGAACTTGAACTTGAACTTGAGAAACCTTATAAAATCACTTTCAATCAAGACGTTTTTATAACTCATTGATTTTTTATGATTCAATTCAACTCGATATTCGCATCGTCAGTCCTAAAATCAATAAGATTACCTTTTATTACCAATTACCAATTACCAATATCCTTCAATATTCCACGCCTCTACAAATGCGACGATGTGTGGTAAAATATTAATTTTTAAGTCCTTTTAATTAGGAAACAAAATGCCAACAAAAAATAGTTATACCCACGAGGAATTACTTCAATGTGGTCGTGGCGAAATGTTTGGGCCGGGTAATGCACAATTACCTATGCCACCTATGTTGATGTTTGATCGTGTCGTCAGCATTACTGACGATGGGGGCAACGCGAACAAAGGTCATATTGTTGCAGAACTTGATATACGTCCCGATTTGTGGTTTTTTGACTGTCACTTTCCGGGCGATCCGGTGATGCCCGGTTGTCTGGGCTTAGATGCTATGTGGCAGTTGATTGGGTTTTTCTTGGGGTGGCTAGGTGGGCTCGGGCAAGGACGAGCGCTCGGCACGGGCGAAGTCAAATACACCGGACAAGTTACCCCCGAAAATAAGCTTGTGGTTTACCGTGTTAACCTGAAAAGAGTTATCATGCGAAAACTGGTGATGGGCATTGGCGATGCTGTGATGGAAGTTGATGGACAGGAAATTTATTTTGCCAAAGATTTACGTGTTGGTTTGTTTACTTTCACAGATTAATTTTGAGAGGGTTTAGCCGTGAAACGTGTTGTGATCACCGGGCTTGGGATTGTGTCCAGTATTGGCAATAACAAGCAAGAAGTCTTGGAATCTCTGCGCCAAGGACGTTCTGGCATTGAATTTAACCAAGAATATGCAGATCTTGGCTTTCGCACCAATGTTCATGGTGGCGTTCACATTGATGCGAATGCCTTAATTGAGAAAAAAGTGAAACGCTTTATGGGCGATGCGGCGGCATTTAGTTATTTAGCCATGCGTGAGGCGATTGCTGATGCTGGTTTGTCAGAGACTGATGTTTCCAATCCGAGAACGGGTTTAATTACCGGTTCTGGCGGCGCGTCGTCAGCCAATCAGGTATTGGCGGCGGATATATTGCGTAGCAAAGGCTTGCGTAAAGTCGGCCCCTATATGGTGCCCCGCACGATGGGGAGTACGACTTCGGCCTGTTTAGCAACGGCTTTAAAAATCAAAGGGTTAAATTACTCGATGAGTTCGGCCTGTTCTACCAGTGCCCATTGTATTGGTAGTGGTTATGAACAAATTCAAATGGGCAAACAAGACATTGTTTTTGCCGGCGGTGGTGAAGAAGTGCATTGGACTCTGACGCTGCTGTTTGATGCGATGGGTGCGTTGTCTTCTAAACATAATGACACGCCGCAAACTGCTTCACGTCCTTATGATGTTACCCGTGATGGGTTTGTGATTTCGGGCGGTGGTGGGATAGTCGTCTTGGAAGAACTGACACATGCCCAAGCGCGTGGCGCCAAAATCTATGCTGAAGTTGTCGGTTACGGCGCGAATTCGGACGGCTTTGATATGGTGCAGCCTTCTGGAGAAGGCGCGGTGCGGTGTATGCGGCAAGTTTTAGAAACGGTCCAAGCACCGATTGATTATGTTAACACGCATGGTACAAGCACACCGGTTGGTGATGTACGTGAATTGGAAGCGATTAAAGAAGTTTTTGGGGACAAGATTCCGCCCATCAGTGCGACCAAATCTTTGACGGGACATGCCTTGGGCGCGGCCGGTGCGAATGAGGCCATTTATAGTTTATTAATGATGGAAGCGGGTTTTATCGCCGCTTCGGCCAATATTACTGAGCTTGAACCCTTGGCGGTGGGAATGCCCGTTGTGCGTGAAACTCAAGAAAATGTGACGCTTAATACGGTGATGTCTAACAGTTTTGGGTTTGGTGGAACGAACGCTTGTTTGGCATTTCAGCGGTTTGATGGGTAAGTCCAAACCTGATGGTTTGGATTCCAACTAAAGACTCAATGCCATTAAGTTAAGCCTTAGAATAAATTCTAAGGCTTAAAGCTAAAGTACCCTAAAGGGCACTATTAGTAGTAGGCTTTAGCTGAACGATGCGAAACGTAAGAATTTATTCTGAGGCTGAAGCGTTACGATATGGCATTGAACTAAAGACTCCAACTCTAGTCCAAACCTGAAGGTTTGGACTCCAACTCTAGTCCAACTCTAGTCCAAACCTGAAGGTTTGGACTCCAACTAAAGACTCCAACTAAAGCCGCAAAATGGCAAATTGTTCCAAAATAGGCCCTATTACCGGGGCTAATTTTTTTCGCATTAAGCTGCCGATGGCATCTGTGCGCGAAAAAATAGGCCGTAGCACCGAGTAACCTAAGCCCGATAATATTAGCATTGCTCGCACTGTGTCTTTCATCTCAGGCATTGCCGCCAACACTTTTCGCCGCTCCACTGACATGGTGTCTTGGCAAGTTTCACAAAAATGGTTGGCACGTTCTATCAACGTTAAAATATTCGTATCATCATCATAATTATCAGGGCGGATGCTTTCAAAGTAGCGAGCAATTACCTCAAATAGCGTGTTGACAACCTCTTGATTAGCCGGTTTACGCAAGACTCGTTCACAGGTGTCTATAAAAGTTTGCCCATTTGCTGATGTGACTCTAACTAATTGTTTGGCAATCTTATTTTCGTTTTCCACTAAAGGCGCTAAGCTTGCTTGAATTTTTTCAGCGTCGGCACGCGCTGGTAGTGGGTTGGGAAGGGCATCGGGTTGCGTCCATAAAAAGCCGGCTAAATAAGCCGTTTTGGTGCGCCCCCTAATCCATAACTTTTGTCGCGTCTCTTCATCAATCAAGCCGGGTTGCAAGGCGAGGCGGACTGATTCAATCATATTTGCGGCTTCTTCTTCAAACGGTAGATATTCCACCAAATGTTCCGCTAATACTTTGCCAAACTCGTGTTGGGCAACACTTTTATTTGTTAACATACGGCGAGCATTATCAGAATCAGGCATCGCCCACCAAGCGCGACGCGCTAATTCTGGCGTTAAACCTGGCGCATGTACCACCGCCACCACCGCCTCTGGCTCTCCTAACATGAGCAATTGCTCCAAACTATCATCCTTAGTCTGCCCCATGCGAGTCCACCGTTTTAGATAAACGGGATAACCGCCCGGTGAGCCTAAAAGTTGGCCCGAAATTAATTCACGCACCAGACGTAAATACTGTTCATCACGGCAAGTCGGGTGCAATTGTATTTTCGCCTCGCCGCGCTCAGACAATCCATAGACGATCATTTTGGATTCATCAATACGGATAGCCAGTAATTGGTTGGCAAGTAAAACATTGAGGCGGAGATTGTCTTCGTTAGTCAGTTCCATGAGTGTTTTTAGACAATTTTCAGTGATCAGTTATCAGTTATCAGTTATCAGGAATCCAAACTTTAGTTTGGTAGCGCGAGTCCAAACTTTAGCTTGGCAGAGAAGTGATGCGCGATTCTTGCTATTAACCTATATTTTTAGGGTTATTTAGACTATCGATTTTGAGGGCCATAAATTAATAATTCACAATTAATTATTAATCATTAATTATTAGTAAAAAAACCTCTGTCGCGCTTACAGTTTGAGACTTTTTGTAGGTGTTTTGTTGTTTAACTTAATGGCAGTGAGGGTGGGGCGTTGATTTTGAGCTTTTTTAGCACTGCCGACCGATCGTTTGGACTCTTCAACTGTCAAACTAAAGTTTGGACTCATCGACTGCCAAACTAAAAACGACGCTAAAGTTTCGCTCCGCGAAACTTTAGCGTCGTTTGGACTCCTGTTTGGACGACTGCAAAACGGGGCGCATTCCCATTTTCCGGGTACGAAAGTTAATAACGATAACGATTAGATTATCGATAAGGATTGATTAAAGTCAATTTTTCTGTTGAGTACTTGAGTACAACGACACAAGCGGGCCGATAAACGAATAATTTAAACGAGCTATTAGACATGAATGATTCGAGAAATGCTTCTGTTTTGTTCGCTTTTTTCAAGGAGAATTATCAATCGGTGGATTTTAATTATGATAAAGCAATATAGGCGTTCGCTAAACGCAAGTTTCGTTGTACTTAATTCGTTTATCCGCGCAATTAGTTGTACTATACTCAGCAAGGGAACAAATTTAACTTTTTGAACAACAAAAATTACTCAAGAACTGTTTGAATTAAAAAAAACACGCCGTTTTTTTAGGTGTTCTTTGTGTAACTCTGTGCCATCTGTGTGTATAAATTGGTTAATCCACGTAATTCATTGTACTAAATTCGTTTATCCGCGTAATTCGTTGTACTTAACCGTAAAAACGGGAATGCGCCTGCAAAACGTTAGTCCTAAAAAACCAGAAACTTGGTTTATCATCACTACGAGTTATTTTATTTTCAGCATTTTTGTGTAATGATTGCTACTAGCGCATCAACTTAGGAAAATCTGAAAATGACTTTTATTTTAGAGCCTCATAATTTACCTTTTACCATCGCCTTGTGCATTATGCTAGGCATTGCCTTACTGGAAGGTATCACTACCGTTTTGGGGTTTGGCCTTTCCAATTTATTCGGCCACTTTTTGCCCGATGTCGATGTCCAAGCCGACGCAGATACCGGTGACGTAGGCTCCAATTCCTCCCTTGGCAAATTGTTCGGCTGGCTCAATGTGGGCCGAGTGCCCATTATGATTCTTTTTGTCATTTTCTTAACAATTTTTGGCCTCACCGGTTATGCACTGCAAGGGGTTACGCTAGAAATTTTAGGCACTATGCTCCCGGCACTGTTGGCAGCATTAGTGGCCTTTTTTTTATCGCTACCTATGGTGCGAGTGTTAGGAAGGAGCATTGGTAAACTTATGCCAACCGACGAAACTGAAGTGATTTCCGAAGATACCTTTATTGGACGAATAGCCACCATCACCTTGGGCACCGCCAAAAAAGGCCGGCCAGCCCGTGCCAAGTTTAAAGACAATTATGGCACCACCCACTTAATTATGGTAGAGCCTGAAGAAGAAGGTGAAGAATTTTCTGAAGGAAATGTAATATTATTAGTAGAGCGTGTCGGAGGAAAATTCCTCGCGGTACGCAATACCAATCCGCTGTTAGAAAAGTAATGGCGAATTTTGGTATACTTACTCTAGTTACAAACTTATCTCGCATCGCTCGGAAACTTAGTAACGAGCGGAGTTCGATAACGAAGTTGATCTCGCTTCGCTCGGTAACGAGCGAAACAAGATCACTTTTAGCGGTGCTGAGTATAATTGGTAATGGGTAATAGCGAATAAGGAATAGCGAATGGCTTCGTGGCAAAAGTTTTGGATAAACTTTTGCGTCGAATAGCGAATAGCGAATATTCCCCGTTAGCCATTAGCTATTATCCATTTTTAATTTTTCAATTGCTGCTTAGCCATTTTTTATTTTTCATTAGTAGCTTACCCAAATTAGCTCAAAAGGTTTGGACTCCAACAGTCCAAAGTTTTGCAGTCCAAAGTTTTGGAATCCAAAGCTTTAGCTTTGGAAATCAGTAAATTACCTCCAAACTTTGGAGTCCAAAGCTTTAGCTTTGGAAATCAGTAAATTACCTCCAAACTTTGGAATCCAAAGCTTTAGCTTTGGAAATGGTAAAATAGGTCGTTTTGGAGTCCAAAGCTTTAGCTTTGGAAATGGTAAAATAGGTCGTTTTGGAGTCCAAAGCTTTAGCTTTGGAAATCAGTAAATTACCTCCAAACTTTGGAATCCAAAGCTTTAGCTTTGGAAATGGTAAAATAGGTCGTTTTGGAGTCCAAAGCTTTAGCTTTGGAAATCAGTAAATTACCTCCAAACTTTGGAATCCAAAGCTTTAGCTTTGGAAGTCGGTAAATTTCATTTTTCATTAGATTAGCAGCTTACCATTTTTCATTTTTCATTTTTCATTTTTCATTTATTACCCATTACCAAGGACTTAACCATGTTAGATGTTTTGATTATTCCCGTCATTCTCGTCATCATCGCCCTTATCACTATCGGCCTTATTTTTACCAAACTTTACCGGCGCTCCACCAAAGAAGTCTCTTTTGTTCGCACTGGCTTGGGTGGGCAAAAAGTCATTATGAACGGTGGTGCCTTAGTACTGCCCATCGTACACGAGACGATACCTGTGAATATGAACACTATTCGCCTAGAGGTAGCGCGGGATAAAGAGCGGGCGCTGATCACTAAGGATCGTATGCGTGTGGATGTCACGGCCGAATTCTATGTGCGAGTATCGCCCAATGAAGAGGCCCTCGCCACCGCCGCCCAGACGCTCGGCAAGCGTACCATGGACGTTAAACAGATATTGGAATTGATTGAGGGCAAATTCGTTGATGCTCTGCGTGCCGTCGCTGCCAAGATGGCGATGGAAGAACTCCATGAACAGCGCGTGGATTTTGTCCAAGAAGTGCAAGTGGCCGTTTCTGAAGATTTGCAACAAAACGGGCTGGAATTGGAAGCGGTATCCCTTACCGGTTTGGATCAGACTGACAAAGAGTACTTTAACCCAAACAATGCCTTTGATGCCGAAGGTTTGACCAAACTGACGCAATCCATCGAGGAACGCAGAAAGCGGCGCAACGATATTGAGCAAGATACACAGGTAGCCGTGCAAACCAAGGATTTGGAAGCTGAGCGCAAAAAGTTGGAACTGAGCCGAGACACCGAATATGCCCATATGAATCAACAGCGTGAAGTGGAGAATTATCGCGCTGATCAAGCGGCTCAAATTGCCAAACAAAAGGCCGAGCAGGAGCGTGCCGCTCAAGAGGCAAAAATCGCCGCCCAACAACAGATAGAACAGGCCGAGATTGAGAAGAAACAGGCGATTGCCGAAAAAGAGATCGCGCAAAACAAGGCGGTGGAAGCGGCCGAAATTGAGCGCAAACAGTCCATTGAGTTGGCCGAACAAGAAAGAGCTATTGCCATCGCCAACAAATCCAAGGAAGAATCAGAAGCCAAGGCGGAGGCAGATATTGCCCGTGCTGAAGCTGCCAAAGCTGAGGAATCGGTCATCACCTCCCGCGAAGTCGCCCAAGCGGATCGTCAAAAACAAATTGAACTCATTAAGGCTAGTAAGGAGGCCGAGCGAGAAGCCATCGCCGCCACCGCTGGCGCGGCGGCCGAAAAGCAGGCCGCAGATGATCATGCCGAAGCGGTTCGTTTCCGCGCCCAAGGTGAGGCCGATGCCCAAAAAATATCGGCCGAAGCCGAGGCCGAAGCCATCAAAATTCGCGCCGTAGCTGATGAGCAGCGTTATAAAGTGGAAGCAGAAGGCAAACGTCAAATCAACGAGGCCGCCAATACGCTCTCCGAAGCCCAAATTGAAATGCAGATTAAACTCAAAACCCTTGAACAACTACCCACCATTATTGAACAAAGCGTCAAGCCGATGGAGAGAATTGAAGGCATTAAGATTTACCAAGTTGAAGGCCTCAACACCGGTGGCAGTCATGGAGAAGTTGCTAATAGCGGCAACCTAGCCGATCAAGTCACCAATGCGGCCCTGCGTTATCGGATGCATGCGCCGCTATTGGATAACATATTGAAAGAGCTAGGTTTGAATGTAGAACACGGCCTCAATGGCATGACGGCGGGAATGATTCCCAAAGTGACGCCAGTTGCCCAGAGCGAAAACACACCGGCCCCTAACGCCTAAACAGCCTTCAGCCTAATCAGTGAACAGTGATCAGGAGTCCAAACTTTAGTTTGGCAACCGGAGTCCAAACTTTAGTTTGGCAGTCGTCCAAACTAACTAATGGCCGAGTAGTGATACGCGGGCCCTGTTATTTACCTATTTTTTAGGGTTATTTGAACTATCGATTTTGAGGGCCATAAATTAATAATTCACAATTAATTATTAATCATTAATTATTAGTAAGGGGCCCTCTGTCGCGCTTCATTATTGATACTTTTTGTAGGTGTTTTGTTGCTTAACTTAATGGCAGTGAGGGTGGGGTGTTGATTTTGAGCTTTTTTAGCACTGCCAAACTCCTGATAACTGATCACTGATAACTGATAACTGAACACTGAGGAATAAACCATGAAAAAATATCTAGGAGACATTTTGGTGTACAATGAAAAACGCCAATTAGTTCTTGTCGTTGTCACTTTGAATCAGTGCGAAAAATCCCGCGAATGGGTTGCTGAATATCGCAGGAATCTTTATCTGAACACGGAATTACCAAAAACGCCTTTCTTTGTGATTGCGTCACCAGACAATTTTTATTTGTGGAAAGAGGCTGAAGACGAAGGCATACTCAACCCCACTTATGAGATGGCTCCCCGATTTAGCCTACGGGGCTTTTTAAAGAGATCAGGATTATCGCCAGATAAGCTAAACCGCTCTTCATTTGAGTTGCTTGTCAATGGTTGGTTCGATCTGCTCCAAATTGTGGATGAAAAAACGGAGATTTGTTCTCGGTATCCCGACTGGCAACTTGAACAGAATCAGGCGTGGCTCTTTGAGTCTGGTTTATTTGAAGCGATTAAGCACGGACAATTAATCACGAGAGATGAATATGATGACGGTTTATATTGAATCCCATTTTGTCTTGGAACTCGCTTTTTTGCAGGAACAGTACCAAAGTTGTCAACAAATCCTGTCACTGTGCGAATTAGGTAAAGCACGTTTGGTGTTACCCACTTTTTGTCTTGCCAAGCCTTATGAAGCTTTTGTCAGAAGAGGCAATGCGAAAAACGGTCTGAGGCAGGAAATCAGAGTGGAGCTTCAACAGTTATCACGCGCTGCTGTACTTCCTAAAAATCGGGTTGATGCCTTGGAAAATGTCGTTACCAATTTGGTACAAACTAACGAAGCCGAAGCGCAAAGGTTGCACCAAACGCTTGGTCGGATTTTTAAAATGTGTGAAGTCATCCCCATGGCACCAGAGGTGCTGAGTTTAGCGGTTAAATTTCGGGGAAAACCGCTTGAGCTGTCTATTCAAGAGTCAATCGTTTGCGCCTCTGTCGTTCATCACTTGGGTACCCAGACTGCCGGGCAAAAGTGTTTTATGACCGGAATTTCAAGAGATTTCAACAAACCCGACATCCATGCCACTTTCGATAGTCACAATTGTCAGTTGTTTTTCAACTTTGAAAAAGGCTACAACTACATCCAAAGTCAGTTGGAGCTTTAGCTTTGGCACACTGCAAACTACAAGGATTCGTTATAATAACGGATAATAACTACAAGGATTCGTTATAAGAACGGATTAATAAACAACAACTACAGGGATTCGTTATAAGAACGGATTAATAAACAACAACTACAAGGATTCGTTATAATAACGGATTAATAAACAACAACTACAAGGATTCGTTATAATAACGGATTAATAAACAACAACTACAGGGATTCGTTATAATAACGGATTAATAAACAACAACTACAGGGATTCGTTATAATAACGGATTAATAAACAACAACTATAAGGATTCGTTAATCGATACGGATAATAATTGATAGGATAAAAGCCAAAACCTGTCAAAATAAAATCCTTTCTTATAACGAATCTTTGTAGTTATTAGCATGGGCACAAAGTTCCGTCCTCTCGTCGGGACTTTTGTCATTTATCGAGAGGCGAGAAAAATAAATTCGTTTATCCGCGTAATTCGTTGTACTTAGCGTAATTCGTTGTACTTAGCGTAATTCGTTGTACTTAGCGTAATTCGTTGTACTTAGCGTAATTCGTTGTACTTAGTACGTGCAACGTGATCTTTGCGTTCCTTGCGTCAATTTAATTGAATTCGTTGTCCCCAAGGTATTTTGCCTTTGCCTTTGATTAGCCAAATCACCGGATAAGCTGGCATCGTTTCGGGAAATTCGCCGTCTGCGTCGGTGAAGTAAAGCAGTAAGTCTGGTTGTTGCATTTGTTTGTCGACGTATTCAAAGATGGGCTTGAAGGAGGTGCCACCGCCACCGGTAAATTCATCTGGGGCGGTGAAGTCTTCCCAAGGTTCGTAAGTCCACGGGCCGTCTTCTGCCAGGGTTGCGTCACAGGCGAGTAAGGTGATTCTGGCTCGCATTTGTCCTTTGAGGGCGTTGATTTCGGCGAGACATTGGGCGATTTCGTTGTCGCTGATAGAACCGCTGGTGTCTAGCGCGACGACGATTTCTAATTGGGCACTGCGGAGGCTGGGAAAAATGGCGCTGCCTTCGCGCCGTGAGGGCCGCATATAGGTGTAATCGTCTCGTGCTGTCATTGTCATGTAGCGTGCCAGTAGCATGCGCCAAGGGAGTTGGGGTTGTAATAGGTGATCTACCATTCGCGCCATCGCGCCGCCGAGTTTGCCAGCTTGTAAGGCTTGTTGGGCGGCCCCAGCGAGACGTTGTTGCCATTGGGTGTCAAGGTTTTGGCGTTCGGTGTCGGTTAACGGAGGCGGTTGTGGAGCGCCACCGGGTTTGGGTTCAGGTTGTCCTTGGCCGGGTTCTGGTTGATTTTGGCCGCTGTCTTCGCAACTTTGTCCTGGATTATCGCCGGCTTCGTTGGGTTGTTCGGTGGGACTACTGCCTTGTCCATCAGGCTGGCTTTGTTGTTCGCCGTCGTAGATATGCCTGTCCATTGGCTCATCGGAGTTGTTTTCGTCGATGGTGGGGTAGATTTCTTCGGCTGTCATGCCTTCATGGCTTTCGTCTACCCAGACGCCGGGAGGTGGGGTTAGGCCGTCTTTTAGTAAGAGCGGGTTGATGGCGTAGTCACAGGCTAAATCCCAGCGGAATTTGTTGCGGTGTTGACGGCGAGCAAAGTGGGAGAGGGCGCAGTGTAGGGCTTCGTGTGCTAATACAAATTGCACTTGTTCGAGGTTGAGTGCATCTATGTAGTCGGGGTTGTAGTAGAAATGCCGCGCATCGATGGCGCTGGTGGGACACCATTTTGGTTCGGCGGCTCGGCTGTGTAGGCGAAGTACTAAGGCGCCTAGAAAGGGTTTGTCCATGATGAGCTTGGTACGCGCTCTGGCGAGTTTGGTTTCAATTTCGTTGTGCATTGTCGTATTTTTTGGCAGTTGGAGTCCAAAGCTTTAGCTTTGGCACAACAGCAAACTACAGGCCGATTCGTTATAATAACGGATAACTACAGGGATTCGTTATAATAAAGGATTAATAAACAACAACTACAGGCAGATTCGTTATAATAAAGGATTATAACTACAAGGATTAGCTCCGCTGAACTGTTTGACTAAAAATCCGATGTCTTAAAGACATCGGATTTTTTAAAACAAATAGGGGGCCATAACTTAATTTGAAAGCATTCAAACTATTTTATGGCCCTCAAATCAGATAGCCTAAATAACCGTAAATATTATAGGTTAATAACAGTTCGCCTTAACTTAATGGCATTGAGCGTAACCCACCGTCATGAAAATTATCCGTCAATTATAGCAGTCCTGCCAAACTAAAGTTGGCCGACTCCTGATTACGCGGATAAGCGAATTTATAGTAATAGAGTACAACGAATTACGCGGATAAGCGAATTTGTAATAATAGAGTACAACGAATTACGCGGATAAGCGAATTTGTAGTAATAGAGTACAAGGAATTACGCGGATAAGCGAATTTGTAATAATAGAGTACAACTAATTACGCGGATAAGCGAATTTGAAGCGCGACAGGGGGCCATAACCTAATTTGAAAGCATCCAAACTATTTTATGGCCCTCAAATCAGATAGCCTAAATAACCCTAAAAATATAGGTCAATAACACTTAAGGGCATTGAGCGTAACCCACCGTCATGAAAATTATCCGTCAATTACAGCAAGTCCTGCCAAACTAAAAACGACGCACTAATAAACTACATGGATTAGCTCCGCTGAACTTCGTTTCGTTATAAGAACGGATAATAACTACAGGCCGATTCGTTATAATAACGGATAACTACAAGGATTCGTTATAATAACGGATAACTACAGGCCGATTCGTTAATCGATACGGATAATAACTACAGGAATTCGTTAATCGATACGGATAATAATTGATAGGTTTAAAGCCAAAACTTCTCAAAATCGAATCCGTTATTATAACGAAACGAAGTTCAGCGAAGCTAATCCTTGTAGTTGTTATAGTTTAACGGATAACTACAGGCCGATTCGTTATAATAAAGGATTAATAAACAACAACTACAAGGATTCGTTATAATAAAGGATTAATAAACAACAACTACAAGGATTCGTTATAATAAAGGATTAATAAACAACAACTACAAGGATTCGTTATAAGAACGGATTAATAAACAACAACTACAAGGATTCGTTATAATAACGGATAATAACTACAGGAATTCGTTAATCGATACGGATAATAATTGATAGGTTTAAAGCCAAAACGTCTCAAAATCGAATCCGTTATTATAACGAAACGAAGTTCAGCGGAGCTAATCCTTGTAGTTATTTAAGCGGATAAAGCCCAAAACCTGTCAAGATATAATCCGTTATTATAACGAATCCTTGTAGTTATTTGTTTGAAAGGTTCAAAGTCAAAACGTCTCAAAATCGAATCCGTTATTATAACGAAACGAAGTTCAGCGGAGCTAATCCTTGTAGTTATTTAAGCGGATAAAGCCCAAAACCTGTCAAGATATAATCCGTTATTATAACGAATCCTTGTAGTTATTTGTTTGATAGGTTCAAAGCAAAAAACTTCTCAAAATCGAATCCGTTATTATAACGAAACGAAGTTCAGCGGAGCTAATCCTTGTAGTTATAGTTATTCAGCCAACAGCTGCAATAGCCAACTAGACATGTCCCATAGCTTGAACGTCTGATCACCTGAACCCGACAGCGCGTAGCGGCCGTCTGGGGAAAAGGCGACTGAGTAAACTGCGCTGGTATGTCCAGAGAAAGTTCTGAGGGCTTGTCCATTTGACACGTCCCATAGCTTGAGCGTTTTGTCTAAAGAACCCGACAGCGCGTAGCGGCCGTCTGGAGAAAAGGCCACTGACATAACAAAACCGCTATGCCCTTGAAACGTTCTGACGTGTTGGCCGCTGAACACGTCCCATAACTTGAGCGTATGATCAGCAGAACCCGACAGCGCATAGCGGCCGTCTGGAGAAAAAGCCACTGACATCACATAATCGCGATGTCCTTGAAAAGTTCTAAGGGCTTGTCCATTTGACACGTCCCATAATTTGAGTGTTTTATCCATAGCTCCCGACAGCGCATAGCGCCCGTCTGGGGAAAAGGCCACTGACATAACATAACGGTTATGCCCTTGGAAAGTTCTGAGGACTCGTCTGCTTGACAGGCCCCATAATTTGAGCGTGTGATCAGCAGAACCCGATAGCGCGTAGCGCCCGTCTGACGAAAAGGCCACTGACAAAATGGCTTTGGTATGCCCTTCGAGAGTCATGAGGGGGCTATAAGCTTGGAAGGCGTGTAAACTTTGAAAAGCCTCTATTTCCTCGTGGTTGCGCTTGACTTGCCGTTGCAGCACCGAATTCACCTCCGTCAGCTTGAGGATTTGTTCGGCCGACAGCCCCAGTTGCGTTAGCAGTGTTTTGATTTGCCTGTCGGTTTCTTTGGCCGATTGATAATGATATTCCGCTAATTCGGCCGCCGCCTCCAGTTTTTTCAGATAAGCCGCCTCGGTTTTGGCATGTTTGGCCTCCAGTTGTTTGAGCCGCGCCTCGTATTTAGCCTCCAAGTCTTGCGCCGCGGTTTTCAATGCCGCCTCGGTTTTGGCATGTTTGGCCTTGAGTTGCTCGATCTGCGCTTTGTATTTATCCGCCATGTCTTGCGTGGCGGTTTTCAATGCCGCCTCATAATTGGCAATGAGTCGCTCAATCTGGGCCGCCCGTTTGGCCGCGTCTTTACTCAACGCGTTGAGTTTAGCGTGTGCTATCCTTAAATTCTCCAGTTGCTGCTGGTAAATGTCGATAACTCGCTTACCCTCGGCAAGCGAAGCGGTGGGAATTAAGGTGAATGTGAGTAGTAATATTATAATAAGTCGCATGGGGTTCTCCTTTTAACCGTTGCGCGGATAAGCGAATTTGTAATAATAGAGTACAACGAATTACGCGGATAAGCGAATTTATAATAATAGAGTACAACTAATTACGCGGATAAGCGAATTTATAATAATAGAGTACAACGAATTACGCGGATAAGCGAATTTGAAACGCGACAGGGGGCCATAACTTATTTTGAACACTTCCAAAGTGTTTTATGGCCCTCAAACCAGATAGCCTAAATAACCATAAATATTATAGGTTAATAACCGCTCGCCTTGGCTTAACTTAATGGCATTGAGCGTAACCCACCGTCGTGAAAATTATCCGTCAATTACAGCAGTCCTGCCAAACTAAAGTTGGCCGACTTCTGCCAAACTAAAGTTGGCCGACTCCAAAATTCACAATTCACAATTAGCTTCGCTGTTATTCATATTGATAAAGTGACCAAAAGTCATACAGATATTCAAACGTCAGCCAGTCCCACATAAAATGGTTGGGGTTTTGTTGAATACAAGCCACTCTCTTGGCAAAGATGTGTAAATCCCAGTAGACATTCAGTACTCGTCTCAACGGTGTTTCTACAGTCAAGGTATTCAATACCTTGCACTTCTTAATATCGTAAATGGTGGAATATTCAAACCCTTCCAGCGATTCGGCACTGATACCTAATTGTTCATAACAAACCCCGCCGTCAGTGGCCGTCGATTCCGTTGGCGGTTTTTTGGGTTGCGCCCCGAATGAGAGCAGCTTGGAGACTTGAGGAATTGAGGCTTTGAACTCTTTTAGGTATTTTTCGCCGAGTCTATCCAATTGTTCGCGGGTTCTTTCCAAATCAAGGCGGATTTTTTCCGCGGTGCAATCCAACAGAACAATCAGGTTTTCGGCCCGATCAAAGAAATAATCGACTTCTTGGCGAAGTTGGCCCCGCAACTTGCCCAGTTGAGTAACGGTATGATCGATAAGCTCGGCTTTCACTTTTGCCACCGTTTCATCTGCTGTCTTTTTAAACGTGTTAGCCGCATAATCAATCACTTCGGCCCGAATTTGGGCCACGGTTTCGTCTCGGCTGGTTTTAAATCGCTCAACCGCATAGTCAATGATATCTTGTTTGACTTTGGCAATCGTCTCATCGGCCGTCTGACGGAATTGTGCAAAGGTGTCTTGAATCAGCGCATCAACCTTTGTCAGCTTGTTGTCTATCAACTTGTTCAGTTGGTTTAGCCGAGCTTCGGCCGCTTTGTCGGCTTGTTCTATCTGGCCCTTCAACGTTGTTAGCTTGTTGTCTATCAACTCGTCCAATTGGTTTAGGCGAGCTTCGGCCGCTTTGTCGGCTTGTTCTATCTGGCCCTTCAACGTTGTCAGCTTGTTGTCTATCAACTCGTCCAGTTGGTTTATGCGAGCTTCGGCCGCTTTGTCGGCTTGCTCTATCCGGCCCTTCAACAACATATCAATGTCTTTGAGTAGTGGCTTAAGTTGTTGATTAAACAGCTTATTCATGGCCCCTTCAAATTCTTGGCGAAGCCCAGCACCGACTTGTTGGCCGTACTGTTGCCAATTAATGGATTTCAGGGCCTTTAACACTTCTTGACTGGCACCTTGGCCTAGTTGTTGGCCGATTTTCGACCAATCAACTGAATTGGTAACGTGATCGGCCAATTGTTGGCCGGCTTGATCGACCATTTTATCAAACTCTGGTTTGACGCCTTCAATGAGGCCTCGGCCTTCACTTTCACCGACTCGTTTGACAGCAAGCTTGACGACACAGCTAATACCTAGAGAAGCGGTATCCCACCATGAACATTCGCCGGCGTGTACCGGCGGTGCGCTGGCAAAGTGGACGACAACAACGGCCAAACTGATGAGAATCCGCCATTGGTTAGTTTTGAATGATCGCATGATTTGTACCTCTTGGAATTCAAAGCTTCATTTGCAAACGACAGGGATTAGAGCCGCTGAACTTCGTTTCGTTATAATAAAGGATAACTACAAGGATTCGTTATAATAACGGATAATAACTACAAGGATTCCTTATAATAACGGATTAATAAACAACAACTAACTACATTCAACGAATTGTGCGGATAGTACAACGAATTACGCGGATAAGCGAATTTTTAAGAGAGTACAGCTAATTACGCGGATAAGCGAATTTGTAATAATAGAGTACAGCTAATTACGCGGATAAGCGAATTTGTAATAATAGAGTACAACTAATTACGCGGATAAGCGAATTTGTAATAGTTAATAGAGTACAACGAATTACGCGGATAAGCGAATTTATAATAATAGAGTACATCTAATTACGCGGATAAGCGAATTTTTAATAGAGTACAACTAATTACGCGGATAAGCGAATTTGTAATAGAGTACAACTAATTACGCGGATAAGCGAATTTGTAATAGTTAATAGAGTACAACGAATTACGCGGATAAGCGAATTTGTAATAGTTAATAGAGTACAACGAATTACGCGGATAAGCGAATTTATAATAATAGAGTACAGCTAATTACGCGGATAAGCGAATTTGCAGTAATAGAGTACAACGAAACTTCGTTAAGGAACGCCTATTACGCAGATAACGCGGATAAGCGAATTTGAAGCGCGACAGGGGGCCATAACTTAATTTGAAAACACCCAACGTCGGCAAAAGTTTCGCTTCGCTGTACTTTTGCCGACGTAACTATTTTATGGCCCTCAAATCAGATAGTCTTAAGGGCATTGAGCGTAACCCACCGTCGTGAAAATTATCCGTCAATTACAGCAAGTTCTGCCAAACTAAAGTTTGGACTCCTGCTAAACTAAAGTTTGGACTCAAGATGGTACCACTCAAACGCTTTCAAGCTAAACGCATTAAAAACTCGTCATTATTTTCAATGAGTTCCGCAATACGCTTGGTTGGAGCGTCAAACTTAACATGAGGATGCGGTATTTCTGGATTAGCCAACTTTGGCGTTTTTTCACTCAAATAGCAATAAGTCATAGCCGAATAGGGCGCGTCTGGCTGCATAGCCCAAATGAGTAACTGCCGTGCGGTAGAACGTGCCGAGGTTAGGCAGAGTAATAACAAACTATTGATTTGAAGTAACCATTTGGCGCGTTCTTCCTTTAACGGAGAACGTTCTAAACCAATTAGCTTAATCGTTTCTTCACCGCGCTGGGTTTTACCAAGGACATTTTCCATTAAAAATTCTATATGTTTTTTAGGATCGTCAGCGCATGGATCAATCAAACAGGGTTCTCCCTCACAATCAGGAAAGTGTCGCCATTTTTTACTATTGCAGCAACCACACGAGGTTAACCAATTATCCCAGTCAAACATCAGCCTTTCAAATTGCGGATTCCCTTTGGGGCGATAATGTTCTACCTGTAAAGCATTCGTGGCTGCCGGTTTTGATTCGCAAAAGGCACATTTATACTGAAAAGCTTGATGAAGTTGCCGAGCATAACTTTGCATTGCTTGACGTTTGCTCACTTTTGACCAAAATTGCGCGGCGGTGATTGGCTGAGTTTGTTGTTCGTCAAGCCACCTAGCCGCCTCTTTATTTAACCCTTCTGGTTTGGTTCCCCGCTTGACTTGAATCATAATAATTCCTTCAGTTCCGCCTGATGCTTATCTACCGCCTTTATAAGTGCTAGAGCAGCCCGACGTTGTTCTGGTTCCTCTATGGCGGGCGGAATCTGATTCACGCGCCACAAGGTTAATCTTTGATATTCTTGCTCATCTGACGGAGACAAGGACCGTGCTTGTTGCCGCGCTTGGTGTAATTGTTGATGACGTTTGAGCCGCGCCTCCACTTCAGGATGATAGGTGGAAGGTAAATCGAATAAATCGGTCAAAATTTGATCAACGCGCCAGGTTTCAACGGCTTCTACATTAGTACGTGGCAGCACACCAAGGCTACCCCGATCTTCTAACACAATATTATCTTCACCATGCTCAGCAACTTGTGCCAGAAAAGGACTATGTGTAGCGACAATAAATTGAATGTTGGGAAATTTGGCGCGAAGCCAATTTCCCTGATGTCGTTGCCATCCTGGATGCGTGTGTGCGTCCAGTTCATCAATTAAAACCACGCCCGGACATTTCATGGGTTCAGGTTCGTCAGGAAAAGCCTTTATTAACCAGTATAACAAATCAATGGCAGTGCTGAGCATACTCCGATAACCATCACTTAAATCCTGAAAGTGGACGGGTGCCTTATCACCAATCTGCAACCAAGCTTCACGCGCATTGAGATGAAGTTGAGTAGGCTGAGGAAATAAATGATCCGCTAAGGCCGCTTTAACCTGCTCTAAGGCTCGCGCTTCTCTGGCTCCACCTTCTCTGGCGGTATTATAAAGCTCAATTAACCAACTTTGAGCAGAAGTCAAAGCCGCATCTTCACGAAACAAGGTGATAAAACGGGCCGACTTGCGTTTGCCATAAAGAATATGATCGGCTTCTCGCCCACCACCACTCAAGCGACGAAATGGCCCATAACCACATCCCAACCAGCCGGTTTGGCCTTCGGCATAAGCGGTTTTAGTTAGAAACTTCATATCGGTTATGAATTGCTCGCGGGCCTCATCTAGGCCAGCCCAAGGGGTAATCGTTGGAATCGTATGGTATTCTAAAAAACTCTCTGGCAAACTGACAGGCTCCTTGCCCGTGACAAGGTAGCGGACTTGATAAGATTTTTTGGGTGGGCCTGAAAGTAAAGTATCGCCTTTAGTCCAGATTAATTCTGCTTCTATTTCACCATAAGCTTGGCCTTGGCGTACCCAACCGTCGGCAACCGGTAACAATTCCCTTAACGCCTCAGGGCCGGCTAAAACAACACCGATTGCTTGCAATAAAGTGCTTTTTCCGAGGCCGTTTTGTCCTAATAAAACCTTCCACAACGGCGTGTCGGTAAAATCTAACGTTAATTCATTGAAACACTTGATATTTTTTAAGACGATTTTTTTAAGGTACATAGTTTCATTGTTTTTAGGTGGGTGTACGGATAATAACTACAGGGATTCGTTAATCGATACGGATTAATAAACAATAACTTATTTGTTTGATAGGCTCAAAGCCAAAACTTATCAAAATAAAATCCGTTATTATAACGAATCCTTGTAGTTATTTGTTTGATAGGTTCAAAGCCAAAACGATACAACTAATTGGTGGATAGTACAACGAATTACGCGGATAAGCGAATTTGTAATAGTAGAGTACAACGAATTACGCGGATAAGCGAATTTGTAATAATAGAGTACAACTAATTACGCAGATAACGCGGATAAGCGAATTTGAAGCGCGACAGGGGGCCATAACTTAATTTGAAAACACCCAACGTCGGCAAAAGTTTCGCTTCGCTGTACTTTTGCCGACGTAACTATTTTATGGCCCTCAAATCAGATAGTCTAAATAACCGTTAAAAATCCGATGTCTTTAAGACATCGGATTTTTTAAAACGAATAGGGGGCCATAACTTATTTTGAAAACATTCAAAGTATTCTATGGCCCTCAAACCAAATAGTCAAATAACCCTAAAAATATAGGTCAATAACACTTAAGGGCATTGAGCGTAACCCACCGTCGTGAAAATTATCCGTCAATTACAGCAGTCCTGCCAAACTAAAGTTGGCCGACTCCTGATTACGCGGATAAGCGAATTTGTAAGTGTGTACAATTACGCAAGTGCGGATAGTTCAACTATTTATGCGGATAGTTCAACGAATTGTGCGGATAGTACAACGAATTACGCGGATAAGCGAATTTGTAATAATATTCTCAAAAGAAAATCCGTTATTATAACGAATCCTTGTAGTTATTTGTTTGAGAGGATAAAGCGGCCCAAAACTTCTCAAAAGAAAATCCGTTATTATAACGAATCCTTGTAGTTATTTGTTTGATAGGTTCAAAGCCAAAACTTCTCAAAAACAAATCCGTTATTATAACGAATCCTTGTAGTTATTTAAGCGGATAAAGCCCAAAACCTGTCAAGATATAATCCGTTATTATAACGAATCCTTGTAGTTATTTAAGCGGATAAAGCCCAAAACCTGTCAAGATATAATCCGTTATTATAACGAAACGAAGTTCAGCGGAGCTAATCCTTGTAGTTATAGTTATTCAGCCAACAGCAGCAATAGCCAACTATACATGTCCCATAACTTGAACGTCTGATCAGAAGAACCCGACAGCGCGTAGCGGCCGTCTGGGGAAAAGGCCACTGAGTAAACTGCGCTGGTATGTCCTTTCCAAGTTCTGACGGCTTGTCCGCTCAACACGTCCCATAGCTTGAGCGTCTTGTCACCTGAACCCGACAACGCGTAGCGGCCGTCTGGGGAAAAGGCCACTGAGTAAACATGGCTATGTCCTTGGAAAGTTCTGACGGCTTGTCCGCTTGACACGTCCCATAACTTGAGCGTTTTGTCACCTGAACCCGACAGCGCGTAGCGGCCGTCTGGGGAAAAGGCCACTGAGTAAACAGCGCTGGTATGTCCTTGGAAAGTTCTGACGGCTTGTCCGCTTGACACGTCCCATAACTTGAGCGTTTTGTCATTTGAACCCGACAGCGCGTAGCGGCCGTCTGGGGAAAAGGCCACTGACCAAACATAACTGGTATGCCCTTGGGAAGTCCAGAGGGGGTGTGAACTTTGGAAGGCGTGTAAACTTTGGATGGCATCCATTTCCTTGCGGTTGCGCTCCATTTCCTCGCGGTTGCGCTTGACTTCCCGTTGCAATGCCAAATTCGCCTCCGTCAGCTTGAGGACTTGTTCGGCCGACATGCCCAATTGCGTTAGCAGTAATTTGATTTGCACGTCGGTTTTTTTGGCCGATTGATAATGATAGTCCGCTAATTCGGCCGTCGCTTCTAGTCTTTTCAGATAAGCCGCCTTGATTTTGGCATGATCGGCCTTGAGTTGTTCGATCTGCGCCTTGTATTTATCCTCCATCTCTTGCGTAGCGGTTTTGAGTGCCGCCTCGGTTTTGGCATGTTTGGCCTCCAGTTGTTTTAGCCGCGCCTTGTATTTCTCAGCCATGTCTTGCGTAGCGGTTTTGAGTGCCGCATCATATTTGACAATGAGTCGCTCAATATGGGCCGCCCGTTTGACCGCGTCTTTACTCAACGTATTGAGTTTAGCGTGTGTTATTCTTAAATCCTCCAGTTGCTGCTGGTAAATGTCGATAACTCGCTTACCCTCGGCAAGCGAAGCGGTGGGAATTAAGGTGAATGTGAGTAGTAATATTATAATAAGTCGCATGGGGTTCTCCTTTTAACCGTTGCGCGGATAAGCGAATTTGTAATAATAGAGTACAACGAATTACGCGGATAAGCGAATTTGAAGCGCGACAGGGGGCCATAACCTAATTTGAAAGCATCCAAACTATTTTATGGCCCTCAAATCAGATAGCCTAATTAACCCTAAAAATTATAGGTAAATAACACTTAATGGCATTGAGCGTAACCCACCGTCGTGAAATACAGAGCAGTCCTGCCAAACTAAAGTTTGGACTCCTGCCACAATTCACAATTCACAATTAACACCTTCTCCTTTATTCGTAGAGCAAGATATCACCAATTGCCTGCGCCCACTGAGCAAACTCTGGTACACTAAATATTGTAGGCCCAATTGCACGCTGCATATCAGAAACTAACATAACGCCCATTTCACGAGGTTTAAATTTGCCCGCAAAATTGAGAATATGTCCATAAACTTCCGTAGCAAAGGGGCCATCTTTAGCACGAATGCCTCGTCCAACGAGGGCCGCTGCAATGGCATACTGCAAATCAATCTCATCAGGTATCGGTACATCCTCGCCCCGTAAAATCGCATCTAAATCAGGCATATTGTCCAAATTAGCGATAAACGCATTTAATTCAATCCCAGCCGCTGGCCCTACACAGGCTTGCAAAGTACCCAAAAGTAGTTCGGAATGCTCGCTAAATTTTTGCAACGCGCGGTGCGCGAATTCCCATGAACGGGGTGACGGAAAAGCGACCGGATTGTGGGCTGGATCAAAATCAAAAAGCAATTCCGGGCGAAATCTCAAAAAGGCAATAACTCTTTCATCAACACCGTTTTTATAAGCCCACGCCACCCAATCGTCGAGGTAAACTTCAAAGTCAAAATGAGAAAAGCGGTTTGCTAACGGTGCCGGCATAGTGTAAGTTACACCCCTATCACCTTGACGATTACCGGCCGCGATAATGGCCCACCCGTCAGGCACTTGGTATTCCCCCAAGCGACGATCTAAAATTAATTGATAAGCGGCCGCAGAAACGCTGGGCGGTGCGGAAGTAATTTCATCTAAAAATAAAATACCAGTGGTACCATGACGTTCAACATCTGGCAAAATCGCCGGAATGGCCCATTCGACACGATTACCCACTCGAAACGGAATACCACGTAAATCACTCGGCTCCATTTGCGAAAGGCGAATATCAATCACCGGCGCATTATGCTTTGCCGCGACTTGCGTGACAATTTGGGATTTACCGACACCGGGCGGCCCCCATAACATTACCGGGGTGTGATGGCCTTGGTGTGTACTTAAAAATTCACGATCTAATACAATACTTATTTCAGCAGGACGCATATTAGTTATCAGTTATCAGTTATCAGTTATCAGGAGTCCAAACTTTAGTTTGGCAGTGCCAGAGAATATTTTACAATGCCAAATCAAAACTAGCCGACTCCTGTTACCCATCACTAGAACATTGACAAAGTACCAAATTTGATCACAGAAAACTGATCACAGGTGAAAAAAATGAAAACACACAAAACACTCTTACCGAGCATTCTCACAATCGCTTTATCTTCAAGCGTTTACGCCACAAACGGCTATTTTTCACACGGCTACGGTGCGAAATCGAAATCAATGGCGGGCGCTTGTGTGGCAATGGTATTCGATGCCGCCTGTGGTGCCACCACTAATCCAGCATCGCTTGTGGTGATGGGCAACCGTCTGGATTATGGGTTTGCGTTGTTTATGCCTTCGCGAGGATTTACTGCTAATGAAGATGCCTCGCCAACCTCTATAACGCCCGGCAGTTACGAAGACATCAACGATTGGTTTCTGATCCCTTACTGGAGCTATAACCGCATGTTGGACGAGCGCAATTCCATTGGCGTCTTCGTTGGCACCAATCGGGAAATGAATACGGAGTACGACAGTGCCGTCTTTAGGAATTTTAGCAATCCGTTGGAGCCAAGTACGCTGGCATTTTCGCCAACAGGGATAGATCTAATACAAGTGTCGATGGGGATAACATACTCAAGAAAACTCACAGAGCGACATTCCGTTGGTATTACCCCCCTGTTGGCGGTTCAAGCCATTGAAATCGAAGGCTTGCAACCTTTTAAGCCCTTTTCGCTTTATCCTGACAAGGTGACGAATAATGGCTATGATATCTCTTTTGGGGGTGGTGTGCGAATTGGTTGGTTGGGAAAAATCACCGATAATCTCACTTTGGGCGCATCTTATCAATCCAAATTGTGGATGAGCCCGTTTCAGGAGTATAAAGGCTTGTTACCTGAAAAAGGCCATTTTGACATACCGGCTAACTATAACGTTGGTTTGGCTTTTAAGGCGACACCAAAACTGACTTTGGCTTTTGACTATCAGCGCATTGAATATGGTAGCATCAATACCATGTCTAACGCTTCCGATCTCCTGTTTGTGCCCGGCAAAACATTATTGGGTACAGACGATGGACTCGGTTTTGGTTGGGACGATATGGATATTTTTAAAGTCGGACTACAATGGGAATATAGTCCCAATCTCACACTCCGTGCCGGCTACAGTCGCGCCAATAATCCCTTCCCAAACACGCAAGCTTTGTTTAACGTTCTTACCCCAGTCGTCACCACAAGCCATTACACCTTTGGCTTAAGCACCCCACTTTCAGAACAAGTGGAATTCAACGTCGCATTCACGTATGCCCCCACCGAAAAAATCGACGGCACTCTGAATCCAGGGCAACAAACGGGAACTATAGAAATGGATCAGTACGAAATTATACTGAGTTGGGGAATCAAATTTTAAGACTGGAGTCCAAAACTTCAGCTTTGGCAGTTGGACTCCAAAACTTCAGCTTTGAACAAAGAGTTTTTATTAACGTGAGTTCGACTTTTCAATATCGCGTTTTATCAAACGCCCAAACGCCCAAGGATAAATAACTACAAGGATTGTATATAATAAGGAATTTTATTCTAAGCCTCAAATCACTCAGTCAACTAACTTTTTGAAATACAGCAATGACAAGGGAATAGCTAATTAATGGCGATTTGATTTCAGGCTTTAAGCTTCAATTTTATCGAATTCGTTCATTGCGATTTCCTTTACAATAATAAATCCTTTTAGGGATTTTATTCTAAGCCTCAAAGCACCTCAGTCAACTAACTTTTTGAAATACAGCAATGACAAAAAAATAGTTAATTAATGGCGATTTGATTTCAGGCTTTAAGCTTCAATTTTATCGAATTCGTTCATTGCGATTTCCTTTACAATAAGAAATCCTTTTTTATATACAATCCTTGTAGTTATTGGGCACACGACAAAACTTGAGCATCGAGTAGCTATTCAATCAGCAAATGCTTAATTAAACAACAAGTTGACTGACATGATTTGATGCTCTAAACAAAAATCCCTTATTATATACAATCCTTGTAGTTTTATTATTGATTTATTGAATATTGTAAGCCCAAGGAACACATAACAATGAAATATCATCCGTCCAGATATTGGCTAACTTTCTTGATTTGTCTTACCAGCGCCAGTTTTAACACCGGCTTAGCCGCACCAAAAAGTTCATTAAGTGTTGTATCTGCCACCCATCGACAAATTGACCGAGAATATATTGTCGATGGCGTGGTAGAGGCAATTAATCAAGCCCAAATCGCCGCTCAAACCTCTGGGCAAGTGTTGGTGGTGAACTTTGATGTGGATGATTTTGTTAAAAAAGGCACGGTGTTAGTCCGTCTTAAGAGCATTGAGCAAAAGGCCTCGCTCAATCAAGTGAAAGCGCGAGTAGCAGAGGCCGAAGCGTATCTCAACGCGGCCCGAAAGGGATATAAGCGCGTTAAACAACTGCGTGCCAAAAGAGTTGCCTCAGCAGCAGGCTTGGATAAAGCCTTAGCCGATGTAGAAGCGGCCAGGGCACGACTCAACGCCGCGCGTGCGGATGTTCGTCAGGCGAGTCAAGGCATCGAGTACACCACCATTAAAGCCCCTTATAGCGGGATAGTTCTACAGCGACATATTGAACCGGGTGAAGTTGCTTCACTTGGACAACCGATTATGACGGGCTTTTCGCTTGATGCGTTGCGAGCCGTTGCAACGGTTCCACAGAGCCAGATTGGTGCAATACGTCGATATCGAAAAGCGCAGATTGTTTTGGATAGCAAACCCAAACAACGCCGTTTTAAGGGCGGAAAACTCACCATCGCACCGTATGCGGATGCCCAAACCCATACTTTTAAAGTACGAATAGACTTTCCCAAGAAAGTCAAGGGTGTCTATCCCGGTATGTTTACTAAAGTCGCGTTTGTTGTTGGACAAGAACGGCGTTTGATGGTTCCGGCAAAAACAGTCGTTTATCGTGGTGAAGTCCGAGCCGTGTATATTGTTGACAAAAAGGGGCGGGTATCCATGCGCCAAGTACGTCTTGGCAGGAGATATTCGGACAAGATCGAAATACTCGCTGGCTTAGACAGCGGTGAAAAAATCGCCAAGAATCCGGTGGATGCCACCATTGTGTTGAAAACGCAGCGGAATAAGTAATGAAATAGTACAACGGATGACGGGGATAAACGAATTGGATAGATATCCGTACAAGGATTCTATATAAAAAAGGATTTCTTCGCTTAGACAAGCAAGAGAATGAAGAAATTCTTTGCGGCATGAAATCAAATCGTTCCGAAGAAAGCTATTCAATCAGCAAATGCTTTTGAGAAGATTGACTAACGTGATTTGATACTCGTTTCTAAAATCCTTTATTATATACAATCCTTGTGGTTATTAGATCGATATTCGCATGATTTGGATTGCAAAAAATGACTCAATTACAAGAAGAACCACGTTTAGGCATTTCTGGGCGTGTTGCCAAACAGTTTTTAACGACCGAAATCACGCCGTTACTCGCATTAGTCGGTTTTTTGTTAGGTGTGTTTGCCATTATCGTCACGCCACGCGAAGAGGAGCCTCAAATCAATGTGACATTTGCTAATGTGTTTATTGCTTTTCCGGGGGCTTCTGCTGTCGAAGTTGAACAAATTGTCAGTACGCCCGCAGAACAGAAATTGACGGAAATTAAAGGCGTAAACCATGTTTATTCTGTTTCGCGCCCTGGGTTAGCTATTTTAACTATCGAATTTAAAGTCGGTGAGGATCGTACTGCGGCTGTCGTGCGTTTGTACAATAAGATATTTTCTAATCAAGACTGGCTGCCACGCAATCTCGGTGTCGCACAGCCCTTGATTAAACCTAAAGGCATTGATGATGTGCCGATTGTCACCTTAACTTTGTGGAGTGAGGATGACAGTCAAGGCACTTATGCACTGCAAGAAGTGGCTCATACGGTTGAGGCTGAATTAAAACGGGTGAAAGGCACACGGGATATTTATACTGTCGGCGGCGTTGACAGAGTGGTACATGTTGTACTCGATCCGATCCGTTTAGCCGGTTATGGGGTGGCGATTGATGATTTACGGCGTGCGTTACAGGCCAGTAATTTCACTGATGATACTGGGGCTTTTGTCAAAGATAATTTAGAAGTGCAGGTGCAAGCAGGGACTTTTTTGTCTCGCGTTGATGAGATTGCAGAGTTGGTTGTGGGAATGCACAAAGGCAATCCGGTGTATTTGCATGATGTCGCCACAATTGAGTTGGGGCCTGATCAAGCGGAAAGTTATGCTTGGTTTGGCACGGGGCCGGAGAGTGCTACCAAAGATATTGAAATACAAGGAGAATTTCCGGCCGTTACGGTAGCCATCGCCAAACAGCCAGGCGTTAATGCGGTAGAAGTCGCTAATCAAGTGATTGAGCAATTTGAACAGATGCGCGGGGTGTTTGTACCGGATGGCATCAATGTCACTATTACTCGCGACTATGGCGCAACCGCTGATGCGAAAGCGAAGAAACTGATCGGCAAACTGACGTTTGCCACTGCTTTTGTCGTCTTGTTAGTATTACTGGCGCTCGGTTGGCGCGAGGCGATTATTGTTGGGTTAGCCGTCACAGTGACGCTCGTTATTACGCTATTTGCTTCTTGGGCGTGGGGATTTACGCTGAATCGTGTCTCCTTGTTTGCGCTGATTTTTTCGATTGGTATTTTGGTGGATGATGCGATTGTGGTGGTAGAAAACATTCATCGCCATATCCACTTAGGGGCCAAGAATTTCCTTGAAGCAATTCCTATTGCGGTGGATGAAGTGGGCGGCCCTACCATTCTTGCGACGTTTACGGTGATTGCGGCCTTGTTACCGATGGCCTTTGTTTCTGGTTTAATGGGGCCTTATATGAGTCCTATTCCCATTAATGCCAGTTTTGGCATGGTTATCTCGCTGGTAGTCGCTTTTGTGTTTACGCCTTGGTTAACTTATAAAGTGTTACACCGCGTAGTCGAAAAACGCGCTCATGCTGAAGGACAGGCGCATGCTTCTGAACCAAACAAGACTTTTACTTTCCGCCTGTTTAACTTGTTTATGCGGCCTTTTTTACGCTGGGCCGTATTACGTTGGTTCTTGACGTTGCTCATATTAGGCCTGATTGCCGCTTCCGTGTCATTGGTCGTGTCTAAGGACGTGGTGCTGAAAATGTTGCCTTTTGATAATAAGTCCGAATTTCAAATTGTTGTCGATATGCCAGAAGGCACGAGCGTTGAACAAACGGCGCGGGTGTTGGGTGAATTGGGCCGCTATATTGCCACGGTGCCAGAAGTCAGCGATTATCAAGTTTATGCAGGCGTGGCTTCGCCCATTAATTTCAACGGCTTGGTGCGGCAATATTATTTACGCCAAGGTGCCAACGTGGGTGATATTCAAGTGAATCTCATTGATCACCATGATCGGGAACGAAAAAGCCATGAAGTTGCACTGGCGGTGCGTAAACCCTTACAAGAAATCGGTGAACGTTTAGGCGCGAATGTCAAAGTGGTTGAAGTGCCGCCCGGCCCCCCAGTGCAAGCGCCGTTAGTGGCCGAAATCTATGGGTTAGATTATGAGGCCCAATCACGCATTGCTAAGCAAGTTCAGGAAGTCTTTAAACAGACTCAAGATATTATCGATACTGATGACAGTGTAGAGGCTCCCGCGCCTAAATTGATTGTCCATGTTGATCAGAAAAAGGCGGCCCTATTAGGGGTTTCTCAACAGACAGTGGTAGCCGCTATCAACACGGCTTTAAAAGGAGATAAAAACTGTTTCTTGATTTCTACCTAAATCTGTGCAAAACTGTACAAATGAGTAGAATATATCGCTTATGTCAATTTGCAAAACGAGTTGGTAGATCAATATCAACGCTCAGAAGATGGGATGCTGGGGGTGAATTTGTCGCCAAAAAACATATCAAGGACACAGGTATTATAATGAATCTGATGTCAAACGATTATTGGGTATTAAGACCAATGAGAGAAAAACGGTTGTTGTTTGTCGGGTTTCCAGTCAGAATCAAAAGGATGATTTGAAATCTCAGGTAGCAGCGATGGAACAATTTTGTTTGTCATCAGGTATTGCCGTTGATGAATGGGTGTCTGAGATAGGCGGTGGTATGAATTTTAAAAGAAAAACGTTTTTAAAAATCATGGATGCCATCCAAAATGGCGAGGTATCAAAATTGTTAATTGCTCATAAAGATAGGTTAGTTAGATTTGGTTTTGACTATTTTGAACATTTAGCCATTACAAATGGTTGTGAAATTGTCGTTGTTAATCAAAAATCATTAAGTCCTCAACAAGAAGTCGTAGAAGATTTAATGGCGATTATTCACACCTTTTCTTGCCGCTTGTATGGTTTAAGAAAATATAAGAAAGATATAAAGAAGGCAATTACGGATGATCGTAACTAGAGTTTTAAAAAGCAAAAACCTAAATCGTGGCAAATACGAACAATTAGAAGAACAAGCCAAACGATTAGGTCATGTCCGTTCAGAAGTTTGGCACCGCTATGGTTCAATCAATGGTGTATCTGTCAAAAGCGATAGGACAATCCGTAATCAATGGCTTAAGGAAAAACGTCCGTTTGAGGTGTCCGCGAATGCTTGGAAAGAAACTTTACGGGATGCTTTTGGTGACATTAAAGCAAATCGGGAATCCGCCAAGGAAAAAGTCAGAAAGGTCGTTTATAAACAAGTCTCTGATGAGAAAAAACGTCTTGAACTTTATAAAAAACTAAAGTCTGATAACTGGACTTCTGATGAATATTTAAGGCGTTTGATGCGTAAACATTGGAAACACGGACGTAATCACACGGTGAATCAAATAGTCGTGCGTTCTGATAATTATACGACGTTCCAACTAGGCGGATGTGCTTGGATAAAAATACCCGGTTTACAAAGAGGTAAAAGAATAGCGATCCCATTAAACACAACGGTTGAACCGACCGGCACTTTGCGATTGGTTTTAAAAGACGGTGAAGTTGAGGTTCACTACACAATAGAAGTTGCTGAAACTCAGAATTGTGGTAAAGCAACGATTGGAATAGATAAAGGTTATACTGAAGTTTTTGTTGATTCTGATGGCGGACATTATGGCAAAGGTTTGGGTAAATTACTGACTAAGCACAGCGATAAACTTAAGAGAAAATATCAAGCCAGAAATAAGATTCGGGCGATTGCAAATAAAAAAACTCATAAGAAACAAAATATTATTGAAAATAATTTAGGCCGAAAAAAGCTTAATCGCCAAAATGAGAAAGCTCAATCTCAAATTAAGGACACAATCTATCAAGCAACACACAAGCTTGTTGATAAAGCTTCAACCATCGCTGCTGAAGATTTAACCTCGCCTATAAAAACGAGGAAATTTGGAAAAAACGTTATAAGAAGACTATCCGCTTGGACAAAAGGCGTGATAGCAACGGCTTTAGACACGATTTCTCGCCGAAGAGGTTCTTCGGTCATTCTTGTCAATAGCGCGGGAACGATGCAAATGGATAGCCGTCACGGAATCCTTTTAGGAAAACGTCGCGGAGATTCATTTCACGGTTTCGACGGGGTGGTGTTACAAGCTGATGAGAATGCGGCGCAAAACGTTTTAGCAAGACTTCACGATCAGGAGATAGATCGTTGGACACCTTGGCAAAAGGTCAAATCCATCTTGTTAGAACGGACTGAGCGACTACGGTTGGGACTGCTCAACCAGGACTCTAGTTGCAACTCAGAATAGTTGTCAACAGAGAGCGAATTACATATCAATCGTTTTGAGTCGATTTTTAGGAACAGAAGATGTTAGCTATTTGCATGATGCTCATGTGAAATATCCGATTGCGATTCGTTTAGAATTGTCGGTGGCAGATAAGGCGGATATTGACACGCTTAAAAGTATGCGTATTCGCAGTCAAGGCGGTGCGTTAGTGCCTTTATCAGAATTTGTGGAAATCACAGAATCCACGAGAGAACAGCCTATTTATCATAAAGACTTGTTGGCGATAACTTATGTGACAGGCGACATGGCGGGCGACTTAGACAGCCCGTTGTATGGCATGTTTGACATTTACATGGCTTTAACAGAGTTAGTGGTTGAAGGACAATACCAGTTGCAACAATACTTAATCAGCCAACCCGATAATCCTTACCGTTATAGCATCAAATGGGACGGCGAATGGCAAGTCACTTATGAAACGTTTCGTGACATGGGGATTGCTTACGCGGTGGGGATGATTTTGATTTACTTGCTGGTAGTGGCCCAATTTCGCTCATATTTGGTACCTATTATTATTATGGCACCGATTCCGTTGACGATTATCGGCGTATTGCCCGGACATACTTTAATGGGAGCCCAATTTACGGCCACTTCTATGATTGGCATGATTGCGTTAGCGGGGATTATTGTCCGCAACTCGATTTTATTGGTTGACTTTATAAATCAACAAGTTGAAGAAGGCATGCCTTTTCAAGATGCGGTGGTGAACTCTGGGGCTGTTCGCGCTAAACCGATTATATTGACGGGTTTAGCGGCAATGTTAGGTGCCTTATTTATTTTAGATGATCCTATTTTCAGTGGCTTAGCCATTTCGCTGATTTTTGGCATTTTGGTCTCTACCTTATTAACATTGGTAGTTATTCCAGTGATGTACTATGCGTTTATGCACAAACGGTTTGGATGATGAGAATGAGAAATCCGATTTTTCAAAAAAATCGGATTTCTTTACGGATTTATTGGGCTATCAAACATTATTCCGAATCCTACCACCCGCTTGCCCACCTACAAAAACTTGCTCTTCCCTTAATGGAACAACTTTTTTCATAACCAGTTGATAGTGTTTATTAGCTTCTCGACAAACCGAGATAGCGACCTTATGATGCGGCGTGGGTTGTAGCAACCAAAATTGCCACCGACTTGGATCATCACGCAATTTAGCATCAAAAGAAATGCGTAGCGGCTCATGTTCTGAAATATGGAAAGTAAACAGTTCCAGCGGCAACGATAGCCCCATACCACGCGCTTTAATATAAGATTCTTTCAGAGTCCAATAATCAAAAAAACGGGCCCGTCTCTCTTTTTCTGCGACGGCATACAAATCTTTCACTTCTTGAGGAGAAAAAAATCTATCGGCAATGTCCACACTAGCCCCTTTTCGAGCCAGGTATTCAACATCTACCCCAATATCCTGTTTCAAAACCACACCACAAATAATGAGCTTCTCCGTATGCGACAGATTAAAGCGAAGCGGTGGCATTCCTTCAGAAGCCATAATCTCAGGCTTACCATAATCATTTTTAGAAAAGCGCCAATCGCCGGGTTCGATGTTGGTATAGCGAGACAACGTTGTCCTCACTAAGGCTCGCGTCACAAGATACTGGTGTCGATGCTTAGCAAAACGAAAACGTTGCTGCTGCGCCCGCTCTTCTGGAGTCATCAGCTTTTCATAAGCCGAGAGAAGCTCAACATTTTGTATTTCATCAGAAAAAGCGAACCATAAATGAATTTCATCAGAGTTAAGTTTTAACATGGGCTGTCTCTAATCTGTGATCAGTTATCAGTTATCAGTCGTCTAAACGTTTGCCAAACTAAAGTTTGGACTCCAGTTTGGACTCCGACTGCCAAACTAAAGTTTGGACTCCTTCCGGTTTGGACTCCTGTCAAACTAAAGTTTGTTTTACTTTTAAAAGTGCCAATAAGGCCCAGCATCTTTTGCGGGCATTATATTTGGCGCGGGTAAAATTTGGCGAAGATAGGCTTGAATTCCTTTGCTTTGATTCCAGTTTCTTGGGTATCCCAAAGAAACTTCTTCAAAACGGACACCATCTCGATAATCGGTGGCACGGATATGCAAATGACCAGAAACCACCACCGAGACATTAAAGCGACGATGCCAATTTTCAGTACGCCGCGTACCACACCAAATGGAAAAACGAGGAATTTTGACCAATCGGACTAAATCTTCTCGCAAAGGATAGTGGTTAATCAAAACCAGCGGCGTGTCTGAAGGTATTTTACGCAATCTTTGCTCGGAATAGTCACACCGCGCAAAACACCAAGCTTGTCGAGAAGGATAGGGTGTTGGAGCGAGGTAATATTCATCAGTACACATAATGCCCGTCTCGGCAGCCCAGGCGACGGCCGAATTGAGCGAGATGTCAGCCGGCCGAAAACTATAGTCATACAAAATAAAAAGCGGCGCAAGAATATGGTCTCCACCTTCACCCTGCCATAATGGATAAGGGTCTTCTGGCGTTAAAACGCCAAAGTCACGGCAAACTGAAACCTGTTTTTGATACTTTTCTTCTCCCTGTTCTTTTATACCACCAACGCCTGTCCATAGATCATGATTGCCCGGCACCCATAACACTTGGGCAAAGCGTTTTGTTAAATGGGATAAGGCTAAGCGTAAATGTTTTATGTTACTGCAAGTATCTCCAGCAAGGATTAACCAGTCTTCTGGAAAAGCGGGCAAAGCTTCAAGGGCCTGCGAGTTGATTTTATGATCTATATGTAAGTCACTGATAGCGTAGAGTTTCATAGTGAATGATTGGTGCTAAAACGTCATGAATTTCAGGCTTGCCAAACTAAAGTTTGGACTCCTGTCCAGCTTTTTGATCGTTATAAAAAATTGAACTCATCATTAAAATAATTAATAGTTAATTAAGAATTATTAAGAATTAATCAGTAATTTGGTGGCGTTCCCCAGTTTTACAACTAATTTTTATCCACTATAAGTAGTATGTTATTAAAAATAATAAATTTTTAACCGGTTCTATAGATTTTATAATAATTATTTAGTCCTCTTTAGGGGACGAAAGCTTATCTAAAAACGCAGTCATTTCCGCGAGCGAGATAACGGTTTTAGTTGTTGGCGGTTTTGAAATGATTTTTCTGAAATTCTATAGTGAGCCGTCAATGACGGACTCACTTTGCTGAGTTTTAATAATTAATAATTAATTGTCAACAGCCAATTATTTAGGGGGAATTTAAACTTTTTCCATCACACAAAACAAGGCCTTTGGAAAGTCTTCATGCGTTCCATGAAAGACACTTTGGGAAATGGAGTGAATTTTGAATTGGGAAGCAAAGTAACTGGTTATCTCTTCGGGCGTAAAACGATAAGGCCCTTCTTCCCTTGTCTCTAAATGGCTAAAGCATTTCAGGAACAAATAGCCTTTGGGTTCAATGAGATTGTACACCGCCTTGATAAAATCTTGTCTCTGTTCCGAGTGCATGGTATGAAAGCAGCCGCGATCAAGGACGAGATTGAACGTTTTATCAAGTTGAGTGTTGAGAATGTCATCTTTGATAAAGTCAACTTGACAATCCATTTCTTGGCTTCTTAGCAATGCTTTCTCAATTGCTGTTTCTGATATATCGGTGGCGGTGACCGTAAACCCCATTTTAGCTAAGGCGATTGCCTGCGTTCCCGGGCCGGTGCCAATATCTAAAATATGACCGGCGGTTATGTTCCATTGAGTTAAGGCCTTGGCAAAATCATGGTCAATTTCCTCATAAAACCAAGGCAATTTTTCCACCGGTTCCTTCTGGTAGAGTTCTTCCCAATCAGGGATTTCTCGTTTTTCAGTCATGGCTTTTTCCGTTCTATAATGTATGTTAACAAAGCTTGTCCCCCCCCAGGTTCCACCTCAATGCCATATCGTGTCGGGCAACCACAAGTAGGGCAACCACAAGTAGGGCAACCACAAGTAGGGCAACCACAAGTAGGGCAACCACAAGTAGGGCAACCACAAGTAGGGCAACCACAAGTAGGGCAACCACAAGTAGGGCAACCACAAGGGATTGCCCCTACAAACCGTCATGTAATGTAGGGGCAATCCTTTATGGTTGCCCTCACCCAAAAGCGGTACGATATGGCATTGAGGTGTAACCTGGGGCTATTCACTGAGTTACAGCCAGTTTCCAATCAACAGAAACGGTGACCAATACGCCGGATGTCGAAACTTTTTATGCGCGATCAGTTTTTTCTGCGCGGCTTGGAGCGCCTGAGCCTTGGAAAAATCGGGATTGTTGATGAGTTGTTGGTAAAATTCGCTCATCAGTTTAGAGGTTGCTTCATCTACCACAAACCATAAGCTTGCTAAAGCACTTTTCGCGCCCGCTTTGATGGCGACACCGGCCAGTCCCAGTGCGGCCCGTTCATCTCCTACCGCTGTCTGGCAAGCACTTAGGGTGAGTAATTCAACTGAGTAGTTTAACTCATTGAATTTCAGATAATTTTCGAGTATATCCATCGTCAGCTTGTCGTCGTAAGCCAGCAGAAAGGTATCTTTTGGATCACGTTGAAATTGACCATGCGACGCAACATGCACAATTGAGTAGGGCCTTTTTTGCAGCGCTTCGCCGACACCCTCAAGCGTAAACTGAGAGTTAAGTAATACCTTGCTGTTGTCAAACAGTGACTTGATACTCTGAATTTCTTCCGTGACATTGGTGAGTGCATTAAATTTATTTGCGTGTGCCACTTTGACAGACAAACCATTGAGCAGAATACTGATATTCTGCCTAGACAGAGGACGCGGATCGGTCAGATTGAAACCGGGGGTGGTGGCTATAGCAAAGTCTTCAATTAAAAACCGCTTTTTACGTTTGTTAAATAAGGCCGCCAGCGGCACAGTGCGTAGGGGGCCATCGGGTACAATCACCAGCGTGTCAATGTCTTGTGTTGTCAAAACGGCAGAAAGCGGTGCGATTAGCCAGTCATAAAGCTTTCGTGCTTGGATAATGAACTTATTTTTATGACGTGTTTGCAGATTGGCACGAAATTGATGCACTGTCCGCCCCAACGTGTCAGCGCCAACGGGCACCACTTCTTGATAGATGCCATCAGGCCGTCCTGATTAAAGGTGAAAGCGCCGCGATAACCTCTAACACGGGTGGCTCTGGTTCGGGGGGCGCGATTGAAGTTTCAGCACCGATTGTGACAATAACGACCGGTGGAAGCATTCAAGCGGTGGCTGGGCATGATGGAACGGCTATCACGGGTGGCTCAGGAACCGGCGGCCTTATGAAAATTCAAGCGCGTCAACTCCAACTGACTGAAAAGGGTTACATCATAACGAATAGTCTTGGTGAGGGCGATGCTGGCAGTATCGTACTGATTTTAGCAGAGACATTACAAGTGCGAGGAGCGGGTTCAGGAATAACGGCTAGCACTCAGGGTTCTGGACAAGGTGGCAATCTGGAAATCCAAGCCCGTCAACTCCAAGTGACTGAAAAGGGTTTCATCATAACAAACAGTCTTGGTGAGGGTGATGCTGGCAGTCTCGTACTGATTTTAGCAGAGACACTACAAGTGCGAGGGGATGGTTCAGCAATAGTGGCTAGCACTCATGGTTCTGGACAAGGTGGCAATCTGGAAATCCAAGCCCGTCAACTCCAATTGACTGAAAGGAGTAGTCTCTCAGCGAGCAGTTTTGGTGAGGGCGATGCTGGCAGTCTTGTAGTGATTTTAGGAGAGACATTACAAGTGCGAGGGGATTCAAGAATAATTGCTAGTACTCAGGGTTCTGGACAAGGCGGCAATGTGGAAATCCAAGCCCGTCAACTCGAACTGACTGAAGGGGGTGGTATTTCGACCAGTAGCGTGGGCCAAGGCAATGCGGGTAATCTTGTCCTCGTTTTAGGAGAGACGCTACAAATGCAGGACGGTTCTATACGAACCTCAGCCACCAGTGCCGATGGTGGCAATATCGAAATCACCGTCCCCAATTACTTCTATCTGATCGACAGCGAAATCACCACCAGTGTGGGCAGTGGAGAAGGCGGTGGCGGCAATATGACGCTTCAACCGGAATTTATCGTGTTAGATGGCAGTCAAATTATTGCCCAAGCCTACGGTGGCCCCGGTGGCAATATCAACATCACCACGACCGGGATTTATAACTTTACTGGAGAGCCGGTAGAGGAGGTCATCAATGCTTCGTCAAAATACGGTGTTGATGGGATAGTTGTCGTTAATTCGCCCGATAAGAATGTCTTTGAAGACATAGTGATATTGCCGGCGGCTTTTTTTGATGCAAGTACACTGCTTGAAAGTCCTTGCGAGGCAGTCGTTGAAAACAAAAGCCAATTGGTGGTTATTCCTTATGTAGGAAGGCGCTCCTCTCCCTCCGATTGGAAAGCCAGCAATTTACCCGGCCGATTTTTTGACAAACCGGCTCAAACGAGCCGCGCTAAGGGCCGTCAAACCGGCGGCTATGTCGAGAAAACGCCCGGAAAAGTGTCGGTGAAACCTGTTATTATGTTGGCAAGCGGCTGCAAAAGGGAAGGCAAAGTTGCCAATCAAGACGTAGTACCACCGCAGTTGTTTTAAAAGGTGGGGAACAACGCCGTTCGTTTGTAGTTTGTAGTAGGCGATTTATCGCCTCTTTTCAACAAAGCATCTAATTCGTTTATCCGCGTAATTCGTTGTACTATCCGCCGGTTGATGGTTGGTTCTGAGTTGAACTTGAGAGAAATCCGCAGAAATCAGATTTTTTTAAAAATCGGATTTCTTGGTAGTAACCAGTCCACCTTGGTAGATTTATTCGTTCATTCGTTTATCCGCGTAATTCGTTGTACTCGCGTAATTCGTTGTACTATCCGCAGGTTGATGGTTTGTTCGCCGTTGAACACCACCCGTAGAAATCGGGAGAAATCCGATTTTTTGGAAAAATAGGATTTCTTTGCCGGACAAGATTTCAAGGCTTATCACCCACATTGCAGCACTACCGCATATTTAATGTCATTGGTTGTTTTTGGATAAAGCCGCTAAGTCATTGGGGGAAAGGCCCGTGTATTTCATAATGGTGGTGGAATCGAGGCCATCGGCTAACATTTTGCAGGCGGTTTCGATGGCTTGGTTTTGTTCACCCTTTTCATAAGCGACTTCAGCGCGTTGTTCGGCCGCGTGGGCGCGTTGGGCCTCAGCTTGGGCGCGTTGAGCTTCGATTTCTTCCGGAAGTAACAGTAAATTCCCTTTGATGGTGGCCCAACGTAGCCACACCGCCTCCACGTTTTTGTAACTCCCACGCCAAAGTACGAGGGTTAATCCCAATTGTTGACTTGTAAAACCTTCATTTTTCAACGGCAATTCTTCATAAACTCCCCCGTTTAGTCTAAAGCCCTTCCAATCGGAAGGATTAAACGGATCAAACCAAAAATACTCGGCCACTTTCAGTTGGTTTTGGTAAATCTGTTTTTTTCGACTCTTATCTTCATTGGCGGTGCTTTCAGATAACAACTCAATCACAACATCAGGGCTTTTGCCCTCTTCCCAAACCACCCAACTTTTACGTTCTTCATTGGACACGCCAACGGTGACAAACACATCAGGGCCTTTAAAATCCTGATTTTTGAGCTGTTTTAAACTAAAATACACAAACATGTTACCGCCAACATAACCACGCTCGCCCAACCAAGGCTCTAGCGAATAAACCAGTAAATCCATTTGCTTTTTGTGTCGTTCAGTTTCCATCGGTACTCCGTCATCACAAGGTAAGTCATTTTGGGTTGGAAGTAAAGGTACCTGGGTGGAATTCTGTTCAATGAACCCAATACGTTGCCTCATTTTCGATTGAGTTACCTTCGGATATTCACCGGGTAAATTGTATGTGGAGGGCAAAGTTTTTTTAGGCCCAAATGGTGGCTCCCTTTGGGGGATATCCGTTTTTTCTAGTAGAGCCGGCATCATAATTCTCCCATTTAAAAGGTTATTTATTGATAAATAAGGATAAATCCGATTTTTTAAAAAATAGGATTTCTTGGTAGTGCCGTTGTACCCGCAGGTTGATGGTTTGTTCACTGTTAAACACCACCATCCCATTTTCGAGGCGGTAGCCAAAGAATACTCGTATCTGGCCTTCAATCAGTCCACCTTGGTAGATTTCTACCGGCATCTTGGCGGCCAGTGTGGTGTCAGAAAGTGCGGCCACGAGTTTTTGTGGATCGCCATCCCACAGCAGCGGTAATTTTTGGTTGTCCAGCATAAAGAACAGTTCACCGGTCGATTCCTCTCCAGCCAGGGTTAATCCAGCTACCACCAGAATCTCGGCTTTTTGGTCAACATGAGCGGCATCAACGTCGATTTGGCCCAGAATCTTGACCAATTGGGTTGGTGACAGAGTGAGCGTACTCTGATTGTCTTGCTCATTGACTGAGGCACCGCCGGAAAAGGCCGTCGTCAGTGGTGGACAGTCGTCATTTGGACAGAAGGCGGCAGTACCTTGGCCTAAACTGGGCAACTCGTTGTCCAATCCGATTCGCACGATGATAGGCTGCTCGCCGTTGAAGACGATCTGGCCGTCTTGGAGGCGGTAACCAAAGTATATCCACAAGTGCGCTTTCTGGGTACTTAGCACGCCTTGGTACAGGGCTACCGGTTGGTTTTCGGTCAATGTCACTTCTTGATAAGCGGCTACCAGTGCAGCGATATTGATATCGCCGTCCTTCAGGAATGCCCATTCCTGCAACTGAAGCTCTGGATCAACCATTAAGAATTGATCCGTCTGTGACTCTTCCAAAGGCAGAGAATAGATAACGACCAACAAATCGGCCTTTTGGCCTACATGGGCTGCATCTACGTCCATCTCGCCTCGGACTAAAACAGGTTGAGACGGTGAGATTGACAGGGTTGCCTGATAATCAGGGCCGGCCTCTCTGGTACTGCCACCTCTAAAGAGGGTTGTCACCGAACAAGCCTCGTTTGGACAACCCATCGCGAGGCCTTGCCCTAAGGTTGCTAATGGATCGCCTTCATTGTCCACAATCACTAACTGAGCTTGTGCTGGGCTACCCAATTCAGCTTCGCCAGTGGCGAAGAGTTTGAGATACACCGTTTCGGCCGGTTCTAGCTCGTCGTCATCTAGGAGCGTGACTGTTACAGGCTTGGGTTCGCTGTCGCCATCAGCCCAAGTTAAGGTGCCGCTGGCATTGGTGTAGTCACTGCCAATCGTTGCACTCCCTTCGGCCGTCGCCAAGTATTCCACCGACACGGAACCAGAACTTCCGCCGCGGCGAGTCACTCTAATCTTATTCAATTCGCCCTCGTTTTCTTTGACGAGATAGGTTGGGGCCGAAAACTGTAGTACACCGGCCGGTGAAACCGGCACTGCCGTATCATTGTCGGTGATGGACAACGCCGCCGTTGTCTGGTTACCCAAAGTCGCACCGCCCGTCGGATTGCTCAGCGTGAATTTGACGGTTTCAGTTTTTTCGACCTCATTGTCATCAATGAGCTTGAGGTTTAATGACTTGGCACTCGTGTCACCTTGGGGCCATGTTAGCGTACCACTGGTACCCGTGTAGTCCTGATTCGGCTTCGCACTTCCTTCGACCGTTGCTAGGTATTCCACGGTGACAGAACCATCGCTTCCTCCGGTACGAGTAACCGTGATGTTAGTCAATTCGCCGTCTGATTCGTTGGCCGAGTAGGTGGTCGCCGCAAATTGCAGTACGCCCGGCTGAGATTCAGGTGTTGTGGTATCAGGCGGTGTCACTGGCGTTGAGAAATCGTTATCGGCCAGAGTCACGGTGGTATAAGCGACGTTGCCCAACGTCGCACCACCACTCGGATTGCTCAGGCTAAAGAGGATGATTTCGGTTCCTTCAACTTGACTATCATTAATAATATTAAGGGTTAATGACTTAGCCGTCATGTCACCGGCAGCCCAAGTCAACGTGCCTTGGCGGCCAGTATAGTCACTGTCTACGGTGGCGGTGCTGGAATTGGTGGTGTTGTAATCCACCGTGACTTGTCCATCACTACCGCCGGTGCGAATGACGGTGAGATTCAGTTCGCCGTCTGATTCGTTGGCGGTGTAGGTGGCTTCGGCAAATTGTAAGACACCTGGCTTCAGAACGGGTGGGGCCGTCTCATTATCAATAATAGACAACGTTGCCTGAGCCGGATTACCCAAAGTAGCACCGCCCGTAGAATTGTTCAGGGTGAATTGAATCGTTTCGGTCGGTTCATGAGCAGAATCATCAATGAGCGTGATTGGCAATGGTTTGGGACTACTGTCAGCGGAGGGCCATGTCAACGTTCCACTCCCACCCGTATAGTCACTGTTCACCAAAGCCGTGCTCCCACCCGTTGCCAAGTATTGCACCGTGACTTCGCCATCACTTCCACCCAAACGAGTCACGGTAAGGCTCAATTCGCCGTCGCCTTCGCCGGCCGTATACGTGGATTCGGCAAATTGCAACGTGCCGGCTGTTGCTGCTACGTCATTGTCGGTAATGGACAAGGTTGCCTGAGCCGGACTACCCAAGGTGGCACCGCCGGTCGTGTTATTCAGGGTGAATTTGACGGTTTCGGTTTGTTCAACCTCATGATCATCTGTTAGGGTGATCTTTATCACCTGAGCCGTGGTATCAGCAGCCGGCCATGTTAACGTTCCACTCCCACCGATATAATCATTACCAGCCGTCGCGGTGCTTCCGCCCGTCGCCAAGTATTGTACCGAGACAGCACCATCACTTCCGCCCGTGCGAGTCACAGTGAGGCTCAACTCGCCGTCGCCTTCACCGGCCGTATAAGTTGGTTCGCTGAATTGCAACGTGCCCGGTTGCAGTGGCACATCATTGTCGGTAATAGACAACGTTGCTTGAGTTTGGCTACCCAAGGTAGCATCACCAGTCGCCTCGATCAATCTCAAATTCAGGGTTTCAACGGTTTCCACTTCGGTATCATCAATCAGTTGGAGATTCAAAGACTTAGGCGTGTCATCACCGGAGGCCCAAGTCAACGTCCCACTTTCACCCAAGTAGTCAGTTCCTACCGTGGCCGTCCCATTGGCGAGATATTGTACCGAGACTTCGCCATATCGGCCTTCGGTACGAGTAACCGTCAAGTTCAGTGTGCTGTCGCCTTCATTGGCCGTCACCGTCTGGGCTGAGAATTGCAGTACACCTGGTTTGGGTTGGTCGTTTTCCACAAGAGTCACCGATAACTGGCTTATGGTTCCTAGCGTGGCCCCACCCGTGGGATTGTAAACTGTCAAGGTGAAGGTTTCATCGCCTTCATACTCTTGATCATCCGTGAGAGGTAGATTAATCTGTTTGGCCCCTTCGTCGTAGGCACTCCAAGTCAAGATGCCGCTTTGGGTAACATAGTCACTCCCAGCGGTCGCGCTACCGTCGGCGGTGGCATAGCTCACCGAGACTTGAGCGTCGCTGCCTCCCACACGTTTTACCAAGATAGGCACCGTGCCTTGATTTTCTCCAACACGGTAAAAGTCCACCGCAAATTGCAGTTGCCCATAATTGAGAATAGAATTGGTGGGCGTAAGAGCCACGGTGGTGTTGACCGAACCGGTGCGGGTATCCACCTGAAATTCTTGTGAGTTATATCCATCCGCTTGGACATTGACTGTGTAAAGACCACTCTCAATTTGCGTCAGGGTATTGCCTTGGTCTTGAACATAAGCGGCCGGCTCAACGATTGTCTCATTTTGGAAATACTCAATTTCGACATTGGACACCGGTTGAGAGTCGGTCTGATTCTCAACGCTTAGGTTCACAATAGAAGGCGGCTTATTGGTGTTATTGGTGGTAAACGAAAACACCGAACGACTCGCGGTTATCGCACCAAAGGGATCAACCGCTTCGACTTTCCAATAGTAAGTGGTAGTGTCTTTTAAGCCCGATGTGCCATCTGTCATCACCGCCGTTTGGTCAAGGTAAATCATGGACGTGGTGAGTTCTTCTTGCTTGTAAGCGACCGTACTGAAGTCTTCCTTTTCCGACAGAATCAGGTTGTAAGTCACCGCCTGACTTTCTGGCTCGGTAGTGGTTTCCCAATCAAACAGCAAGACGGTTTTTGGTTCGCTGTCGTTGGCTGGTAAGCGCAAATCAAAGGCATCGGGCGGCGTATTAGTTTGTTTGTTCTTGTAGATCACCGAGCGTTTGAGGGTCGAAATATCCTTGGTTTGGGTATCGCGCACGAAATAAAAGGCTTCGTATTTGCCCGGCTCAGTGAAATCGTCAGTGTAGGTGGCACAACGGTTGGTTTGGCCGTCGCAACCCATAAACACTCGCTGTAAGTCGGGAATTTCGAGTTGTTCGCTTTGTTCGGCAGCGGTTGAACTGAGTTGGATCGACGGTGGCCGAATGTCTACCACGGCCGTTGAGACGCGGTTGGCATCGTTGACTAAAGCCGTCAGTGTGGCCGCTTCGTCGTCCGCCTTTAAATAGAGGGTGTTGCTGACACTCAGAATCTCGGCCGGGTTGCCGGCCGCATTGGTGTCATAGTTGAGGCCGACTCCTAATAACACCTCGGCCGCTTTGAGGCCATCGCCGTCAGTGGCGAGGCTATTACTACCCTTGCCATCCCCATTGTCGTCGAGCAGCGGGTGTTGAACCGCTTCATCGTGAAAACGGTTGGTGGTGTTGGTTGAACCATCGCCACGCCGAGTCAACAGTTCGGTGCGTTCGGTGGCCCATTCAAACGCGGCCTTGACGTTGTCACCTTTGCCTAAGCGCCAAAAGAATTCTTCCATGAAGTATTCTCCGCTACGAATGCCGTCCGGTTCTTCGGGGCCTTTGTAGGATTCTTCCGACGCGGTGGCACTGGTGATGATAATGCGGCCTTCCCCAGAGAGTTCGGGGATAAAACTGCCAGAATAACAAGCACCTATAATGATAAGACGCCGTTTGGCTAACGCATTGGCCGACAGGCCGTCCTCTAGGTTATCCATCCAACCGGCTAAGTCGGTGGGTGTAATCACATCGTCAAACGCATCGTTATTGCCGTTATAAATGTGAAAGCTGCCGTCGCTGCCACCGTGATCAATCATGATGACATAGAACGGGGCCGGGTTACTAGAAAAACGACCTTTAAGTCCTTTGAGTTCATCATCAGTAAAGGCCGCGGCAATATCGGATTTCAGCGGTAAGCCGTCTACGCCTTCTTGGGCAGTGTTGTAGTTGAAGTACTTGATATTGTCGTCTTCAAAACCACGTTCTTTGAGCTTTAAGTAAATGCGGTGAATGGTTTTGTTGTGGGCCGCTAAGCCTTCTTCATTGGCAATTTTGCCTTGGACAAGGATGGCATAGCCGGCCGAGGCCCCGACTAGCACCGCTTCTTGTGCTGATTCTGCGCCGATGAGTTGGTTGGAGCCGGCAAAAGTCGCTTGGAAACCATAAGCCCCTTCTTGTGTGAAGCCGGTCAATTCGGTGAAGAAGAATTGGCCGGTTTGGTTGGTGGTGGTCGTTTCTTGGCGCGTGCTGCTGTTGTCTGGGGCCGTAATCGTCAGCACAATCTCCTTGCCGGATAAGTCTTCATCCGTTGACGGGTAACGGTTGAGCTTTCCAACAATATCAAGCGTATCGTTGTTGATAATCGTGGCCGCGCCGCTTTCCAGATCAAGCTCGCTAAAAGCTTTGCCAATACCAACGGTGATACTTTGTTCTTCACTGAAATTTTCCAGTTGGTCAACCGCACGGGCCGTGATCGTGTAATCGCCTGGCGAGAAAGAAATACCACTGGTATCAAAAGTCCAGTTATTAGTGCCGGTGGCCTTCACCCAAGTTGGTTCCAAGAGCGAACTCCCATCTTCGGCAATATACATGCTACCATTGGTGATTTGAAGTTCAACGTAATCCAGGCCGATGCCACCGCTGCTGTCAGCCGCGGTGCCTTGGATGGCGGCAAGGCTGGCTAATTCATTCTGATCTTCGGGCATCGTGAGGGTGACTGTCGGGGCTTGTGTATCAATCAAGTACGTTTCCGTGCTGACATTGCTTGCAACCCCATCAGTCACCGAGATAAATTTAAGGATTGTGGTGGTATCCGCCTCGATGGCAATGGGGTTATCATACTGCGCCCCGGAAGTGGTTGGCGTGGTTCCATCTAAGGTGTAATAAAACCCATCACAGTGCGTACACTTGAGATAAACGGGTGGCACAAAGTTATAGTTCCCCCCGCGTGGTAAAGCATGGCTAATAGAAATGTCTTCGTAGTGCTGGAGGGTTCCATCTTTCTCTCCAATGATGGCATCTAAATGGCCGTCATTGTCAATATCCGCCAAAAATGGAACGCTATGCTCCCCGATTTTTATACCCTCAAAAGGATTGGCTACGCCCATTCTTTCTACAAACGTTGGGCTGTTGGCGGTACCGGTGTTCTCAAAGTAATTAATGATGCTGTGCAATTGTCCAAGGACGGCATCAAAATCGCCATCCTTGTCCATATCCACAAAAAACACAGTACTGGTCTCTCCAACATCCACCTGATTAAAAAAGTTATCGGCCCCATTTTGCGCCACAAAAACAGGGCTTTTTGCAGTACCGTCGTTTCTATAGTAATACACTTGACCATCAGCGGCCCCAAAAAACGCATCCCAATCGCCATCTTGGTCAATATCAACCAAAGTGGGTTGACTGACGCCATTGCTTCCAAAATTGACTTCATTAAGAGGATTAGCGGTACCGGTTTGCTCCTCAAACGTTGGACTGGTTGCGGTACCGATGTTTTGATAGTATTTGACCGTACCCTCCCTATTTCCAATAAAGGCATCTGAATCTCCATCCGCATCGATGTCAACCAACGTGGGAGATATATTATGATATGCAGCCATGTCCTTAAAAGGATTGGCTTCACCCGTTTGTTCCTCAAAGACTGGACGGTTGACCGTGCCTATATTTTTATAGTAATTAATCGGGCCTTGTTCTTCGCCAACGAAGGCATCCAAATCGCCATCTTGGTCAATGTCAACCAAAAAGGGCACACTTCGGTTGCCAACATTAATACCTTTAAAAACCCGTTCTTGATTGATAAAGCGGTGCCCGGTGACGGGCGCGATATTTTCATAGTAATTGATAACGCCATTCTGTTCTCCGATGACAGCGTCCCAATCACCATCCTTATCCCAGTCAACCAACGTGGGTGCGCTTTGTTCTCCTACATCTACATTGGCAAACGGATTCACTTGTGATATAAATTCAGGTTGCCGGGCCGTCCCGACGTTTTCATAGTAATGGATAAAGCCCTGGTTTTCTCCAATGACAGCATCTAAATCGCCATCATGGTCAATATCAATCAAAGCCGGATGGCTTTTATCGCCAACATCTACGCCGTTAAAAGGATTGGCCGCACCAGTTCGTTTTACAAAACGGGGGCTATTGGCCGTACCGCTATTTTCATAGTAAGAAATGATGCCTTCGTTCTCTCCAATGAACGCATCAAAATCACCATCTTGGTCAATATCAACGAAAGTCGGTGTACTATAGGCCCCCACCTCCACGCTATCAAAAGGATTGGTTGAGTCTATTTGGTTCTCAAAATGGGGCTGACTTAAGGTACCGGTATTTTTGTGGAAAGCAATGCTGTTGGAGCGGTGACTGCCTAAAAACACATCTAAATCCCCATCGCTGTCAATATCAACCAAAGCGGGACTGCTGTTATTACCACTATACACAGTCTGAAAAGGATTGGCATCCCCCGTTTTCGCCACCAAAGCAGTCCCGGTGTTTTCATAGTATTTGAGACTGCCCTCCTCTTCTTCTCCAATGACGGCATCTAAATCGCCATCATTGTCAATATCTGCCAAAGCTGGAATGCTATTCATGCCTACGTTTACGTCATCGAAGGGATTATTGGTGCTACTGCGTTTCCAAAATAAGGCCACACTGGGTGCCCGGTTTAAAATAATTGTTAAGTCAAAAGGCGGCAAACTCACGGTTTGTGAACCGTCTGAAACATTGATTTCGATATTGCGGGTTGTAGTCCCTAAATCGTCGAAGGTTGGTGTGCCTGTGAGTGCGCCAATTTGGGTGTCAAAGCTGGCCCAGGTTGGCTTCTGGTTAATAGAAAATACGAGGATATCGCCATCGGTATCATTAGCAACCGGCGTGAAACTATAAAAAGAGCCGGGCTCTGCCTCGGCGGCCGGTGCGCCAGTGATGTTTGGGGTACTGGGTTCTACCACCGTTAAATCTAACGTGGTCAATTTGACGGTTGTTGAACCGTTGTCAACATGAATTTCAATCGTGTTGGTTGTCCCTATATCGCTATTGGTTGGTGTCCCCGTCAAGGTACCGGTGTTGCTGTCAAAACTGGCCCAACTGGGTGGGTTCGTGATGGAAAACGTTAAATTGTTGCCCTCTATTTCATTGTGAGTGGGCGTAAAACGGTAAGTTTTACCGACTTTTGTCGTGGTTTGGCATGTGTATGGATAAGAATCAGAGGGATATTCATACGCACCCATATCGACGCGGGCCGTGCCATCACAGTTGCCATCCGACAGACGTACATGGCCTTTTAAGTCAGTCGAGACGGAGACGACGGCATTATTCCCGGCTTCAATGGCCGGGGAACCGACATTTAGACGCAAATCGTCATTTTGGGCATCAACAAATAATGGATTCGCATCAAGATTACCTCCGCCACAATTGGCCCCTGCTATTTGAGAGCAACCGCCTGGTATTAAACTATAATTGATGCTTATCGTACTATCATCATTAGTAATCGCCTCAACTGATGATTTATTCGACAAGATAACATTATTCATGGTGATGCTGCTGCCCCCGTCGTTGTATAACTCTTTACCGCTCTGAGCAATGTTGTCGTAAAAAGTGACATTGGTCAAGGCTGGGCTACTGTTATCCGTGTTGTACATCCCGCCACCTGATGAGGCCGAGTTGCCGTTGAAGGTGACGTTGGTTAAGGTGGGGCTGCTGTTATTATTGGACATTCCACCGCCGCTTCCAGCCAAGTTATTGCTGAAGGTGACGTTGGTTAAGGTGGGGCTGCTCTTGTCGTTGTACATCCCGCCACCAATGCCCAAATTATCAACAGTACCGCTGGCTAAATTGCCAATAAAAGTCAAGTTGGCTAACGTTGGATTAGCCTCATTGTTGAACATGCCGGCCCCACAACCCTCTGGATTTGAAGAGTCACTACTGCCATTGGCTAATCCCGCCGTAATCACAAAACCGTCTAAAATGGCCGTGTTGTCCGTGCCACTGCCGGTGACGACGGTTTGTGCATTATTGCCAGTGATATTGTCGTTCTTCGTAAGAATGCCATTGGCATTGGTGGTGTCGTTGTTGTCAATATCACCACTAAGCACGGTTTGATTGGTTTCCCAATCGCGTTGTTTGAGAGTCGTTTCGGTGCCGGTAAATCCCCCGTAAAGGGCAACGCCAGTTTTGAGTTGGAATGTGGCCGTGCGATCCGTTCCGGTTGTGGGTTTGTATATCCCGGCCGCTACCCAGATTTCGTCGCCGCTGGTTGCGTTTGTCAGGGCGGTTTGTAAATCGGTATAAGCGTTTGTCCACGAGGTACCGTTATTATTGCCGGTGGCGGCGTGTTTGACATAAAGCGTCGCGGCGTGTGTCTGAGACGATATATATAGTAGTGTCCCAATAGCACCGATAACGGTGCGTTTCCGTAAAGTAGTCATTGTCATTAGTTCCAGTGAGTTGTTGAGTGGATTGGTTTGAACTTGGTCTTGGTTATGAATCTTGAAAAAAAACAACTACAGGCCGATTCGTTATAAGAAAGGATAAGAAAACTACAAGGATTCGTTTAAAAAGCAACTACAAGGATTCGTTATAAGAAAGGATAAGAAAACTACAAGGATTCGTTATAAGAAAGGATAAGAAAACTACAAGGATTCGTTTAAAAAGCAACTACAAGGATTCGTTATAATAAAGGATAAGAAAACTACAAGGATTCGTTATAAGAAAGGATAAGAAAACTACAAGGATTCGTTATAATAAAGGATAAGAAAACTACAAGGATTCGTTTAAAAAGCAACTACAAGGATTCGTTATAAGAAAGGATAAGAAAACTACAAGGATTCGTTATAATAAAGGCAAGGATTCGTTATAATAAAGGATAAGAAAACTACAAGGATTCGTTTAAAAAGCAACTACAAGGATTCGTTATAAGAAAGGATAAGAAAACTACAAGGATTCGTTTAAAAAGCAACTACAAGGATTCGTTATAAGAAAGGATAAAAAAGCTTTTAAGGATAAAGCCCAAATACCGCCACGATCCAATCCGTTATTATAACGAATCCCTGTAGGCACGCTTTTAATTATCAACCGGCGGCTTCAAAGGATTCCGTTGTGCATCGCGCAACCCAACTAAAACACTTTCCCCAGAAGGCACAACTCGCAATTCTCCGTAACGGGCATTGTTGTAGTGTTTGGCATGTCCTTCTTGAAAGAAAAAGGATTCTGCCCCTAGCTTAATTTTACCGCCCCGTTTGCGAAAGCGCAGCAAAAGCTCGTTTGCCTGTAACGGTGTGTCATCTTCATAAATCCGTTTGAAATGAGCCACTTGGGTTTCATCCCGTTCTATCACCAAATAGCCGTCCTTTTCGGCTTTGCTTAACTCCGGTAGACTGGTAATCTTGTAGCGCAGTACCATATAATCTCCCTGTAGTATGGAGCGGGGATCACGGGGAACGAGTTCCAACAAAACCGTCGTGCCTTCAGCAAGTAATTGTTCTTTATGATAAATTTCAAAATTCACCACGCCCAGTACCACGATTGCTATAGCGAATACTAATATACGACGCATGTTATGCCCCTCCTTCGTGCTGTGGAAAAACATATTTCAACATAAAACGCAGAATCAACAACGCCAGCCCGGCACCCATTAATGCAATCGACTTCATCAATAGAGTGATATTCAAATGATAGTAAAACGCTATCAAAAACACGGTGAGAAAAACGAGGGCGAGTCCCATCAAAACGCGGTTGCCCCGTTGAAAACCCAATAACAGTACAATGACGGCTGCCATAATGCCGGGGCTTTGATAGAGCAATAAGGCAATCAAAAGAGTGCCGCCAAAAATGGCATAGTTCCTTGGAGAGAGAACAATGACATTGTTGGTGTGCATAATATAATATTCCAGTGCCAGTAGTAGCACCGTTAAGCCCAAGGTGGAATACCACCAAGTCACGGGCGGTATTTCTTTCATATCCGGTAAAATGGATAGGAGCAACACCGTCTGCAAAGCAACCACAAAACCGTATCCCAAGGGCTGATACAACGTTTTCATCATATTATCCGTCAAGTGGCGAGCCTCCGCTATCCAGTACCACGCCGCGCCCACCGCCAGCAGAACAATCAGAATGTGGACACCTTGGGGAATCTCAAATTCATTAAGTAGCACCAGTGTCGCCACCATGGCTATCAAGACAGCTATAAAGCGAAGGATGTTATCCCGATAAACGCTAATCAGCACGATTTCCAGGAACCATGTTGCTAACGCCACTGTCGTCGCTTCGTTTTTCTCAAAAGCAATGCCAACAATGAACAAGATTTGACCGGTAAAATTTAAAGCCAAGGCTAATTGATTGAGAAATAAGCCGTTTCTTTTAAAACGATGCCAAAAAACGGTGCCAATTATTAAGATAAGCCCGGCGACAATAGCCGCTGCTGGCGAATCAATTAGCTTTATGACGACGAGAAAAGCGATAAACGGTATGACAGACAGCCAAGCGCCCACACCAATCAGGGCGCTGACAAACCAAGGTGTCGGTGAGTCCTCTGAAGGGTGTGTTAAAGTCTCGGCAATCTGTGCCGATGCCTCGGGCGGCAACAGCCGTCGCGCCACCCATTCCTCAACCACTGTGCGTAGCGTTAAGTGTTGCGTTAAATGTTCAGTCATTATTGGCCTCCTCTTGCCATGTTTTCGCAGTTTGCAATAACCATTTTGTCGCTAAAGCCGCTTGCCCGATAATCACAATAGCCAAAATTAACCAACTAATTGCCGCATCCAGCGGGAGTAACTTACCGACAAGCGTCGTGACGACTATCAGTACACCCAATAGGCACATCGCCTGTAACAATAAGTCGTGTCTTCGGTAACGGTAATACCATAAACTCAAAGCCGTCACCGCCATATACAGTACCGCTGCCACCGCCAGCAACTGATATTTTGACCCTCCACCGCGGGTTTCAAAGATGGCTTGCAAGGTGGGTATGATGAGAACAGTCAAAATCGCGCCGAAAATGATCACCCTCATCCAGTGATTTTGTAACCAAGCCACGCCTCGTGTCTGTACAAACTCGAAGGCAAGCATCGCGGCACCATTTAGCAAAAACAGTCGTAAAAACAAGTCAGTATGCAGGTCAGAGTGGGATGGATTAATCACTTGATCCCAGTACAGAAGAAGGCTGAGATTAAGCAGCACCAGTAACAATAACCACAGGGGCGCAAAGGCACCGAGCAATACCCAAGGGATAATAAAAATGGCCCAAGTGAGAAATAGCTCAAAAACATCGGCGCCCGTCTGGTAAACTTGAGCGTAAACGGCTAACAATCCGCCCAGCAACACAGCCGCCGCCAATAAGGCCGCTTGGCCGGATAGGCGCTCCAAGCCTCGCCACGATGCGAACAGCGCCGCACTCAGCACACCCGCTTCAAGCACACCGAATTTCGTAAAATGACTCATATCGGCCCAGTTATAGGCGAAGAAAAAGATAATCCCGACGAGTAGCAAAGCGGTACCGAGCAATAACAGCATATTGTCGATAAAACGCTGCCAAGCGTGAATGTCAGGGACGGTGCCAATCCGACGCAGGGCGTACTCTAGGGCGCGGTGCGTCAGGTGATTTGCCCGTGCGAGGGCGCAAATGTGGTGAGAAGTGGCAAGAGTGTCTAATGGATTGGGTGGCATAATATATAGTCCTCAAAGTAAATCCTATTTTTCAGCCCAAAGCTTCCGTCCAAACGCTGGCGTTTGGCTAAAGCCATGCCGTATTTTACTTTATTTATTGTACTTGAATTTTGTAAAATAGACACGACAGGAAATAAGAATCTCTGCATTATTTTATTAATAAAAATAACTTAGTACAACTTCTTTTAGGAATAAACGGATTTTTATAGGCATTTTTGACTGCCCTTGGTAAATAAATTAGGCGGATTTTCGACGCTTTCTTATGCATTTCTAAAAAGCCTGTAGATGTACGTTCCGTCTGTTACGCACTCTGCAAAGTAACCAATTGATTTTATTTTAAAACTTTCCAAATAACGGCCTAGACCTTTTAGACGTAACTGATTGAATACTCAATAAATTTATTTTGTCAATGCGTAAGTCCTATAGACTTTCATATCTTTGGCAGCCAACATCTGAAAGCTTTCGTCCCCTAAAGGGGACTAAATAATTATCTGAAAATCTCTATATTTATTGAAAATAAAAAATCGTTCTAATAGCCATGAAAAAGTTAATATTATTATTCGCTTTTGTTTTGATAGGCATGGTTGCTGCAACAAGCATAGTTATATCACAAACAATTGCCAATACCTACGGCCCCATTAAAGCCGGTGAAAGGCTTTGGAATATTGCCGCGAAAGTGCGTCCCGCTGGCTCTATTAGCCACTATCAAGCGATGTTGGCTTTGCTCAAAGCCAATCCTCACGCTTTTGCTATAGCTTGCAATCTGAATACCTTAAAAATCGGTCAAACCTTGCACATTCCCTCACGCGCCGAGATGCTGGCACTCAGTCATGCAGTGGCGGTTAAAGAATTTAATCGGCAAAATAAGAAATGGAAAGCTTATCGCCGCCACCGGCAGCCTATTGTTTGTCCGCCGTCTGCCCATCCCGAAAAACTTCAACTCGAAGTTACCAAGGGCGCATTGGGCACTGCAACGACAGCAACGGATTCATCTGCGCCTAACGAGGTACAAAACGCCACTGATGATAAAAGCAGCATTCTGTCCTTCATGTCGTCTGCTTGGGAGGAGGTGCTGTCATGGCTTTCGACAACACAGTTACCGTTGCCGAGAATGATTGGGCTATTGGCAGTATTAGTTTTGCTCTTGTTAATGCTTTTCATCGGCCGCCGCCGGCGCAAAAAGTCTGCTACCAATCAATCAGTTGCCAAGAAAAATCTTATGTCTGATGATCCTCTTGAAAAAATTCCCTTACCGGCCAATACGCCGGCCGTCAATACACAGCATGACGAGGTTAAGCTTGACAACACCGTTTCTCCCTCCGCTTCTGACGCGCCCACTCTGACGGCAACGGAGAGTGTCAAGCGCGATGAAATGACGGAAAAACTTGACAATGTGAGGGCCATACTTTCGGAAAATGAAGCACAGATAGTCCAGAAAATGTTGCGGGAAGTCATACAAAAAGGCAGCCCCGAGCAGCAAGCAGAGGCCGTACAATTATATGAAATGAGTAAAAAAATCAGTTACTCTAAACAAAATGTGACGAAAAAACAACCTCTCGCTATGCGATCTTCCAATACTTCAAACAATCCTGTTTGGCAAGATATAGAACAGAGGAGTCAACATTTGCCGGCTCAACAATATTTACCTGAAAATAGAGAACAAGTGTTTGAATTAATAGATAAAATTTTTGAGTTACTTGATTATGAATTGAATGCACAGGGCAAGCTGATTGAAGCGTATATGAATCGGCCTCAACATGAATTTTTTAAGGCTCCTAATTATGAAATTGTGGAAAAACCTGAAAAACTGGTTGTGGATGACGAAAAAGACGATCCGTTAGGAAAACCACGCTCTGAGCCTCAGCCTACGCGATACTTATAGTGAGACTACAACTTCTTTTAGGAATAAACGGATTTTTTACAATTTGATGTGTGCTGGAGTCCAAAGCTGAAGCTTTGGACGGCTCTGCCTCAATGCCATTAAGTTAAGGGCAACCATAAAGGATTGCCCCTAGCAGACAATCCGGTTCGTAGGGGCAATCCCTTGTGGTTGCCCTCTTAATGGCTCACATCAGATTAAGCTCAGACTCTCTCCGAGAATAAAATAATTGTGAATTGTGTTCGCGGCTAAAGACTTTAGCCGCGAATTGTGACGTAAATGAATGATTAGCTCATATTTAGCAATTAGCAACTTCTCAGAGAATAAAATTGATCATTTTAACGGTTGCCTCAATCGCTGCCATGTTCTGATCAGAGTTGACTCCCCTCGTGGTAATCCTGGTATTGTCAGTCTTTTTCTGCTCGACTTGCCAAGTAATCGCCGCTTGAACCAGCGCGTCTGTTTTTCCGCCAGGCGGAATAGTCACTTCATAATCCAGCAATTGAGGAACCGGAAGATGAAATCTCTTCAAAATGTCCCGTAGCGCATTCATAAACGCATCATAGCCACCATCGCCGTGTGCATAAGCCTTCATCGTTTTGCCCTGATAGGCGCATTTTATCGCTGCCATCGATTTCAATTCATAAGTCGAATTGATGGAGCAGTGTTCCAATTTAAATGGAACCTCTTCGGGTGTTTCAAAAATATCGCTGATTAAATAAGGCAAGTCTTCGGTGGTGACGACTTCTTTTTTGTCGCCAAGCTCAATAATTTTCTGTAAAAGAACTTTCTTATCCTCGTCTGCAAGCTCAATGGAGAGTTCTTTTAAACTCATTTCTAAGTTGGCTTTGCCAGACAGTTTGCCGAGGGCGTATTTTCGCTTTCTGTCAAAACGTTCTGGCACTAATTGGTTGCCATATAAATTGCCCTTCTTGTCGCCATCGGCATGAATCCCCGCCGTTTGCGTAAAAACATTTTTGCCATAGATGGCTTTATTAGTCGCCATCCGCTGCCCCGAAAACATTTCAACGGTTCGGGAAATTTTATGGAGCTTCTTTTCATCAATATTGAAATTGACGGACAAAAAATCTTTAATGCTAACCACCACTTCATCTAGCGGCGCATTCCCGGCACGCTCGCCCATGCCATTGACAGTGGCATGAATGCCTTTGACACCGGCTTTTACAGCCGCCATCGCATTGGCGGTGCCGAATCCATAATCGTTGTGGGGATGAAAATCAAAATGTACGTCAGGATACCTGTTGACGACGGCAGACACATATTCATACGTCTCGAACGGATTAAAAATGCCCAATGTGTCGGGCAACATAATTCTTTTGACGGGCAGCGTTAATAAAACATCAATCATAGAGTAAACATAATCGGGAGAGGTTTTAATGCCATTGGAGAAATCTTCCAAATAGACATTAACCTCAATCCCATTGTCAGCGGCATAAAGCACCGTTTCTCGAATATCTTGAGCATGTTGCTCAGGTGTTTTTCGCAATTGCTCTGTGCAATGTTTGCATGAGCCTTTTGTTAAAAGGTTGACTCGTTTGATGCCGACAGATTTTGCCCATTCAACCGATTTATTCTTGTCGACAAAACTCAATATCTCAAATTTGTCAACGAGATGGGCTTCGGTTGCCCAATCCAACATTTTGAGGACCGATTTTTGTTCGCCTTCTGAGACTCGTGCTGATGTGACTTCTAGCCGATCAACTTTGACTTCTGTCAGCAATATTTTGGAAATGGTCAATTTTTCTTCCGGCGTATAAGAGACGTTTTGCATTTGCTCCCCGTCTCTCAGGGTGGTATCCATTATTTCAATGGTTCTGTTTTCTTTGGTTTTCAAGCTGTTATCCTATAGTTCGATGATCAAGTTTTCTGCCATTCGCTAAGGTGAATGGCGCCAACCTCGAAGGGGGAAATAATGATTAATGATTAATGATTAATGATTAATGATTAATGATTAATGATTAATGATTAATTATTAATTAGGCTCCAACCCCGAAGGGGTTGAATGTGAATAGCAGAAAACGCAGTAACTCGCTATGCGAGATAAACTTGGGGAAGGGGAAAAAACGAAGCAACCGTAACGACCATTAAGTCGTTGAATTTTAAGGTAATTTATATTATTTTTCATCTTCATGCGTCTCTCTTCCCAGTTCTGTCTCGGATGATTCCATCAGAAATCGCCCGGCGGATATCTTTTCAAGCAATTCGGTTTTCTTGGCAAGGAAAGTTTGATATGCTTACATTATAAAAATGGAGTATAAGCATTAGTTAGCAGCTACAAAAAGAAAGCCCGCCTAAGGGCTATCGTGAAAATAGTGATTTAATTCTTCTTCAGTCTCTTTAATTTATTTCTCTAAGACGCTCATTTTATTTTTAATAACCCTCTTATCAGCATCATCCAAAGTCGCATCAAGTTGCTCAGAGATTGCTTCAAGTTGTTGGAATAACTCTGCTAATCTCTGGTGGCAAGCGTGTTTCCCAAGGTTGAGCAGAATCGGAACTCTCCTCATCACTCTCCTCATCATTACTATACCCTCAATTATATGCAATTTTAAACTTAAACGCATCATCCTTCATGGAGTTAACTTGTGTTGGCTCAGGAAACATTTTTTAACCAGTTGCTCTTTCAAGTGTCCATAAATGTCCCCCAGCGTTAGTGTTTTTCTCCTATTGTGGAATCCTTTCACAAGTATCTGTATAAGCTCATTGGTAAAAGCTGTGTAAGTTTTCCCTGATGGCGCATATGCAAGTTTCTTTTCCTTGACTCATCTTTCGCGTTGACTATTTTTGTAAGATTGCCAGAGGGAATACCCATGACTGTCTGATGAGTGAATAACCGTTCCAATTCAGGGATATTGTTTTTAACGGCAGGGAGCGGTAACAATTTCTCATCCTACTCAAACTCACTAACCCCGATCAAAATGGCATAAGTTTTTTCTGGAATAATAGATAACATCACTTATCTTCTTGTTTGTTTTTCAAGTTCCTCTTCCAAGTGCAACTCTAGTTCTAGGTTCATAACAATTCCTTTAATATTGACAATAAAAAAATTAATGGTGTTGGAGTCCAAAGCTTTAGCTTTGGAAAAAAATGGAGTCCAAAGCTTTAGCTTTGGCGATAAAGTACAACGAATGACGGGCCGATAAACGAATTAAGTACAGCTAATTACGCGGATAAACGAATTGAGTACAACGAATGACGGGCCGATAAACGAATTAAGTACAACGAATTACGCGGATAAACGAATTGAGTACAACGAATGACGGGCCGATAAACGAATTAAGTACAACGAATTACGCGGATAAACGAATT
>Ga0190343_1000047_pt1 | contig 64443 bp, 58 predicted proteins | sample 48721312_MG_FD_161664 | JGI IMG/M metagenome (GOLD analysis project Ga0190343, IMG submission 161664) | Hydrothermal vent microbial mat bacterial communities from Southern Trench, Guaymas Basin, Mexico - 4872-13-1-2_MG | ecosystem: Environmental > Aquatic > Marine > Hydrothermal vents >... | reverse complement strand
ATAAACGAGGGAGTTGGCACTTTCGTAGATTTGAGTGCTTATTTTGTAATTTGGTAGAGTTAACATAGTGATAATTTCTCCTTTGGTGTTCAAAATTTTTGGGCGCTAAAGCGCCTACTACAAACTACAAAAATTGGGGGCCATAAAGTATTTTGAATGTTTTTATTTCATGTCATGGCCCACAAATTGAGGTGAATTCTTTGGCGTTCAATTTTTTTTTGGGCGATAAATTACCTACTACAAACTGTGAAATTTTTCAGTCTAAGCACAATTGAAGTGCTCTATCCCAACTCGGTAAAGTAATGCCAAACGTTTTAGACAGTTTCGCATTGGATAACACGGAATAAGTCGGGCGTTTAGCCGGGGCTGGATAGTCGGCGGTGGTGATGGGCAACACACGGGGTTGTTTTTCTGACTGCGCTATGATGGCTTTAGCAAATTCATACCAGTTGGTTTGTCCGGCACAAGTCAAGTGATAAATATCAGATAATCCTTCAATATCAATGGGATGCAAAGGTGAGTCTCGTTGCGCGAGGATCTGCGCGGTGGCTTGGGCAATCATTCTACTCCAAGTCGGCGCACCGATTTGATCGGCGACGATTTTGAGTTCGTCGCGTTCTTTGGTGAGGCGTTGCATAGTCAGCAAAAAATTTTGACCGCGTGATCCATACACCCAAGCGGTGCGTAAAATCAAATATTGTCCACCAACCGCTTGAATCGCTTGTTCACCGGCGAGTTTACTCGCGCCGTAAACGCCTAGCGGATTGACTGCATCAGTTTCAGTATAAGGCTGAGTGTTGTTGCCATCAAAAACATAGTCCGTTGAATAATGTATTAGTAGCGATTTCAGGCGTAGGCTTTCTTCGGCTAAGATGCCCGGGGCGGTGCCGTTAATGGTGTGCGCCAATTCTGAGTCTTCTTCGGCCTTATCAACGGCCGTGTAGGCGGCCGCATTGAGAATAATGGCCGGTTTTATTTCATGGATTACACTGCGAATCGAATCGGGATCAGCCAAATCCATGCAGGTTTGTCCAGGTTCGCTGGAGTTTCTCCTGACAGCAAATACTTGTCCAAGCGGTTGCACACAACGTAGTAATTCCCAACCGACTTGTCCATTGGGGCCTATAAGTAAGATTCGTTTATTGGGCATATTACATGACTCAAAGTGTTGGAGTTTGAAGTATTATTTTAATATTATACTATTAATAACATATTCGCCATTTTTCAGTCGGAGTCCAAACTAACATTTGGCAGTGCCCCCCCTTTTTTGGATCGAGTACAACGGATTAGGGGAATAAACGAATTTATTTTGGAGGAGATTGAGTCCATTCGTTTATCCGCGTAATTCGTTGTACTCATCGATAGCCGTTGTACTCATCTTGGTTGAACGGACTTTCTATGAGTCGTATAATATCTGGCTAGTACAACGAATTAAGAAGTTGAGTACAACTAATTAGTTAAGTACAACTAATTACGCGGATAAACGAATTGATTTGTGGGGTGGATTGGGTTATGTTTATCCACGCTTGTGTCGTTGTACTCATCGAGAACGCTTGTACTCATCGATAGCCGTTGTACTCATCTTTATTGAACGGACTTCATGACAAGTACAACGTCTGTACTTCTCCAATAAAGGGATTGGTTGGTGGGAGGGTTCATACTAATGAAAAATGAAAAATGAAACAGGCCAATATATGACATAAGTCTCTTATTTTACTGAACAAGTACAACGAAAGGAAAAAAAATGCCTACTATTGAGCAACTCATTCAAGATCCTAATTTAAAAGAAAACTTTGCCCTAGTTTATACACCCAGCCGCAAACGCCAACGTTTTCCGGCGAATTGTATCTTTATTGCAGAATCAGAACAAGATGCACTCACGCAAGCAGATGTCACAAAACATTTGTATCCAGCCCTAGTGATTGGCCCTTCTCGTTCTTCCGAAGGACAACAGCTTTACTATTTAATTAAATGGCTAGTACACTAAGGCGGAAGTTTCCATACCACCCCAACGCCAACGGCTAAAGCCGTTGTCTAAGAGCTACTGTACGTGTCAGGGCTGCAAGAGGGTTAGTAGGCTTTAGCCTACTTTAGCTTTCAGACAACTGCTTTAGCTGTTGGCTAAGATGGTCTGGGAATTTCCGCTCTCCTGCACTAGAAACTTAACGAACCTGTGGGTTTTGGTATCAAACACGCGCCAACCCCGAAGGGGCCTCTTATGTCTGATAAAAGTAATGACATAATTTATTATGTCAGGCATTTATATTTTTCAACAAGTTACAATCAGAAAATTCCTTGATTGGGTGGGCCAATACGAAGTTTCGTTCATTCGTTAATTCGATGAGTCGAGATAAAAAAAGGACTTTTGTGCAGACAGAGCATTGTAGTCTACCTGACCGTTGGAAGTCAAAGGCAGAGCCGGCAATATCACAAAAGCTTCCGGCCCCCTGTCATCGGACAAGTTCTGCTTTAGGTACTTGCGGAGCCGCCGCGTAATGAGGCGTTGCAAAACTTTTAAGAAGCCTTGGGTTTCAAGGAGATAGTTTACGCTACGGCGAACAATGGCTTGTTCAGTCGGCGTGAGAGAGAGTTGAATTCCAGCCTTGTCCCCCAAGCACCATGCCACTTTTCCCTTTAACCAACGTTCTTCAGAGTAACCCGGCAATAGTAGGCGTAGGCGGACGCGCTTGCCTTTCTTAAAAGCATAAGTATCTCCCACAAGGCATAAGCCATTATAAGAGATATCCTCCGTGTGTAGTGTTATCGTGTTCTGATCAAGTTCTACTAGGCAGGTATCCTGATAAGGTATCCGCTTTGGGATGAGATCGGACACAATATAAGCCACAAGGTGCAGTTTGCCGTGTTGGTTTTCTACTTGACTAACCACCACTTCCTGCACATCTGGATGTTGGGCTAGGAGGAACTCAATTTCTTCTAGTTCAGTCTAAAAGCCGCTCTTAGCATTTGTGAACGAGTGAGACACTATAGGTTAACCTTTTTTATAGTTTTTCAGATAACTATTTTGGCGTTTAAAAACCTCCAAGGTTGATCTCGCTTAAGCGGAGTTACCGAAACGAACTTCCGCTTCCGCAGATAAGTTTAGCTTAGCAAACCTCGGAGGTTTATGCCCTGATTTTTCTGAACAACTATAGGTCTTTTAAATAAGGTGCGTTAGCATCTTTGGTTGAGAGTGTCGGATTGGTGAGAGGCCATTCAATCCCAATAGCTGGATCATTCCAGCGGATACTGCCTTCATCTTCCGGATGATAGTAGTCTGTACATTTGTAGTGAAAATCGGCCCAGTCAGATAGTACGCAAAAGCCATGTGCAAAGCCGGGTGGAACATAAAATTGCTTATGTTCGTCGGCAGATAAAATGACTCCCACCCATTTTCCAAAGGTGGGCGAGTCTTTGCGAATGTCCACCGTGATATCAAATACAGTGCCGCTGGTAACGTAAACCAGTTTGCCTTGTGGATATTGCTTTTGAAAATGTAGGCCGCGCAATACGCCTTTGGCGGAATGGGAGTGATTATCCTGCACAAAGGGGCCAGTAATGCCGGCCTCAGCATAACGGGCGGCATGGAAGGTTTCTAAAAAAAAGCCGCGTGAGTCGCCAAATACTTTCGGTTCTATGAGTAAAACACCGGGAATCGCTGTTTCTGTGACTTTCATTAGAGTTCGTGTTCTGCAATGTTGTTATACTCATTGGATTTCCTGGTAGATACACAGGCTATATTAATGTCGCCCCGTTGGGGCTTTTCGCCTCAATGCCATATCGTACCGCTTTTCGTTAATGGCATTGGGCTTTTCGCCTGGGGCGATCAGAAGGCTATATTAATGTCGCCCCGTTGGGGCTTTTCGGTAGTTACTTAAGCTTCCTTCAGAGGTTTACTCTGAAATGTCGTGGAGATATTTGCCATAACGGCTTTTTATCAAGGGCTGAGCTAATGCTTTCAAGTGTTCAGTGGTAATATAGCCTTTGCGCCAAGCAATTTCTTCGGGACAAGCGATTTTGAGGCCTTGTCGTTTTTCAAGGGTTTCTACAAATAAAGAGGCCTCCAACAGTGCTTCATGGGTACCGGTATCTAACCAAGCCATGCCGCGTCCCATTTTTTCTACTGACAATGCTTCGCGCTGCAAATAGACATTGTTGACATCCGTGATTTCCAATTCACCACGAGCAGAAGGCTTGATGTTCTTTGCAATTTCTACCACTTCATTGTCATAAAAATAGAGGCCGGTGACGGCATAGCGGGATTTAGGTTGTTTAGGTTTTTCTTCGATAGTGATGGCTTTGCCATCTTTATCAAACTCAACGACACCATAGCGTTCTGGATCATGCACCCGATAGGCAAACACTCTCGCGCCGCTCGTCAGGACGGCCGCTTTTTGCACCTGTTTTTGGAAATCGTGCCCATAAAATATATTATCACCGAGTACCAGCGCACAGGCGGAGGTACCGACAAATGATTCACCGATAATAAAGGCTTGCGCTAAACCCTCCGGCGAGGGTTGCACGGCATAACTGATATTGATGCCCCATTGCTTGCCATCGCCCAACAGTTGCTCAAAACGCGGCGTGTCTTGCGGCGTAGAAATTAGCAAAATGTCTCGAATATCCGCTAACATCAAAGTTGTTAACGGATAATACACCATTGGTTTATCGTAAATGGGCAACAATTGCTTAGAAACGACTTGGGTGATGGGATGCAAACGTGTGCCCGCGCCACCTGCCAAAATAATACCTTTCATGTTTGTTGGTCATTAGTAATCGGTAATTGGTAACTAAGTACAGGAGCTTCCCTCCTTCCCTCCAAGTAGATACATTGGCTATATTAATGTCGTACCAAAGGGGCTTTTCTGTATCAGTTAGAGGCCCTACTATACTTTAGTTTGGCAAGAAGATATAAGTACAACTAATTACGGGCCGATAAACGAATTAATAATTCGCTTATCCGCGCTTGTGTCGTTGTACTCAATTAATAATTCGCTTATCCGCGCTTGTGTTGTTGTACTTGATTATTAATTCGCTTATCCGCGCAATTCGCTGTACTCGCTTAATAATTCGCTTATCCGTGCAATTCGCTGTACTCGCTTAATAATTCGCTTATTCACGTTTGTGTCGCTGTACTTGATTTTATTTTTTTTCCAAAAAACTTTAGCCTAAAATAGTCATCCTAAAATATTCAGTTTTCATTTTTCAGTTCGATATTCGCATTTTTATTATCCATTACCGAGGCCTAAACGTTCACCCCGATAGCTACCATCGCGCACCCGCTGCCACCATTCTTGATTATCTAAATACCATTGCACAGTTTTGCGTAAACCCGTTTCAAATGTTTCTTGCGGTTTCCAACCCAAAACCTTTTGAATTTTGCTGGCATCAATGGCATAACGCAAATCATGCCCTGGGCGATCCGTCACAAAGGTGATTAGTTGATTATGAAGTTTATGCGGCGAGCTTGGCAACAATTCATCAAGGAGGCTACATAATGTTTGCACCACTTCCAGATTGGTTTTTTCATTATGCCCACCAATATTATAAGTGTCTCCTAGTTTACCATGTTCTAACACTAAGTAGAGCGCACTCGCATGATCATCCACATATAACCAGTCGCGTACATTTTCACCTTTGCCATAAACCGGCAACGGTTTGCCTTCTAAGGCATTGAGAATTATTAAGGGAATCAGCTTTTCTGGAAATTGATAAGGGCCGTAATTATTGGAACAATTGGTTGTCACAACGGGTAATTTATAAGTATGATGCCACGCTCGCACTAAATGATCAGAAGCCGCTTTACTTGCTGAATACGGTGAATTGGGTTGATAAGGTGTTGATTCGGTAAAAAATCCAGATTGGTGCAAACTCCCATACACTTCATCCGTTGAGACCTGATGAAAGCGAAACCGTTTTTTCGCTTCACTCTCAAGCGATTGCCAATAACTGCGCGCCGTTTCAAGCAAGCTGTAAGTTCCCACAATATTAGTATTGATAAACTCAGCGGGCCCATCTATGGAACGATCCACATGCGATTCGGCCGCTAAGTGCATAACGGCATCGGGCTGAAACTCGGCAAACACTTGCTGTAAGGCATGCCCGTCACAAATATCAACCTGAGCAAAGTGATAACGGGGGCTGTCTGAGACAGAAGCTAAAGAATCGAGGTTGCCCGCATACGTGAGCTTATCGACATTCAAAACCGTCGTTGTGGTGTCATTGATGAGATAACGAATAAGCGCCGAGCCAATAAAGCCCGCGCCGCCTGTGACGATGAGTTTCAAATCAGTTTCTCCTTAGATGAGATATATAATTGTGAATTGTGAATTGTGAATGGTAAATGGTGAATAATTGTTACGTAAACGACGTAAACGAATGAATAAGCTCACGCTTCAATACTTAACCCAAGCAACAATTCATTTTCACCTTCTTTTGAAGTATACTAGATACCGTCATTCTAAAGGCAATTTGTGCAAAGTATACGTTCCGTATATTAAAAACCTTCTGAAAAAATCGCTTCGATTCGATCAAGGCAAGCCTTGAATTGTGACCTAAACAAATTGTGAATCGTGAATTGTGTGAATTGTGAACCGTAACGTAAACGAATGAATAAATTTATTTATAAGCTCTCAATACTTAAAACACAAGCAACGATTCATTTTCATCCTTTTGAAGTAGACTAGACACCGTCATTCTAAAGGCAATTAATTTGTGCAAAGTGTACGTTCCGTCTATTAAAAACCTTCTTAAAAAATCGCTTAGATTCGATTAAGGCAAGCCTTGAATTGTGAACAGTATGTGTCAGCGGAGCTAATTGTGACGTAAGCGAATTGTAACGAAAACGAAGTAAACGAATGAATAAATTTATTTATAAGCTCTCAATACTTAAAACCCAAGCAACAATTAATTTTCACCCTTTTGAAGTAGACTATACACCGTCATTCTAAAGGCAATTTGTGCAAAGTATACGTTCCGTCTATTAAAAACCTTATGAAAAAATCGCTTCGATTCGATCAAGGCAAGCCTTGAACGTAAGCCCCGTACTCGAAGTGCTTAGCGATCCTTGCACGAGTCAAAAAGCGATCCGGCACCGCGTTCAAGGCAAGCCTTGAACGCCAAGCACTCGTCGGTAGGGATGCTAAAAAACGATGTTCCTTTTGGAACATCGCAACGAGCGTCCAACGGAAATTAAACGAGAACGTCTTTATTTCTTTTCAAACCGTGTAATCGTAATTTCGACGCGACGGTTTTTAGCGCGACCTATCTTCGTGCTATTAGAGTCAATCGGATTGCTTTCGCCTTCACCCCGTGTTTGAATTTTGCCGGAAGGGATACCTTTGATCTGCAAGTAACTTGTCACACTGTTCGCACGTCTTTCAGACAATTCTTGGTTGTACCCTTCACTGCCAACACTGTCAGTATGACCCACAATCTCTATGCTTTTGACGAACTTAACATCGATTTGGTTGACAAGTTCCTCAAGCGTTGTCTCGGCTTGAGGTGTCAAGTCAGCCTTATTGTAAGCAAAGGTGACATCGCCCGCGAGGACGACTACTTGCAGCTCCTTCTTTATGATAGCGCAGCCATGTTGGTCAACCTTGATACCAAACGGTGTACGCGAACACTTGTCTTTATAATCCTCCACACCGTCCTGATCCGTATCCAGCGCACAACCGCGTGAATCGACACCTTTAGAGATTTCCAACCGCGTGTTGTCTGGGCAATCGTCACGATAATCCTCCACACCGTCACCATCCCTATCTATAGGGCAGCCTAGTCGATCACTACTGCTTTGTGGTGGACGATTGTTTGGCCTCCCAGGTGGAACCGCGTTATCGTAGACCCCTTCGGAAATTGCTTCTGGGTTGTTGGTGTTATCACATTCGTCTTCGTCATCATTGACACCGTCTCCATCTCTATCGAGAACGTCACCGCAGATTTCAAACGGCCCAGCAGGCGGCACATTGGGCGTTTTGGGTGTCTGGACACACTCGTGTGGACGTGTCGTCAGAACGGGATTACCTTGAGAATCAAGAAGACGATGAGTTATTTTATCAGTTGCCGCCGTCACGGTCATTGCTGCGGTTGACAGCAGTGTCCCCGTGACTGCTCCTATTAAAATTTTACGACCTGAGCAATCAAACATGGGTATGTTCCTTTTATCAGTCAGTGAACAGTGATCAGTTATCAGTGAAAATCAGCAGTTATCAGTGATCCGTTATTAGTGAACAGTGATCTTTATTTTCTCTCGCGTTGAGTAGGGCCTAGGCCGACCTCAATTCATTACAATTATCACAATGTCTCAATTTGACCACATCAGTCTTTTATCCGATTCATTTATGCTAACAAAAGTTAACAATAGCACTCTTTTTAATTATAGCAATTAAAAAGAGAGGGTGAATCTACCAAAGACCCTCGAAAATTGACGAAGGTCGCTTTATACAACCTGATAAGACTTGGTTCTCGTCAATTAATCAGATTGTAAGTCTCCGACTTTACCAGTATAACATTATATACTGAACCATATACTGGCCGCTTTATAACTATGACTGTTCTAGTTTAAACGAATATTTTAAAAATAAGAGTTTGTCAAGTTTTAAAATCTTGATCGGACGGCAATATTCTCTATATACCCGGATCGATTGTTAGCTTTTGTTAGAATTTATTAACAAATTGATTAGTATACGCTAACCTTATCAAGCCATTTCAGCTCATGGTTAAATGACCTTAAAGCAGGGTTGTGTAACAATTGAGTCGTACTGCATCTTTATGAGAAATCCGCTACATTCTATCGCAATATGTTGGATTCTAACAACACGTTTACGGAGAATCAAGACTGTTATCAGCAATCCCTTATCATTGTTCACTGTGAACGACATTAAGAACTGACGCATTAACACAATAACAACTTGATTTTAGTTATAATTAATCAATTGGTCTAACCCACTTGATTAATTATATAAGTAACTGAATAATTAGTTTGTCAATGTGTAAGTCCAATTGATAACGGTTTACTTTCCAATGTTCACTGTTGCAAGAGGGAGTCAAGTTCTCCTTCAAGATCAAGTTCGACAAGATCATCAAAACCGCCCACATGTCGATCCCCAATAAAAATTTGGGGCACGGTACGTCGCCCAGTGATTTCAATCATTTTTGTCATCTCTTGGGGATTTAAATTAACTAAAATCTTATGTACCTGCACACCTTTTTTATTCAGTAATCGTTCGGCCCTCATACAATAAGGGCAAATCGGCGTACTATACATGCGAACAATAGGCATAAATACGACCTCCAAGGTTTAAGGGAAAAAGCTTCCGTGTGCGCTTAATCAATTACCGCAAAAACGGGCATAAAAATCAAGTAGAAATTTATGGCATCCGGCCATGTTGCCATAGCGGTATTTAAAAGGGTTTTGAGAGAGGCTTTTTGAGTGGAGTGGAGAGTAAACAGATATGGATGGAAGGGTTTATGCATAGTAGATATTTTGCTAACAAATATTAATAAACTCTAACAAAAATAAATCTCAACTGTAAATATAGAGTTAAAGATTTTATTGACAAATTATAAATCTTTTTAGTATGATACTGAGTAGCTATAGTCAAAGGACTTGAGCTACTGTGGCAGGTATTTGGTTCAGTCTGTAATAGTTAGACTGGTAAAACCTGAGACTGGCAACCATATTGGCGAGAACCAAGTCATATTGGGTTGTACAAAGCGATCCTCGAAATCTTTTCGAGGGTCTTTGGTAGATTCACCCTCTCTTTTTAAGATGCACGAATTAAAAAGAGTGCTATTGTTAACGTTTGTTAGCATAAATGAATCGGAAAATGCGTCCAAGTAAAGGATAAGCGCGAATCTGTCGTATCATTACTGGCTATAACATAAGTACCTTTTCAGGTATTTTTTTGGCCCAACAATACGTCACTTGTTGAAGTTTCTTCGTCAGAAGTTTTTTTAAAGCAAAAACTTTTCAACCGAACTGATAACTGATAACTAATAGAATGGATTATCACTTAGGAACGTGCATGAAATAATTTAGTCAACTAGAAATGGCATAGCTTGATTAAATTATTTCGTGCATCTTCCTATTTACGTGTACTCATAACCATCTGCTCTTTGAAGCAATTGGCAATATTTATATGAAATGCTGCCTACTCTTTCTTCACCATTACCAATATCAAAACTCCCATTGGCTCGCACCGCAACACACCCCACATACGTGCCTATCTTTTTTCCTTTAGTCACAATGGCTTTTACAATGTCACCCGATTGAAACCCTTTGACTCGCTTATATTTTTTAGGGCTTGTTCTCGGAAAACCATATTGATTCATACTACATTTTTGCCTTGAGCCCCGCCCCTTGGCGGTGATAATCAAAGGCGTTATCGTTTGGGGAATAACAACGTGGCTAGAACGATCACCAAGCTGCATCAATCCAATGATCTTTCGAGTAGCCTAGCTTGATACGATTAAATTTAGTTCGCCCACCACTTGAGAAAGCAATAGGCAAACCAAAGCTTTTTAAAGCATTACCAGTAGCGTAGCGGGTAGCATTGACTGCCGCTGCGTCTTTCAAGGGTGCTTTCGATTGCGTTTGAATTTTTTTCAAACGTTTAGGTTTGCGCTTCAGAAACTCTTTAATATCCCGGTTGCCCGGATCGATGTTACATGGTGTGCAAGCCAAGGTCAGGTTAGATACTCTATCTGAGCCACCAAGACTCCGAGCGATTATGTGCTCAATTTCAAGCGGTACATTTTTGGCACCACAATAAGCGCATTCACTTTTTCTAACAAGTAAGCGCGCAATTCGTACCCTGCAAGCTCACCTTGTTGATATTCAACACCCGATATTTCAGGTTTTTGCATTTTTTGAGTGTCAAACCTGACCGTCTCGACTGCTATTTGGGTGAGTGGTGCCAACCGTAAGAGTTTAAGCATCCATATCGATACGTTATCGACTCGTGACCTCAATGAGGGTGGGAGCCAGCCTTGTGGCCGCCGTCGGTTATTAAAACGTGCCGGACGATAACGAGTCTTTCTATTTCTGCGTGAGCGACGTATCGCCCGTCTTGAGTTAAGGGCTTTTTTTTACTTCGGGCCGCGGTGGTTTAGATTGCCTGCCCAAATCACCTCTGAACCACGGTCAAAATGCCGAACCAAAGCGATACCAGTTGTGCGGCTGCCTGGATCAAACTTGACCTCAATAGGCTGCAAATCACTACCTACACGGTGCGTCATAATGATTGTGAAAGGGTAGCGTCGATAAACGGCGGCCTTCCCCTTTTTTAAGAGTTTGCGTGCTCTTGCAGGGTGGCAAGGCATCAACGGTTGTTTGTTGTGATCTAAAACGAAAACTCTATTCGAGGTTGAAGTTTTTCGGAGAAAAACTTCAACTGAAAATGCATAAGTTGTTACCTAACTCAGCTTGCGCTGGTAATGGTCTCCTAGCTAATGTTAGAAAGCGGTTTTAAATGAAAGCCACACTAGCCTTTCCATCAGACTTGTTTAATGACTTTCCGCAGAGTCTCTTCCTTACGATGCATCGCAAGAGTGCCTAATTTCGCCCCTAACGTAGTTCCGAAGAACTTTTGCTAAGTAACCTTAAAATACTTAGTTGCCTAAGTTATTTATGGACGGTTACTTATCACGTCAACTTGTTATCTAATAAATTATTTTCTTGCTTGTTAATTCTATTTGCTCGTCGTCATTCATTTAAAAAGGCAACCATAAAGGTTGCCCAAAAAGTCTTTAATGCGATAGTCAGGTTGAATTGAGACTTATTATCTTGGCTTATAAAGAAAAGAGCATCATCTTAAAGTCAATCCAGAGAAGGTGGGTAAACAGATTGATTGCAATTGGTATGTTAATAAATTTGTTAAAATGCATCAGCCTCTCTTACTTTAAAACGCCAAAACCACAAAAAGCGGCTCTTTAAATGTCTAAGGGGCAAGCTCCCTTGGGTGATAAACCATCTATCACCTTTAATTATATATAATTAAACTTAAACAGATTTTGAGGCTAATCTTATATTAATTATATATCAGTCTAAAGAGAAAAGAGAATACGACAAATAATTATTGTCTGTCAAGATTTCATTTTTTGACTGGCTTTAATTTTGTCGTTTTGGTGTTTAATGCTAACTGTTTATTTAATCGCGAGATATTCGCACTCGATGACTCGGCTTATTTTTTTGTCCACTGCCCTTTCATGTCGGTGCTACCCTTGCTACCATCGGCATAGCCCGCTTCGTAGGCCGACGTGACACGTTGCTCTTCGCGCTGTGGGTTTTGCAAATAGCCTCCCATCCATCCAACCAGATAGTCGCGATCTACCGACATTTTCTCTAATTCAGTGACAGTCTTGTAATAGGTTTGATCCATTGAAATACCTCTTAATAATAATGGTTAAATCATGCAGTTGTTGCTAACCGGCATCGGTACGAAAATAAAATAACACACGCCTAAACCCCCGCATAGAAGGGGACTTTCTTCGGTTTAACTCACCTCGATAGACTGTGTTTGGGTTTTAAGGATCAGTTTTTGCACACAATTTTTACCTCAAAAGTGATTTTTTGGTCGATCCTAAGCATCGCATTTAAGGTTTTCATAATATACTATTGACGCGAAATTTCCAAACACGATTTGCTTGTCAGATTGAAAACCTTGGGGTTGAACATAAAACGTTGGCTGGAAGGCGTAGCAATCTGCGTGCGTTTTATCGGGTGGGTTACTACAATTATAAATGACGAGCTTGGGCCATTTTTTCAAAATCAAATACAATGATGTGGTCAAAAAATAAAATAAATATTATAATATTCTAAAGTCTTGACATTAGGCGGCTTATGGCCTTTAATATTATGACATCGTACTTTGTTTAGTTATTAAATCAAGTAAAACAACAATGAAAACTTTCCAAAAATTAATTGCCGACGGCCTAAAAACCGTCCCAGAAGTTTTTCCGTGGGATTTACAAGAACTTATGGAAGCAGAATCATCATTATTGCTGCTTGACATACGTGAGCCTTATGAGTTTGATACGCTACATATCAAAGGCTCTATGAATGTGCCGCGTGGCATTTTAGAATCGGCTTGTGACTATGGTTATGATGAGACAGTGCCTGAGCTAGCCAAGACGCGGGATAAAGACATCATTGTGATTTGCCGCTCTGGTAATCGCAGTGTTTTGGCGGCTCAAACGATGCAATTAATGGGTTATCAATCAGCGAAGTCATTAAAAACCGGGGTGAAAGGTTGGAATGAATATGAACTGCCTTTGGAAGATATTCAGGGACAACCGGTAGACATTGATGTAGCTGATACTATACTAGCACCTAAGGTTATGCCTGACCAAATGCCGCCTAAGAAAAAATCGACTTTGCGCGGCTACTAAGGCATCGCGAGCGATACCTGCTCCCATTTTAAAACCCCGCACTCGGAATAAGTTTTTGCTTTAAAAAACTTATTCCGAGTGGTCTTATGCTTTCGTTATGAAAATCTCGCTGTTTGGGTACCAAAGTTGATCCCGTTTTTGTTCATTATGTAAGTATTTGAATTACATAATATTAAATCCTAAATCCTAAATCCTAAATCGGTGGGGCATAGAGAGCTAATCATTTTCACCACCCCAGTCTTACGCCAACCCCGTTTCATACATCAACTGGGTTTCTCGCCGCCGCTGCAATTCTTCCCCAATTGCGGCCCCTTGAAATCCATCTGCTATCACCGCGGCAACGTCCACTTGACGAGCCGTTTCAAAAGCACGGCGAAACCTATCGGCCTGAGGATAAGGCAACTCGGCAAAGCCGCTACGTCCACGGGAGTCGGCCTCACAAGCGAGTAAAAATTGTTCAAATCGCTGAGGACGGCGAAAAGCATCTAAGCTTTGTAAGGTTTCTAGCACCGTTTCGGGCGACAATTCAGCAACACGGTGGCAATGGGTATGATAACGTGCGACTAATACGGCTAAATCATGATATTGGTTGGGCACACGGTAGCGTTGACATAACGTTTCTACGAGTTCAACGCTGCGCTCTTCATGATCGACATGTTTGGGCCATTGTTCGGGTGGCGTTGTTCCTTTGCCTAAATCATGGGTTAGCACCGCAAATAGTACTTGTGTATCGCTCGTCTTATGTCGCGCTTGTTGCAAACAGAGCATAACATGCACTCCCGTATCAATTTCGGGGTGATGCTCGGCCGATTGCGGGACACCAAAAAGACGGTCAATTTCAGGGAAAACCCGCGCTAATGCGCCACAACTCCGCAACACTTCAAAGAATTTCTGAGGTTGGGCTTCGCCCAAGGCTCGCACCATTTCCTGCCACACTCGCTCCGCCACTAACGCATCCACTTCGCCATTATCGACCATTTCAATCATCAAAGCCAATGTTTCGTCAGCGACGCGAAAACCAAACCGGGCGGCAAACCGCGCCACGCGCAAAATTCGCACCGGATCCTCAACAAAGGCGGGTGAGACATGCCGCAAAATACCCGCTCGCAAATCCGCTAAACCATTAAACGGGTCAATCAATTGGCCGTCGTTATTGAGAGCCATTGCGTTAATGGTTAAATCGCGTCGCCGTAAGTCATCCTCTAAGGTGACATCGGGCGCGACGTAGACGCTAAAGCCGGTATAACCGGGCTTGGTTTTACGCTCGGTGCGAGCCAGCGCGTATTCTTCATGCGTGGTGGGGTGCAAAAAGACGGGAAAATCGCGCCCGACTTGGGTGTAGCCGAGCGATAAAAGCATTTTTTGCGTTGCGCCAACGACCACCCAATCTTTATCTTTGCTGGGATGCCCCAACTGTTTGTCACGGACGAAGCCGCCGACTTGGTAATTTTTAATTTGTAGTTTGTAGGGCGCCTTAGCATAATCCACCCCCATACGCATCAACTTAAGCAATCCTAATATAAACAACATAAGCGCTTTTTGCAAAATTAGCTCCTTGTAAAATTATCATAAGCTAATAATTAACTCTAAAAACGTTGTAGGGGGCCGGCAATGTTGTTGCCGGCCCCATCGTCGTATTTTGGGGCCGGCAAGAAAAACACCATTCTACATGTATGGATTTATTCGTTACGATATAGTACACAAAAATATTGATAACGAGTTACATGTTAATACGACATGTATATTGCACGATCAATGTTTGATGTCACATAAGAACAGGCCAAAAAAACTTGACATTATTTTTCTAATTGAGTTTAATAAACACACTTGGGGTGGTTAGCCTTCCACATCAAAAAAACGGGCTCAAGTTCTAAGTAACTTGAGAACTCAAGTGCTTAAGTAACCATAAGCTAACCATAAGCACCGCATCAATGCCATTAAGTTAAGATTTTTAATTCGCATTTCAAGGCTTATCTACCAGCCTGATACCGAAACGTCGAATACAACTCTCTCGGGGTAGAAACGACGAAATACTTAGGCATAATGGATTCTACCGCGTGCGGGGTAATGCCCAACTGTGCCAGATGATTGTTGCCAGCACAAACGCTATCCATTTTTGACGAATTATAATTATCTCGTGAATAGGGCTTACCTGGCACCCATTCCATCACACGCGCCGCCACTTTGGAACTTTTATCCCCCAAAGGAACGACGTAGCGTTTCACCCCCATCAATTTGGCCGTATAAGCCACCAATTCTTGCAGCGTATAAACCTTGGGGCCACATAAATTATAGCGTTGCCCAGAATGTTGAGGATTATCAATCGTTTGCACCATCGCCTCAACCACATCATTAATCCACACGGGGGCAAACTTAGCATGTCCAGAAGGCAACATAAACAACGGCGACGGAACGCGCAGCAACGCCGCAAAACGATTGAAAAAGGAATCGTCCTCGCCAAAAATTACCGAGGGCCTGAAACTGGTGACATGTAAACCTTCCGCGGCATGGACGAAATCCTCCGCTTCGCCCTTGGTACGCAAATAATGACTGGTTTCTTGTTTGGCATCAGCGTTTAAGGCACTTATATGCAATAACCGCTTGATATTATTTTCTCTACAAGCGGCAATCACCTTTTTAGGCAATTCGACATGGGCTTTGCTAAAGCCAGCACCGTCACTGCCGGTTTCATTGAGAATACCAACCAAATTAATTACCGCCTCGCAACCGGCTAATTGCACATTCAATTGTTCCTGATCGTAAACATCAGTCGATACCAATTCCAAGGTAGGCAATACCAGCAATTCACGATGTTTTTCACGCTGCCGCGTCAACGCCCTCACTTGCCAGCCCATCTGAAACAAACGATTAGCGAGATGCTTTCCAACAAATCCAGTACCGCCTAATAAACAAATTTTACGCATATTTTTCTCCGAAGAAAATGCAAAATGTGAAGAGAATGAAAAATGAAAAAGGCTTGTGGTGTACTTATCAATGCGAATTAAGGGTGCCAATTGAATCATAAAAAATCAATGACTTATAAAAACGTCTTTCAGATAAGTGATTTTATAAGGTTTCTCAAGGTTTCTCAAGATTTCTCAAGCTTTCTCCGATCAAAGAAACCGAAATCGAAACGAATGTTCATTTTTCATTTTTCATTAATCGCGAGATATTCGCATTTATCAAGCCTTTGAATTGACTTTCAACCCTTCGATTCGGTTTTTCATCCCTTTCAAAAATCCGTTGACTCCCCAAGTACTCTCACTCGATTACCAATTACCAATTACCAATTACCAATTAAAAATTACAAATTACCAATATTAATCATGACATTTGTAAATAGCACGAGCCATTGTCGCGGCGAGGGCTATCAACCCAAAAGCGAGCGGCCACATCAAATCCAACATCACCCCGCCGGCATTCGGTTCGTTGATATTCCTAATAGAAGTATATGTAACATCGCCCAAGTAAAAGGCAAACAATCCTGCCAGCGCAAACCACCACGGCCGACTGAGTAGTCCACCGACTAATATCGAAGCAATTGCCACTGTCATAGCCAACAAAATGGAATCAAAAATGATATAAGCCATCGTGATGACGAAGGCCATCGTGCTAAGTTCTTGAAAACCCTTAGCATTAATCCAAAGCGCAAGACTCAATGCGCCCAACAATACAAGGGTAGTGGCAATCCAACCCCATAGCGGAATGTTGACGTTTAAATTGTTTTTGAAAGTGATTAAACCCATGATCGCAAACGGGGTGAGCATCAAAAAGCCAACATCGGCGTACCAAGGAAAAGGAGCATCTACCCCGTTATTCAGGAGTGGATAGAATCCTTCCAATATCGCGCCGACACTCCAAAACAATAGCCCCAGACTTAAAAATCCCCATGCAGTACTGGTTTTATCAACGGGTTCAAACACCTTCATTGCGCGATAGCACAAAAAAGCGGCCCCCATTGAGGTGACAATTTGGATGAAACTGAAATAATGCGTATAAAATACCGCTTGTTCGGTGTTGACAGTGAAAGCCCACAACCCGATAGCGAGCGCAGACAAAATAATCCATAAGACTATAACTAAAATAGAATCTTTAGACATCTTCAATTGGCCTTTTAAGGCAAAAGTTTTTTATGAGAAAAACTTTTGCCTGGAAATGAAAATGAAAATAAACCCAGGCTCAATAATAAACTGGGTTTATAACGTTTTTTTGCCGGACTAAGTTAAAAAGTTATGAATAACCCCGACATCTTGGGGTGACAAGGCCGACAACGCGCTTTCAAAGCAACGCTTTTGCAAGGCTGGCGTACCCACTTGTTGGGTTGTTTCTCGCATCATCTGAGCCCAGACTCGATAAGGAGAGGTACCATAAATGGGATCGGGTTCCTTGCCTTTTTCCCAATCCAGCCATTGGCGACGGATATTTTGCCAAAGTTTATCCGTATAGGCTTGTGCGATATGCGCTCCCATTAGTGTTTTTATCGATTCGGTTAAGTTATCTTGAAATTGCTGCACCAATACACCGACGGATTTGGCATAACTGGTAGTCACTAAACCATGACACGTCAGATACCAAAAACCGTTGAAGAATTCTTCTTCGGATAACTCTTCCGTCATGATCTCCATTAATGGACTGCCCGAACCTATTCTAGCCAATAGAGTCAAGCCCGCCACACTAAACGGTGAATTTTTAAGCGGTTTTAATTTCACACGGGTAACAAAAATATTTTTTAGCATGGGGCAAGTATCGACGATGGATAGTGACTTCGAAGTGATTAAGTCCTCTACCATGTGTGAATAATGCGCCAAAGGATTGTTAGGGACAAGTTGGGGCGAGAGTTCTAACTCGCCCTCACTCTCCCAAGCAATGGCTTTAAGTGCTTGTGCATCTTTCATATTGACGTAATGCACACTAACAATCATGCCTTGCTTAAACCAGACACCCGTTAGATTGTCTTTGTTGTTAGCAATCACAAAACTGGCTATGCCAGAAAATTTTCTGGCTATCAACACGCCCAATATTTGTATGACAAAAATATCTTTAAACGGCAAAACTTGATCTCCATGATGACAAATTAAACTTTAGAATCTACCAAAATTTCCCCCAAAATTCTAATTAACCTATCCTAATGGACGAGTGTTAATTGGTAGTTTGTAATTTGTAATTGGTAATTTGTAATTGGCAATAAGCTATTAACAATCAACTCATTGCCCATTTTAGGGAATTGAGAGAGGCCCGTAGCGCGGCCAAAAGCGTGGAGATGAAATTTCGTTCATCCCACTACAAAAACAAAAATGTTCCCTCACATATCCCAATGCCATTAGTATAAGCAAGTTGCTCAAGCCATAAGCTGAGAGAGCTAAACCCTAACGGGTTATAACTGTTCCGTTTTGGAATCGATGCCTTGGCAAAAGCCAAGGCTTTTGAAGTTTTGTAGTAGTCGCAAAAGCTACTCACTAGCCGCTCTTTATGTTAAAAGACTTTTGTTTATACACATATCTTTACCCCTAAATACTCTTATTATTTTTAACGAGATAGACTTTGCTGATTTTTAACACAGTCCTTGCATCCCCAGACGTAAGGCAATGCCATTAAGTTAAGCTTTTGGGTGAGGGCAATCATAAAGGATTGCCCCTACATTACATAACGGTTTGTAGGGCAACCACAAGGGATTGCCCCTACACTTAATGGCATTGAGACGTAAGGGGACTTGCCGCGGTTTGTTTTATTCCCCGCATCGAAGGGTTAGGGGTGTGTCAAAACTCCAAATCAAGGGCCGTGTGCAGTATAAAAACGGCATCTATTGAGGCGGGTGACGGCCCTCAAATCCTGCCTCCCTAGCATCACCTGTGTGGAAGCGTCGTGTGTGCCACTCTTGGCATCGTCATTCCAAAAAGCATTTTATGTGAGTTTGGAAGTTGTGGGCATCGATTGTAGGGGGTAATTGGCACTCATAAAGTCACTTTTTTTGTAAAAATGAAATTTATTATTAGCGCCTGCTTGAGTTTGGGTGATTTTGCACGCAATTTTTTGATGTAAAGCTAAAAATATAAATGGCATAGTACCACTACCTACCAGTCTATTGAACTGGATGATTATTCAGAATCAGAGACGATAGCAAAAAATACGCAATATTCCAGATAATATTTAGATCAATTTTTGGAGGGTATCCGTGCCAATGGATACCAAACGTCTGACATTTTTTTTGTGTACTGTTAACATATAAGTGACTGTTTAATAAGCGTTAAATTAAAAATTTTCACTAAATAGCCCCTATTTGGTGATCTAAACTATTAGTCGTTATAATATAAAACCATACTTTTATAAAGGTTAAAACCAAAACACGCGGCTAGAAAGAAGGCCGTTCACGGCTTATGTTAGCCTTATTTTATTATAAATAACGTATTGAATGTATTATTTAAAATATTTAGTCGTTTTAATAATATAAATAAGGCGATTGTTAGAAAATTTACGGGGGTTATATATTTTCAGTCTTATAATTTTATAATTGCTAAGTTACTGTTTTATATAAAATTTCGTTAATAATTATGTATAAGCAATCCATTTTATTCTCGTTTCATTTTTTTTACCAGACACCCACACCCGCTGGGGTGGTGAAAATATCGCCGAGTGGTAGCCAAAGTGATCTCGCTCCGCTCGGTAACGAAGTTTGATCCCGTTTTTGTGCCATTAGCTATGTAACTTTTTGACATAAGCAAATGTTTTAATCCGTTCATCCAAAATCCGTTCATCCAAAATCCTTCTCAAAGTGGGCCATAGAAGGCCATTTTCACCACCCCATTCTCGGAATCCGTTTTTCATGAAAAACTTTTGCCGAGGAGAGAAACCCACCACAATCCCCCGCTTGGCGAATTGAGGGCCACAATTAATATAAATCAATGAAATAAAACGCTTTTTATGATTGCCGGGGGGGGGTAGGGGGGGGGACGCTCCCACACCATTAATGCCTAGTACTCTGTCAATGTTCTATTGACGGGTAACAGGAGTCACTGCCAAACCTCCTGCCAAACGACGACTGCCAAACTAAAGTTTGGACTCCTGAAATGTCTGTTAATAAAATTTTCCCCTTGACATATTATGACAAAAACCCAATTCTTTACTAATAATTTCCTCATTTAGGAGTCAATCAAATGAATTTTTTTAGAAAATTGTTTACGGCACTTCGGGGCACTGCTACCGAAGCCGGTGAAGCCATTATTGATACACAAGCCATGCGGATTCTGGAGCAAGAAATGCGTGATGCCAAAAAACATCTCGATGAGGCAAAAGAAAATCTTGCCAAAGTGATAGCCGAACAAATGGGCGTTGAGCGTGAAATCAAACGCCTTACCAAATCCATTGAGGAATATGAAGGCTATGCCATACAGGCGCTAGATAAAGGCGACAACAAGTTGGCGGAGGAAATTGCCGAGAAAATCGCTGATCTCGAAAATGAACTGAATGCCCAACAAAGTGTGCTTGAGAGCTATAACAGCAGCATCAGTACCTTAAAGCAACACATCAGGGAAACGGAACGCAATATCAAATCAATGGAACGCGAAATCAGCGTCGTAAAAACGACTGAAAGTGTGCAAAAAGCCAACGAGGCAGCAGCCACGAAATTTTCAGGCTCCAATTCAGCACTACACACTGCCAGCGACTCGCTAGAACGCATTAAGAAGAAACAACAACAAAAAACTGACCAAATGAAGGCAGCGAGAGAATTGCTGCAACAAGAATCGGGCGGCGATTTGCATGCTAAGTTGCGAGATGCAGGGATTGTGCAGGATAAAGTTTCTAGTAATTCTGTGCTAGAACGCATTAAAGCGAAGCGGGCAGACAAGAATTGATATTCGCTTTTGGTGTGTTTCGAAGCGGGGAGGATATCTATAGATGTCCAGAAAAATCCACTGACAAACTGAAGATTCATGCCATGACTCCAATCCCCAAACTATTTATCTGAAAAACTCTAGACAGAACGTACTTCTTTGCCCATGAAAATGAAAATGCGAACGAGTGATTAACTAGGAGTCCAAGATTCTCAATGATGTCCAAGATAAATCTTGGACTCCTGCCAAAATTTTCATTCGTATCTATGGACTTTCAGAAAATTAGCAGTCCAATATTCTCAATGACGTCCAAGATAAATCTTGGACTCCAAAATACTCGGCCTTTATTTAAAATTATTTAATAATATCAAATATTGACGTTAATTAGTGCGTAAGTCCTAATATTAATGTAATGCAACAAAGTAGAACAAAAGGATGCCAAATTTATCTGAAAAACGCTATACAGAACGTACTTCTTTGCCCATGAAAATGAAAATGCGAACGAGTGATTAACTAGGAGTCCAATATTCTCAATGACGTCCAAGATAAATCTTGGACTCCAAAATACTCGGCCTTTATTTAAAATTATTTAATAATATCAAATATTGACGTTAATTAGTGCGTAAGTCCTAATATTAATGTAATGCAAAAAGTAGAACTAAAGGATGCCAATAGAAATGACAACTTTAAACTTTCAAAAAGTGAGATGAAAATTTTTCCAACCTTCAAAGAGTTTATCAACGATATGTTAATAATAATAACTGTAATACTTGTTTTACTGGGTGGATTATGGTTTTACATGATTCGTATGCCTAATGTCGCCTTTCAAGGCGAGCCGCCCCCACTCAACCCCGTTGAGAGAGAACTCTTTGATAATCTGAAATCCCATGTCGCTTTTCTTGCCAGTGATTTACGAGGTAGAAATCAGAACGACAACAATAGCCTTACGCCCTCAAAAAATTATATCATTGACCAATTTCGCGCTTATGGCTATCAAGTGTCTCTCCAAGAGTATCAAGCCTTTGTTGAAATGTACTCACATCTTGGCGCAAAACTGCTTGCACAGTATAAAAACTTAGACGAGACTTATGCCAATATTGAAGTTGAATTATTAGGAAAAGACAAGCCAGAAGAAATCATTATCGTGGGAGCGCATTATGACTCGGTAGCGGGTTCGCCAGGGGCAAATGATAATGCCTCTGGCGTGGCGGGTGTTTTAGAAATTGCCCGTTTGCTTCACGAACAAAAGTTGTCACGGACAGTAAGATTTGTTGCCTTTGTCAATGAAGAACCGCCCTTTTTTCAAACCGAAGCCATGGGCAGTTTTGTTTACGCCAAGCGTTCCGCCACAAAGGCCGAAAATATTGTCGGCATGATTGCACTGGAAACGATTGGCTATTTTCGTGACGAGCCAGGTAGTCAACAATATCCGCCCCCGTTTAGCTTTTTTTATCCTGACAAGGGCAATTTTATTGGATTCGTGGGGAATTTATGGTCACGGCGACTTTTGCGACAAGCTATTGATATTTTTAGAAAAATTTCAAAAATACCGTCTGAAGGGGCCGCGGTGCCGGCCTTTATACCCGGCGTCAGTTGGTCTGATCACGGGTCATTCTGGAAAAATGATTATCCCGCCATTATGATTACAGATACGGCCCCTTACCGATATCCTTATTATCACACAGCACAAGATACGCCCGATCAAATTGACTATAAAAAAATGACTCGTGTTGTCATGGGAGTGCAAAAAGTGGTTGAAGTTTTGGCTAACAAGTTATAGTTCATTCCAACAGACTTTCAGAAAAAGGAATGAGCTTGTAGGGTTCCTTAGCCACTGATGGCCGTCAATTGTGGGCCATATCGCATAATGGCTCAAGGGATTTCAACTCATGGCCCTATTGATACCTCTTTTAATTGTAGTTGACGGAGTTTGAGTTTGTAGTAGGCGATTCATCCAATGCCACGTAGCCACCCTTCGCTACGCGAACCGAAGCTCAACGCAGTTAAACCCACCTTTGGTGCGTCAATTGTGGGCCATATCGCATAATGGCTCAAGGGATTTCAACTCATGGCCCTATTGAGAACTCTTTTAATTGTAGTTGACGGAGTTTGAGTTTGTAGTAGGCGATTCATCCAATGCCACGTAGCCACCCTTCGCTACGCGAACCGAAGCTCAACGCAGTTAAACCCACCTAAGTACCGAAGCACAAATTTTCAGGTATTTTGTAGGGGGTCGGCAATGCTTTGCCCACCACTATGCCAAAAGGCAGGCAACCAAAAAAACGTTGGGAGGCGACCAAAATTTCAGAATACCTGAAAATTTATGGATCAGTGATGTTTAGACATTTGTAAGGATAATAACATGAGATTAATTTTGAAAGTCATCGCCTCGATGCTGGCTGCTCTTATTTTTAGCGGCCATTTGACTTATGGATTTGCTCAAACACCCATTATTCCCGTGAAAGGCTCAGCTTGGCGGCTGGCTATCGCCGATGTAACTGGTGATGGAAAAAAGGAATTGATTTACGGGACTTTTGATGGAGCAGTGAGATGTCAAGACTTGGCAACCGGCAAACTGATTTGGGAAGTCTCGACTCACTCTTTTCCTTTCAGTGTTAAGGCGCGAGATGTTGACTATGATGGCAAGGCAGAAGTTTTTGCCGCGGCAGCCGACGGTGGCTTGTACGCTATCGCGCCTGAAGGCAAACCTCTGTGGACTTTTCGCTCCAAATTGCCGCTTTATGATGTAGATGTTGGGGATATTGAAGGGGGTGCCACTTTAGAAATCGCGGCAGGTGGCATAGACGGACAAGTCTATGTGCTTTCCAGCAGCGGTGAACTCATTGCTCAAGCCAAAGTCTCAAGATTCGTCCACCGCCTTGCGGTTGAGGATTTGGACAGTGATGGTGTCGATGAAATTTTTGTAGTTGATGTCCGCGTTTTTGCACAAGTCCTGAAACTGAATGAAGGGCAATTAGGAACATGGAAAGGCGTACCTTATCCCAATACATTAGAAACGTGGAAAGGCATACCTTATCCAACTCTACCTATTCACTTACAAGAATTATGGCATACCAGAATGACGGTGCCAGAAAAATACGTCAATTGGGAGAATCCACGAGGAAATTTCTTTGCCTATTCAATAGACATTGAAGATTTGGAAGGCGATGGATCACCAGAAATTGTCGTCGGTGATACTTTTTTTAATAAACAGTCAGTCATGGCAATGTCTGCCAATGGCAAATCACTCTGGGTTTCTGAAAAACAGCCTTTCTTTAAATTCATTGGAGAAACTTATACAGAATTTTACAGTACCGCTTTTGTTCAGATTGCCGAAATTGATTCAAAATCCCCGGGCAAAGAAATTGTAACTGTTGCCGGGGGTATGGTAAAACTGCTAGACAGTCGTGGGCAAGTTTTACAAGAAGCCAACGCCAAGATTGGTTTTACTGATATCGTTATAGATGGCAAAACCGCCTATTTAGGTTCTTCTCCGAATGGAGACAACACCGTCTATCGAATAGACATGAGCAAGGATTGGGTAACACAAGTCAAGCAACTGGAAAGACAAGGAAAAGCCCGCCAAATCGGGGAAAATATGGCAAAAATCCGAGAACAAGTCATGGCTTATCAAGGGACGACACCTAAAAACAGTCGAGTTTATGACATCCGATTTGAAACCACGAAACTTAAGCCAAATGAACAAGCCTCTCAACATTTTTCAAAACAGATCAAATGGTTTTATGAACAATTTCCCTATAAAAATCTAAGGGCCGTTTTTGCAATGAAAGTCATTGAAAAAACGCCACCTTGGATGAAAACGGGCAACCGTGGTCAAAAAGACGTTGGAATGTGGATGCCATTAACGGAACCATGACGGTGGCGGAAATTGTTGAAGCGGCACGGTGGGTAGAGGCACATAAAATACCGACGGTTTTTTTCATCGCTCATAGTTGCATGCCGTTTATAACCCTCCAAACAGCAGAGAAAATCTTACAAGTAGCACCCAATTATAGTGTCGGCTTTTGGAGTGGGGAAGATGAATGTCTTAAACGTCTCTCACGCTACTTTAAGCACTACTTCGGGCCGCTTGCCGATATTTGTGTTAAGTACGGTTATAAAAAGTGTACAACACTCAACAAAAATGTTTGGTGGATGTCTGCGCCGGCAATCAAGCCAGTCTATGATGAATTGTTCGCGGGTGAGCGGCGTAAAGTACTTGTGGCTGCGACGGAAGATTCCAATTCACGCACCCCGGAAATTAATCTATTGGCGCGTAGTGGTTTGTGGTTAGCCGAACTCATCGATCAGTTTCAGGTTTCTCTTATCTCTGATCTTTTTTCATTTTCTCGATTTCACCAGTGGGAGTATCCTAAAGATGGGCATCCTTATTTGCGTCTCTTGGTGGCGCATACGCTCTTAGGCGGTACTGAATTTAGCACAAGAATTATGGAGATTCGCCACACGGATGATTCATTGACTTTTTCCAATATTGGCCGCGAATCAACAGAGATTTTTTATCATATGCTTGGCAAAGGACTGGTTTTTTCCCCAACAACAAGTCAAGGGATTTTCTCCCATTGGTATTGCCGTACACACACCCCCAAAAAAATGGCTCCAAGACGGTTTCAATGGACACGCGCCTTGGAAATGGCGTGATGATCCAGAACTTCATAATGCCATCATTCCACATAACGGTTGTTTATGGGGGAATACAGAAACTCCAGAACATGCGTTACAGAAAGTTCTGCTAGGTAAAAAGCGGCAATTTGGTTATCATATTCCAGCAACGCCGATTCATTTATGTTAACAAAAGTTAACAATAGCACTCCTGAGAGTGGGTGAATCTACCAAAGGCTACCGAAAATTATCGAGAGCCGCTTTATACAATCTGAATTCGCTTGGGGAAAAGCAAATTGATAGATTGTAAGTCTCAGGTTTTACCAGTCCTCAGTTGAGTACTGAACCAGATACCTGCCGCTTTATAATGTTTATTTATCTATTTTTTTTTAATAAAAGTCAATAATTTTTTCCAGCACCTGCCGAAGAATTGGTATTGTTTGTGAAGATTTGTTAATAAATTGGGTAGTATGCATGAACCTTATGGACTGATTGCGTTAGTGCCGGCGTATGCCGATCTTGACAAGGTGCCGGGTATTGAAGAATGGTGGCATACCGATGGCATCTACATTTGGCGGGAAAACGGCAAAAGACTGACGGGCATAGAAGCCGCCCAAGCATTACAAGCCGCTTTTGAACAAGCAGCCAAAAAACTTCCTTTTTGGGCACAAGGACATGTATTTTTCCAAACAATGGATGAAAGAAAATACCGGCTCTTTGCAATTGATCCGGGCTGGTTAGATCCTGAAGATCGTAATATCACCATCCTTGTGCAAATCGCTAGAAAAAATATTTCCGTCACCGATGCGTTATCAGGAGAAAGGATTAAAGTTAACAACGGGACATTACAAATTGTCGTACCGGCGGGTGCCTTTCGTATTTTGGAGGTTGTAGTACATTAAAAATTATCGCTCGGTGCCAATGGCGAATAGCGAATAGTTTTTTTTTCTCGTTATAAGGAATTTGGGGAGAGTCGTTCCAAGGGGCGAACACACAGATTCGCCCGCCCCGACACACCATGCCAAATTTCAATGTGGCACTGCTATAACTTTTCCGGTGTCGCCCAATATTTCTCAGAACCTAGAAATGACTTTCAGCGCCGTTTGTAACGGTGCAAAGTATAAAACTTGATGATCACGTTTTTTCGTGCGCCCAAACGCCCAAGGATTGTTATAAAAAAGGATTTCTTTTGTAAAGGAAATCGCAATGAACGAATTCGATAAAATTGAAGCTTAAAGCATGAAATCAAATCGCCATTAATTAGCTATTCTCTTGTCATTGCTGTATTTTAAAAAAGTCGACTGATGTGATTTGATGCTCTAAACTAAAATTTCTTATTATCTAAAATCCCTTATTATATACAATCCTTGTGCATTGTCAGACTAAAAACTTGATTATCGAGTAAAATCAATCTGAAAAAGTCATTTGGGCAGAAACGACAAGCGAAAAGTAAGTTATCCATTTCCTATCACTACAGAAATCTTGTAACACAACAACATGTATCACACAGCGCATCTTTTTGGACTTGACTTTATCTCAGCGCCGAGCCTTGCAGAGGTTCTTGATGACATCATGGATTACCAAAACAATCCTTTAAATGAACATAAACTGCCCTTTGTCATCACACCGAATGCCGATCAGATAGTTAAATTAGATCAACCACAACATCATGCTTTAAAAGAAAAACTCCGCCAAGCGTTGTTTATTTTGCCAGATGGGCAGCCTATCGTTTGGTTTAGCCGACTGGTACGCAAACCATTAATGGCTAGGCTGACGGGCAGCGATTTATTTCCTCTGCTGTGGCGTCGCGCTAAACAAAGCCGACAAAAAGTTTTAGTCATTGTCAGCAACGAAACGCTTGGGCTGAAATTAAAACAAGATTACGATAATATTGTAATCTATGCGCCACCGGTTTTTGAACTCAATACCCCTAAATTTGATAAAATACATAAAGAGGTTGTTGATAAAATTAACGCGTTTCAGCCACAGTACGTGATTATCGGTGTCGGATTCCCCAAACAAGAATGGCTAGGTTTGGCTATACGCGCGTCTTTGAAAGAACAGCTTATGCCGTCACCACTGTTTTTATGCTTAGGGGCATCGGCGGAGTTTTACGTGGGTACGATAAAAAGATCGCCGCTATTTTTACAAAAAGTTGGGTTAGAATGGCTATACCGGCTCTGGCTAGAACCGAGAAGGATGTGGAGAAGATATATCCTTGGTGCTATATCTCTGTTGAGATTGTTTGGCAAAGAATTGAAAAAGGAATGGTTCCATAAAAAATTTTCAACGTAATGGATAACAGTTCATTGCGACTGGCTAATTATCAATTATTCAACACGCGGTTATACTTTTTTAACTGATTGAATTTATTCTATATTCACCACAACGCACCGGGGTTAGCGGAGCAATCTGCGTTGATCTCGCACAGCGAATATACTTGGCGCGGTTAAGTTTTCGGATTTTTTAGTGAAAGCCGTAAGGCTTGCAAACCTAAAGGTTTGGACTCAAAATTATTCTATAAAAATCCGAAAACAAACCCGCGTGGAGTATAATTTCGTTTACGAAAATTCATTTTTCATTTTACTGCACACAAATTGCGCTTCCCTCACTGAGTCGGGACTCGAAATGACAGAAAAACTTAATGTTCAGTATATCAATTTTCCATTTTTCATTTTTCACTTTTCATTATGATGCGCGTGTTATTATCGGCCTATCAATGCGCTCCAAGGATCGAGGCGGTATCCCAGATTGGCTGGCAATGGTATTCCCGACTCGCTCAGCGTGTGCCGACTACCTTAGTGACTCATATTAGAAACCGTCCCGATCTGCTACGAGTAGGTGCGCCCTTGGCGAATTCCGATATAATATTTATTGATACAGAATGGTTAGCAAAGCCACTGTGTGATTTTGCAGAGAGACTCTTTCCTAACAGCGAACATGCGAGTTCGTTGTTATGCTCGCTAGATTTCTATTTTTATGATTGGGTGGCCGTCAGGCAGTTGAAAGCACGTCTTAAAGCTGGGACACAATGGGACATCATTCATGCGGTAACACCAGTCTCACCTGTAGCCGCAACCCGTTTGCATGTTCTCAAGCGTCCGCTGGTGCTGGGGCCGTGGAATGGGGGCCTAAAAACGCCAACTGAATTCCCAGACATTATGAAGGAGAATTCCAGTTGGTTGTACCCGATCCGTCATTTAGGACATTTGGTAGACTTCGTAGTAGGTACCACTCGGCAGGCCTCAGCCATTCTCACGGCAACAACAGCGACACTAGAAAGTATTCCAGCACGTTACCGTTCACGCTGTCGGTACCTTTTAGAAAATGGTGTCGATTTGGATTCGTTTACCCCAGCACCTTGGCCCACCCCACCGTCTCACACACAACCTTTACACATTGTATTTGTGGGCCGCTTCCAACCCTTTAAGGGCCTACCAATGTTGCTAGAAGCCATTGCCCGTTTAACAGATCGGTTGCCGGTGAAATTGACGGTTGTGGGCGACGGCCCTCTGCGAGAAAAGTGGGAAAATCAGGCCAAGCGTTTACATATCAATCACCTCATCACTTGGTATGGATCGGCCCCACCCGTACAAGTCGTTGCACAAATGCAAGCAGCCCATGTCTTATGTTTACCCTCGGTGCGTGAATCGGGCGGCGCTGTCTTGCTGGAAGCGATGGCTTGTGCGCGGCCGGTGTTAACCATTAAATATGGAGGGCCGGCTGAAGTGGTTGATGAGAGTGTTGGATATGCTATTGAACCAGACGGTGGTTCTCCTGCCGTCATAACCGCCTTAGTGGAATCCCTGCATGATATTGCCCTTCGTCCAGACGTGTGGCGACAACGGGGAGAAGTTGGAAGACAACGTGCTGAGCAACTCTATGGTTGGGAAGCCAAGATAGAGCAAGCGTTAGCACTGTATCAAGAACTACTGAAAACGCCAGAACGAGGACGAAAAAAACGACAAAAATGACAAAAATCCGCTTAGCTTATTTAGTGAGTCAATATCCCGCTATTTCCCATACCTTTATATTACACGAGATACGCACCTTGCGTCGTCTTGGCTTTGAGATTAGCGTGGCATCCATCAACGCCCCGGATCGTAGGAAAGAGCAACTGACAGCTAAAGAACGTGAGGAGGCAACGAATACTTTCTATGTCAAGCCAGCGGGCATCACGGGGGCCGCTAAAGCACATCTGTCTACGGTGTTGACGCAACCACTTCGCTACCTTCGGGGCTTGTTTTTTGCGCTAAGCTTGGGCAAATTCGATTTTAAAAAAATGCTCTATGGTTTTTTATATTTTGTCGAAGCGGTGATGATTGGGCACTGGATGCGTCAACAGCAGTTTTCGCATTTGCATCTCCATTTTGGCATGGCAGCCGCCACGGTAGGATTAATTGCCAACCGCACTTTTCATATCACATTCTCAATGACAATACATGGCCCCGATGAGTTTTATGATACGCCCGGTAATTATTTGCCTCAAAAGATTTTAGATGCCGCTTTTATTCGTTGTCCGGCCCACTTCGCTCGTAGCCAATTAATGAAGTTGTCTACTTATGACAATTGGAAAAAAATGGAATACTGCCGATTAGGTGTCAATCCCAGTATGTTTGCACCGCGCCCCTTTCGCCAACATCCAGAACCTTTTGAACTACTGTGCGTGGGGCGCATAGTACCCGCTAAGGGACAATTCATTTTAGTTGAAGCGGCGACACGTCTCATAGCCCAAGGTTATCAACTACGTTTACGTCTCGTGGGTGATGGGCCTGATCGTCAAGGCTTGGAAACCGAAGTAGTTCGCCGTGGGCTGACTGAGCAAATTATATTTGAAGGTTCAGTCAATCAAGAGCATATTTTAGATTTGTACAATCAGACAGATGTATTTGTGTTGGCGAGTTTTGCTGAAGGTTTGCCAGTGTCTTTAATGGAAGCAATGATCATGGAAATTCCCTGTGTGACAACGAATATCACCGGCATTCCCGAACTGATTACTAGCGGTAAAGAGGGTATCCTCGTTGCGGCATCGGATATCGATGCCTTGGCCGATGCCATTGCCTTGCTGATGGACAACCCAGATTTACGTCGTCAAATAGGCGAGGCCAGTCGTCTGCAGATTTTAGAACGCTATGAATTACAAAAAAATACGGAATGGTTAGCCGATATTTTTCGTCGCCGTTTAAGCCAAGAAACTGACATAAATTCCACCAATCAATTGGAAATTAAAAAATAGAGAAAACGCCGGAGATTTTTTTGAAGTATAGAATGACGTCATCAACGTGAAATTATAATGGCGTAACGGATACTATCCTTTTGATCGTTCCGTATCTGTCATCTTCTTCGTAATGACTTTTTTTCTCGTTCCCTTAGCTTGCAGCGTGGGAACGCATTCCCCGACGCTCTGCGTCGCAACGCAAAAGTTTTTCGTCAAAAAACTTTTGCGTTGATTTTAGTTTTGGGGGCTTAAAGAAAAAAATCACTTTTTTTTGGAGAACAACTTGAGCCTAAAAACTTGTTTATACTTCGCACGGTCAACTTTTCTGTTTTCGACACACCCCTAACCCCTCTCAAAATGGGGAATAAAAAAAATTAAAAATCCGAATTATTAACCGCGCAAAGTATATAGAACTTACGCATTGACAAACTTAAATTTTTGTATTCACGATTAATATCAATGAGTTATGAATATTTTACCAGTGGCTAAATTGATGAAAATTGCCCAAAAACACTTAAATTTGTAATTCCTTGTATTTCAAAGGAATCATAAATATTTTCATCTGTCAATGCGTAAGTCCTAGTATAGTATAGTTATCCAGATAAATTTGGCGACTTGAAAAATCCGATTTTTGGCCAGACAAAACTTTTCTGGGCAACTATATGACCGAAACTTGGAAATTGATAATATGGAACCTCAAGATATTCTTTTGCTAGGTGGCACAAGCTTTATCGGTAGACAATTGCTTGAACGATTGCATCAACAAAGTGCCGAAATACACGTTATTGCCAGAACGGCTCATACATTATCGACGTTGTCAGGTGTTCATTGTTATGCAGAGTCTTTGGACAACCAAGAACTTTTAAATAAGATATTGCCTCACTGCAAAACCGTTGTGCATCTTGCCTGTGCCTCTACCCCCGGCTCTTCCGCCTTACAACCGATTTTTGAAGCAGAACACAACCTACTACCCACGCTAAGATTTTTAGACGTTCTACAAAAACATGAACATGTCTCTTTAATTTACTTATCTTCCGGTGGGGCCACTTATGGCAATCCAACCGCGCAATTAGTCAAGGAGGATGAACCTCTGGCACCATTGTCTTATTATGGGGCCGGCAAGGCCACTTTAGAAAAATTCATTATGGCATTTTGCCAACAAGTTCAACGTTCCGCGATTATATTACGTCCTTCTAATTTTTATGGCCCAGGACAACCCTATAGTGCTGGATTTGGTATTGTGCCCACTATTTTCCACCATCTCCTTAGCTCAAAACCACTGACCATTTGGGGAAACGGTGAAGCGGTTCGTGATTACTTATATGTAAGTGATTTTATAGACTTGTGCATACAACTGATTGAGCAGCCGATGACACATACTGGCGCAAGAATTTATAATGTAGGCTTAGAAAAAGGCTATTCTCTTAATCAACTGTGTACTTCGATTGAAGAGGTGACACATCAGCCCATCACTCGTCAATATCAAGTTTCGCGCTCCGTTGATGTCAAACGTATTGTTTTAGATTGCACTCGTTTACATAATGACTATCAATGGTACCCTCGTGTTGATTTGCCGGCCGGTTTAGCACTCACATGGGAATGGTTTAAGGCACAAGCGTCTTAGAGCGGGTTTTAAAAGAGTTAATCAATGCGAATTAAAAATGCTAGCGGTTTTTTGAGGGCCAGGTTGGCGAATTGATGTTCAGGCAAAAGTTTCGCTCCGCGAAACTTTTGCCTGAACATTTGATTTGATTGAAGGCCCTATCGATAAAAACTTGCTACTTGGACAAGTGGGACACACCCATAAAAACGCGTTCCGAGACTGGCGAAACTTCGTATCTATCGAGTCGGTTTATGGATAAACTTCGTATCTATCGACTCGGTTTATCGCAAATGAGTAATTTGATGGAGCCAAGAAATCCGATTTTTTGGAAAATTCTGATTTCTCAAGGAGCCAAGAAATCCGTTTGGAAAAATATGATTTCTCAAGGAGCCAAGAAGCCAAGAAATCCGATTGATTTTTTTTAAAAAATCGGATTTCTCAATGGAAAAAAATAACTATGGAACACCTATCGATAATGTGGGCCATACTGGGATTAGGTATTGCCCTTCTCAGTTTACCTGGGACGCTAGAATTATTGTTGTTAACCTTGGGGGGAGTATTGCCATCACGCCGTCTTCCAGAGACATATGCTAACCAAGCACCACGTCACATTGCGGTTGTGGTACCTGCCCACAATGAACAAGCCTGCATTAGCCGTTGTGTCACCAATTTACTCAGCTGTGATAAACCAAGCGGTAAATTTTCTGTGTATGTGGTGGCGGATAATTGCACCGATGACACAGCAGCGCGTGCCGAAGCGGCTGGCGCACAGGTTTTAGTACGCCATGATGAACAGCGCCGTGGCAAAGGTTATGCCCTTGACTATGTTTTTAATATCTTACTTAAACAAGATATTGATGCCGTGTTAGTTATTGATGCTGACACCGTAGTTGAGGCCAATTTTATCCGTGCTTGCGAACAAGTCTTTGCCAATGGCGCAGACGCGGTACAGTGTCGTTATACGGTCAATAATCCACAGGCTTCTTTGCGTACCCGCTTGATGCACGTCGCTTTCTTAGCATTTAATGTACTTCGCCCACGCGGACGTGAACGTTGGGGACTATCAGTGGGCATTTCGGGCAACGGATTTGGCTTAAGTCGAGAAGTATTACAGTCAGTGCCCTATTGTGCCCGCTCAGTCGTCGAAGATTTGGAATACCATTTGGCGTTAGTCCGTGCCGGTATGCGAGTTCGTTTTGTCGATGCCACCACAGTCAGGGCCGATATGCCTACCGGCGGAACGGGTACCGGTTCACAACGTGCCCGTTGGGAAGGCGGACGCTTTCGGATGATGCGTGAACAGATTCCCCCCTTAACTCAAGCCGTTTTCAGGGGTCGATTGAGACTACTTGAGCCGTTATTAGAACTGTTGTTGCTCCCGCTGGGATGGCATGTTTTGCTATTATTAATAACTTTGTTGATACCCTTTGCGCTCACGCAAGGCTACGCTTTATTTGGTTTCAGCGTGGTGGTACTACATGTGCTGGCGGCCCTGTGGGTAGGCGGTGGTACTATTAAAGACTTAGCGGCGTTAGCCAGTGCGCCGTTCTATATTCTTTGGAAATTGACTCAATTGCCCCGCTTGCTTAAAACCGCACACAAAGACGCGACTTGGATACGCACCAAGCGCTAATCACAGAAAATAATTAAGAAATCCGATTTCTTGAAGAAATCGGATTTCTCTAATCACACCATAATGTAATGAGCACAGACACCCCCGACATTTCTGTCATCATCGTATCATTTAACACCTGCGATTTATTGCTCGAATGCTTACAAACCTTGCAAACACAAGCAGGTGGTATCCGTTATGAAACCATTGTGATTGACAATGCATCACAAGACGGCTCAGCGGACATGGTTGAGCGCGAATTTCCAGACGTGCAATTAATTCGTAGCACCGAAAATTTAGGTTTTGCCGCGGCCAATAACCTTGGCTTTGCACAAGCACGAGGCCATTATGTCGTTTTACTCAACTCGGATGCGTTTTTAAAGCCACAGGCGCTTTCCAAAGCTTTGGCTTATATGCAGGCCGGGCCAAAAAACCCCAAAATTGGCGTAGGCGGAGCGCGTTTAGTAGGCCCAGATGGCACTTGGCAACCGTCAGCACGAATGTTCCCTAACTTACTCAATAATTTTATTACCCTCTCTGGCTTGGCCGCCAAATATCCTCACTCACGCTTTTTTGGGCGCGTTGATCGCACTTGGGCCGATCCTGATCAAGCGGCTATTGTTGATTGGGTGCCCGGGGCCTTTTCCATTATGCCGCGTCACGTACTAGAAGAAGTCGGCTATTTTGATGAACAATTTTTCCTTTATTATGAAGAAGTTGACTTATGCAAACGCATTCAAGCTAAAGGTTACAACATTTGCTACTGGCCGGATGTTGTGGTTGTGCATTTAGGAGGAGAATCTTCAAAGACCCTGAAAGAATTAAAGATTTATTCTACCGGCAAGCAAATTAGTTTGTGGCAAATGCGAAGTGCTTTGCTTTTTTACCGCAAACACTATGGTGCTTTATCGGCATGGTTGTGGATGCAAATGGAAAACTTATGGCTTATGCTACGCGCATTAAAAAATGGTTGGAGTAAACAAGCTGACAAACAACAAAAAGCCGCTTACTCCAAAACGATGCGGCGGTTATTGAGACAGGCATGGCATGATACCCAAGGTGGACGAATTTCACCCCCCCGCCCGTGGTGATTAGTTTTTCAGTGAGAAGTTTTATCGTTCACAGTTTTTCTGTGTTCAGTTATCAGTTATCAGTTATCATCTATCAATTCAAGCATTTTTCTTTTGCGTAAACGACATCGCTCGTAGGGGCAATCCTTTATGGTTGCCCTCATCCAAAAGCGGTACGATATGGCAGTGCCCTAGGCATCCCCTCTATCGAGGTGACTTACTCACATCAATAGAGGGGCAAGCGGCATAAGTTTGCAGACAAGCTCCCCCTTTAATTTGCACATATCAGCAACGACGAGAATCGACTGAAACGGGGGAGTGAAGGCATCTGTGTTTGAAATTGGAGGAATTGACGGGTAAAAATTGGCCCTTGGGAGAGCGGCGGTTTTGGAGCGTATCAATTGCGCTAAGTCATTAAAATGACTAGGGAAAAAGCTAAAACGCCAAAAGCGCGGCTAGGATGCGTATGGGGCAAGCGGTGTATATCAAGAGCTATTGAATCAGTGAACAGTGAGAAGTGTAAGTGAACAACTGATAACTGAACAACTGATAACTGAACATCACTGAACAACTGATAACTTATCACTGAAAAACTGAGAACGATAACTTATCACTGATCACAGAACTGATCACTGTTCACTGAAAAATGATCGCTGTAATACTTGATAAATTTAGTACGATACCTAATATTATTTTAGTATGGTTTAACAACACGATTAATTAAGGGTAAATATTATGAGACTCACAACCAAAGGGCGGTATGCCGTCACCGCCATGTTAGATTTGGCTATTAATCGTAATCAAGGACCAATTACATTAGCCGACATTTCACAACGACAGGGCATTTCCTTGTCCTACTTAGAACAATTGTTTTCACGATTGCGTAAACAGGGCCTCGTAAACAGCACTCGTGGCCCCGGCGGAGGTTATCGTCTCAGTCGCTCGGCCGACTCAATTGCCGTTGCTGAAGTCATTTCGGCCGTTGATGAAACCCTCGATGCTACTCGGTGCAAAGGCTTAAAAAATTGTCATGATGCCCGTGCTTGTTTAACCCATCAACTCTGGACCGATTTAAGTGAACAAATTCACGACTTCTTAAACGATATTACTTTAGCAGAAGTCCTTAACAAACGCCCCCAAGAAGTGTCCAAGGAAGTCGCACGGCAAGAGACTCATGCCCGTCGCATGGAGGGTCGTCGTGCCGCACACCGTCGGTAAATCAAAGAAATATAACACTACAACACTATAAAATGTACGGGAAAATTTCAGCCATGTCACCTTGGTAACAGGAACATAAGGCAATGCTTTTAGAACCAAACCCGACAGGCGGCGCCTTTTGGCATTGCCGAACTAATGGAAGAAACTATGAATATACCTATTTACCTTGACTACTCGGCCACAACGCCTGTTGATCCCCGTGTCGCGGAAAAAATGATGCAGTATCTGACTCTGCAAGGTAAGTTTGGCAACCCTGCGTCGCGCTCGCACCCATTTGGTTGGGAGGCCGAAGAAGCGGTAGGTGAAGCACGGTCACAGGTGGCGGCATCAATTAATGCTAACCCCAAAGAAATTATTTGGACTTCTGGCGCGACTGAGTCCGATAACTTAGCCATCAAAGGTGTCGCCCATTTTTACCAGAAAAAAGGCAAACACATTGTCACCAGTAAAATAGAACACAAGGCGGTGTTAGATACCTGTCGTCAATTAGAACGCGAAGGCTTTGAAGTCACCTATTTAGATCCGACGCCTAATGGACTGATTGAACTAAAAAAACTAGAGGCCGCCATTCGTGATGACACTATTTTAGTCAGTATTATGCATGCCAACAATGAAATTGGCGTGATTTCTGATATTGCCGAAATTGGTGAAATGACTCGTGCCCACAAAGTCCTATTTCATGTGGATGCGGCCCAAACTGCCGGCAAAGTGCCGATTGATTTGCAAACCCTGAAAGTCGATTTAATGTCCTTTTCGGCCCATAAAATTTATGGGCCTAAAGGCATCGGTGCTTTATATGTCCGTCGCAAACCGCGGGTGCGCTTAGAGGCCCAAATACACGGGGGCGGCCATGAACGGGGTATGCGTTCTGGCACTTTGCCTACTCACCAAATTGTCGGCATGGGCGAAGCCTTCCGCATTGCCAAACAAGAAATGGAGGCCGAAAACGAGCGCACTCTAAAATTACGTGACCGTTTATGGAACGGCCTGAAAGACATAGAAGAACTCTATGTCAACGGCGATATTGAACACCGTCTACCCGGCAACTTAAATCTCAGCTTCAACTATGTTGAAGGCGAATCACTCATTATGGCCCTCAAAGACTTAGCAGTGTCCAGCGGCTCAGCGTGTACTTCGGCGAGTTTAGAACCGTCTTATGTTTTACGAGCCTTAGGGCGCAATGATGAACTGGCGCACAGTTCTATCCGCTTTACCATAGGACGCTTTACCACAGAAGAAGACATTGATTACGCCATTCCATTGATTCGTAGCAAGATTGAGAAATTGCGAGAATTGTCGCCTTTATGGGATATGTACAAGGAAGGCATAGACTTAAATACGGTTCAATGGGATGCCCACTAATAACTGAAAAATCCGCTTTTTTGAAAAAATCGGATTTCTTTGGCCCTTTGACACTTCCTATAGATTTTCAGAAAAATAATTTCGCAGCCAACAGCTAAAGCAATTGTCTGAAAGCGAAAGTCTCCTAAAGGAGACTAAATTAATTATCTGAATATCTATAATTGGACTCAAATTTCTTTGAATTTTCAGAAAAATAATTTCGCAGCCAACAGCTAAAGCAATTGTCTGAAAGCGAAAGTCTCCTAAAGGAGACTAAATTAATTATCTGAATATCTATAATTGGGTTCAAATTTCTTTGAATTTTCAGAAAAATAATTTCGCAGCCAACAGCTAAAGCAATTGTCTGAAAGCGAAAGTCTCCTAAAGGAGACTAAATTAATTATCTGAATATCTATAATTGGGTTCAAATTTCTTTGACTTTAACTTTTAATTAACTTCTCTTTAAAGAGAAAGGAGAAATAACAATGGCCTACTCAACTGAAGTTTTAGATCATTACGAGAATCCCCGTAATGTGGGCGTTTTAGACAAAAATGATCCGTCTGTCGGAACGGGTATGGTTGGCGCACCTGCATGTGGTGATGTCATGCGCTTAATGATTAAGGTTGGTGATAACGGCATTATTCAAGATGCCAAATTCAAGACGTATGGTTGTGGTAGTGCCATTGCGTCAAGCTCTTTACTCACCGAATGGGTGAAGGGCAAAACATTGGATGAAGCTGCCACCATCAAAAACACCGAGATTGTCGAGGAACTTGCACTTCCGCCTGAAGATTTACGGGCCATATAGCAGCAATGCTATATTGAAAACTACTCTAATTGCTGGAAGGCTAAGTCCAAGAAATTGGATACGCTAATCAGCAGCTAAGCTTTACTTTCAAGGTAAAGAAAGTTCAGAGATCAGTCGCAAGACGTAGGTTCCAAGTGGAATCGAAACGGGTAGCACCCCACTGGGGTGGTGATATGATCCAATCTCATCGGAAACGGTGAGCAGTTCATAAGAGAACGGCTTAGAAGTAAAAACTATTCTAAGTGAATGATTTTATGGTAAAAATTCACTGTAGTGTCTTGGGAGAACAGGCCGTCAAGTCTGCAATTGAAGACTATCGGAAAAAACACGCTGCAAAACTGGCCGAAACAGAATTGGCTGCCGCGTGAATAGGAGTCCAAACTTTAGTTTGGTAGGAGTCCAAACTTTAGTTTGGCAGGAGTCCAAACTTTAGTTTGGCTCGTCCAAGATAAATATTGGACTCCATGTCTAGCATTTGAATTATTGACCACTAATATCCACTTATTACCACATCGGCAATAAATTTAGTCAAAAATGAAAACATCTGAAAAAGTTACCAGAATTGCCTACAGCGATGATCTTAACCGAACTAAATACGACGCACTGAATGAGATCGCTAATCGGTGCGGTAATCTTCGTACCGAAATCTGGCGTAATTATGGGAGCAAAGGCGGACTTGGTGCCAACTTCCATTCAGTGTGTCAAGATTGGCGTACTAAAAAACAGGTTGAGAATTTGCCTGAACAGATTTGGACAGCCACGCTAAATGAGACGTTAGATGACATCAAAGCTAACCGAGAAGCCGCTAAAGAAGAAGTTGTACGCCATATCTTTAGAAATATTGATGACATCGAGCCACGTCAAGAGTTACTTGAAAAATTAACGGATGATTCTGTTTGGATTGATGACTCATACTTGCGTCGTCTTATGCGTAAACATTGGAAACATGGTCAAAACAAGACTTATAATCAAATTGTTTTAGAACCAACTAGTTATAAGTGTTTTCAACACAATGGTAAGTATTATATTAAGGTTATTAGTTTGCTTAAAGACAAGCAGATCGCTATTCCTATTAGCACTAATCATCCCATCAGCGGACGCATTCGTTTTATTTTACGTGATGGTTGTGTAGAAATCCATTACACGATAGACAACACTGATAACCGTGCCGGCGATTTATCGGAAAATGGTATCGACAAAGGTTACACCGAAGCTGTTGTCGATTCTGAGGGTAAATCTGTTGTAAATTCCAACTAGTTTGTAGTAGGCGCTTTAGCGCCTAAGTTTGTAGTAACGTGAGTTCTACTTTAAATATCAAGGCCGGTTATAAAATTATTCGTTAGATCAATTATTAGTTATAATGACTTAATTTTCAATCAGTTAAAAACAAAACCCATAAGCTGTACTGACTTCTTCCAGTTGATGGCCCACAAATAAGGGTTATTAACCTTATTAATGTTAAGGTTTTATATGAAAAAATGCCTTTTTAATCAATTAATTGTCATCAAATAATTGATTAAGAAATGATTTATATAACTTATTGAAAAATAAAGTCGAACTCACATTAGTAGGCGCTTTAGCGCCTAAGTTAGTAGTAGGCGCTTTAGCGCCTAAGTTAGTAGTAGGCACTTTAGCGCCTAAGTTTGTAGTAGGCGCTTTAGCGCCTAAGAGCGTGTGTTAAAAATATCCTTAACTCATTGTTTTATAAGCAATCGACTATTTTAGAAGTGATTGATTCTTGGATTTTTAAAACACGCTCCAAGTTAGTATAGATGTTCAGAAAAATAATTTCAAAAAAGCCACTAGTGAATAAATAGATGTCCAAGATAAATCTTGGACTCCTGCCAAACTAAAAACGACTCCCGAAAAAAGGAGATATTTATGGCAATACAACAAGTAATGATTCTTTCTCATACCTGGGCGGCAAAGTTTAAGGCTAACTACTCAAAAGACAAGCCTATCTATTTGATTAGGATATTTGATAGTCCAAACTTACCAATAGTTTCTTATGCTAAACTCAAATACCCAGAACAATTTCAACTCATCCGTTCCTATACTTTTGACGACTCTCAGTTTAGTGATGACGAACGTATTTTATTTAATGATGAAATAGCCGAACAAATCATCACCGATTTTGACAATGAAGGGAAAGATTGTAAAACACTGTTAGTCCATTGTCGGGCTGGAATCAGTCGAAGTCCAGCCGTCGCAATTGCATTGTCTGAAATATTTCATCTCAAAACGCCTGAACAAATTGCTGAGATGAAAAAACAGTTTTCGTTCTACAATAAAAGAGTCTATAACACTCTTTTGAGAGTAAGTCATCGATAGGAGTCCAAACTTTAGTTTGGCAGACCCAAGATAAATCTTGGACTCCTGCCAAGATAAATCTTGGACTCCTTTAAAATCTTGCTATTTGAACGTCGGACGATTAGAGCAAAAGAGGGCCTGCATCAAATTTGACACTTTTCAAATGACAACATGGCCCTCAAACCTCGAAGAAATCAAGTTACAAAAAAAACTCAATGCCCAATCAAAATTAGGAGTCCAAACTTTAGTTTGGCAAGCCCAAGATAAATCTTGGACTCCAAAATCAAATATTGCAGGAATTTCATAATGTTATGATTAAATCTATTCGCACACTCTTCATCATTCCACTCCTGATTCTGATTGTGACACTTGCCGCGGTAATCATTGGCGTATCCTATTACAATGGACAACGGGCAGTTAATAATATTGGGACACAACTTCATAAAGAAATTTCGGCACGGATTGAACAACATATCTACCATTTCCTTGAAGCACCGCACTTTCTTAATCAACTGAATACCAAACTGGATACCCAAGATTTTGAGCATCTTGCTCGGCAATTTCAACATCAAGTCAACATCTCTAAAGTGCCTTATGTTTTTTATGCTAATGAACAAGGTCATTTTATCGGTGTTCAACGACGGCCGAATAAAACCGTCTTGAAAATCCGTGACGCGAAAACGGCGCCATTGCGGCATATTTATGAAATCAACGAAATAGGGCAAATCATTCAACAGGAGAACGGTAAAGCCACTCAATATGATCCACGTCTTCGTCCTTGGTATCAAAAAGCCAAACAAGTAGGCCATGCTACATGGTCTGATATCTATATTTCTGCCCACCGACATGTTTTACAAGTCACCTCGGTAATGCCAGTTTACAATGAAGCCGGAAAACTGCGTGGCGTGTTTGGAGCTAATTTCATTTTGTCGGACATTTCTAATTTTCTGAATAAGATGAAAGTTGCCCAAACCGGGCAAGCATTTATTATGGATAATCGCGGCAAATTGATAGCCGCTTCCATAAATACCCCGCTTTCTACCGGTGGAGATCAGCCGCGCCCGTTACCGGCGATTAAAAGCAGCAATCTGACTATTCAATCAATCGCACACTATATCACTCAACAATGGAACAGTATTGCCCGTTTCTCAACACAGCAACGCAACCTCATTTTAAAATTAGGGAACCAAACCACCGAACTATCAGTTTATGAAGATGGGCGGGGCATTCATTGGATTATTGCGGTCATTATTCCCGATGCAGATTTGACCAATGAAATAAAAAACAACACTTTTTGGAGCCTAATTTTATCGTCATTTGCGGTTCTGGTAGCGATTATTGTTGGCATCATCGTGACACGACAAGTGACTAAACCGATTCTCCAACTGAATCAACATGTTAAAAAATTAAGTGCTTGCAACTGGAAGACGTGGACACTAACCACTGACATCCAGCGCCATGATGAAATTGGTGAATTGGCGAGTTCATTTTCAGTGATGGCGCAAAAATTGTCCGATTTACTAGGCTCATTAGAATACCGCTCTTTACATGATGCCCTGACTGGCCTCCCTAATCGGACTCTACTCAGTAAACGTTTAAGGAAAGCCATCCAAGCTGCACCGGATAAACCGCAAGCACTCGCATTACTGATGATTGATCTGAATGGTTTTAAAGAAGTGAATGATACGTTGGGGCATGGCGTCGGCGATTTGCTTTTATGTCAAATAGCCAAACGCTTACCAACCCTCGTGAGGCCCGATGATACCTTTGCGCGTTTAGGTGGCGACGAATTTGCGGTAGTATTACCCAATGCCGATTTAACCCAAGCCAAACAAATAACGGAGCAATTACTTCAAGCCATTGGTGAGCCATTTGAAGTAGAAGCCCAAGCCTTGCGAGTGAGTGCCAGTATCGGCATTGTCACCTATCCAGAACATGGTACCGATAAGGACACCCTGCTCCAACATGCTGATGTTGCGATGTATATCGCCAAAAATCGTCAAATCGGTTATGTTGTCTATGACTATGCTGACGATAAACATAGTTTAGAACGCCTCACCTTGATGACCGATTTACGCCAAGCCATTGAGCAACAATCGGGTTTGCTCCTTTATTATCAACCCCAACTCAACCTACATAATGATCAAGTGCAATCTCTTGAAGCACTGGTACGGTGGTATCACCCCAAGTACGGATTATTAGGGCCGGATGTTTTTATACCCGCGGCCGAGCAAACGGGAATAATGGGGCCACTCACTCAAACCGTATTAGATATGGCATTACGTCAATGTGTGACTTGGCAACAGAAAGGCATTGACGTGGCCGTCGCGGTGAATTTATCAGCTAACAACTTACAAGAGACTGGCTTGCCCAATTGGATTAACCAACGGTTAACGGAATTAGACTTATCTCCGCAAAAACTGCGGGTGGAAATGACGGAAACTGCGATGATGTCCGATACATTCCAAGCCAAACAGGTGATTGCGGATTTAGAACGTTTAGGTATTGAAATTGTGATTGATGATTTTGGTACCGGTTATTCATCGTTGTCTTACCTACGGCAACTGCCTTTAAGTGAAATTAAGATTGACAAATCATTTGTGATGACCATGTGTCAAAATAACAATGATACAGTCATTGTACAATCTATTATTGATTTGGCTCACAACCTTGGCTTTAAAGTCGTTGCCGAAGGTGTAGAAGATCAAAAGACCCAAGATGCGTTAAAACAGTTAAATTGTGATATTATTCAAGGCTATTATCTGAGCAAACCACAACCCGCCGAGCAACTCACAGAATGGTTGCAGGCGCGAACGGCGTATTTTATAAAAAACGCCGATTTATCCAAGAAATCTGATTTATAAAAAGAAATAAGATTTTTCAAAAAAATTTACTGATTTATAAAACTTTGTTTAGGAATAAACCGGAGTCCAAACTTTAGTTTGGCAGGAGTCAAAACTTTGGCAGGAGTCCAAACGGGGTGTGTCCCACTTGTCTCACTAATAATTGATCGTTGTTTTGGATATCAATTGAGGGCCAGGTTTTCATTTTTTGTTAATCGCATACCACAGTTTCTAAAAATTGAAGGTTTTTTTGAGGGCCATGTTATCAAATTGATTAGATTAATTTTATTGATGGCCCAGTTTCAAAAAACAGCGAGCGTAGGGTCAATGCCACACAGTTTGCGGAATTAGAAACAAATAACCCCCCCGCCTTTGGTAAAGCCGTCGTCTAATAGCTGAAGTGCCCTAAAGGGCACTGAAGACTCAATGCCATATCGTTTGCTTCTGAAAAAATCCTGAATTTACCAGTCCCCTTTAGGGGACTTTAGCTTTGAGACAACGGCTTTACCAAAGGCTCTTTCTCGTTTATTTCTTAACTTAATGGCATTGGAGCGTAGGGTGGGTAGAGCGAGCTCTGCAAAAGTTTCTTCGATCCTTTTGCAGAGCTTTGCGAACCGAAGGTGTGCTTTGCTAAATCCACCACATATCTCTTAATATTTAACTTATTGTTATTGCCGAAAGAAATCCGATTTATCCAAGAAATCGGATTTCTACTGATTTATAAAACTTTGTTTAGGAATATAAACATGGACAAACCAATTATCGGACTTGATTGGGATGGTACCGTTTCCGACTACAGTGCCGCCTTTTCTTTTTTAGCAACACTGTTTCAATCAGTCGTTATCATCACCCTCAATGACACAATAACACCAGGAATTGCCGCCAACACACTTAGCCTAGAAGAAAAACCGCTCAAAGTAGAAATCTGTCCGGATGATCGTTTGGGTACTCACCATGAATGGAAAGCAGAAATATGTGTCAAACAAGGCGTGGACATTATGTTTGATGATGATCCTGATGTCGTCTTAGCCTGTCATAAACGCGGCATCCACGCCATTACTGTCAGTGAATTTATATATAGATTCAAGATAGATAAATAAAAATACGGAACCGGAGTCCAAACTTTAGTTTGGGGAGGAGTACAACGATCACGTTTTTAGTCTGACAATGCACAAGGATTGTATATAAGAAGGGATTTTAGAAACGAGCATAAAATCACGTCAGTCAACTTTTTTAAAATACAGCAATGAGAAGGGAATAGCTAATTAATGCTCGATGATCAAGTTTTTTCGTGCGCCCAAACGCCCAAGGATTGTTATAAAAAATGATTTCAAAGCGGATTTATCGAAACGGTACGAATTCGATTTAATTAAGCTTCTCTAGCTGAAATCAAATCGTTCCGAGGAACGCTATTCAATCAACAACTGCTTTTGAGAAGAAAAATCGAGAGTGATTTTCTGCCAATAACTACAAGGATTGTATATAAAAAAGGATTTCAAAGCGGATTTATAGAAACGGTACGAATTCGATTTAATTAAGTGAATCTAAAATCCCTTCTTATATACAATCCTTGTGCATTGTCAGACTAAAAACTTGATCATCGAGTAATGGAGATTTGATTTCAGGCACGTTCGCGTCAATTTTATCGTCATGGCTAAGTTATTTCGCCACCCCCGAATATGAAAATCCGTTTATTTCGCGTATCCGTTGTACTAGATGTTATGGGTATTTTCACAGTAACTCGAATTCGTTCATTGCGATAAATGAACGCAAAGAACCCATCCTTTTTTTATAACAATCCTTGGGCGTTTGGGCGCACGAAAAAACTTGATCATCAAGTCTATTTCTCCCAGCGTCGAAACAGAAATGACAAAGTCCTGTTTTTTTGGAATGCGCCCGACTATCCCTTCACGGGAGAGTATCCGTTTCAGCTCAAACGTTATCAAACAAGTTGTCATTTATACGGAATGTACTTAAAATCCGTGAAAATGACTCCCAATGTAATCTTTTCATTTTTCACTTTTCATCGATATAACATGCCAATACAAAAAGTAATGATTCTTTCTCATGAAAGGGCGGCAATGTTTAAGGCAGAGTCAAAAGACAAACCCATTTATTTTATTAGGATATTTAATAGTCCTGACTTGTCAGCATTAGTTCCTTATGCTGAACTCAACTACCCGGAACAATTTAAAATAATCCGATCTTATGTATTTGATGATATCTCTCAGTTTACAGATGACAGCAACGAACTGGCTTTATTTAATGATGAAATAGCAGAAAGAATTATCACCGATTTTGATAATGAAGGGAAAGATTGTCAAACGCTGTTAGTTCATTGTTGGGCTGGAAAAAGTAGAAGTCCGGCGCTGGCAATTGCATTGTCTGAAATTTTTCATCTCCAAACACCAGAGCAAATTGCGGACCTGAAAAAACAGTTTTCTATATACAATAAAAGGGTATATCACACGATGTTGGACTTCAATAAAAGCGATTCCAATCGTGAAAAAGAAGTCTCACCGTCTCCTCATTTCCTTGAAGAAGCTGAAATGAGAGAGAAAGATATTCGCGTAGCGGATGATTTCCAATTTGCGTCTGCCAAAATCGCTCAATATACCACTGATGATTTGGCTGAGAGCTATCTGAACAATTATCAAAAAATGCTGAAACCAATTAAATTGTTCCTAGTGCATTACGCCAAAGAATTTCCAAAATTAATGCGCCTACTTGACTATGATAAATTTATTGTCACAAAAGCCACCTTTATGGGTGAAGGCGGAGAAAAAATTGTCCTAAGGGTGACGGCTACGATTAAAGAGAGCGATGAGAATAAAGCCGAATTAAACCAACCCATAGAAGTCGGCTTTGGTTTAAGGTTACACAAAGGAGAAGGTGAAACCTTTGAAGAAGTCAGCAATGGACTCGAAAATGAGTTTAGACATTTCAAACTGTTTCGACGCTTAAACGGAGTCGCTATCGTTTTCCATAAACTCTATGGAACACAACGCATTAAAAACAGCGAAGCCCACTTTTCTTACCTAGAAAATGACCCAATCAGGGAAAGCTTCTTAAAAAACCATATCTATTTAGTTTCAGTAGGCGAGTTTGTAGAAGGCTTGGATGTAGGTGAGATACTTGAACGGGAAAACTATGATATTGGGTTTAAAAAAAACGTGATTATGGAATCCGCCAAAACGCTGGCACGAACTTGGTTATTGTCACTGAAATCAGAACAAGCCCATGAGAATCAGCCCGAAAAACGAGTGGGGTTGAAAGCAGGTCAAAAAAATATTGACAAATATTCCCAATCATGTAAAAAAATTGTGAAACTTAGCGATTGGGCTAAGTCACAAGGTCTCTCATACAAAACGGCCTGGCGCTGGTTTAATGAGGGAAAATTGCTAGTGCCGGCAGAGCAAATGGCTTGGTAACGATTTTTGTTAAAATGGAAGAAAATAAAACTAACCTTTGTGTTGTTTATGCTCGTTTTTCTTCAAGTGATCAAAAATCGGAGCTTGACCGACAACTGGCAACAGTGGTTACAGCCGTGACTCAACAGGGATTTACCGTTTCAAAGATCGTGACCGAAATAGGTTCTGGTTTGAATGGCCATCGCCCTAAACTCAAACGATTGTTAAGTGATTCCTCAGTCAAACAAATCGCTATTGAACATAAAGACCGATTAATGCGCGAAAGGAGACGAATATGTGGAATCGGCTCTACAATCCCAAGGTAGAAGCATAATCGTTATTGTAAAGAAGGAACTAAAGGATGATCTTGTAGAAGATATGTCTGATAGCCGTCGTGACGTCATTATGTGCGAGGCTTTATGGTCGGAGTAAAGCTAAAAACAAAGCCAAAAAGGCGTTAGAGGTCATTAAAAATGACAGTGACACTCAGCCATAAGATTTGTTTAGACCCAACTTTTAAACAAGAACAATACTTCAAACAAGCTTGTGGCATTGCTCGTTTCACATGGAATTGGGCATTAGCAGAATGGAAGACTCAATACGAAGCTGGTTTAAAACCTTCAGCTTTGGCGCTCAAAAAACAATTTAATGCGATTAAACCCATTGACTTTCCTTGGATGTACGACGTGACTAAATACGCGAGTCAACAGCCGTTTATCCATCTGCAATCGGCATTTAATCGTTTTTTTCAAGGGACTTCTCGTTATCCACAATTTAAAAAAAGGGGGCATCATGACCGTTTTTACATTGGCAATGATAGCATTAAATTAGAAGGCCAGCGAGTTAAGTTTCCAAAACTCGGCTGGATCAGAATGCGAGAGGCTTTACGGATTGAAGGAAAGGTAATAAGTGCCACCGTTTCTAGTAAAGCAAACAAGTGGTTTGTCAGTCTGAACGTTGAATTAGATCAAACACCCAAGTCATGCGAGAACCAAGCTGGTGTGGGTGTTGATCTTGGTGTGAAGACTTTAGCCACGTTGTCAAACGGGGAAACTTTTGAAGCACCTAAACCTTTCAAAAGATTTACTAAAAAACTGAAACGAATGCAACGCTCTTTGTCGCGTAGAAAAAAAGGCTCACAGAATCGGCACCGGCTCAGACAAAAGATAGCAAAGGTACACGCGAGAATAACAAACCTGAGACAAGATTCACTTCACAAGTTGACCAGTTATTTGACTGACAATTTCACTGGCATTGTGATTGAAGATTTGAATGTTAAAGGAATGTTATCGAATCGGAAGTTATCTGGTGCCATAACCGATTTAGGATTCTATGAATTTCGGCGACAACTTGAGTACAAATCCAAATACAAAGGTAATTATCTTAAGATTGCTGATAGATGGTTTCCTTCTTCTAAGGCTTGTTCCAAATGTGGTCATAAGAAAGAGCAACTCAAGTTATCCGAACGTGTTTACCATTGCGAAGCTTGTGGTCAATCGCTTGATCGAGATTTGAATGCGGCTATTAACTTAAAAAACCTTTTATATTAAGCTAAGTTAAAATACCGGGAGTTCCTCGGAAATCAACGCTTGTGGACAAGACGGCTCTGTTACAGAAATCTGTGACAACCAGCTTGGTTGAAGCAAGAACCAAACCTTGGATGAGATATTTGTCCATAAATTGGAGAACGGAAGTGTCATAGCGGATTTGCACGACGGACAAGTCGTTTTTTTAAGCAAACGATTAAATCATTTTATGAGAGTTGTGATGATCGACTTTGGGGACATCATGTACATTGACAGGATAAGATTTACAAAAGCCTTAATCACTTTCATCGAAGGAGAATTACAGAGAATAGGCCTATCTCACAGCCAAAAAGACTTGGAATTTATTATCAATGGGCTATTAGAAGAAATCGATAATACAGCCAGCATGATTGAACCACATTTTCTCACCGAAACGGAATTTTGTCACGAAGCCGCTCAGTTTCGGAGCCTTCTGGTACAACAAACTTTGGTAGGAGTCCAAACTTTAGTTTGGCAGTCGTCCAAACGGGGTGTGTCCCACTTGTCTCACTAATAATTGCTCGTTGTTTTGGAACTCAAATCTTAAGCTGTCTTTTGAGGGCCATGTTTTTAAATTGATTAGATTAATTTTATTGATGGCCCTTTTTTAAAAAGCAGTAGGACAAGTGGGACGCACCCTCCAAACGTAAGGAAAACCGTCGTCCAAACTAACGTTTGGCAACGCCCTTAAATCCGTCCAAAAGTTCGGAGTCCCGCCAAACTAAAGTTTGGACTCCCCTAGACTTTAGTTTGGAGAGTCCAAACTTGTACTCCTTTTTATACTTACCACCGTCACAAATTGATCTGTTCCGCATTGTTCCGCGCTCTTACCAAATATACTGCACGCGGTTACAATTTGAACTTTTCTGTCATTTCGAGTGGAACGATAAATCTGTGATTGCTCAATAAGATTTCTCCCGTTGCTCGAAATGACAAAAGTGCAGATTATGCCGGTGCTAAGTATAACTATTTGAATTAGTCTATAAAAAAAAATCCCGAACCTCTATGATCCATTTTGCCAATGATCAATCATGGCGATTTGTTCTGTCCCTTCTGGCGACTGTCTGTTACCAAATAAGGTTTGTCTTCTCCAGTGGCTTAATTTGGCATAAACTTGTTCGTTTCTAAATCCATGTCTTTTTAACCAACACCCGATAACGGTGCCTGTTCTACCATGCCCACCCAGACAATGAACATAGATAGTTTCACCCGTTGCGATTAATTCATCTATTTTATCTAAGATAGATGTCATAAACGCGTTGCTAGGCACAGAGAAATCACGAATAGGGTAATGTAATAATTTTAAATCTGTGGTTCTAACCTCATTTGGATAATTGGTAAAAATGTCTTCAGCTAAACAAATACTTGTTGTTATTCCCAAGCCGATGAATTCTTCTATGTCATCACTTGAATAAGGATATTCTCCCCCATATAATTGTAATCTATTAAATTCAGGATGATAGACTCTGTAGACGGATAATGATTGAGTTTGTGGCTGAGTTTCTCGGTTCAGGTTCATTTATTATCCCCTTTGCGTATAGATGATAGGAAGGCATTCCCAAACAGAGTTTGGGAACGAGAAAAAAATCACTTGTTTTTTTTCTCCAAGAAATCTGATTTATAAAGCCGAAAGAAATCCTATTTCTCCAAGAAATCTGATTTCTAGGATTTCTAAATTAAAACCATGTACATTTTTTTAGATATAGACGGTGTCTTAGTCAAAGAAGACGCGCTAGGCGCAGAAATAGATTTAGATGAAGAATTAATGAAATTTGACGACAACTGTTTAATTCTATTTGAAAATGTCGTCCACAAATACGATCAGAGTCAAATCGTTATTTCTTCATCATGGATAGAAATCTGTACGATTGAAACGATACAATCGCTCTTTTCAAAAACCGTCGCCAAAAAAATTCTGGGCGCAACTCCAAGGCTCAGTCACCCCATTAAGTACTTTAGACATCAAGAAGTGTTCGACTACCTAAAACAAAACCATTGCGACGCGCCTTGGGTTGCGATAGATGACATAGCGGAACATTATCCGCCAGACGCGCCTGTGATTGTTACCAATCCATACAAAGGTTTTGATAAAATAGCTGGACTATTTTCTAGCTCATGGAAAACTGCCGGTATAAGAAATCCATAAGAAATCGGATTTTTTTATCTGATTTCTAAAACATTTAAATGGGCGCATTCGCAAAAAAAGGCTCATTATCAATCTTGAGTACCACTGACAAGTACAACGGATACGCGAAATAAACGGATAAAAATAACATTCAGTTGAACGGTTTTAACGACTCTTTGGGCACACAACTTATCAAAGTCACGGCTATCGATAAGTTGCTGCCTCGTGAGAGGTTAGGATAATTATACTGAACCCTTAAGCCTTTTTGTCATGTCTCATCCCGACTCTGGAGGGAACTTGATAAATTCTCCGGTGTCGCCCAATATTTCTCCGTCTTAAAAATGACAAAAGCGCAGTTTGTTACGCGGCAAAGTACAATTGAACACTATCCGTTTATTTCGCGTATCCGTTGTACTTATCCGTGAAAATGGGAATGCGCCCTGATAGGAAGGCATTCCCAAACAGAGTTTGGGAACGATAAAAAAATCACTTGTTTTTTTCTCCAAGAAATCTGATTTCTAAAGCCGAAAGAAATCCGATTTTTCAAAAAAATCTGATTTCTAGGATTTCTAAATTAAAACCATGTACATTTTTTTAGATATAGACGGTGTCTTAGTCAAAGAAGACGCGCCAGGCGCAGAAATAGATTTAGATGAAGACTTAATGAAATTTGACGAAAACTGTTTAACTCTATTTTAAAATGTCGTCCACAAATACGATCTGAGTCAAATCGTTATTTCAGGAGTCCAAACTTTAGTTTGGCAACGCTAGGAGTCCAAAGTTTTCTTGTTCTGTAGACGAATGGTTTGAGCAAGCCCTCAAATATCCGGGTATCCGTCTATTAAGGTGAGTTCGACTTTAAATATCAAGGCCGGTTATAAAATTAGTCGTTATATCAATTATTTACTGATAATGACTTAATTATCAATCAGTTTAAAAAAAAACACCTAAGCTGTACTGGTTCATTCCAGTTGATGGCCCACAAATCTTCTGTTTTCACGTATTAATAGTAAGGGTATCTCCAGAAATAAAAAGGTCTTTTTAATTAGTCAATTGAATTGCAAAACACCTAAGCTGTACTGGTTCATTCCAGTTGATGGCCCACAAATCTTCTGTTTTCACGTATTAATAGTAAGGGTATCTCCAGAAATAAAAAGGTCTTTTTAATGACTTAATTGAATTGCAAAACACCTAAGCTGTACTGGTTCATTCCAGTTGATGGCCCACAAATCTTCTGTTTTCACGTATTAATAGTAAGGGTATCTCCAGAAATAAAAAGGTCTTTTTAATTAGTTAATTGAATTGCAAAACACCTAAGCTGTACTGGTTCATTCCAGTTGATGGCCCGCAAATATTCTGTTTTCACGTATTAATAGTAAGGGTATCTCATGTAATAAATAAAAATGTCTTTTTAATCAATTAATTGTCATCAACTAATTAATTAACATAAGATTTATATAATTTATTGAAAAGTCGAACTCACGTTATTAGAACTGACATTGCTAATTGTCCTAGACGCATTTCAATTACCACCGCCTTTTCACCGCGATCCGGCTGAGCAACTGATTGTCGCCACCGCTAGAGTACATGACATAGCATTATTAACGTGCAGCTCGCAAAATTTTGGATACAAACCATCAAACCTTGATTAATCAAAAAATGGCCCAAACTAAAATCGTTTGGGCTGAGGCACCGGAGTTTGGCAGCGAGCGTAGGGTGGATAGAGCGAGCGAGGCAAAAGTTTCTTCGATCCTTTTGCAGAGCGAAGCGAAACCCACCATCTCTCTCTAAAGTTCGGAGTCCTGCCAAACTAAAGTTTGGACTCCCCTAGTTAGAAACATTGGAAGACTTACAAATGGCTAAGACGGCTTATGCACAACTCGAAATAAATCCGATTTTTTGGAAAACTCGGATTTCTAAAAACAAAACCCCAAGGCTCAGTCACCCCATTTCCAAATTCTTTGTACTGAATGCAAAGTAACCAAGATAATTAAGCCCAGAAGGAGCGTTATGAATTTTATACCGCTAGTTGGGATCGTATTCGCTGTTTATAAAGGGTTAAAGTTTTTTGAAAAGAAAAAACTCAAAAATAACAGCATGACGGTTAAACAACCTAATCCGCAAGAACCTCCAAAGGATATGGTTGTTAATGAAACTGAAAAACGGCTTCAACATCATTTTCAAGTCAGTACCATTTCTGTCGGATTAGCGGCTATAAAACAATTTATTTATTCACCTTTAACACCTTTAAGTCTCGGTGTTTATATCTATACTGCTATTCCGTTTTGGAAAAAAGTGAAAAAATCCTTGGTTGATGAACGTAAAATTGATGGGTTTGTCCTTTATTTTATAACTGATATTATCACGCTCGGCGTAGGGCAATATTTTACGGCCACGATCGGGGTTTGGATGTTTCATCTTTCTAGGAAAGTTGTAACAAAAGTTCAAGACAATTCCCAAAAAATGCTCATTAATGTTTTTGAGCAACAACCTCAGAGGGTGTGGGTTTTAAAAGACAATGTTGAAATAGAAACGCCCTTAGAAGACCTCAAGATCAATGACATTATTGTTGTCAACACTGGTGAAGCCATTGGTATTGATGGTGTTATTGTAGATGGTATGGCGAGAATAGATCAACATGCTTTAACGGGAGAATCACAACCCATAGAAAAAGAAGTCGGCGATCAAGTGTTCGCTGCCACGGTAGTTGTTGCTGGCAAAATCTGTATTAAGGTTGAAAAATCGGGGCAAGAAACAACCATTGCTAAAATCAGCCACATTTTGAATCACTCTACTGCTACTTGCTGGATTAAGCTTGCCTATATTAGGGCCGGTTGGTGCTGCTGTTATCCTGAATAGTCATATTTCCAACCGAATTAGGATATTCGCACCACTTGGAACGCTTAATTATCTCAGCGTCGCTTCCCATAAAGGTATCCTCATCAAGGATGGACGTGCCCTTGAAGGATTGAGTCAAGTAGATACCGTACTTTTTGACAAAACGGGCACTTTAACGAAAGAACTGCCCGAAGTTGGACGAATTATCCCTTTTGACAACTATGGGGAAAATGAAATTTTAGTCTATGCGGCTGCCGCTGAATGTAAATTGGCACATCCCATTGCCAAAGCCATTCTTAACAAAGCGAAAGAGGCTCACTTGACTTTACCAAGCATAGATGACTCAAAATACCAAATTGGTTATGGCATTACTGTGAAACTTGATAATAAAATTATTCGAGTGGGTAGTATTCGCTTTATGGATACAGAAGGAATTGTTCTACCTGACAAAATGGAGGAAACTCTAGCATATTCTCAGACTGAAGTTCATTCTTGGGTGATGGTTGCCATCAATCACAAAATTGTTGGGGCAATTGAGATACAGACAGTAGTACGTCCTGAGGTAACAGAGATTATCAATGGTTTACGCTGCCGTGGCATCAAACATATTTCCATTGTGTCGGGAGATAGCAAACCGCCTACCCAAAAATTGGCGAAATCATTAAGTATGGACAGCTATTTCTATAATGTTCTCCCCGAAGACAAAGCCAAGATTGTCGAGCAACTCCAAAAAGAGGGAAAATATGTTTGTTTTATTGGAGACGGTATTAATGATGCCATTGCTATGAAGAAAGCGAATGTTTCCATTTCCTTACGTGGGGCTACCTCCATTGCTACCGATGTTGCACAAGTTATTTTAATGGATGGTAGTCTGTCCAATTTGGGTGAACTATTTGATATTTCAGAAGATTTAGATGCCAATTTACGACAGAGTTTGATAATTAATCTGATGCCAGGCGTAATCAATATTGGAGGTGCTTTCCTGTTTCATTTTGAAATTCTGACTTCAATTTCTGTCAATGTCGCTTTCTATCTTGTGGGTGTAGGTAATGCCATGCTTCCCTCAAGAAAAATTATTACTGAAAAAACGACAGAAGAAATCCAATTTGATCCGAAAACTAACTTGAGACAAAAATAAATTTCGGAGTTAGCAAGCTCAGCACAATGGAAGAAATCAGATTTCTCCAATAAATCTGATTTAGAAAGCCGAACGAAATCCTATTTCTCCAATAAATCTGATTTCTAACAAAAACCATGTACATTTTTTTAGACATAGATGGTGTCTTAGTCAAAGAAGACGCGCCAGGCGCTGAAATAGATTTAGATGAAGAATTAATGAAATTTGACGACAACTGTTTAATTCTATTTGAAAATGTCGTCCACAAATACGATCAGAGTCAAATCGTTATTTCTTCATCATGGATAGAAATCTGTACGATTGAAACGATACAATCGCTCTTTTCAAAAACCGTCGCCAAAAAAATTCTGGGCGCAACTCCAAGGCTCAGTCACCCCATTAAGTACTTTAGACATCAAGAAGTGTTCGACTACCTAAAACAAAACCATTGCGACGCGCCTTGGGTTGCGATAGATGACATAGCGGAACATTATCCGCCAGACGCGCCTGTGATTGTTACCAATCCATACAAAGGTTTTGATAAAATAGCTGGACTATTTTCTAGCTCATGGAAAACTGCCGGTATAAGAAATCCATAAGAAATCGGATTTTTTTATCTGATTTCTAAAACATTTAAATGGGCGCATTCGCAAAAAAAGGCTCATTATCAATCTTGAGTACCACTGACAAGTACAACGGATACGCGAAATAAACGGATAAAAAGATACTGCAAACGGCTAGAATTTGAAATTTTTAGAATGATCATAAGTCTTTAAGACTTATGATTTTTCTGTTTAACAGTGCGAAGTATAACATTCGCTTGAACGGTTTTCTTAAAATTCATAGAATGGGCCGATTTTGAACTTATCAAAGTCACTGCTGTTGATCGGTTGGTGCTTCGTGATCGGTTAGTGAACACTATCCGTTTTTTTCGTGTATCCGTTGTCCTAAACCAAAGGAAAATATGACCATGCCAACCACATTTTCTCGTCAACTTAGCTTGACTCAAGACGCAACTATAACTATCAACCAATTGCCCTTTCGTATGGGTGATTTTGTTGAAGTCATTATTCGCCCGGCTCAAATTCCCCAAAAAACAGCTCCCAAAAAAGAACCGCGTTATCCCTTGCATGGCACACTTGTCAAGTATATTGATCCAACTGAGCCAGTCGCGGTAGAAGACTGGGAGGTGTTAAAATGATTTTGTTAGATACTCATATTTGGATATGGTGGATAGTTAGACATCAACGACTAACAGAAGAACGTCGCCAATGGTTGCTGAAACACGAAACCACTGGTTTGGGAGTCAGTATCATCTCTTGTTGGGAAATTACCAAATTAATCGAAAAAAATCGCCTACCGTTTTCTTGTTCTGTAGACGAATGGTTTGAGCAAGCCCTCAAATATCCGGGTATCCGTCTATTAACGTGAGTTCGACTTTAAATATCAATGGCTTCTAAAATTAGTCGTTATATCAATTATTTACTTATAATGACATCATTAAATCAGTTAAAAACATGTACTGGTTCATTCCAGTTGATGGCCCACAAATCTTCGGTTTTCACGTATTAATAGTAAGGGTATCTCCAGAAATAAAAATGTCTTTTTAATCACTTAATTGTCATCAACTAATTGATTAACATAAGATTTATATAATTTATTGAAAAGTCGAACTCACGTTATTAGAACTGACATTGCCAATTGTCCTAGACGCATTTCAATTACCACCGCCTTTTCACCGCGATCCGGCTGAGCAACTGATTGTCGCCACCGCTAGAGTACATGACATACCATTATTAACGTGCAGATCGCAAAATTTTGGATACAAACCATCAAACCTTGATTAATCAAAAAATGGCCCAAACTAAAATAGTTTGGGCCGAGGCACCGATTAAACAACGGGCTTTAACACAAAGGACACACAATATTGTGAATCAACCACAAGTAAAAGTGAATCACGACGAACTCATCCGGGATTATGCCGGCTATGAGTTTATACAAGACGAAATGGAAGCCCTTGTTAAACAATTCCTACAAGTCTACTATCAAGACATCCTAAAGTTGTATGGCTTTCCAGAACCTCAAAACACCGAGACACTCGAAGTAATGGCCGCCGGTGCCGGCGCATCGAAATTTGTATTCGGTGCCATTGACAAACAAGCCAACTTGACTTTGGGCATAAGACTGTACAACAGCAAAGGATTTATGAAAGACTGCGACAAAACTTATGAGAGTGCTGACGAGTACAGAGTCAATTTGGAAACTCATGATAAACCACTGACGGAAGCTTTGGTAGATGAAACCAGGATATATGAGGAATTGGAAAAAAATGCGGCGAAAACGGGCATAGATGTCAGAGGCACATGGGCCAAATTTCCGATCCATAAAGACAACTATAAAAACACGGAATATGGTCAATACATTGAGGACTTTATCTATATCGAAGATCGAGAACTCAAACGTCTCATGGTCAACTTAGGTATTAACGCCTTCACTATCGGTGGCTTTGTCATCGGCTACGATGGCAGAAAAGTACTTGAACGTCCTGAATTTGGCCCCCAAGATAAGCTCAATGCGATCATTCATATTTGCAATACCATGCTGCAAAGCTGGTTATTTACCGTGCGACACAACCACAAACTGGTTGGCAGAACCATCGTCGATTTAAAACCCGCCCAATTCGTCATCCAAGCCGACGAAACCAAAACAGAAGACTTCATGCCGGCCGTTGTGATTGACATTGGGCCGGCTGAAAACACGGATAACATCTACACCTATCTCAAAGATGTCTCCTACATGAAGAAACTTATACCGGCTTTTGCGGCCGAAATGTTAAAAAAACTCGGCCTATCCGAACAAGACAAGCAAAAAGCCAAGCAATCTCTTTACGAAGAGATTATCAACTACCTGACTCAGTGCAAACAAACCGCTGCCAAACAAAAAATGATTCAACCCAGCGAATTTGAACACTTGGTTGATGAGTTTATAACCTGTATGAAGGCAAAGTTGCCTTAATCAAACTCTTTGAAATGAGAAGACGTCAAAATGGCAAAGAATACACCAGATGAAAACCGGATCAAGCCCTGCCCTGCGTGTGATGCAGACATTCCTAAACCACAATTGCCTTCGGCCATTTGGCGTGATCGCCTTGCAAAACTTCAGCAAGGTTTTCCATCACCCTGGGAAGAAAATGAGCGAGATCAACACTTTGAAAACACCTTCAAGGATGCCGTTGCCCTACTCGATGATATGAAGCATCCTCGTTATGGGGATCTTGCGTTGCTGAGTTACTTAGGGGATGAAGACCCTCACGTCCCCAATTATGACTCTTCCTACCACACAAAGATGACAGAAGAATTAACTCATCCCGCCGGGGTTATCCACGAACTCGTTAACTTTTTCGACGGGATGCCCATTTGGAACCATCCCCAAACGATGGCCAATGTTATCCCCCCGGCCAACACCGCTTCAATCATTGGGGCCACTCTAGGCGGTATTTTTAGCCCCAACATCATAGAAGGCGATTATTCGTGGCATGTGGCGAAAACAGAAATCGAATCGGCGGCGATGGTAGCCGATATGATCGGCTGGGATCAAAATGAAGCCGGAGGACTGTTCACCTTTGGAGGAACCGGTTGCTATTTGTATGGCACCAAGTACGCACTGACTCGCTGTCTAGGCAAGGAATCTCGGTACACCGGCATTCGTGAAGATGTCAAGGTACTGGTTTCGGCACAGGGGCACTACGCCAAACAGAACTGCACAGACTGGAGCGGTTTGGGAATGAATCACTTCATTAACATCCAAACCGATAACAATAACTGCATGGATGTAGAAGAACTCAAAAAAGTCATGGAAGAATGCTATCAACAAGGGCATAAAATTGCCATGATTGTCTGCACCATGGGCACTACAGATGCCTTTGCGATTGATCCCATTCGTCAAATCCGCGAAGCTATTGATGAATTTCAAGCAAAGCATCGCATTACCGGGTGGCCCATGCTTTATGCGGATGCCGTGATTGGATGGGCTTGGCTCGCCTTCAGCGGCTACAATTTTAAGACGAATTTTCTGCAATTTTCCCCGGCCGCGCTTGAAATTCTCCAAACCAATTATGAACAGATCAAGGATATGCATTTTGCGGATGCCTTCGGTTGTGATTTCCACAAAACCGGGTGGGCACCCTACAATTGCAGCCTCTTTATGGTGAAAAACCGTGTTGAATTTCAACAACTGATGGAACGTCCAGTGCCAAGCTACCTGCACCCAAATACGGACTACAATCCCGGCCATTACACCTTGGAAACGTCCAGAACAGGAAGTTATTCCTTAGCCGCATGGGCGACACTCCGTTTTTTTGGCCGCGAAGGTTTTCGGGTAATGTTGGGACGTATCATTGAAGTACAAATGTACCTCCGCCAACGGCTGACTGAAGAACGTAGTCTTGTCTGTGTCAATCCTGACGATTATGGTTTCGTGACACTGTTCCGCGTTTACCCAGAAAGCGTAGATGCAGAAGAAGCATACCAAAAGGAATTAAACGATCCCGCCTATCGGGAACAATTGAAAATCTTCAACCAGTTTCAAACACGAGTGGCGAACAAATTATTCGACATGTTGCGTAACCCATCCTCAGCGCCAACGGGTTGGAAAAATCCGCCCTATACCAGTTATACGGCAGGCTTTCGCGCCCCACTGTATGCGCCAGCCAGATGAATCTGACAGTCGATACTTCATCTACGCCCTGAAATCCTACCCGATGTCTCCCAATTCGGACGAGCATTCAATGGTTCTCCTTATCGCTTATGTGTTGAAAGCCAGAGAACTGGTGATGCAAGATATCTTGGAAGAATGCAAATGCAAAGGGCGAGAATTGGTTTGCGATTCGCTTGCGTACTGGGGCTCTAATGAAGCTATTCATGATAAAGACATCATGAAAGCAGAATAAGCGGATGCCGCTACTTTGAAACACCGTTTGTAGTAGGCGATTCATCGCCTACCCGTTTGTAGTAGGCGATTCATCGCCTACCCGTTTGTAGTAGGCGATTCATCGCCTAGCGTTTGTAGTAGCCGATTCATCCAATACTCCCTAGTGGCTAAAGCCACTACTACAAACGGTGGCTAAAGCCACTACTACAAACGGTGGCTAAAGCCACTACTACAAACGGTGGCTAAAGCCACTACTACAAACTCTAGTATGTTTTAATCCTTTTTTATAACGAATCCTTGTAGTTCTTTTTTATAACGAATCCTTGTAGTTCTTTTTTATAACGAATCCTTGTAGTTCTTTTTTATAACGAATCCTTGTAGTTCTTTTTTATAACGAATCCTTGTAGTCCTTGCGTTGTAAAAATGAAATTCCAATTAAATAATCTCATTGCTTTCTGCAACGAGTTTAAAGACAGAAATGAAATCATGAAAAAATCCCAGTACACCGAAGAGGAGGCACTAAATAAGTCACTGATAAGCGCTTATGCGATTGAAAAACACTCCTTACTCCGCGCTGACATAGATGACATGGGCATAGAAGTGGCGAGTTTCGACAAAGAAATAGATGAAATGAATCTTCTCTATGATGATATACTATTTGCTATCGGATAATAAATAATGGCTATTGATGATCTAAAAAAGCTTTTGAGCATCAATAAAGGAGTCCAAGATTTATCTTGGACGTCATCGATAAATACTCCAACCCAAAAAATCCGGAGAATGAACCAAACATGAAATTCCAATTTGAAAAACTCGGCGCGTTAGACAAAAAAACTGAGATAGAACTCGGTGACTTAACCATTATTTGTGGAAAAAATAATAGGGGGAAAACGTTTGCCAGCTACGCAATTTACGCTTTTCTAAAAACTTGGAATAGCAACATTGATTTCAAAATCGGAGATGAAATACACCGTTTGCTCGAAAACGGTGTACTTAAACTTGATCTGAAATCGCTTGAGAAAAATCTGCCGACTGTATTGGATGATATTTCTAAGCAATACACGGAATATCTGTCAAGGATTTTTAGTACCAACGAAGACTATTTCTCCAAAGCAACCTTTCATGCGCTGATTGCGGCTGATTATCAACCGACTTACAAAGTTGGTGTGCGTACTTCAATGGGCATAAAGGAAATTTTGAAAGTTTTTAAGCAGACAGATAGTAGTATCTTAGAAATGCTTCTCTCAAATGAGAATAGAAAACTTATTCCATCTATTGAATTTGTGAATGAGTTCATTAATGAACTTTTAGGCCGCATTTTACTCAGTGACTACTTTGCTAATCCGTTTATTATTACTTCAGAAAGAACCGGGATTTCTCTTTTTCACCGAGAACTCGATATTAGTAAAAATAGGTTAATAGAACGGCTACAAGAAGGAGGAACAAATAAGTTAGAATCAACTCTCAAAATGATTAATGGGACTGTTTCTCGCTATTCTCGTCCTATAAAAGATGGGATAGATTTCGTGCGTGATATTGTCGAATATAGCAAGAAAAAAAGTCCCTTAATTAAAGAACATCCTGAATTAGTAAAAGTATTCAGGAATCTGGTGGGTGGTGATTACATAGTGATAGAGGATAAAATCTATTTTTCTTTCAAAAAAGGTAGAAAGAATCATTTAATCCCCATCTATTTAGCTTCGTCATCTGTTAAGTCTTTGCTAGATATTAATTTTTATATTAAATGTCTCGCTCAAAAAGGCGACATCTTGCTGATTGATGAACCAGAACAAAATCTCCATCCCGCCAACCAACGGAAAATGGCAAGGCTATTTGTCAGGCTTATTAAAGCCGGCGTTAAGGTTTTTGTCACCACGCACAGCGATTATCTCATCAAGGAACTCAATAATCTGATTATTCTCGGTAACGAGTTTGAAGACAGAGATGAGATACTGAAAAAATACAAGTACACAAATACCGACGTGTTAGAACCCTCATTGGTAAGGGTGTATATTGCCGAAAAACAGACTCTAGTTCCAGCCCCGATCAATGAACTGGGGATAGTAATCGGTAGTTTTGACAATGAAGTCAGAGAAATGAATGATATGTTTGATGATATGACAATGACTATGGAAATTGCTTATGAATGATAATATTCAGAAAGTACATACTCTCATTGAGCATATCAAGGATATTATTAATCCAGAGCCTAATTTTATTCTTGAGGTTATCAACAAAACGCTTGTGATAAAAGAAGAAAAGGCTGAAGCAAAATTAAAAAAGGTTACCATCTACGGATTTGATGACAACACCTTTGCCTTTAAACTTGATGCTAAAGAGAAACTTGATGTCAGGAAAACAATAAGGATAAGTGAATACCTTAACCCTAATTCCAAAAAAAGCATCAACAGAGGTTGCGATGGCATTATTTTTACATGTATAAAAGGTAAAGGTTATGTCTTGATTTGTGAAATGAAATCAGGAGTGCCCCACCAATCTGACTATTTCCAACAGTTTAGGAATTCTTATGTATTTATTAAATTTATTGCGGCTATCTTAGACGAATTTTATGGCGTTAATCTTATGGAAAGTTTCCAAATTAAATATATTCTCTTTGATAAAAAGAAACAATTTGGAACCAAACCAACCGATGGAACGCAGCGAATTCAACCAAAGAAAGAATATTACGACGGTAAAGAACTATGTATTTATAAAATTCACCACCCTAACGAAAAAAAATCGCTTGATATTAAGCGATTAAATCTGACAAACCGCTGTGATAAATAGTGGTAACCCTCTACATAGAGTGATTTCACCCAAACATGAAATTCCAATTTGAAAAACTAGGCGCGTTAGACAAACAAACCGAAATAGATACCGGCGACTTAACCCTTCTCTGTGGTGCCAACAATACCGGTAAAACATACACCAGTTATGCCATTTCTGGTTTTCTGTTAACTTGGAAGAATCACATTCAGTTCAAAATAGAACCCGCTCAAATAGAAAACCTTTTCAACAATGGAGTACTTAAACTGGAGTTATCCTCATTTGAGAAACAGATTCCTCTGGTACTGGACGAACTATCCAAACAATACACTCAAACCCTTTCGGGAATATTTAGTGCCAATGAAGACTTTTTTTCTCAAACCGGGTTTCGTGCCTTAAGTACTGACTATCAGCCAAACTCTCAAACTGAATTACAACTCGCTATTGGAACGAAAGCAACGAAAATTCTAACCGCTCTAAAAGAAAAAGACAGCAAAGTTCTTGAAATCACTTTACTGATAGCCGATGAAGATCACATTCCGCACACTACCGTGGTTAAAGATTCCCTCCTTCCCTCCAGGTAGATACACTGGCTATATTAATGTCGTACCAAAGGGGCTTTTCTATTAGCCCCTTCGGTATGTGTTATTAAAGCCCCTGGAAAACGCCCCTGGCTTTGTTATTTATTGACGGACAAGTCTAATAAAAATCATTATTAATGCGGATTAAGGGTTGAATTGAATCAACTACAGGCCGATTGTATAGCAACTACAAGGATTGTATATAATAAAGGATTAAAAACGACGCTGTACTAAGTATTAACCAACTCAAAGTCAATTTGCTTATCCGCGCAATTAATTCACCTATAAAAAGTATGGCTAATGAGGCGCAATTGGGGGCAATTGATAACTGAATTTGAAACCATTCACGTCGGCAAAAGTTTCGCTTCGCTGTACTTTTGCCGACGTAACCTTTTATGGCCCCCAAATCAGGTAGTCTAAATACCCATAAAATATCTCTTGCGTCAAAGCGTCAAAGCGCGTTTATTTCATTTTGTGGGCCATGATTTGATTTAAAATCATTCACGTCGGCAAAAGTTTCGCTTCGCTGTACTTTTGCCGACGTAATCGTTTTATGGCCCCCAAATCAGGTAGTCTAAATACCCATAAAATATCTCTTGCGTCAAAGCGTCAAAGCGCGTTTATTTCATTTTGTGGGCCATGATTTGATTTGAAACCATTCACGTCGGCAAAAGTTTCGCTTCGCTGTACTTTTGCCGACGTAACCTTTTATGGCCCCTAAATCAGGTAGTCTAAATAACCAGAAAATCTCTCTTGCGTCAAAGCGTCAAAGCGCGTTTATTTCATTTTGTGGGCCATGATTTGATTTGAAACCATTCAAATCGTTTTAACCCTTAATTCGCATTATTAATGTCGCCCCGTTGGGGCTTTTCTATTAGCCCCTTCGGTATGTGTTATTAAAGTCCCTGGAAAACGCCCCTGGCTTTCTTATTTATTGACGGACAAGTCTAATAATTAATTGAGTACAACGAATAAAAACCAATTGCTGTACTCAAATTTTTGCCAAATCCCGCCAAACCTTTTCCAGTCGTTGCACCGATACTGGATAGCGGGCAGGCTACCAACTCTCTAACGATAAAGCAACGGCACCACAAAAACCGTCAATAATGCTGAACTCATTGCCCCAAAAATCAAACTGATCGCCAATCCCCCAAACACCGGATCAGGTACCATGATAGCTGTGCCAAGCACAATAGCCAGGGTTGTTAATAAAATCGGTTGTAAGCGTAATGCGCCCGCTTCGCGTACTG
>Ga0190343_1000045_pt1 | contig 64986 bp, 54 predicted proteins | sample 48721312_MG_FD_161664 | JGI IMG/M metagenome (GOLD analysis project Ga0190343, IMG submission 161664) | Hydrothermal vent microbial mat bacterial communities from Southern Trench, Guaymas Basin, Mexico - 4872-13-1-2_MG | ecosystem: Environmental > Aquatic > Marine > Hydrothermal vents >... | reverse complement strand
AATAGCTAATTAATAGACTTGTCCGTCAATAAATATAAGAAAGCCAGGGGCGTTGCCCCTGGCTTTAATAACACGCCCCTTAGTTGCTCATAGAAAAGCCCCAACGGGGCGACATTAATATAGCCAGTGTATCTACCTGGAGGGAAGGTAACAAAACCCTTATTTTATGATAACTCTAATGGCGATTTGATTTCATGCAACAACGCTTAAAATTTATCGAATTCGCTCATTGCGAATTCCTTTACAAAAAAAATCCTTTTTTATAGACAATCCTTGTCGTTTTGGGCGCACGAAAAAACGTGCTCATCGAGTATACTGAGCATTACCATAGGTCATATTTATTCCTAACAATGCCATGAATTTTAATTTGAAATGATGAAAAAAACGTTTAACATCGCCGGCCCCTGTCACCCGGCCGAACATTATATGTTGCCAACACAGGAACGCTGTAGTGGCCTGATGGAACTGATCGAACAAAAGCAGTATTTTGTCATCCATGCCGCACGACAAACAGGCAAAACCACGCTGTTGCTAGAATTAACCAAGCAATTGAATGAATGAAGCCGGAAATTATTATGCGTTATATTGTTCACTGGAAACAGTACAAAACATTGTTGATGCTAAAGAAGGTATCCCGGCCATCATCAAGGTGATAGAAAATCTGGTGAAATTTCATAAAACCTTGAGGCATTATTATCCTTTTGCCGAACCGATGAATTATGCCGATTTCAATGTGGCTCTGATGGACACCTTGACTTATTTATGCGAGGCACTAGACAAAAAACCACTGGTCATTTTGTTTGACGAGGTTGACTGTTTATCCAATGGGACGCTCATTTCATTTTTGCGGCAACTAAGAAATGGATATATTGAGCGTTCACAGATTCCGTTTATGCATTCCATCGCATTGGTGGGGATGCGGAAAATCCGTGATTACAAGAGCAAAATCCGTGAACCGCAAAAAACACTGGGTAGTAGCAGTCCCTTTAATATTGTCAAAACATCGAAAACCTTGCGTAATTTTTCCCAACAAGAAATAACCAAACTCTATGCACAACATACACAAGAAACGGCTCAAAGCTTTTCAAAGGAAGTGGTTCAACGTGTCTACCATTACACGCAAGGGCAACCTTGGTTAGTGAATGCGATTGCTTGTGAGATTGTTGAGCAAATACTAGGCGGGGATGAAACAACGTCAATAAAACCTGCGCATGTTGAGCAAGCCGTCCAAACCCTGATTAAAAGGCGAGATACCCATATTGACAGCCTGATGGAACGCCTAAAAGAGGCGAGAGTGCAAAAAATCGTCGAACCAGTCATTCTGGGCGAAAACCAAGGGTATAGTGTGTTGGACGATGATTATCACTATGTGCTTGATCTGGGTTTGTTACGCGAGGCGAACGGCAAAATTGTGCCGTCCAACCCGATTTATGGTGAAGTGATCATTCGCACCTTGAGTTCTCGTTCCGAAATGCAAATGAACTCCCAAGAATTACCGGCAGCCGGTGCCTATATCATCAATGGAAAACTAGATATGAACCGGTTGCTTTCTGACTTTCAACAGTTTTGGCGACAAAATAGTGAGAGTTGGACCAAACGCTATCAATATGTTGAAGCCGCTCCCCATTTAACACTGCAAGCGTTCTTACAAAAAATCGTCAATAGCGGTGGCAAAATCTCACGAGAAATGGCCGCTGGGGCAGGACGGCTAGATTTGTTTATTCATTATCAAGGCATCAACTACCCAATTGAATTAAAAATCCGTTACAGTGAGAAAACTTATATCGATGGCCAACAAAAGTTAATCAAGTATATGGACAAGTTGGGCTGTTCAGAAGGCTGGCTGATTGTGTTTGATAAACGAAAAAAGCCGGCTTGGAAGAAGAATATTTTTGGGAAAACGCATATCGAGTCTGGTAAGACGATTCATATTGTTGGTGCCTAAAACTCGATGATCACGTTTTTGATGGTTAGCCAAAAATATCGCCTGGGGATGATTTATCTTGGACGTCTAAATCGTCCGGAATCCGGAGTCCAAGATTTATCTTGGACGTCTAAATCGTCCTCAGTCAGGAGTCCAAGATTTATCTTGGACGTCTAAATCGTCCTCAGTCCGTCTAAATCGTCCTGAGTCCTGAGTCCAAGATTTATCTTGGACGTCTAAATCGTCCTCAGTCCGGCGCCCAATATTTATCTTGGACATCTAAATCGTCCTCAGTCCGGAGTCCAAGATTTATCTTGGACATCTAATAATTCACTATTGGCTTTTTTGAAATTATTTTTCTGAACATCTATAGATTTTCAGAAAAATAACTTCACTTTATATGACCCCTCGCCCCAAATCCCTTACCTGAAGTGGGCCAGGCTGAGGCTGAACAGTGAGCATATTTTGGCGCTTATATACCTTAAGCCGAAAATATTTGGCACGATCTTGTGAATTTTTCTGAATGTCTATATATATATGTAATACAGCGAATTTTGAAATAAATCGTCATGGCTAAATGATTTCGCCACCCCCGAATATGAAAATCCGTTTCGGAAAGCTTTGCACACCGAAGGTTCGCTAAACGCAGTAACGAGCGAAGCTAGATAATCCGTTGTACTAGATGCTGTGGGTATTTTCACAGTAAACAGCAGATAGCTTTTCCTATTTTAATTCGCTTATTTTTAAATTCGTTGTACTTTTCCCACAGAGAGTATCCCTTTTAAGGGATAGTCTACTGCAAACGGTTAGGATTTTGACTTTTTACACGGTGTTTTTACTCCAATTTTATTGAGCGGCAAAGTCTACCTATCAATAGCTAAAATACTCGGTAACAAACACCCAGACACCGTCAAAATTTATTTCAATTGATGAAAAATACTATGCTGAAAGCCATTAAACAAGAAGTGACTGTTTTGCCAAACGGCGTTGTCCCATTTCGTTCTCCAGAACTTATAGCCGGTTCGCGTGTAGAAGTTATTGTTCTTTTCAAAGAAACATCGCCTCCACCACCACGAAAGCGAAGCTTACTTAGCTTTATGGGGAAAGGTAAAGGTGCTTTTGCCACGCCTGAACTGTGAAAATACCCACAATATCTAGTACAACGAATTTGGAAATCAACGAATTGGCAAAAGAATTGGGCTACGCAAATCCGTTTATTTCGTTTATCCGTTGTACTAAGTACCGAAGCACAAATTTTCAGGTATTTTGTAGCCTCCCAATGCCTTTTTTTGCCCACCACTATGCAAAAAAATGGGGCCGGCAACCAAAAATTCATAATACCTGAAAATTTCTGGTTCAGTACTTACAAGAAAGCGAAAGTAGAAAAACCACATCAGCAACAAAAGCCAACAGCTAAAGCTTTTTAAGTGGACGACAACACCGCCACTTTTTGAGTAGACGACAACACGGCCGCTTTTTAAGTGGACGACAACACGGCCGCTTTTTAAGTGGACGACAACACCGCCACTTTTTAAGTGGACGACAACACCGCCACTTTTTAAGTGGACGACAACATCGCCACTTTTTAAGTGGACGACAACACCGCCACTTTTTTAGACAAACACCCACTTAATCACTCAGGAGTCCAAACTTTAGTTTGGCAGTCGTCAAACTTTAGCTTAGCAAAATAATACGCGATGATTCCCAGTATTTACCTATATTTATTAGGGTTATTGAGACGATTTGAGGGCCATAAAACACTTTGGAAGCTTATTATTAGCAGGACTCCAAACTTTAGTTTAGCAGTCGTCAAACTTTAGCTTCTCTAAGGATTGTTTCTAATACTCGATGAACAAGTTTTTTCGGTAGTGGTGCAATGTGGGTGATGGAATCCAAACGGGCGCATTTCTATCGCTTGGCTATAACCAACACTCCAACAACCCCAAAGGGGTTGAATGTGAAACGCAGTAACTCGCTACGCGAGATAATAGCCTTTCAGGCAAAAGTTTCGCGGAGCGAAACTTTTGCCTGAAAAGGTGAAACCTGTGGTAATTCAACCCCAAAGGGGTTGAATGTGAATAGCCACAGGTGAAACCTGTGGTAATTCAACCCCAAAGGGGTTGAATGTGAATAGCCACAGGTGAAACCTGTGGAAGTCAACCCCAAAGAGGTTGAATGTGAATAGCCACAGGTGAAACCTGTGGAAGTCAACCCCAAAGAGGTTGAATGTGAATAGCCACAGGTGAAACCTGTGGAAGTCAACCCCGAAGGAGTCGAATGCTTTCAGGGTTGTGGAGCAATGTTCGATTTTTCCCTTATTTTTACTAGAGGCTATTCACTTTGAAAACAATTATCTCAAAATCTATAGTCAAGCGGGAAAATAGAAATGCACCCAGTGTTACATGAATAATGCCGTGCGATTGCCCTAGTCAAATCCGCTAACATCTTTGAAATGATGACACAGATTATTTCTTATCAATACCCATTTTCATCGGTAAGTAAAATAGACTTAACTTTTATTGAAAGGATGTTTAATTTTGCTATATAGATAGTACAACGAATTTGGAAATAAACGAATTGGCAAACGAATTGGAGTGAGTTATTCGTTTACTGTGAAAATACCCATAATATCTAGTACAACGAATTTGGAAATAAACGAATTGGCAAACGAATTGGAGTGATTTATTCGTTTATTTCTCAATCAAAGTACTTCGTGCCCATTTCATAAATCGACTTTATTTTTATTGAAAGGCTGTTTATCTGTGCTATATATATAGATAGTACAACGAATTTGGAAATAAACGAATTGGCAAACGAATTGGAATGAGTTATTCGTTTACTGTGAAAATACCCATAATATCTAGTACAACGAATTTGGAAATAAACGAATTGGCAAACGAATTGGAGTGATTTATTCGTTTACTGTGAAAATACCCATAACATATAGTACAACGGATACGCGAAATAAACTGATTTTCATATTCGGGGGTGACAAAATACTTAGAAGAAATTAGCCGCTACTTAGGGCAACTACTAAATGGTGATGCCTTTCATAGAAACCTCTTCCGCAAAAATTGACCATTCAGAGCCAACAAGATTAATTAACGAAGGAGGCATATTGGTGGTTGACGGTGAATTATTGGACGATGTCACTGATGTTGTTCGGCAAGATCGTGAACATCGTCTTTTTGAGCAAGAGGAAATTTTATGAAAAAAATGGTGAAATTATAGCTATGCTTCAAATACAGTCACTTTCATATTTTCACAGGCAGGTTCTAGAAAAATATTGACGGTTTTCAAGGTAAGATCATAAGCGTCGTAGGCAAGCTCTGTGCCTATATTGACAGGTTGGTAACATACCATCGGGGCTATATTAAACAAAACATTAGCGTTAAATTTTTCTTTTGAAAAATTTCGCTTGTAATTTTGCGTTTCCCAAATCAATTGGGTGACTTCGCCAGCACAGCCTGTTCCATTACATACCCTTCCTGATGGTGTAAAAGGCTGAATGATACGGGATAAACTGGCATGCTTCTTTCCTTTTTTTGGAAAAGAAGTCATTAAATATTCAACACTGGGTTGAGGACTATAATAGTACAATCGTGCCTCTTCTGTTTCTTCCAGCACTACACAGTCTGTTTTCTTGACTAACCCTCCTATTCTCCTATCCATTAAGGAGCGTAAATGATGTTCAACGGAAAAAGGTTGCCATTGTTCACCTATTTGAAACCAAGCTAACACATCTTTTGGCAAACTTTCTTGTTGATGCCAATTTTTGCGCAATTTCAAAAGGTACTCTGCTAAAAACAATTCGGACTTTTTTCTACGGATATCAGGTTCATTAGGGCCACAACTTGGATCCTTAGCAATATCAACATTATTCAACAACAGAGCAACTAAACTATCACAACCAGATGTTTGATAAGAGTCTTTGAGGGCCTTTATCGCCAAATCAAGGGTATAGTCAGGAAATAAACCATCAGGATTGTCCGATATAAAATCGCCAATAAGTGGTAGTACTTTTCCATCCTTGTTTTCAATGAGGCGGCAATGTCCGGCATAAACAATATCATGTCGGGTAGCATGTTGATTGTAAAGTTCTAAAAACCGAGTGTAAGAAATAGGCATTATTTCACCTTTAAAAGTAGTTTAACAAAGCAGCTTGAAGCCTATCAATTCTAGGGTTAAAAGTCATGTTCGGTGTTAACAAAGCCATAAAACGTTGCCCATTAACCTTTAACAGAGATGGGGAATATTCATTGGCTACCAAAAAATACTGTAGCTTTACTGCCTTTAAATTCATTTTGAGTTCTTCAATTGGGTATAGGTAAGTGTTGATTGTGATCGTGTTCTCAGATTGAAGGTGTCTGATGTGTAAGCGATCATTGTGGTTCACTATTTCTTTTTTCCACTCAAATTGCGCCAAATGATCATGTAATCTCGAAGGCCACCAATCCGCAAGCGTCGCTTGGTATGATTGCCAATCATTATTTTCTTTTTGGTAATATAGGTACGCAGAATGATCAATAGCAATATAACCCGTTTCAGACAAGTGTTCTTTGGCACACTGTAAGGTTTGCAACCTTTCTTGCTCATTTTCCAAATGTTTTAATACCGAACTACCTAAAATAACCAAATCAAACTGTTTTGAAATACGGAAATGACGCATATCTGCCTCGATAAAACTCATTTCACAAGATTCACAGCCGCCTAAAAAAGTTTTTTCTTTCGCTTTTTGAATCATGCGTGGCTCAATGTCAATGCCATAAAAAAAAGTCATACGACTGTTATGGCATAAGTGTGGCACCAAACGTCCACTTCCCACGCCTATTTCTAAGATTGAGCGCGGTTTTAAGGTATCACAAATAGCCCTATAAAAAGGTACATCGGGTTGCATTTGCTCAAAAAGAACATCGTATATATGTGTGTTTTGATAGCTCACTTTTATATTTTCCTTAAAGTACGATGCCGTTAAATAAAATAATACTAATATACGCTGAAAAGAAACTAAGTTTATGTAAGAAACTTAGTTTCTAGTTTCCGGTACATTATTTTCACGCTCAGCCCTGAACAGAATCAATGATCATTTGCAAAGTCTCTAAATCGCTTTGCCCTTGTAAGTGCCAAAGTTGCCAAAATCCACTTTTTTCTGTTAAGCCAAACATGGGCGAAATTTCATTAACATATAAAACATCATTATTCGGGTTGTATAAAAAATCCATTCTCAAATAACTATAAAGTTGTAATTCTTGCATAATATTTTTAGTGAGAGAACGAACCTTATTGAGAATACTTAAAGACAGAGATTGAGGCACTTGGTATTGACAAGTACTATTAACAGAAAACTTTTCTTCAACATCAAGAAATTCTGAGTCATAAACGAGTTCGCCGATTTCAGAAAGATGTACTTGATGTTTTTGTTTAATGACTCCAACTTGGAGTTCACGATGAGGTGTGACAAAAGGCTCACAGAGCATATCATCATCAACCGCTTTGACTATATCGACTGATTTTTCTAAGCGGTTGTTTTTGAAATTCCTAACAACTGAAATGCCTATGCTGGAACCATTAAAACGTGGTTTCAAAATAATAGGTGGAGTAAAACCTCTTTTTATTTGATTAACAATTTTAGAGGTCGTGAGCTGTGCAAATGAATAATGCTCGTAATTAAGAGTAGGATAATTCCTCGCACAAAGAAAATATTTAGTGAATAACTTGTCAAAAGAAATGACATAACTATTATAAGGACCACCTAATGTTGGCACTTGATACATTTCTAATAACGCATACAACTTCCCATCCTCAGCAAAACGACCAAAGCTTAAGGGAAATGCCACACTGGTGGTCAATTCTTTAATGAGGTCATTTAGAGTAATTGATTTTCTACAAGTCGTATCTATAGAAGAATGAATTTCTTCAAGCGTTGGTTTATAGGGTACGTTATTTCTATCGAAATAATAATAACTAACAGGATAGTTTAACTTTTGAAATAAGGTACCTAAATATCTTGCGGAATTAATAGACACATCGTGTTCATCTGTCCGCCCACCAAAAAGCAATGCGATTTTTTTCATGTCAAAAACAGTTAAATGTTGAGTTATAAAATATACGATATGTGAATATACGATGTAGAGTGTAAAAGCAAGAAAAATGGTAGGCGTTGTCTTTCAAGCCCATTACACGTTGCTCAGATTTCATCTACTAAAAAATAAAGCTAAAGTAATCCAATAACCCAGAGTTATTAATGACACAACCCAGAGTATGTGCTTATGGAACTCTTTGAAAAGATTCACTTTATTTTTTTTAATCTCTAATATGTTAGTCCTTTATTCCACTCCGCTTGCAAGGCTGCCTATAGTAAAAAATGAGGCTAAAGTTATCCAGTAACTCATAGTTATTAATAACACAACCCAGAATATGTGCTTATGGAACTGTTTGAAAAAAATCAATTTATTCTGTTAAAATATTTAATGCGTGAGTCCTTTATTCCACTCCGCTTGCAAGGGTGCCTATAGTAAAAAATGAGGCTAAACTCATCCAGTCACTCATAGTTATTAATGACACAACCCAGAGTATGTGCTTATGGAACTCTTTGAAAAAAATCAATTTATTCTGTTAAAATATTTAATGCGTGAGTCCTTTATTCCACTCCGCTTGCAAGGGCGCCTATAGTAAAAAATGAGGCTAAAGTCATCCAGTCACTCATAGTTATTAATAACACAACCCAGAGTATGTGCTTATGGAACTCTTTGAAAAGATTCACTTTATTTTTTTTGAATCTCTAATATGTTAGTCCTTTATTCCACTCCGCTTGTAAGAGTGCCTCTAGTAAAAAATGAGGCTAAAGTTATCCAGTAACTCATAGTTATTAATGACACAACCCAGAGTATGTGCTTATGGAACTGTTTGAAAAGATTCACTTTATTTTTTTTGAATCTCTAATAACGTAAGTTCGACTTTAAATATCAATGGGTTATAAAATTATTAGTTATATCAATTATTTAGTTATAATAACTTAATTATCAATCAGTTAAAAACAAAACACCTAAGCTGTACTTACTTCTTCCAGTTGATGGCCCACAAATATTCGGTTTTCACGTATTAATGCTAAGGGTATCTCATATAATAAAAATGTCTTTTTAATCAATTAATTGTAATCAACTAATTGATTAACATAAGATTTATATAACCTATTGAAAAATAAAGTCGAGCTCACGTTAATATGTTAGTCCTTTATTCCACTCCGCTTGCAAGAGTGCCTCTGGTAAATAAAAAATGAGGCTAAAGTCATCCAGTAACTCATAGTTATTAATGACACAACCCAGAGTATATATTTATGGAACTGTCTGAAAAAATTAAATTTATTCGCTCATTCAGAGGTTAGACACAAGAAGACGTGGCTGAGAAATTGGGCATTTCCACTCATGCCTATGCAAAAATAGAACGCGGGGAAACCGATGTGAATTTTTCTAGACTTCAGCAAATTGCTGAGGTCATGGAAATAGAATTGCCGCGTTTACTTGGTTTAAATGATAAAACTGTATTTAATTTCACCTGCGATCATAATACTCAATGTGAAAAAATTGATAATGATTGGAAAGTTAATTCTCCGTCAACTGAGCAGACAGAATGCAAACATGAATTAGAAAAGGCCCATTTAATTATTGAACAGCAAAAAAAGGAAATTGATTATTTAAAACAACAGGTGAGTGACTTGATAAATATCATTAACTTACAGAAAAAACAAGAAAAACCAGAAGAGTAAATTTTTTTTTGACTCCTATGCTTGATTCTGACAAAGTAAAATTAATTACATCTCAGACAATTCTTTAGTCTTTGATGAAAGAATGACATTGATAACATTTTCAAACTCGGCAAGTGTTTGAACATTTAACGCGGTTTTGAAGAGTTCATCAAATGTTTTAAAATCCAATGATTGAAAACGGTTGTCAAAATAATCACTTTTGCTCCCAAAACGGGAAGCCAGTACTTGCAGTAAGTTGTTTCGACGCTCTTCCTTACGGACTTCCTCACGGATTTTCTCACGGATTTGCGCCCGTATATCTTGAAAAGGCGTTTTCTACAATTTCCATATTCATTCTCAATATTTATTGAACCAATTTTTTTTATCGAGTACATAGCCAGCCAAAAGGCCTAAGAACCTTTCTAATTTTTCAGCATGTTCTTCTTGCCTGATTCGCTCGGCACAAGTTTGTACCATTTCCACTGTTTTTCCGCCCGGCATCAATGGTACAAAAGGTAACACTGCGGGATTATTAAAAGCGAATGCTTTTTGGGCATCCAATTCCCACAGTGAGATGACTTGAAAATCTTGATGAGCCGTTTGCCCCATAAATTCTTCATGAAAGCAAGTCGCCACTGTTTCATCTTTAGGAGGTGGGCGAAAGTAAACCACCGTGACAAATAAGTAGGTACGCATAAAATTTTTGGTGACGGTTTGTAGTAGTCGCAAAAGCTACTCACAAGCCGTTCGTGTTTACCCACTTATGCACATTCAACCTTTTTGGGGTTGGCGCGTGTCCGATACCAAAACCCACAGGTTCCACTAAAGCTAGGAACGAAAGGCCCCTTCGGGGTTGCTGTGTTAAGAAGCTATCAATGTTAAAAGACTTTCTTTTGTTTACCCACTTATATTGTTGGTGGGTGAGCGAAGAAGTAGGAACAACGTAGAATTAACGGAATTTTGGGAAACGCTTCAAGCCCTTCCGATAGAAATAGAACAAGACTCCCTAGAACAGTGTTCAACATCCATTTCTGATTTAGCAAGAACACATAATCTGTCAGCCTACGAAGCATCCTATCTTGATTTAGTACTCAGGCGTTCTCTAGGCATGCTGGCTCAAATTCCGTTTGAAACCTTAATCGTTGAGGAGCAACCGGTTAACGCGCAACATGAAATCAGCTATGTGCAATCGCTATCGGTGCTGGCATTACTCAAAGCACGGGAACAGGCGTACCAAAGTCTTACCGGCCGAGACACGTTGCTGACAATGGGCGCAGCACCGCGATACCACTTGCCCGGCAACCGCCCCAAAACATGCAATCAACCCACACGCGCCCTTTGATATCGAACATATGCTCGCACGCAATGCCAATGATCCGCAACGCGACGAAAAGGCCTTTAAAGCCAAAGATATCAAATGGTGCAATCTGCCGGGCGCCGAGAAAGAACTCGCCGCCCTAGAAAAACTATTTGCCGATAAACGGCCCCTTATTTATAAACAAGCCGAAGCCACCGAAACCAACTTGCAACGCCTTAAAGAAGTTGCGGCTAAATAAAATACCCACACATCCCAAGTTAGTTTTTTGAAAAAACGCCGGTAATCTATGGGTATATTATTTTCATGCTTCTCCCGTAGTCGCTTTAGCGCCTTGCGTTTGTAGTAGGCGCTTTAGCGACTTAAAGTTTGTAGTCGCTTTAGCAACTTAACTTTATGTTTGTAATCGCTTCAGCGACTTAATCTTTATGTTTGTAGTAGGAGCAAAAGCGACTTAATCTCGTTAAAGCGATTACAAGCCTACTACAAACACTACAAACACTACAAACACTACAAACACTACAAACAGTACTAAGGGAGTTGTGGCTAAATAAAATACCCACACGAAAAACTTTTTTTCTCTATGGGTATATTATTTTCACGCTCCTCCCTAACCGCGAGCAAGAATTAACACGCTATCGCTATTTAGTGTTCTCGGCGCATGGCTATTTTGACGCGCAAACCCCGGCATTATCAGTGATTGTCCTCGATCAACTGAATAAAACGCCCGATAGTGACGGCTATATCACCGCCAGCGAATGGCCGAGTTATGATTTTAAAAATGATTTTAAAAGCGATTTAATGGTATTGTCCGCCTGTCAAACCGGGCAAGGAGAAGTGTTACGCGGTGAAGGGCTGCTAGGATTACCTTATGCGTTTTATGTGGCAGGTAACAAAAACACACTGATGACATTATGGACACTGCAAGATGAAAGCACCGCCGAATTCACCGCCCGTTTCTTTGAAAAACTCAAGGCTGGGAAGAACCAAGTCAAAGCGTTGACAGAAACCAAGCGGGAATTTATGAACAGTGATAAATATAAGCGGCCTTTGTTTTGGGCACCGTTTGTGTTATATGGGAGATAATTGAAAAGTTCGTAGGGGCCGGCAAGCAGGCTGTACGATTTTTGGGGTTTCCTGAATTATGACAGCCGGCTTGCCCACCTTACCTAACCAGAAGGCGCGTCAATAGAGAGTATTCCATAAATAGATATAAAAATCATACGCTTAAACGTTATGTGCCTAGAGTAGCACAGCGGGGGTGAAAATTTTAAACTGGAAAATTGTTACCACGTTTCTAACATTAAATCATCAATGACAGAAAAATGCCTATCCCGTGAAACCAAAGTAAGTTGGTATTGTTGGGCAAGAGCCGCTATCCAAATATCATTTTCGGAATAGATCGGCTGCGTAACATAAGTTTAATCTGTCCATAGTGTTGCGCTGTAAGAGTATCACAAGGTAAAACAAGAGTATTAGCAAAAAATTCATCTATACTAGGACTTACGCCTTGACAAACTCCATTTTTTGTTTTCATGATAAATATCATCGGGTTATAAAATTTTTACCAACGACTAGCTCTGTCAAAATTGACCAAAAACGACTCATCCAAAATTTCTAATGCCTTGTATTTAAAAGGGAGCATAAAATTTGTCATCTGTCAATGCGTAAGTCCTATATACATTGTATATTTTTTTCGGTTTGTTTTCTCGCACCATAGTAGAGTTCACCCACGGTAATGACATAAATAAAGGTTGCCGGCGTTTCTGTTAAACGTGCTTGCACCGCAATTTCTTGAGCAAATAGAGCAATGATGGTGTTAGTGTCAAGTAAAAACCATTTACCATTCATTTAAGTCAACCTTTCGGCAATCTGTTTCAATCGCTTTTGACATGAGCTGCAATTCATCGGTTTGCAATAAACCCAGCAAATTTAAGTAACTCAACGCCGGGTACACCTTGAGGCAAAGTGTTATTGAAAACCTTCTTACCGACATCGGCCTTTTTTCCGCCGCGGGAGCCGGGGACTAACGTTTCGGTTTTATCACTGTGGCAATGAAACTTTGCGGGCGGGGTTGCAAACCCCACCCCGCCCAGCAAGTTAGCGGAGTAATGTGCCAAATAGTCACACAAAATAGCAGTAACAGTGGTATTTTGTTCCAAGGCGCGAAGATTCGCAGCCTGTAAGATTTTATCTTCGACGACAATCGTTAAACTTGGCATAACCACTCCCATCGTTTCAAATTAAATTTGGCAATGTTACATTTCAAATACCAAGCGGTTTTCCGGTAATTGATTAGCTATTCAATCAGCATAAAATAGATTGAACAACAAGTTGACTGACGTGATTTTTAGCGATGCGAATAAATTTCCTTATTATATACAAGCAATTTCACAACATGGCCCCCAACCGCCTGTTCGATAAAACCTTGGTTTTTTGGTGAAAGCATATTTTAAAAAACTAACCCAATCAATTTGAAAACTTGGCCCCCAAAAGAAACCTTGATGTTGATCCAATCAATTTGAAAACTTGGCCCCCAAAAGAAACCTTGAAGTTTGAGCGGCAAGACTTTGTTATCGATAGTAAGACAACTGGGACATACCCTAGGCTGGTGAAAATCATTAACAATTAATGATTAATGATTAATGATTAATGATTAATGAGTTTAATGATATTGTTTTTATGAGTTATTTACTGAAGAGGAACAAAAGTGGGATCAAACGAAGTAACGAGCGAAGCGATATCACTTTTAGAACCTGTTGGAACCTCCTTTTCGCCACTCTATAGACGTTCAGAAAAATAATTTGAAAAAAGCCAATAGTCAATAAATAGAGGTCATCGATAAATCTTGGACTCCAGACAAATAGACGTCCAAGATAAATCTTGGACTCCGGACAAATAGACGTCCAAGATAAATCTTGGACTCCGGACAAATAGAAAGTAAGTAAATGAACAAATTCGATAACAATTTAGCTTTGCTTGGAAAATAAAATCAAAGAGAAGAAAGCTATTCAATCAGCAAATGTTTTGAGAAGAAATGTATGAGCGTGATTTTATGCTTAAGCCATAAAATCCCTTATTATATACAATCCTTGTGCATTGTCAGACTAAAAACTTGATCATCGAGTATTAATAACAAATATGAATACAAAACTATCACGTTATTTATTTAAACGTAAACACGATTATTACAAAAACTCCTTTTTTATACAATTGGTTATCAATTTTGTCATTGCCACGGCGGTTGTCGTGGTTTTGCTCCAAGCGGAGAATTTAGTCTTTTTTAAGGAAATAAAAGACTTCGCGCTGGATAAAATCATATATTGGCACAGTGATTTTGAGCCAACGCTGCACGAAGGACAAAAAATGCAGCGGATGACACTTATCACGATTGATGATAAAACCTATCGTGAGTGGGGCTTTCCTGTGATGACACCCCGCGATAAACTGAAAGTGTTGATTGGCACCGCCTATCATTTTGATAGGAATGTATCGTAAGCCTTTACAAAAGGAGGGTATCATTAATAAGGAGGCTTTTTTTGAAAAGCAACCGTCATTTTTGGACGAGGTACTGAAAGTGGAAAAAAAATGTTTTTTGGGCTTCCGCCGCGTTTGTGGTTGACGAAGATCGGCTCTGGCGACGCTGGCAATTAGCCCCGTTAGTCTCTCAAGAAGGGCATTTAACCGTTGTACCATCCATGCAGCTACTCACTGCGTTAGCCGAACTACATAGCCATAATAGTGAGACTTCAGCGGTAGCGGCGATTCGTCAATTAAAAACGCGCCTGAATGAGTGGGCAAAACCATTTTCTTGTGACATCAAAGAAAAAACCATTGCCGAATTATGCCGCGTTCACAAAAACTGTCCCGACTTGACGGCGACATTACCTCAAAAGAAACGAGTCAACGATAAAACCCACGTTATCGACTTGGCGGCTGCCGATGCCAACGACAGAATCGTCTATCGTTTTGCCCCCGCAGATAAGCCCAATTCAAAACAACGCACTGTCATTGATATTGAAAGAGCAAAGGATGTCTTAACCTACGGGATTAACGCTCAAAATCAAATTGTCTTTATTGGTGCCACCCATGAAGACAATAAAGATCGCCATCCCATACCGATTCGGGTACTGACTGGAGTTGACGGAGTGTATCTTGTTGCTAATGCCACCGATACCTTATTGCGATTTGGGCGCTTGCAACCACACCAAGATAAAATCATCGCCTTTGTAGTGGTATTGATGACGCTGATTTTTACGGTTTTCAATACCATTTTCGCTCATATTCTGAGTTTCGGGTTTCTTTTTATCCCATTATTTATTTGGACTTTTTATCAATTACATCAGGGCATAGTCATAGATATTGCTTTGTATTCATTGGCTATTCAGATTATTCAGATACTCGTGAAAGTGGTAACGCAACTCCTAAAATTCTGGACAAACAACCGAGTATTGAAAAATAAAGCGGTTAGCTTGTAGGTTCATTTGTAGGCTGGATTAGCAGAGCGTAATCAGGAAGGCCAGCGCCCAAACTTGAGTTTGGCAACGCCCTTAAATTCGTCCAAACATCAGGAAGGCCTGAAGTTTGGCAACGCCCTTAAATTTTGTATGGCTATTGCCACCGGTTTGTGGGCCATAAAACCGTTTTCAATAGTCAAACTTTGCACGGCACATTAACTACAAGGATTCTATATAAAAAAGGATTTCTTTGCGTTCCGGAATCGCAATGAACGAATTCGATAAAACTGAAATGTAACAAATCGAAATCGTTATTTGGAGTCATTTTAACCCTTATTTTTGTATGGCTATTACCACTGGTTTGTGGGCCATAAAACCGTTTTCAATAGTCAAACTTTACACGGCACATTAACTACAAGGATTGTATATAAAAAAGGAATTCTTTGCGTTCCGGAATCGCAATGAATGACTGACGTGATTTGATTAGAGATAAAATCCCTTATTATATACAATCCTTGTAATGCTATTGGGTTGTCATTGCAGTAGTTTAAACCAGTTAACTGACGTGATTTGATTAGAGATAAAATTCCTTATTATATACAATCCTTGTAGTTATTATTATCGCAATGAACGAATTCGATAAAACTGAAATGTAACAAATCGAAATCGTTATTTGCAAATATAAATACCATTATTTTTATATGGCTATTGCCACTGGTTTGTGGGCCATAAAACCGTTTTCAATAGTCAAACTTTGCACGGCACATTAACTACAAGGATTCTATATAAAAAAGGATTTCTTTGCGTTCCGGAATCGCAATGAACGAATTCGATAAAATTAAAGCTTAAAGCATGAAATAAAATCTCCATTAATTAGCTATTCCCTTGTCATTGCTGTATTTTAAACCAGTTAACTGACGTGATTTGATTAGAGATAAAATCCCTTATTATATACAATCCTTGTAGTTATTATTATCGCAATGAACGAATTCGATAAAACTGAAATGTAACAAATCGAAATCGTTATTTGGACTCATTTTAACCCTGTTTTTTGTATGGCTATTACCACTGGTTTGTGGGCCATAAAACCGTTTTCAATAGTCAAACTTTACACGGCACATTAACTACAACAAGGATTGTATATAAAAAAGGATTTCTTTGCGTTCCTGAATCGCAATGAACGAATTCGATAAAACTGAAATGTAACAAATCGAAATCGTTATTTGGACTCATTTTAACCCTGTTTTTTGTATGGCTATTACCACTGGTTTGTGGGCCATAAAACCGTTTTCAATAGTCAAACTTTACACGGCACATTAACTACAAGGATTATATATAAAAAAGGATTTCTTTGCGTTGGGGAATCGCAATGAACGAATTCGATAAAACTGAAGCTTTTTCGATGAAATTGTCATCGCCATTAATTAGCTATTGGGTTGTCATTGCTGTATTTCAAACAAGTTGACTGACGTGATTTGATTAGAGATAAAATCCCTTATTATATACAATCCTTGTAATGCTATTGGGTTGTCATTGCGGTATTTTAAACAAGTTGACTGACGTGATTTGATGCTTAAAATAAAATTCCTCTGACTATAACGGATTTTGTTGATAGGTTATCAAAGTGCCAACCCCGAAGGGGTTGAATGTGAATAGCCACAGGTGCAACCTGTGGAAAATGTGCCCCAACGTGCCAACCCTGAAGGGGTTGAATGTGAATAGCCACAGGTGCAACCTGTGGGAAATTTTCTGCACTAGTGGCTAATCCACCCTACCTTTTGATGTTGAAATTCATGGCGAAAAGAGGATATTGACAAATGCTTAATAAACAAACAGTTAGTGTTATATCACTGCTATCTTTAAGCTTGAGCGGCACATATGTAGCTCAGGCAGTTGATTGCACCAGTGTGGCTGAAATTTACCCAACGGAAGCGATTAAAGAGGTGATGATTTGGCGAAATGAGGCTGAAACGCCGACATGGGCAACCACAAACCAACAATTATGTGCTGGTGAACGGGTGATAGCACCCAATCGCCCGATTCAACCTCCAATCACCCTTCGTTATCACACGAATCCACCCACCGTAAAAACGCTCAAGGCGGGAGAAAGCTATCGTGTTGAAACACTTGACAAACCTTGCGGAACCGCCTGTACGGTATGGAATGACATTAAGCGTATCTACCACAAGTTGACGAGTCCTGTGCCAGAAAATACCAGTGATGGTTTTAGCGTTGGAAAAGGGGCCAACGATGAGAACGAACCATCACCGGTTTATGACATAAGTATGCCCTTAGATGCTGGAGAAGGCTTTGACTATCCGTTTTACCTGTTTGCGCGACAGGGGGCTATTCCCTTATTTTGGGAAGACGGACAATCGCCCTATCAACTGGAAGTGACAGACGCAACCGGCAACGTGATTGTGCAAAAAACCTTGAACACTAACCCGTTTTCTCTAACCGTGCCTAACACAGCACCGGCGCAAACCTACACCTTAACGATTTCATCAGCCGAAAGTGTCTCCTATCAGAAACAACTCGTTTTTGCCAAGCCACCTTCTTTTTCAGTTGCTCCAAAAGTGGATAACTTGAATAAGTTGCCAGTGGATGAATTGTATATATTGGCAAGATTGTTAAGCGATACCGAGAAAAATTGGCGATTATAAATTTGGCGACAATTAGCCACCTTACCCGAAACTCAGAGACGAAAGAATTTTGAAGCGCATTTGATATTGGATGATATTGACTTATAACATCCATTGGAATGCCAAAAAAGCCAGAATGCTCGCTCGGCAGTAGCAATAACTACAAGGATTGCATTTTAAAAAGGATTTATAAAAAACTCGATGATCATGACAATAACAACTACAAGGATTGTATATATATAATAAGGGATTTTAGAAACGAGCATCAAATCACGTCAGTCAACTTTTTCTTCTCAAAAGTATTTGCTGATTGAATAGCTAATTAATTAATTTCTAGTTGATTTCATGCCGGAAAGCTAAAATTTTCTCGAATTTCGATGAGAGATAAAGTTTTAGTCTGACAATGCACAAGGATTCTATATAATAAGGGATTTTAGAAACGAGCATCAAATCACGTCAGTCAACTTTTTCTTCTCAAAAGTATTTGCTGATTGAATAGCTAATTAATTAATTTCTAGTTGATTTCATGCCGGAAAGCTAAAATTTTCTCGAATTTGTTCATTGCGATAAATTAGCGAACAAATCATTTTTTATATACAATCCTTGTAATATGAAAGGTTTACTCCTTTTGTAGAATTAAGTCTCGATGCAAGTCAAGTAGACTTAAGCCAATTTTGTTTAAAAGCCAAAGATGAACTCATACCATATGTGTGCCTTTACAGGAGTCCAAGATTTATCTTGGCAGGAGTCCAAGATTTATCTTGGCAGGAGTCCATTGAGAATCTTGGACTTATAATTTTATGAAAGTCTATACAAACAGCCCCACCAAAAAGGCGAACAATCGCCTACGACTAACCGGCCCCAAAAAGGCGATAAATCGCCTACTACAAACGAACAGCCACCAAAAAGGTGAACATTCGCTTACGACTTACTGGCCCCAAAAAGGCGATTACAAGCCTACTACAAACGAACGGCCACTCAAAATGTGAACATTCGCTTATGACTTACTGGCCCCAAAAAGGCGATAAATCGCCTACTACAAACGAACGACCATGACACCGTACTCAATCGAGGGTTTTTCAAAGGTATCAACGATAATAAAAAATGCGCTATGTCAATCAAACTTTCACCAGAAGCTATTCAACAAGCTGAACAAGAAACCCTTGTGATGACTCGTAACGAGAAACAAGTCATTCAAGAGGCAGCCGTCTTAGTACCCATATACCAAGGAGAGGACAGCGAACTTAGGATAATTCTAATTCGCCGGAGCAAAGGAGGTTTACATGGAGGACAGATCGCGTTTCCCGGTGGAAAGCGTGAGCGGCGGGATAGCACTCTGCTTGATACCGCGTTGCGGGAAGCCAATGAAGAGATCGGAATTGCCACCGAATCTGTCGATATTCTGAAAGCACTCCCGGTTGTCCACACACAGACGACGGGTTTCCGCGTTTCGCCGTTCCTTGCCCGGATCATTCCGCCGCCGCACTGGTGCCGGGAAGAACGAGAAGTTGCAGAGGTACTAGAAGTACGAGTTCTGGATTTAGCCGCGCCACAAGCAGACGTTGAGCAGTTTCCCACTTCGTCAGAACCGAGTGCGCATATCGTTCTACCGAGTGGACAAGATCGCGTTTGGGGCCTAACCTACCGCATCCTAAAGCCGCTCGTGCCGCGCTTACTCGCCAATGAATGGGCACTCTAGTTTTTCAGATAAATAGTTTGGCAGGAGTCCAAGATTTATCTTGGACGTCAGGAGTCCAAGATTTATCTTGGCAGGAGTCCAAGATTTATCTTGGCAGGAGTCCATTGAGAATCTTGAACTTATAATTTTATGAAAGTCTATACAAACAAGCCCACCAAAAATGTGAACATTCGCTTATGGCTTACTGGCCCCAAAAAGGCGATAAATCGCCTACTACGAACGAACGGCCACTCAAAAGGTGAACATTCGCTTATGACTTACAGGCCCCAAAAAGGCGATAAATCGCCTACTACAAACTAACAAACGAACGGCCACTCAAAATGTGAACATTCGCTTATGACTTACAGGCCCCAAAAAGGCGATAAATCGCCTACTACAAACTACAAACTACAAACTACAAACGAACGGTTATTGCTAAAAACCCGCCTTAGCATGCCAACGTTTGGCTTCCTCCAAATCTTTTTCTACCCCACGCCCCTCTTTGTATAAATCCCCTAAAATCACTTGCGCCCCAGACAAGCCTTGATCCGCCGCCAAACGAAACCAGATCGCCGCTTGGGCATCATCTTGTTCAACGCATTCTCCTTGCATATACATAAACCCTAAACCATGTTGCGCCAAATCAAAACCTTGTTCTGCTGCCGCTCGCATCCTCTGCACCGCCTCTTTTTGATTGACAACCATGCCTAAACCATTCTGAGCCATAATGGCAAGACGATACTGTGCGTCAGGATTGCCAACTTCAGCCAACGGCAAAAGCAATTGGTGGGCACGAACAAATTGTTTCGTTTCAAACGCCGCTATCCCACTGCGTAATGCCATTATGTCCTCAGCCAGCATATTTTCGGTACTTGTTCTTTCCGACATTTCTGTTAATCCTTATATTTTGTTACTATAGTGAACCATAAAAATACTTGGGAAACACTTCCAAGTAATGCCATTACTTGGAGGTTTTTTCGCGCCAAAATCGTTCGTCGTAGTCGCATGTTCGTAGTAGCTTGTTCGTAGTAGTCGCTTGTTCGTAGTAGTCGCTTTAGCGACTTAAGGTTCGTATAGTGTTCCATAAAAATGACTTGGAAAACACCTCCGATGTTTGCTAAACATCGGATGTGTTAATAACCAAAATATTTATCTGGAATACTATAGTAATCGCTTTAGCGACTTTCTGTAGTAGTCAAGCTAAAACCTACTAAATCTTTTGACTGCCCTTTAGGGTACAGTAGCTCTTAGCCTTGAGATTGAACTCAAGGCTTTCGGGTTATTCAATATGAGTGCTTCCACCCATATAATTTTGCAACACTTTAGGAATAGCGATACGCCCTCCCTCATCTTGATAATTTTCCATTATCGCAACCAAGGTGCGCCCGACAGCTAAGCCAGAGCCATTGAGGGAGTGCAGCAAAATGGGTTTTTTAGCGTCGGGATTACGCCAACGAGCTTTCATGCGCCGCGCTTGGAAGGCCTCAAAGTTACTACACGAGGAAATTTCTCGATACTTTTGTTGCCCAGGGAGCCAGACTTCCAAATCATAAGTTTTGGCCGCCGAAAAACCCAAATCGCCCGTACATAAACTCACAACGCGATAAGGCAATTCCAAACGCAGCAACACCGTTTCAGCGTTTCCCGTTAATTCTTCCAAGGTTGCGTAAGAGTCATCAGGCTTAACTAATTGCACCAACTCAACTTTTTCAAATTGATGCTGGCGAATCATCCCTCGCGTGTCTTTACCATAATTCCCCGCTTCACTGCGAAAACAAGGCGTGTGGCAAACAAACTTAGCCGGCAATTTGTCAGCCTCCCAAATCGTATCGCGAGCAATATTCGTCACCGGCACTTCAGCGGTAGGTATCAGATAATAATCTTGTTCAGAGATATAAAATAAATCTTCTACAAATTTGGGCAATTGCCCAGTACCACGAAGACTGTCGGCATTCACCAAGTAAGGCACATTGACTTCAACATAGCCATGTTCTTGCGTGTGTAAATCCAGCATCAATTGAATCAAAGCGCGGTGCAGCCGCGCCAAGGAACCGCGCATCAACGAAAAACGTGAGCCGGTAATTTTCGCAGCCGTTTCAAAATCAAGTAAGCCCAAATTCGCGCCCAAGTCGACATGATCCTTAGGCGTAAAATCAAAGGCTGTAGGCTCTCCCCAACGGCGCACTTCAAGATTATCAGCTTCGCTACGGCCAATAGGCACACTTTCATGAGGAATATTAGGCATTCCCATCAACAGATCATTCAATTGTGCCTGAATAGCCTTCGTGTGTGTTTCACCGGCTTTGAGTTTTTCACCGAGTTCTGAAACGCTTTCCAACAATTCAGTAATATCTTCACCGGCCGCTTTGGCTTTACCAATGGCTTTGGAACGGCGATTACGCTCGCTTTGTAACTCTTGGGTTTCTACTTGGCATTGCTTACGGGCCGCTTCCAATTCGGCCAAGCGAGCATGATCAACGGTAAAACCACGGTGCGCCAATTTTTCAGTCACATCATCCAAATGATGGCGTAAAAGTTGTGGATCAAGCATGATTCAGTTATCAGTTTTCAGTTATCAGTTATCAGTTATCAGTGAACAGTGATCAGTAATCAGTGATCAGAAAATATCACCTACAACAATTTCTCTGAATATGATGTCCAAAGCTAAAGCGAAGAAGCTAAAGCTTTGGACGGAATCAATGGGCCAAAGCTAAAGCTTTGGACGGAAATGGCTTGTCCAAAGCTAAAGCTTTGGACGGAAATGAATCAATAGAGCTTTAGTTATCAATAAGAGAAGCTTGCCAGTGGACAATATGATTAGGTTCAACTATAGTTTTTAAGTGGGATAAAATTGATGTCACTTTTTCATGGGTATCAAAAAATTCTATAATCACAGGCAAATCCAAAGATAAGTCCACCAAATGGGCCGCATGGATTTTACCCGATTGACCAAATCCGCTAATGCCTCTTAGCACCGTTACGCCGCAGACTTGGCTCTCGTCATGCAGATAATTTAACAACTTATTTAAACGCTTCTCTGATTCAGTCAGATAAACCCGTACCATTGTGATTGATTTCATAATTGTCTCGCCAACTGCATCCCCAACCAAGTTGCCAACAAACACACTAACACACTAACAAAAATATTCAATAACGCTTTGATTTGTTCTCCGCCCTGCAAGAGATTTAGCGTTTCCAAAGAAAAGGTGGAAAAAGTCGTAAACGCGCCCAACAGGCCTATCAGTAAAGCGGCTCGCCATTCAACACTGGCAAATCGCTCCAACATGAAGACATATAAAAACCCCATTAGCAAGCATCCCAGCACATTGACAACCAACGTACCATAAGGAAATTCTCGACCTAACAGGGCATACATGCTAGTGGACACCCAAAAACGCAGCAACGCCCCTATCGCGCCGCCGGCCGCAATCGCAAGTAAACGAGTCATCTTTTAAGTATAAACAGGTGTATTGTTAAAAGGTTCAGTTTATTTTTCTAATAACCGGTTCCAAATACAATAATCGACGCAATTTTCTGTATTGTTGTTTAGCCATGCCGTGGCCAGTTTGTGGGGGAAGTCGCACAGCATACCATCCGTTAGAAGTTCGGACAACATGTGCCTCCGAAGCAATGTTTTTAGCTTTGATCTTTTGCGCTAAACGTTGTGCCCCCGTTTCGGACTTGAAACTCGCCGCCTGTACATACCATTTACCGGGTTGTGCGAATGGATCCATAAGGTTATTTTCTGGCTGCATGGGATCGCCATTCAGATCAAGAAAGACAAATTCTTGCGGTAGGCGATGGTAAGTCGTTTTTCGGGGCGCTGGGGTATTATTGGCCGTGGGGAGGAGCTGCGGTGTTTGAGTTTGATTGTCAGGCGGTGCAGCCTCGCTAGGGAGTTCATCTTTCAAGGGGGCACTGAGTACGTATTCCCCTTCTGGAACCGAGGAGAATCCCAGCAGCAGTTTTAAAATGCTATAAATGAGTAGCACCAGCAGAAACAGCACGACACCGCCCACGATGCGTTGTTTGGGATCGTAGGGTTCTGTAACGGTTCGACGGATATTGGGTGGCATATCAGTACCTGCTTGTGAAAACCAAAATTTTGCAATCGTTCACTAAATTATACTGCAAACGGTTAGGATTTCTAGGCAAAAGTTTTTGCTTCAAAAACTCGATCCCTCTCAAGAGGAGAGTCAAACCGTGGCACTTGGGGGTGTGTCCACTCCCCGCATCGAAGGGGTAGGGGAGTGTCAGGGGGGCCAAATTGTAACGGTGCTAAGTATAAGTTTAACAGTGAGTTACTAAATTTTGTATTCACCCTTATGAAAAATTGTTTATTTTCAGTCGATTACAAGTGGCTTGTTGCCAAGGCAAAAAACTCATGAGGCCGCCGTCTTGGCGACTGGACGGGTTTTGGTGCAACATGAGAGTGTGACTTCAATTTGAGGTAAGAGTTCTTTGCTAATTGGTAATTGGGTATCCGTTTTTCCGGAAAAACTTTAGGATCGGCTAAAAAATAACTTCCCCAAAGTCGATTTTTAACTCACCCCAGGCATCCCCACAATGCCATTAAGTTAAGGAACTATTTGATTTTGCTATCTTTTTATTAAATAGCGAGCAGTCGTGCCATGTTTTTATATAGGGGGTGGGGTTCTAAGTCATTGTTTTTATTGAAAGTAAAAAATCGGGTACCCCACCCTAACACACACAAAATTTGATTAAAAATCAATAGGTTATATCTTAACTTAATGGCATTGAGGCATCCCCAATGCTTAAGGTTTTCGCTCACGCAGAACGGAGATTTCTTTTTCGCTCACGCAGAACGGAGATTTCTACTTAATGGCATTGAGGCATCCCCTCTCTCTTTTAAGGGGACTTACTGAGGTTTGAGTCACATCGATAGAGGGATTGGCGGTGTGTTGGGGTTTTTAGGCTTAGCCTAAAAAATTAAATTGGTTTCGAGCCCAATGCCGCGAATTGGTTTCGAGGCAAAACAATTAAAAAAAAAACGGACTGAAGAGAATTGGTAATTCGTAATGAAGGAGTCATTCTGAATGAACTCATTGATTATTCACAAAAAACACTTATATTAAATAGACTTGTCCCTAAATAAACGTAAACCCTTGAAAACATTAATATGAATAGTTAATGAAATCAACGACTTTGCTTATTAAGGGACAAGTATAATCAATAAGTTACATCATAGTTTGACGAGGCCCGGTTTTTCTTTCCCTATATCATTGAATAGTAGCACTACCCTGCGAAAATTGCCCCGACAGTGTTTTCGCCATCGCAGCCCCCAAGCGTTCAGCGAAGCTTTCAAAATAATTCGGTTTAGGGGTAAAATCCTTGATCTTTTTAACCTTGATGATTTCGCGAGCAACATAGCTGCTGCTACCCAAGGCATCCACTAAGCCGAGTTCTACCGCTTGTTCGCCAGTCCACACTAGCCCCGAAAAAAGTTGGGGATTTTCTAAAAGGTCTACCTTTCCTTTGGCTTTTAAACTCTTTTCGCGCCCTAGTTTCACCTGTTTGATAAACTGCTCATGGATAGCCTTAAGCACACCTTTAATGTGGTTGACATTTTCTTCTTTCATGGGTGAAAACGGATCTAAAAATCCCTTGTGTTCGCCGGCGGTAAGCAATCGGCGTTCTATCCCCAATTTGTTCATGGCTTCAACAAAGCCAAAGCCGTTCATTAATACGCCAATTGAACCAATGACGCTGGCTTTATCGGCATAAATTTCGTCGGCCGCCGCGGCGATATAGTAGCCGCCAGACGCGCAAATATCCGTTGCTACGGCATACACCCTAATGTCTGGGTGTTTTTCCCGCAAGCGTCTGATTTCGTCATTGATGTAGCCGGCTTGCACAGGACTCCCCCCCGGACTGTTAATGCGGATAATAACCCCCGCCGTCTTTTTGTCTTCAAATGCATTACGCAGGCCAGAAACGATTTTGTCAGCACTCGCCTCAGCTTCGGGCGCAATGACACCTCGCACTTCAATGAGTGCGGTATGTTTATCACTGCTTGCGGTATCAAAATCCTCATCGACGAGGCTCCGATACCAATCCGGCTCTAGGGCAGTTGCATAAACAAGAAACAAATATATAAACAACAAAAGCATAAAAAAAATGCGCCACCGCCGGGTTCGCCGCTGTTCATTGAGGGTAGCAAAGGCGAGACGGTTTAAAATATCGCGTTCCCAGTTATCATCCGATGACATTCCTGACCAAGTTGAGGGCGCGCGGGGCGTTTTCTGTTTGGCCGGTGGTGGCTCTTCGATGTGTGTCTCTGACATAGTATTTCATCCTACAAGGTTTGGTAATTGGTGGTAATTTGTAATTGGTAAATGGTTCCCATTGTTCATGGCCCATTGCCGGTTAATCGTTGCGAAATTTGACTTTTCCTCCCGATTCCCCCGAATACGCCATCGAACTTTAGTGATAGGATGGGTGAAAAAAGCGGACAAAAGCAACATATAGGCATCTAAATAAATTGTAAAATTGTCCCCACGAATTTAAACGCTTTGTTACGATTTTTTCACGAATCATTTAGGATCACTATATACGGAACGTACTTCAAATCGGTGAAAATGACAACAGGCAAACTAAAAATTAAATTCCTAGCCAAATTATCTACTTATCATTGATTTAATCCGTTTTCATTTTTCATTTTTCATTTTTCATTAGTATATACTGCACACCGCCCCTCGTTTTTTTCCCATCATCCTCTCTCCACCGGGGAGAGGGAACGCACCCTCGGACTTCGGTGCGCCTCAGAGGGGTGGTGAAAGAGCTACTATGGTGACGATGTTAGTATATCTATTCGACTATGCTGTCTCCAAGCGATTTAAAACCTGTTGCAAGGCGGCCGGTAAAGGGGCGTATGCGGTGACGCGATAGTTGATATCGTGCAAGTGAATCTCCAATTTTTCTGCATGTAAAAATAAACGCTTGAGCGTGTAATAGCGCATTTGTTGGTTAAATTTGTCATCACCGTATTTGCTATCACCGGCAATCGGATGTCCTTCAGACGCCGCATGCACACGAATTTGATGGGTACGCCCCGTCAAGGGTTGCACACGCAACAAAGTCGTTGTTGCAAATTGTCGTTCAATGCTAAACTGACTAGTGGCTGGTTTGCCGTCGGCACTCACACGCACCAGACGTTCTCCCGATTGTAAAAAATTTTTTTTAAGCGGTGCCTCAACCTTTGTTCTTTGTTTATTCCAACGCCCTTGCACCAAGGCGAAATACTGTTTGTGTATTCCATTTTTGCGTAGCAACTCATGCAAGCGCCGCAACATGCTACGTTTTTTCGCAATCATCAAGCAGCCAGAGGTATCACGATCCAAACGGTGAACGAGTTCCAAGTAAGGAGCATTGGGATACAAGGCACGCAAACCTTCAATCACGCCACCTGACAGGCCGCTACCCCCATGCACGGCCATGCCCGCCGGTTTGTTGAGGATTAACATCCGAGCATCTTCGTACAAAATGGCGTTTGCCAATTCTTTGCGGCGATTCGCGCTCGGCACATTTGGGTTATTTGGTTGGTATTGCACGGGCGGCAGACGCAACACATCGCCCACCGTTAACCGGTAGGTGGGTTTAACACGACCTTTGTTGATACGCACTTCTCCGGTACGCAAAATCCGATAGATATGACTTCTAGGCACACCTTTGAGGTGGGTATGCAAAAAATTATCAATGCGTTGCCCTGCCTTTGCCGCCGAAATTTCCAAATAAGTCACTTCGCCAAGGAAAGTAGATGAATTCATAGTAACAATTATAGCAGTTTGAGAGCAAAGTCTAACACTGTTATAGTTGCTCGAAACGAGAGGGTGCGATCAAAAATGTGGCAAGTCTTTGAAAAAGGGGGGCGTGTAGGGTGTTAAATCTGTGACTCAGGAAAGAGATTGTGAACACAATGACTCTCGGTTCGCCCATTTTTATCCGAGAACCTAAAATGATACTCTTAAAAATCACTGATTTATAGATATAAGCAAAGCTTGATTGCCTTCATAAAATGGGCGCATAAAATTTCATTTATTGTTTTTATAGTGATATAAACCAGCGAACTATGGGCAATGAATCACGTTATGATTGATTGTGAAAAGGGGGGAACTTACGTGGATATGCCCAAATGTTTTGCCAAGGTATTTTTACGACAGTGGCTCAATTGAGAAACGAGGGTGTGGCGTTCCCATTATGAGGCGAATTAACAATGATGAAAAATTTCAACCCTTAAAAATTAACAGATACTTGCTAAATAACCCTCGGTGATGACTGTTTTATAACTCACTGAATTTACATAAATCAATTCAAAACTTAATATCGCATTAACGTTACATAAGTCAAGTTCGTCAATTCCAATTTGACACGCCAATAAAAGACTAGACGAATAAAAATTAATCAATTGATTTTGTCATTTATTGTAGCACCACCCTCATAACGAGAAGCTTTCATATCCACTTTTAGAAAAGTCTTTGTACACAGTCCGTTGTGGTGACAATCGAATATCACACCAAGACAAAGAGTCCAGAAAAATGGAGAGTTGATTGTGTACTCATATTGCCTATAATGTGTTCATGGTGAGTATATATAAACCACGACAATTTGCAAAGTTAAAAAGATGTTTGTATTAAGTCACAAAAGGAAGAAAAAGAATCCAACCGTATCGCCCGAACAGTATTTTAGGCAAGCTTGTGGAACGGCTCGATTTGCTTATAACTGGGGATTGGATGAGTGGAAAAAGCAATACGAGGCTGGCAAAAAGCCGACGGTTCTTCAAATTAAGAAAGCTTTCAATGCCATTAAGCCGGTTGAATTTCCTTGGGTGTTTAATGTCACTAAGTGTGCCGCTGAGCAAGCTTTTGGTGATTTAGGTAACGCCTTTAAACGTTTTTTCAAAGGGCAAGGTAGGTATCCAAAGCGTGATTCTTTTTATTTGTCAAATGCTGAAAATCGATCTATTAAGATTCCCAAGCTAGGTTGGGTAAAGTTGACAGAAACGAAGTAACGAGCGAAGCGAGATCATCATTGCGTTTTTCTGGAAAAATCCTTTCCGCAACGGTGTCTCGTGTGGCTAATAAGTGGTTCGTTAGCATTCACGTCCAAATGGAAACAACACCCGTCAAAGTGAGCGAGAACCAAGCTGATGTTGTCGATGTTGATTTAGGCGTGAAAAACTTAGCGACGCTTTATAATGGCGAAACGATAGAAGGCGGGAAACCATTAAAGAAACTCAGTCTAAAACTCGCACGAAACGAAGTAACTTCGCTATGCGACGATAATGCAACGACACTTGGTTAAATGTACCAAGGGTTCAAAACGGTACGCTCGGCAAAAAATGAAGAACCGCATCTTAAGTATCCGTCAAGATGGTCTACATAAGCTGACTCATCGCCTTTGCCAAGGCTTTAAGATAATTTGCCTTAATAGTACGGGAATGATGAAAAATCATAGCGATATGGGTTTCTATGAATTTAAACGGCAACTTGAGTATAAACACGCCCTTTTTGGAAACGGAATTTAGTTAGTTGATCAGTGGTTTCCTTCTTCAAAAACGCGGTTCTTACTGTGGTCACAAAAAAATGTTTCTTCAGTTGTCAGAACGGGTTTACCATTGTGGTGAATGTGGTTTTGAAGTTGATCGTGATTTGAACGCGGCAATAAATATTGAACGAGAAGGCATTCGTCTTCTCGCATAACCGAGTTCACTACCGGGGGCTAACCGGGAAGTCACGCACGGGGACAAGACGGCAATGTTGCTAGAAGCACTTCTGGTAGCAACCAGCTTTCCCGATACGTGAATTGAACCGTGAGCGATTTTTAGGCTCACAAATAAAGTAGCAGTTCCAGAAAACCACACCACACTCGGACAGCAATTTCCAAAGCCTCGATTCGACTACACACTCTGTCACATCGCCGTGCATGGTACACCTTGTGCATACATCGCCCAAGCAAAACAACATATATACTCAGGTAAAATGGCTTCAATGTTTTTAAATAACAAATAGTTACATACTTAGGTTTCACCGCTGATTTGCTCAAAGCCGCATCGATACGCTTGACGAACAGGTGGAAAAGCGAAACACGCTACCCCCAGGCGATGACTCTTTCAAATCAGCCTAAAAATAACCTATTGTTATTGAGAGTGAATTGAGGCGATTGCTATCAGCTAAATCACCTGACTTGTTGTCTGCCATGCCGAACACGGTAAGTACCTGTGCAAATATTTTCTGGTATTTTATTTGAGGATCGATCCCAAGTTTCTTTACGAAACGTCGGTGGATAAATACCCGATTAATTAGGCTCAAGTACTTACAACAGCGCTCCCGATCCTGAAAAGGGGATCAATCCAAGGAGAAACCTAGCCCCTTTCCCCTAGCCCTAGCCCCTTCAATCAATCGGTTGAACGCTACCAATCAAGGATAAGGATTAACTTCAATGAAGAGAATATTAATTAATGCTACCCAACCAGAAGAGTTGCGTGTCGCTATGGTCGATGGTCAAAAATTATATGACTTTGACATCGAAACGGCGGGACGCAAACAAACGAAATCTAACATCTACAAAGGTAAAATCACTCGCTTAGAACCCAGTCTGGAAGCCGCTTTTGTTGATTTTGGTGCCGAAAGGCATGGCTTTTTGCCGCTCAAAGATGTTGTCCGCAGTTATTTTCAAACCTCGCCGGCTACCCCCGATGCGTCCAGTGAATCCAGCGAAGAGGCACCAGTACGCCGCGGCATCAAGGACGTACTCTCGGTCGGACAGGAAGTCATTGTACAGGTAGACAAGGAAGAACGCGGCAATAAAGGTGCCGCCTTGACGACCTTTATCAGTTTAGCGGGGCGATATCTCGTGTTGATGCCTAATAATCCGCGAGCTGGTGGGGTATCACGCCGTATTGAAGGTGAAGATCGTAGTGAAGCACGGGAAGCTTTGAGTGCCCTAGAAATACCCCCGGGCATGGGATTGATATTGCGTACTGCCGGTGTCAATAAAACGGCTGAAGAACTCCAATGGGATTTAGAGTATCTCTTGCAGTTATGGCAAGCCATAGAATCTTCTGCACAACAATCTCCAGCACATTTTCTGATCTATCAGGAAAGTAATGTGATTATTCGCGCCATCCGCGATTATCTGCGCGAAGACATCAGTGAAATCCTAGTTGATGACAAAGAGATTTACGAAGAAGCCTGTGGATTCATGCGGCAGGTAATGCCGCAGCATCTCAATAAGGTCAAACTTTATCAGGACAAAGTGCCGCTGTTTACGCGCTATCAAATCGAAAGTCAAATTGAAACGGCCTTTCAACGCGAAGTCAAATTACCTTCCGGGGGCGCCATCGTACTTGATCATACGGAGGCCTTGCTGTCGATAGACATTAACTCGGCGCGTGCCACCAAGGGCGTTGATATAGAAGAAACCGCGCTCACTACCAATCTTGAAGCGGTTGATGAAATTGCTCGGCAATTACGCTTGCGCGATTTAGGCGGTTTGGTGGTGATAGATTTTATCGACATGCTCAGTCATAAAAATCAGCGTGAAGTTGAAAGTCGCATCAAAGAGGCGCTGAAAGTGGATAGGGCGCGGGTACAAGTCGGACGGATTTCGCGGTTTGGTTTATTAGAAATGTCGCGGCAACGTATACGCCCCTCACTCGGTGAATCCAGTCAGACCGTTTGTCCACGTTGCAGTGGACAAGGCAGCATTCGCAGTGTCGATTCCTTATCGCTGTCCATCCTGCGCTTAATGGAAGAGGAAGCGATGAAGGAAAAAACGGCCAAAATCATCGCACAAGTGCCGGTGGAGGTTGCAACATACCTGCTCAATGAGAAACGACCGGCGATACTAGAAATTGAAGATCGCCAGCAAATCGATATTGTGCTGATACCCAATCCCAACATCCAAACGCCCAAGTATAAAATGCAACGTGTGCGAGAGGATGATAAAAAGGAACTCGCTAGTAACAAAGCGAGTTATCAACTTATCACCTCGCCCCAAGAACCGGCGCTTGAGAATTATAGTACCCCTCCCCAACCGGGGCCTCAAGAAGAACCGGCCGTCAAAGGAGTGGTATATACTCCACCCCCCGTGTTAGCACCAAAACAGGTGAAGCGAGAAGCTGGATTTATAAAACGTTTATGGAGCAAACTGTTTCGTAAAGGCCATTCTCCAAAGACTTCGGCACCAAGACCGCCCACACAGAAGTCTCGGCGGGGCAAATCGGCCACCAAACAAAAACGTTCACGCAGTTCCTCAAAAGCGCCTACACAATCGACAGATACCTCCGACTTGTCAGCGGAAACGTCGAAAAAAACGGACAATGGTAGCCGTTCCAGTACTTATGTACGCCAAAGACGCCGTCGCAAACGTTCTGATGCCAATAGCGCCGAACCCTCTCAAACCACTTGATTCAGTTATCAGTTATCAAGTGCCCAAACCTAATTGGTTTGGTATTTGAGGTTTTTAAATTCCTTTGGATCCCCTTTTTCAATCAAAGGGGGAAATACTCGTTAAATACTCGTTTATACGGAACTTAACGAAAAATCCGTGAAAATGACTTGTAGGAACTGGTCATAAAATTCCTAGCCAAATTATCTACTTATCATTAATTGAGTCATTTTTAATTTTTAATTAGTATATTTGTGGTCAAGCCAGTTTGTTCACTGATAACTTATTACTGTTCACTGACAATGTCTGACCATTAACTTCACGGCTATCGGGTCCCATCAAATAAAGATATAAAGGCATGATCGCCTCTGGCGGCGGGACAGTCATCGGGTCTTTTCCCGGGTAGGCAGCCGTCCGCATGGCCGTCCGCACCGCCCCGGGGTTGATGCTATTGACTCGAATAGTCGTATTGGCTTCGAGTTCATCGGCCAAGACTTGCATCATTCCCTCGATAGCGAATTTTGAAACTGAGTATGCGCCCCAATAAGCCCGTCCTTTGCGCCCTACATCGGCGATCGTAAACACGATGGAGGCATCATGGGCACGTTTCATCAGTCCTAAACACGTCTGAGTGAGTAAAAACGGGGCATTGAGGTTGACCTGCATGACTTGATACCACAGCTTAACATCATAGTGTTCTAGCGGTGTGAGTGTCCCCAAGAGGCCAGCATTGTGTAGCAAACCAGAAAGTTGCCCGAACTCTGTTTCTAAGGTATCGCTAAGGTTTTCATAATCATTGGGACTGGCCGTTTCAAGATTCATTGGATAAATTGCCGGTTGTGAATATCCGGCTTGTTCAATTTCATCGTAGACGGCTTCTAATTTCCTGATGGTGCGCCCCAGTAAAATGACTGTTGCGCCGTGTGCGGCAAAGCTTTTCGCCGCTGCACGACCAATACCATCACCAGCACCCGTAACAAGAATGATACGATCAGTAAGTAATGTAGGAGAGGGACTGTAGTCAAACATCTCAGATTCCTTTGGTAATGGGTAATTGGTTTCGTTTTTTAACAAAAAATTTCGCCGCGGCTAAAGTTTTTATGCTATTAGCCGCGAATGGGTAATTGGTAATGCGACGGTCGGGTTAAATTGAGTCATATATAAATCAATGGGTTAAGTACCGGTTCACTTATGCTTTGGTATTTTGTCACTGCCTAGCCGCAAATCGTTCAATATCAAACGTTGGAAAACTTGTGAACGGGTACTTATTAAATCATCGCCATTGTCAGTGATTTAGTCAGCCAAAGTTCAATTTTCATTTTTCATTCGTAATGATCTAGGACTTACGCATTGAGTGAGTGACTGACAGACAAAAGAAATTTAGTGTGCACAATTCCATGCAAAAGTTTTTTAACATTTTGCTGGGAAAACTTTAGCCTGTCGATGCAAAATATTTTTCTTGAATTGTTTTGCTGATAAAGTTAGTTACTTCTAAAAGGCCAATGCATTTATTTTGAAAGTTTTTAACATAAAATAAATTTGTAAGTTGCATGAGTGCGTAAGTCTTATGGTCATTGGTAATGGGTAATTGTTATCAATACTTCTCGAATCACCAGCGCAACAAACCTTGGTTTTTTCTATCAAAATTCAAAAAACCACAGAATCCTAGTCAAAACGGGTTAAAGAAATCCTATTGATGTGTTACATAGATTTTAGGATAATTATTGAGCCCCCTTTAGGGGACTTTCGCTTTCAGTTGGCTGTTTTGAAATTATTTTTCTGAAAAGATCTCGTTTTTCAGATAAATATTTATTTTGGGAATTAGACTTTGCGCGGTTAAGAATTCGGATTTTAAATGGATTTTATTCCCCTCTTGAGAGGGGTTAGGGGTGGGGTGTGAAATAGAAGTCAATTTATTGGTTTATTTTTCACTCTATTTTTATTCCATTTTGGAGCCAAGATACAAATCCAATCTAGGGTGAAAAAAAAGTGACAAAAATGGCTCATATTTAACACCCCAGGTTTAGGGGTCACTGCCATTAAGTTAAGCAACAAAACACCTACAAAAAGTATAATAATGAAGCGCGACAGAGGGCCATAACTTAATTTGAAAACCTATTTTATGGCCCTCAAAATCGATATTCCAAATAACCCTAAAAAAATAGGTCAATAACAGGGGCTCACGTATCACTACTGGGGCCAAACTAACTCCCGCGGCGGCGGCCAAACGACGACTGCGCGTGAGGCGATAAATCGCCTACTACAAACGGGCCACTTTTGCCTCGGTAAAAATTTTTCTAGTAAAAACTGATTCCGAGGAAACCAATTACCAATTACCAATTTGAGGCGTAAGCACTGTGTTTTGTGCTTTAGGACTTTTTTCTGGATAATCAAGGGTATAGTGCAATCCTCGGCTCTCATGTCGAAGTTGTGCAGAGCGAATGATTAAATCGGCCACTTCAGTGAGGTTGCGTAATTCAACCAAATCATTGCTGACGCGGAAGTTGCTGTAATATTCGTGAATTTCGCTGCGCAATAAATCGACACGACGTTTAGCGCGTTGCAAACGTTTGGTAGTACGCACAATACCCACATAATCCCATAAAAAGCGGCGCAATTCGTCCCAGTTATGTGAGACTACCACTTCTTCGTCAGAATCTGTGACACGGCTTTCATCCCACGCGGGTAGGGGTGGATGTGGGGGAATTTCTGTCAATTGGGCAAGAATATCAAGGCTTGCCGAATGGGCAAACACTAAACATTCCAGCAATGAATTGCTCGCCATACGATTAGCCCCGTGTAGGCCGGTAAATGCGACTTCGCCAGCGGCGTACAGGCCTTCAACATCGGTTTGTCCATGCCGATCCGTTATCACACCACCACAGGTGTAGTGAGCGGCGGGGACAACCGGAATGGGTTGGTTGGTTATGTCATAGCCAAGTTCGAGACAGCGGTGATAAATATTGGGGAAATGCTCTTTGGTAAAACGCGCGGGTTTGTGACTGATGTCGAGAAATACGCAATCGCAGCCTAAACGTTTCATTTCATGGTCAATGGCCCGTGCTACAATATCACTCGCGTGCCAGTTCTTCGCGCGAGGAGAAACGACTCATAAAGGAACTGCCGTCAGCTAACAGCAATTTCCCGCCTTCCCCACGCACGGCTTCGCTGATTAAAAAAGATTTGGCCTCGGGATGATATAAACAAGTAGGATGAAATTGGATAAATTCCATATTGGCTACGCGGCAGCCTGCACGCCATGCCATGGCAATGCCATCGCCCGTTGCCACATCAGGATTACTGGTGTACAAATAGGCTTTACTCGCACCACAGGTGGCTAGGACGACAAAACGGGCGCTTAGAACAGTGACTTTGCCCGTTTTGAGATTTAACACATACGCCCCCAAACAGCGTGACGTGGACAGGCCCAGTTTGGTGCCGGTAATCAAGTCAATCGCAATGTGGTGTTCTAGCAAGCGGATATTGGGATGGGCATTGACTTTGGCCGACAAGGTTGAGACGAGAGCTCGCCCAGTGGCATCTTCGACATGTATTACGCGACGATGGCTATGTCCGCCTTCACGAGTCAGATGATAAGAATTGTGACCTTCTGAATCAGAGACTTGGGTAAAGGGCACCCCTTGTTCAATCAGCCAAGCAATCCGTTCTGGGCCTTGTGATACGGTGAAATTGACAATATCGGGATCACATAATCCAGCGCCGGCATTAAGCGTATCTTCAACATGTGAATCCAGCGAGTCCTCTTCGCTTAGTACCGCAGAAATTCCACCTTGGGCATATTGGGTGTTACAGGATTCAAGGGTGGCTTTTGATAACACGACAACTTTGGCTTGTTTCGCCAATTCCAACGCGGCAGAGAGGCCAGCGGCACCGCTGCCGATAATCAATACATCACAGTCGGCAGGTTGAGTCATCATAAGTTACGTCCTAACTGGGGTGGTGAAAATCAGGTGATTTTTGCCCAAAAACTGATCCCGTTTTTATTCCGCATTGAAAAATTGTTATCTAAAAATCGTTACTTAAATAACCATAAAAAAATTAACAATTAACAATTCACAATTCACAATTTCAGGCAAAATTCGCTCTGCGAAACTTTTGCCTGAAACACAATTTTCACCTGCCCACGTCCTAACCCCCCTAACCTTTCTAATAATTAATAATTAATTGTTACATAAGCTAATTATTAATGAGAGGGGAATGGGGGGAGTCTGCATGAATTATCAAATCAGTTAGGGCATAATACAATATTTGTTGAGGTTTCCAGTTTTCACTGTTCACTGCACACAGATAGATGAAGCGTACTTCGGGGGAGTTAAGAGTTATACGGAACGTACTTTAAAACCGTGAAAAGGAAAAGGCTTAGTTAAGTGATTGAATTATTTATAAAATGAGTTATTGACAAACGATTTTTCATTTTTATTAAACTTCTCACTTAAACTTCTCACTGATAACATTTTTCATTGGTATAAAAGTGATCGTTACGAATGAATGGTGGCTTGCGAAATCAATTTCTGTAGTGAACTCAATTTAATTTGTCAATGCGTAAGTGCTATAGTTGTTCAGAAAAATACTTGGGATAAAGCTCTTCGTTCTGCATACTGCATCGGTTTTTGGCCCCCAAAATATTTAATATGAAAATAGAGCCTCGTGGCGAAGGCTCATCAAAAATGGCTATTCGCAAATTGCGAATAGCGAAGGGTTTATGAGCCTTCGCTGCGTTCCTCAATAGGGTTGTTGCAAATTAAATCGCCATGAGCTATAGCTACTGGCTAAAAGCGATAGGAGGCTCAAGCCGACTCATGAATGAAAAGTACCGATGTTTATTATTTGTGATTAAAATATCATAAGTTATTGTATTACATAATATTATTTTGTTTTAGTGCCCTTTAGGGTACTTGAGCTTTAAGCCATGAGCTTTAGCTCATGGCTTAATTTGCAACAACTCTAATAGATTAAGAAAAAAAGCCATTTTGACCCATTTCACGGACAGCCTGCATAACCATTCACTGATAAATGATAACTTACAACTAATAACTGATAACTAATAACGGATCAAAATGCTTGAAGAACGTGGTGTTGTCGTTGAAGTCAACGAACAATTTGCCGTTGTACAAACAACGCGCACAAGTCTATGTGGTCAGTGTGCTGCCAACAAAGGCTGTGGTACCGCCAGTTTGAGCCAGATGCTTGGGCAAAAATCTACCAACATTACAGTCGTCAATCACAAAGGCGCGAAAGTTGGCGATAAAGTTGTGATAGGCCTAGAAGAACAGGCCTTGCTTAAAAGCTCACTGCTCTTGTACTTGCTCCCTTTGCTCGGTCTGTTCGCTGGCGCTATTGGCTATGAGATGTTGGCCGCGTATGTCCAATTTCCTCGCTCAGAAATCTTAACCGTGTTGGCGGGCTTACTCGGATTACTCGCGGGATTTTTGTGGGTCAAGCGAGTGATTGTCAAAATGTCTGAGGATACACGCCTAATACCCGTGATACTTAAAACAGAATGCTAACCCAACGTGCAACTCTTTTTTCTTAAAGTCCAAACCTAAAGGTTTTGAGCCAAACCCGCCTTTAATTCCTTGAAAAGCGCTCGCGCTTGGCATCTTATGGATAGAAATTGTTGCACTTTAGGTAATGGTAGTGTGTTAAGATAAATGCCTGAGCGTAACCAAGTACCATCGCTCCTAAAAATGGGTAGAAACCAAGTTCTTTTGATAAACTTGGCCCATCGATATTTAATACCCGATTAATACTTGCACCGGGACAAACCCTCGCGCTCATCCCAATCAAAAGCAAGTTGCGGGGGCCCATAAGCATCGATGCGCTAAACCATAACTGGTTGTAACTCGTCAGGCTAAAAATGGAGCGATGCAAAAACGGATACCAGAGTTTTTTAATCGCAGCCTTGGCAAAAGCCAAGGCTTTTGCTTAACTTAATGGCAGTGTCGCTAAACCCCCCCTAACCCCCTTTTTGGGGGGAACGCCGCCATGAAGAAAAGCGAGGGCTTGTGACGGTGCAAAGCACAATTATACCTAGGCGACTTAATAAGGTGAGTTCTACTTTAATTAATGTCAATAGGTTATAAAACATTTGAGGGCGCATTCCCAAAAAACGGGACGCAAGTCATTTCGACGCGAGTCAAAATCTATTGGGCCTCAAGATTTCTCGCATTCTGAGAAATGACACGGTGTCTATCCTGAGGTTGGTCGCCCGTAAAATCAATGAGTTATATGAGCTACCCGGAAAAAGGGAATGCGCCCCAACATTTGATCGAGCCTTATAATTTATAAAAGTCTAATATTTATCAAGAAGTTATAAAACAATACACTCTTAAATAAAAATCGCTGGGGCTTTTCTTAAAGGGATCAAAGGAAGCCGAATTATCACCCAAATAATAGTGTGGTTTTAAAATATAAAAGAGTTTGATATTCAAATAGTTAAATGTAATAGGTTGATTGAATTTGTATTGATAACTTATTTAAAAATAAGTATAACTCACATTAATAGACTTTCCGCCGTCATAATTTGCGCTTTTTGGCCGCATCCGCCCCCCTAAATAAAAAGGGGTGAATTCCATGATCAAAAGTTCATAAAAATGACGTTGCGAAGTATAAATACCTGATTAATAAACAGGAGTCATTATGAAACGCTATTTATCGAGATATGTCTTAGGGGTTTGGTTGGTTGTTGGGCCATTGTCGGCCCCACTTGAGGCGGCACAATGGCCTGATTTTACCAAACTGGTAGAAAAGTATGGCCCCGCCGTAGTCAATATCAGCACGACTGCCAAAAAAGAAGAAAGGAAAGACGGCCCCATTTATCCTGGCATTCCAAGTATACCGAAGGACAGCCCTTTCCACGATTTTTTCCGTCACTTTTTCGATGAAGAGAATGAATTTGAAGAGTCTCGTCCCTCAACTTCACTCGGTTCCGGCTTTATCATTGGAAGCGATGGCTATATCGTCACCAATAACCATGTCATTGATGAGGCTGAAGAAATCATCGTGCGTTTAACTGACCGCCGAGAATTTGTTGCTGAACTTCAAGGTGCCGATAAACGCAGCGATATTGCCTTGCTGAAAGTTGAAGCGACTAATCTGCCGACGGTCAGGCTAGGGGCTTCGAGTGACCTGAAAGTCGGTGAGTGGGTTTTGGCGATAGGTTCACCGTTTGGGTTTGAACACTCAGTCACCGCCGGCATCGTCAGTGCGAAAGGCCGAAGTTTGCCTAACGACAACTATGTGCCCTTTATTCAAACCGATGTGGCGATTAATCCGGGTAACTCCGGCGGCCCCTTATTTAACTTGGATGGCTTTGTTGTCGGGGTCAACTCGCAAATCTATAGCCGCACAGGCGGATTTATGGGTTTGTCGTTTGCCATCCCAGTTGATGTGATGAAAAAGGTCGTTGAACAGTTGAAAGCCTCCGGCAAAGTCTCACGCGGGTGGCTAGGCGTTCTGATTCAAGATGTCACTCGTGAATTGGCCGAATCATTTAGCATGGACAGGCCCCAAGGTGCCCTAGTAGCTAAAGTTCTACCCGACAGCCCCGCCACGGCAGCTAAATTCAAAGTGGGTGATATTATTATCAAATTTGGCGGCAAAAACATAGAACGGTCGGCTGACTTGCCACCCATCGTGGGCAGTACCAATGTGGGTTCAAAAGTTGCTACAACCGTCATACGCCAAGGCAAACAAGTAACACTTGAAGTCACTATTGGCGAATTGCCATCTGAGGAGGACGTTCAATTAGCGCTCAGAGGTAGCAAAGGTGGTCAATCGGCAATCACCAGCAAGCGCCTTGCCTTGTCTGTCATTGATTTGGATGAGAACAAACGGGACGAACTTTCTATCAGCGAAGGCGGCGTATTGGTACAACGTGTTGATGCGGGGCCGGCACGCGATGCTGATATCCGCAAAGGTGATGTTATTCTGATGATAAACAACATCAATATCGAAAACGTCAATCATTTCAAGGAAATAGTCAGTCAAGAGAGCGATACAAAGGTGCCGGTACTGGTACATCGGCGTGGTTCTCCACTCTTCTTGGCACTTACGATTCCCGCGAAATGACAGCCAGCCTTGACACTCTACACGCGAGTAGGGTGCCACCTTTGTGAACAGCTGCAATTGGAATTGTTTCAACAGCAGTACGGTTTTTCCTTAAATGTCGTGGATATTGATGCAGACAGTTATCTGAAGTTGCGCTATGGTGAACGAGTCCCGGTTTTAGCGGCCGGGGATATGGATATTTGTTATTATCATTTAAATAAAGATTTTCAGGCAAAAGTTTCCGCTGCGGAAACTTTTGTTAGAATTTCTCGGAGCCTCTTGAAATGGCAGACAAAAGCTGGGGTGGTAAATTGTGTTTCAGGCAAAAGTTTCCGTTGCGGAAACTTTTGCCTTTCAGGCTAAAGTTTTTCGGAGAAAAACTTTAGCCTGAAATTGTGAATTGTGAATTAAAAGCTAATCAATAAGTTATTGTTTTTAAAATCATTAAAAAAGGCGGAATAAAAATGGGATCAAGTTTTAGAACCCGTTGGAACCTCCTTTTCACCACCCCAGACAAAAGCACCCCTCACCCTAATATTAATAATTAATTATTAACAATTAATTATTAATTAGTAATGATAACAGTCACTTAAGTGCTAAAGGGGCCTTCATTAACCCCTAGACTGACGAAAAATTTTAACAATTTTTTTTGTGTACAGACTTATGGATCATAGTGATTGATAAAGGGAGGAAACAGTCCAAGATGCAAGCCCCCCCCTTTTAAAAAGGGGGGCTAAAGGGATTTTTTCCTATTTAGAGTGCATCCTCACCCTCACCATAAGGGATAGGGGAAAGGAGATTGAGGGTTCCAGTTGAAGGGTAGGGAGAGGGAGGAGGTGGGGTGGTGAAAATTGTTAACAATTAATGATTAATGATTAATGATTAATGATTTAAATGATATTTGTTTTTAAAATAATTTTACTAAGCGGAATAAAAATGGGATCAAGTTTTAGAACCCGTTGAAACCTCCTTTCCACCACCCCAGGGAGGAGGCGAGGTGTGTTATCATTTGATAACAGTTGTTGTATTTTTGTAGTATTACTGAGTGTGACCTCAATTTGAGGTCACGTTTTTAGCATTATCTACATCAAACAAAGATCACACTCGTATTACTTGTCTACTACCAAGTTTGCAAAAAACTGCTGATAAGTCAGTATAGTCAGTTCTCAGTTGGCAAGAGGAAATCACCAATTACCTGATAACTGATAACTGATAATTGATAACTGATAACTGCATGAAGCATATCCGTAATTTTGCTATTATTGCCCATATCGATCATGGCAAGTCTACTCTCGCTGATCGCTTTATCCAAATTTGTGGGGGCTTGACTGAGAGGGAAATGTCGCAACAAGTCCTAGATTCGATGGACTTGGAACGTGAGCGAGGCATCACCATCAAAGCCCAAAGTGTGACGCTTAATTATCAAGCCAAGGATGGACAAAGCTACCAACTCAACTTCATTGATACACCCGGTCATGTGGATTTTTCTTATGAAGTTTCACGTTCATTGGCGGCCTGTGAGGGTGCGCTATTGGTAGTTGATGCTGCACAAGGGGTAGAGGCCCAAAGTGTTGCTAACTGTTATACCGCCATTGAGCAGGGACTTGAAGTGCTACCGGTACTCAACAAAATTGATTTACCGGCTGCCGAACCACAGCGTGTTATACAACAAATTGAGGACATTATTGGGATTGAAGCCGAAGAGGCTGTGCGCGTGAGTGCGAAAACCGGTTTGGGGGTTGAGGAATTACTTGAATCGTTGATACAGCGTATCCCACCGCCTTCGGGTTCTAAAGAGGAACCTTTGACCGCCCTTATCATTGATTCTTGGTTTGACAATTATTTGGGCGTGGTTTCTTTGGTGCGTGTCATGCAGGGCCGCTTGCACAAACGGAAAAAAATCCTAGTGATGTCAACCGGGCGGCGCGTTCAGGTGGAAAAAGTGGGCATTTTCACTCCAAAACCACAAGATCGTGAGGTACTCAAAGCGGGCGAGGTGGGATTTGTGGTGGCTGGCATCAAAGATATTGATGGTGCGCCCGTTGGCGATACCTTAACAGATGCAGTGGGGCCGGTTGATAAACCCTTGCCCGGCTTTCAAGCTATCAAACCTCGTGTTTTTGCTGGCATGTTTCCCATTGATGCCAACGATTATGAGGCCCTCCGCGAAGCGTTAGCAAAATTGCGCCTCAACGATGCGGCCTTACATTATGAACCAGAAACTTCTCAAGCCTTGGGCTTTGGCTTTCGTTGCGGTTTTTTGGGCCTGTTGCATAAGGAAATTGTGCAGGAGCGTTTGGAGCGTGAATATGGATTGGATCTGATTACTACCGCCCCCACTGTCGTTTATGAAGTGCTCACGACGACTGGTGAAGTGTTAATGGTGGATAATCCGGCCGATTTGCCTCCACCCAATCAGATTGCTGAAATGCGCGAGCCGATTGTTGAAGCTAATATGCTGCTGCCGCAAGATTATTTAGGGAATATTATCAATCTCTGTATTGAGAAACGGGGTGTTCAGAAAAAGTTGCATTATACGAGTTCACAAGTCACACTGACTTATGAATTACCCCTGAGTGAGATGGTGTTGGATTTTTTTGATCGACTTAAATCGGTCAGTCGTGGCTACGCTTCCTTAGACTATACGTTTTTGCGCTTTCAATCCGCTGACTTGGTAAAATTTGATGTCCTCATCAATGGCGAGCGCGTTGATGCTCTCTCTGTCATAGTCCATCGAGAGAAAAGTCAATTGCAGGGGCAGGAACTTGTCAAAAAAATGAAAGAAGTAATACCAAGGCAAATGTATGACGTGGCAATACAGGCTGCTATCGGTACACATATTATTGCTCGCCAAACCGTCAAAGCATTTCGCAAAAATGTCACGGCCAAATGTTATGGGGGGGATGTGACTCGTAAAAGAAAACTCCTTGAAAAACAAAAAGAAGGGAAAAAACGCCTGAAAAAAGTGGGGGCGGTAACGATACCCCAAGATGCGTTTTTAGCGATACTGCAGGTTGGAAAAAAATAAAATGGGAGTTTAGGAGTTTGGGCGTTTGGCCGTTTAGGCGTTTAGGCGTTTAGGAATTTGGGAGTTTAGGCGTTCATGAGTTCAAAAGTTTAGGGAACTTACACTGATAACTGATAACTGATAACTGATAACTGATAACTGATAAATAACGGGTAACGGAAAAAATGAGTTGGAATTTGGATTTGGCAACGATTTTAGTTTTGTTAACGCTCGCCAGTGGATTGATTTGGCTATACGACAAGATATTTTTAGCGCCCCGGCGTGCTAGGGCTAAGGCGGGTTTGTCGGTACATGCGAGTGATGCCTCTCATAAAGAGGCCGTACAGGAGCCGTTTATAGTCGATTTAGCGCGTTCTTTGTTTCCAGTCTTTTTGATTGTTCTGTTGTTGCGCTCTTTTCTGGTTGAACCGTTTCGTATTCCCTCAGGCTCCATGATGCCGACTTTGTTGATTGGAGACTTTATTTTAGTCAATAAATTCCGTTATGGCATCCGCCTACCTGTGGTTAATAGCAAAGTTATTGAGATAGGGGAACCCCAACGGGGTGATGTGGTGGTGTTTCGTTATCCTAAAGACAACTCTACCCCGTATATAAAACGGGTGATTGGTTTGCCCGGCGATCAGATAGAATATAACCAAGCGAACAAAATGCTGTATATTAATGGTGAGCCGGTGCCCCAACATTTGGTCGATACGTATATAGGCGAAGGCCAAGGCAGTAACATGACGGGACACAAGCAGCGTATCGAATACTTGCCCGGGGCCAAGCATGCGATTTTGATCAATAGTGACAGAGGACAAAAGGCACCATTTGAGAAATGGACGGTTCCTGACAATGAGTATATTGTCTTCGGTGATAATCGTGACAATAGTCGCGACAGTCGTTTCTGGGGCACGGTGCCAGAAGAAAATTTGATAGGCAAAGCCTTTTTTATTTGGATGAATTGGGATTGGGAAAATGGTGGCATCAGTTTCCAACGAATAGGGACACCTATTCAGTAGAGTTGTTTCTTTTTAATTTTGACTTAGGTGGGCGAGCGAATGGCGAACGGCGAAGCGGTTAGTATTTTTTATTAACACATCCGATGTTTAGCTTTACGAGGATGTGTTTTCCAATATTTACGGGTGTGTTCCACTTGTTTTTTTAGCAGGTTTTTATCGATAGGGCCTTCAATCAAATCAATTCGCCAACATGGCCCTCAAACGCCATGTTTTAGACACTTTGGTTTTTAAGACGGAACTTAACGAAAAATCGGTGAAAATGACAAAATGATTGTTATTAACACATCCGATGTTTAGCTTTACGAGGATGTGTTTTCCAATATTCCGATAAAATTTATAGACTTATCATTGAGTTAATCATTTTTCATTTCCAGGCAAAAGTTTTTCGGAGAAAAACTTTTGCCTGGAATTCATTTTTCATTAGTATATGGTAAGCCATTAACAAAAGCTATTAACATCAATTTTAAAACGGGGCCCTCAAAAGAAACCTTAAGGTTGGAGCGGCAAGACAACTCTTTCGTTGAAAGGATAAGTGGGACACACCCGTATTTATTCTGAGAGTGCCGGAAAAGTCTGTAATTCATTGATTTTTAGTTAGGCGTATCTGCATAAGTCCTTGAAAACTGTTTTTGCCACCGTAGCGGCGTTTTTTTTAGATTGAGCAGAAGGATGCCATTCGTCCCAAAGCTATTCGCCTCAAAGCCATTCACATTGAAATTATTTGGGAACAACTCTGGTTACTTACAAAGAGGAGTTGGTACAATGAACATCAACAAGTATCAACAACGCGGATTAGGCAAGCTCAGCTTGTTCGTTTTGATGTTTTTTGTCGTCGTTATGATTGTTCTTGTGTGGATGATTGGACGCTATCGCATTCCTTCCGCTGCAATGATGCCCACCTTACTGATTGGAGATTTTATTTTAGTCAATAAATTCAGTTACGGCATCCGCCTACCCGTCGTTAATACCAAAGTTATTGAGATAGGGGAACCCCAACGGGGTGATGTGGTGGTGTTTCGTTTTCCCCCAGACAACTCTACCCCGTATATAAAACGGGTGATTGGTTTGCCAGGTGATCAGATAGAATATAACCAAGCGAACAAACTGCTGTATATTAATGGTGAGCCGGTGCCCCAACATTTGGTCGATACGTATATAGGCGAAGGCGCGGCTAGTCGTATGACGGGATACGAACAGCGCATCGAATACCTGCCCGGGGCCGAGCATGCGATTTTGGTCAATAGTGACATAGGACAAAAGGCACCGTTTGATAAATGGACTGTTCCTGACAATGAGTATATTGTCTTCGGTGATAATCGTGACAATAGTCGTGACAGTCGTTTCTGGGGCACGGTGCCAGAAGAAAATTTGATAGGCAAGGCCTTTTTTATTTGGATGAATTGGGATTGGGAGAATGGCTGCATCAATTGGCAACGAGTAGGGACACGTATTTACTAACTTTACGCTAGGTTCTACTTTTTTAACTGATTGAATTTATGGGATATTCAGTCAGTACCCGTTCGACTGGGTTTACAAAAACAAGTCTGTTTTTGAGTGTGATCTCCATTTGAGGTAAAGTTTTTTTTGTAAACCACCCTTTTAAATTTTGTTGCCGGCCCCAAAATACCCGACGACGGTGGGCAATACATTGGGTGGTGCATTTGCTAGAACTCTATTTCTTAATCAAACCTAATCAAAGCGACTTATTTCCGTTAAGTTTTAGACTTTTATATTTTAACACTTTACTTCTTTACTTTTTAAATTTTATCAAATAAAATAATTAGAGTCATCTGCTTGGATGACACCATGACGGTGTCGTGGATATGAGGGGCTGAAGCAAATCAGAGCTTGCAAATTCACCTCAAGATTAGGTTAATCTTGGTGTGTGTTTTATTAGTCCTTGAGTCTAGGGGCCTCTGACAAGCATCCCTCATTAAGTCGCTTTTTTACAAGTGGCCGATCGGTTGAGACAGCCCAACCAGAACTCTAGTTGCAACTCCTAATAGTTATCAACAGAGAGTGAAACATCTTGATTCTTGATCTATTTAGTTACCTTTTTGGCGAGAGGTAGGTAAGTATGACTAAGAAAAAAGAAGCTGTACGCAAGCCTCATCTACATCAAATCGAGGTCATACCCATGTTTTTAAGGTTTTTAAAGTGGAACATCGCGTTATCTTTTTTTTAAATAGGAGTCAGTACCATGAACATCAACAAGCATCAACAACGCGGTATGAGCGGTACGACGCTCATGTTTATCATCTTTATACTCATTTTTGTTTTGTGGATTTTCTTTAAACTGTTTCCGATCTACATGGAAAACATGAAAGTCGAAGATGCGTTGGAGAAAATCAAAGAAGAACAGAACGTGGCTCAAAAGATGGCACCTGAAATCCGACAGCTTTTTTTGGCACATTTGAGTGAAAAGGATGTCGAACTGTTTGACAATAAGAATGTCAAACAGCATCTCACCGTTAGACGCAATGAGGGAGTTGTCGAAATAACGGTGAAATATGAGCGAAGAGAACCGTTGATGGGCAATGTCTTTTTCCTTGTCGAATTTGAGAACAGTGTAGAAGTACCTTGAATCAAGATTATACCCGTTTATGCCAAGCGTTGGGTTACCGCTTTAAGCAAGAGGACTATTTAACCACCGCACTGACGCACCGCAGTGCGGGTACTCCCCACAATGAACGCTTGGAATTTTTAGGCGACGCGCTGCTCAGTTGTATTATGGCAGAGGCCCTGTTTGAGCGTTTTCCGGCCTCGCGTGAAGGTGAGTTGACACGTTTGCGTGCCAATTTAGTTAAACGAGATACATTGGTTAAAATCGCGCAACGCCTTGAATTAGGCCAATATCTGCGCCTTGGCGAGGGCGAATTAAAAACAGGGGGCGAAGGGCGAGCCTCAATTTTAGCCGATGGCGTGGAAGCCATTATTGGTGCCATTTATCGGGATAGCGGCATGCAAACGTGTCAATCAGTGGTTTTGCAACTTTGGGAAAAATCACTTTCTAATTTGTCATTGCGCCAAATCAAAGATCCAAAAACCCGTTTGCAAGAATATTTACAAGCCAAACAACAAGCGTTGCCGGTTTATCGGGTGTTAGCCATCGGCGGTACTCCCCACGCTCAGCAGTTTAAAGTGGAGTGTCTCGTGCCCGGCTTGCCTCAACCAACTTATGGCGGTGGCGAAAGCCGCCGTCGTGCCGAACAATCTGCCGCGGCTCAAGCTTTGGGGGTTTTAAATGTTGAGTGAAGGACACTGTGGCTATGTGGCTATCGTAGGTCGCCCAAATGTGGGCAAATCGACTTTGCTCAATCATTTGTTGGGGCAAAAACTTAGCATCACGTCGCGTAAACCGCAAACTACCCGCCATCGCCTTTTGGGCATTAAAACCGATGGCAATACCCAAATTATTTACGTGGATACGCCCGGGCTACATCGGCATCAACATAATGCCATGAATCGTTACCTCAATCGTGCGGCAACGAATAGCATGGAAGGTGTTGATGTGATTGTGTGGCTAGTAGAAGCGTTACAGTGGACAGAGGAAGATACTTATGTTAGTAAGACTCTTGTACAAACTGAAGTGCCGGTGATTTTGGGGGCGAATAAGATAGATAAAGTCTCAGACAAGACTGCTTTATTGCCTTATTTACAAGAAGTGGCAACCAAACGCGACTTTACCGATATTTTTCCCATATCGGCCCACAAAGGCCAAAATCTGGTTGAACTGGAAGCTAAAATCATAAGCCTACTGCCTATCAGCACGCCGTTATTTCCAGAAGATCAAATCACAGATCGCAGTGAACGCTTTTTATGTGCTGAGATAGTACGCGAGAAATTAGTTCGCCGTTTGGGTGCAGAATTGCCTTACCGCCTCACGGTACAAATTGAACATTTTGAAAGCAGGAAAGATTTGATTTCTATTAGCGCCCTGATTTGGGTAGAGCGTCAAGGACAAAAAGCCATTGTCATTGGTAAGAAAGGGCTGATGCTCAAAGCCGTCGGAGAAGAGGCTCGCAAGGACATGGAAACCATGCTAGAGTGCAAAGTTTTTTTGCAATTATGGGTAAAAGTCAAGGAAGGTTGGTGTGATAATGAACGTGCCTTGCGGCAGTTGGGATATTCTGAGGATTAGGTAATGGATGCAAATATCTCGCGATTAAATGAATGAACAAAGATGTCAGATCGATGATCGGAGAAACCTTATAAAATCACTTATCTGAATGAAAGACGTTTTTATAATTCATCGAAACTAAACCTGACAGGTTTTAAAAACCTGTCAGGTTTGGCTTTACCTATTACGGTGTTTTTGCCGAGTCATCGGCTGTAGGTGTTTCGTCTTGTGCTTGTGATTTATTCCTTTCCTCTGTCGAGGGCGGTTCAGTCGCAGTTTCAGCTTTGGGTTCTTGCAGAACGATTTTATCCTTATTTCGTTCTATGGTTTTTTTCCCTATCCCCGTCACCCGAAAGAGATCGAAGATGGACTTAAACGGCCCCTGTTGTTCACGAAATGCCACGATAGCTGCGGCCTTATTATAACCCACGCCTTGTAATTCCCGTGATAAAGTCATCACGTCAGCGGTATTGATGTTGACAACGTGAGGAATTTTTCGCTTGGGAATAATTTTTACATCTGATACGACAATATTGTCTCTATTCCCGTCAACCAGTTTTTGACTTATCCCATATACTTGAGTCAACTCATCGGCCGACTTAAACGCTCCATGTTGTTCACGAAATGCCACGATGGCGGCGGCTTTTTTCTCACCGACGCCATGTAACACTTGCGCCAAAGTCCACTTATTGGCCCTATTGATGTCCACCTTTCCAGTTTCGGCGGCTTGAGTCGTCAGTAGAAGAGCAACTATCGAGAGGCTCAACAGGAATAAGAATTGAGGAAGTCGATTCAAGGACATTTTTTAAACTCCATAGTCAGTTGGTCATTCTATAAAGGGTTCACTTATAGTAAACCATTCATTAACAATCATACTCAAAAATCATTTGCCTGAAGTGTCTAAAGGTTGTTTTTCTTTAAAAGAATCCCTATTTTTTTTCATCAAGCGGCCAGTCGGGGGTTCAGTACATAAGGTCTTTAATGGACTGACAATTCGGCGCTTTTTGCGTTTCCCCAAGCAAATAAGGATTGTACTTTGCTAATATCTGACAAATTGGCTCGATGGCCTTTGGTAGATTCACTTAACTGAAAGAGTGCTATTGTTAACGTTTGTTAACATAAGTGAATCGGTAGTATAGACGCTCGAACCAAGGGCTACGTCAAAGTTTGAACTCACTTTTTGATTATTAGAGTCTTTATTGTAAATTTTAGACGGTACGGCAAAAATTTATAAATTACTGTTTATTAAAGTCATTTTATAAAAAATAAATAAGTTATATCGGACTTTGACAAGGCCCGGCGCTCGAACCCAAGTTTATTGAATTCTCACCAATCAGTTTTAGAAAAAGGATTGGTGAGAAACTTGGCTTTGAATCATTCTCACAAGGGGTTAAAAACTGTTCACCATTTTATGCTTATCACCTATCAGTTCAAAAAAACGCCTGAGTGAGTACAACTAAACTGATAGCTGGGCACTCTTTGGCACTCGCCTCTCCTTGCTTCTTGGCTTTGAGCGGTTCCTTGTGCCTTGTTCTTTGCCCTTTGTGTCTTTGGGGGATGTAGTGTTTTGTGGTTGAGATTGAGTGGCATCTGTCGGCTTGTCAGTTTCTTCGTCGGACACTCGGATTTTATCCTTGTTCTTTTCAAACGTTTTTTTCCCAATCCCTTTTACCTTCTTTATGTCAGCCGGCTTTTTAAACGGGCCGTTCTTTTTCCGGTAAACCACAATGGCCTTCGCCTTTTTTGGGCCTACGCCTTTTAGCAACCGTGCCAATGTTTTTTGATCGGCGGTATTGATGTTGACCGTTTTGACAGCGGCTGTTTTGGTGTCTGTCTGATTGGCAGTGGGTTTGGTAGTTGTGTCAGCCTGCGCGAACGGCAGAAGCGTCATTGATAAAGCCAAAACCCAAAAAAGAAAATATTTTTTAGCAATGGATTTCAATCAAAATCTCCTTATGAGTTGATAGTCAATCTGAGGAAGAGTTATTAAAGGTGAATACGATAACACTTTTTGCCTGTCAAGCAAATCCTTTGATGGCCCTTAAACTTCCGAAGTTTTTAAAACATCGGAGGCCTTAACGACTTATCTTATTGATTCTACTAAACTAACTTGCTTTTACGTGTCGGTTCGGCCCCGCCTCTGAACAATTAATGGCAGCGGCACGACAGGCATATTCTAAACTAGATGTTAAAAGGTTATCTGACATCGCCTTGAGAGTTTCCCGCCTCGCTAAAATCCCATGCTCAAAAAGATAGGAAAGCACCGCTGCCAGTAAATCGTTTGCCGTGAAAATAGCATTAATCCATTGAAAATAGGACTGACGTATTGACAAAATAAGTTTACTTAGTATTTTTCAGTTAGTTCGCTATAGTTTTTCAGATTAATATCGTCAGTAAATCGAAAACCGTAGGGGGCCGGCAAGCGGGCCGCAATGAATGTGGTTTTTCCTCTGAGTGCTCGCCCGCTTACTCACCTTTTCATAGAATTTAACCATCAATATTTAATGGAATTTCGATCTGCTGATAGTTGAAAACCTCCGAGTAAGGCATACTCGGAGGTTTTTAGCCACCACTCGATGATCATGTTTTCCACTATCGCCAGTAGCGAGGGCTTCATGGCATCGATCTACTGTATGTATCCGGGCACTACGAAAACTAAACTTAGGGTTAGTCTCAGTAGTTGAGAACGGCCCCTTTAAGGCGAACAATCGCCTATTACTAACCGGCCACCAAAGGCGAGCACCTACTACTAACTGGCCCACAAAAGGCGAGCAATCGCCTACTACTAACCGGCCCACAAAAGGCGAGCAATTATTTTTAGCATCATTCTCAACTACTGAGTCTGCTTTAGCAGACAGTAGATCGATGCTTGGGGATTGCTCCAATGCCATTGCCGTTAAGTAACAAAACACCTACAAAAAGTCTCTCCCTTAAAGCGCGACAGAGGGCCATAACTTGATTTTCAAACATAGAGTGATGGCCTTACAAATCTGTCAGTCCAAAAACAGGCAAAAATATAGTCGGCCCAAAAATATTGATAACTATTGATATTGGCTGGACATTATCTCAAAAAAATTGACATTTTTTTATTTTTAAAGTAGCGTTATAAACGCTTGAGGTGGTTAGCCTTCCACGTCAAAAAAATGGACTCTCAAGCATTCAAGTAACCCTAAGCTCTCATTAGGCGAGGGGATAAAGGGCTGATACTCCCTTATTCAGAATTGTTGAAAGACATACTCCATTTAGTATGCCTGTCAATAATTGTCAATAAAATTGTTATCTAGGTATACTCAAGATGGGAACACTTTTTGAGAAAAAAAATAATTAGAATCCCCAACGGGGAGAGATTAATAACGTGAGTTCTATTTATTTTTCAATAATTTAGATAAATTTTAACGATATCAATTGGTTGAAAATAAGTCGTTGATTAAAAATTATTTTTTGACAAGTAAACCCTTAACTTTAATACGTTAATAACCCTCTAATTGTGGGCCATCGAGTGGAATGAGCCAGTCAAGTTTTTTTAACTTATTGAGTTAAAATGAATTATTAATAACTATTTGATATAATTAACAATTATGTAAGTCACTGAGATTTCAAGTAGAACTCACGTTAATAATACGCCTTATATATTAACCCGTCATAAAAATCCAAGTTTTGCGTCGTTTGGATTTGGACGGATTATCAGGTATTTTACTGTTCCGCTACAATGGGGGTGATTTCTTCTGAAACGCTTGCCTTATGAGATTTGGCAGCCCGGCGTGTTAGTTCGGTGCCCCAATAACAGGTTAATGGCTCAATTGGCTTGCTGCTAAAGCGCTCGAATAATACCCATTTTGAATTGAAAAGCCTGTTATGAGAAACCCAGTTTTTCCAAAACGGGACGTTTCTTTTTTAAACATAAAATGAAATTCAACTCAAAATTGGTATTAACTGTTGTTGAGGTTCATCGCCACTCAAGGCACTTTTCACTTCTTTGAACTGTTGTTTGGGACTGAATCTTTTAATACGTGATGGTTGAACGTTATCGGCCGGTGTCGATACCTGATTTGGACGAAATTGGCCTTGGTGATGTCTTAGCCAGTAGGCAGCAACACCGCCAAGCAAAGCCAGTTGAATCAACATGAGAAATCCTTACTACAATTGGGTAGTCAATTTTGCTATCGGATAATCCGGTTCCTGTACCGTGATAGCCAAACAGGAACCGGTTCGGCAGAGTCATTGTTTTGTAATACAAACCTCACCTGAAACAATAGGATTGCAGTTCACCGCGTCGCCGTATATCTAAGGTTGCACAATGAAAACCGCCGATGAAGGGATAATAATCTTCAAAAGCACAGGGAATGGGGTGAAACCCCCACTGCTTTAGCGCACGAATCAAAGGTTCCTGACGTTCTTCCACCACAATTCGTTGTTCGTCCAGCATCAAGGTGTTGATGCTGATCCAATCGCTCATCATACGTGGACGTGTTTTATAAGGCACCGGTTCAGGTGCAATCAAGACTTCCCAGGTTTTGAAAAATTCCGGTAGCTTATTGACATCGGTAAAGCTAGGATTGACTAGCACTTTATCTGGTGCCAGTGGCATCAAGGTGGTGTCAATATGTGCTGGTTTTGGATCAAGACTTTGGATTAAATGAATTTGGTAGTCATCCCCGAGGTGGTGTTGCAGCCAGTCAACCCCGGATTGATTGGTAACATGGCTGAGTTGCCCAATGATATCACGCCCACAGCGGACAAAATCTGCGGCATCGAAAACCGGCTCAAATTCGGTCAGCACATAAGGCGTGGATGAATCCGCAGCGGCGTAATCCGGGTTATACAGTTCGTCCAGCAACAAGGGTTTGGGTGCCGATACCCAGCGTGCCCCATTTTTAGCATATTCTTTAAATAAACTGCGGTAAGCCCGCGCTTCAAAATAACGTGAACGCGAACTCATTGGTGCTTCAATAATTTGATCACCGATAATGAGAAAAGGATCGCGGGGATTGGTGGCGCAAAATCCCCCCGTCGTTTTCCAATCTGGTGTGGCAAATTCCCGTTCATGCTCGACTTCTTCAATGCGCCGCACGATGACACCTTCTGCTTCAAGAATATGAATGAAACGATCCATCGCTTGGCTGGCAGCTTCGACATAAGTCTGTGGATAAGGTTGGTAAAGTTTCAAATACTGTTCTATTTCAGCTAATTCTGTTGTACTGTATACGAGTTTATCTACGGGATCCCAGAAAGAGACAAAGGCATTTTCAGGGTTACTCACAATGACTTCTTCCAGTAGTTCCCATTCAGTAAAACTGTTTACCACGGGTGCTTCCTTTCCTGAATTTGTTTTTTCTTGAGTCATTCTAATTCCATTGAAATTGGGTATAAGTGCATGGACATAATTAGTGGGGTATTATAAACTAAGTTTTTTGAAGAAACTTGGTTTCTTCCAACCACATTTATTGACCACATTTGTCCACGCACTTTAAAAAAAGGCAAGAGACACCTTGAACGCCTAAACCATTGACGGTGCATCCAAAAAGCCACATTTTCTAAAATAGGAAAAGTAGAGATCAAGTAATTTTGTATCGACAGGGGAACAAACGATGTCAGTCCCTGTTAATCCTTCAATCGTATTTTGACAATCAAACTCTGGCTCCTTGATGGATTCAAAATCCTCTTGAGGAAACGAAGACAAAAGCGGGTACAAAGCATTTTCCTCATGACGGCTCAGTTCAGTTCGCCATTGGGCGTATGAAGTCTGTTCAAGTCGATAGCCCAAAGAACCAAGCCAGTTGAAGATTTCTCCCATGAAAATAGGGCGGGGATTCACTAAATGAATATTTTTACGTCCAAGATTTATCACAGACTCCTTCCTCAATTGACGAGGGTTGTTCTCCAGTCTAGTGCGGGATCGCTCCAGTTTCCGTACAACCCAAAAGTCAAAGAAATCCGATTTTTTTGAAATATCGGATTGGAAAGTGGTACTGGATATTTCCGCTTTACGGCACTAGTACAACTAATTGCGCGGATAAACGAATTAGCGGCCACTACTTAGTACAACTCATTGCGCGGATAAACGAATTAGCGGCCACCAAGTGCGGGATCGCTCCAGTTTCCGTACCACCCAAAAGTCAAAGAAATCCGATTTTTTTGAAAAATCGGATTGGAAAGTGGTTTGGATATTTCCGCTTTACGGCACTAGTACAGTAAGGCGGAAGTTTCCATACCACCCTAACGCCAACGGCTAAAGCCGTTGTCTAAAAGCGAAAGTAGGCTAAAGCCTCAATGCCACACAGTTTGCGGAATTAGAAAGAAATAATCCCCCCCGCCTTTGGTAAAGCCGTCGTCTAATAGCTGAAGTGCCCTAAAGGGCACTGAAGACTCAATGCCATATCGTGTGCTTATGAAAAAATCAGGAATTTACCAGTCCCCTTTAGGGGACTTTAGCTTTGAGACAACGGCTTTACCAAAGGCTCTTTCTCGTTTATTTCTTAACTTAATGGCATTGAGGCTAAAGCCTACTGAGCTTCTTGCAGTGCCCTGATACGTACTTTAGCTTTCAGTGTTGGCTGTGGGTGGTATGGATATTTCCGCCCTCCTGCACTACTCTCTTTTTTTGAACTCCAATATTTATCGATGATGCTTTCCTCAATTGACTCAAGTTGCGTTCCAGTCTAGTCCCTTTTTTTTACTTACGTCCAAAATTTATCACAGACTCCTTCCTCAATTGACGAGGGTTGTTCTCCAGTCTAGTCTTTTGATGTGCAAGATTTATCACAGACGCCTTCCTTAATTGACTCAAGTTGCGTTCCAGTTCAGTCCTTTGTCGAAAGGTTTAAAAGCCGATATTTGTGTCAGCGTTTTTTGTCGATAAAAAATACGAGCGGTTTCAAGCGTCAATATGGCCCCCAATTTTTGAGGTTTGCTCACTAATCCAGTCCTTTGTCGAAAGGTTTAAAAGCCGATATTTGTGGTCGCGTTTTTTGTCGATAAAAAATACGAGCGGTTTCAAGCGTCAACATGGCCCTCAATTGACGAGGGTTGTTCGCCAGTCTAGTCCTTTGTCGAAAACTTATCCTGCCGATATTTGTGGCACCGTTTTTTGTTGAGAAAAAAATACGTGCGGTTTCAAGCGTCAATATGGCCCCCAATTTTTGAGGTTTGCTCACTAATCTAGTACAGGAGGGCGGAAATATCCAGACCACCCCTCAGCCAACAGCATTTTAGGCTAAAGTTTCGCTCCGCGAAACTTTAGCCTAAACCGTTGTCTTTACGCTTTCGTACCCTTAAGGGTACTAAAAATCCAACTATTGGGTAGTCCCTTTAGGGACAGTAGCTCAGCGCTAAAAGCGTTAGGAGGCGGGGGCCGACTGAAGAACCAACTACTTATAGTGCCTTGATACGTCACGATAGCTTTCAGACAAACTACGTTCTTCGCTACGCGAGATAACGGCTTTAGCTGTTGGCTGGTGGTACGGGAATTTCCGCTCTCCTGCACTATAGATGTTCAGATAAATAATTTCACAAACCCCTGGTTTATCTCGCTCCGCTACCCCAGGTTTTCTTAAGGCTATTATCTCGCGTAGCGAATTACTGCGTTTCATATTCAACCCCTATCGGGGTTGGGGCCCTCATCGGCCCTTCCCCAGGTTGCACCTGGGGCTATTCAAATTCAACCCCTATCGGGGTTGTTGCCCTTTTATGAAATTATTTATCTGAAACACTATAGTAGTGTGGCTATGGAGAGAGGAGTCTATTATTTTGTCGCCAAGCATAGAATGACAGTAAAAATTAAATTTCTTGTCCAGGCCGATTTCCATAATAGGATGACGGGGAAAATTTTGGTTTTTTTTTGAGGTAAAGCTAAAAAAAGAAATGGCATGATACCAAGCTTTTCCGTTGATTCTTATGATTAACTATTGATTATAAGAGACGATTTAAAAATAGAGGCCTATTGGCCGACAATGTATAGAACACTTTTTGGCCTGTCTCGTCTCCTAGGGAGACAGGCCGCCCAAATTTTTAATTGTTAATCATTATTCTCTAACTGATTATTTTAACAGACAAATTTTAAGTTTTATTAAAAATGACGGCACTTATGACGATTTAATGGTATTACCTGTTATAATATTAATCCCTATTTTTAGTAAGACTATTACCAAAATACGCGGCTTTATGAGGGTAGCTTTTTTGACTATAAATACCTAATTTCATTAAAAATAACGCTATTTATTAATTATTAACAATAAACGCTCATTTAAATCACTTAAATTTAGATTTATTAGAAAATTTACGGGGGTTATATTTTTGAAATGTTGTTTATTTAGATAACACAACTTGTTGTTAAATTTAGAAATTTTAATAGTTATTAGAGCAGAAAGGCCGTTAAATCATCAAGGCAGGAGTCAGTTTGGGAGTCGTCCAAACGTCAGGAAGGAATCGTCCAAACTAACGTTTGGCAGGAGTTAGTTTGGCAACGCCCTTAAATCCGTCCGAAGGCAGTCGTCCAAAGGAAGGCAGCGTACCACCGCCATGAGCGGTTCCTCTGCGCTAAAAGCGGGGGTTGGTTAAAACTAACTAACTCAATGCCCTGATACGTACTTAAGCTTTTAGACAAACGCAGCTTGTGTGCTTACGCGAGATAACAGTCGGAAGCGGTTGGCTGTAGATGGTATGGAAACTTCCGCTCTCCTGCACTAGTCCTTTGTTGAAAACTTTAAAAGCCGATATTTGTGGCACTTTTTGACCAAAAATACGAGCGGTTTCAAGCGTCAATATGGCTCCCAATTTTTGAGGTTTGCTCACTAATCTAGTCCTTTGTCGAAAACTTTAAAAGCCGATATTTGTGGCCGCATTTTTTGTCGATAAAAAATACGAGCGGTTTCAAGCGTCAATATGGCCCCCAATTGATGAGGTTTGCTCACTAATCTAGTCCTTTGTCGAAAGGTTTAAAAGCCGATATTTGTGGCCGCATTTTTTGTCGATAAAAAATACGAGCGGTTTCAAGCGTCAATATGGCCCCCAATTGATGAGGGTTTGTTCACCAATCCAGTCCTTTGTCGAAAACTTATCCTGCCGATATTTGTGGCAGCGTTTTTTGTTGAGAAAAAAATACGTGCGGTTTCAAACGTCAACATGGCCCTCAATTGACGAGGGTTGCTCCCCTGTCCAGTTCTTTGTCGAAAAAAAACCAAGTGGCCGATACTTGTGGCACTCTCACAGAAAATCTGATCACTTTCAAACGTCAACATGGCCCCCAATTGACGAGGGTTGTTCGCCAGTCTAGTCCTTTGTCGAAAACTTATCCTGCCGATATTTGTGGCACCGTTTTTTTTGACAAAAAATACGAGCGGTTTCAAGCGTCAATATGGCCCCCAATTGACGAGGGTTGTTCTCCAGTCTAGTCCTTTGTCGAAAACTTATCCTGCCGATATTTGTGGCAGCGTTTTTTGTTGATAAAAAATACGAGCGGTTTCAAGCGTCAATATGGCCCCCAATTGATGAGGTTTGCTCACTAATCTAGTCCTTTGTCGAAAGGTTTAAAAGCCGATATTTGTGGCCGCATTTTTTGTCGATAAAAAATACGAGCGGTTTCAAGCGTCAATATGGCCCCCAATTGATGAGGGTTTGTTCACCAATCCAGTCCTTTGTCGAAAACTTATCCTGCCGATATTTGTGGCAGCGTTTTTTGTTGAGAAAAAAATACGTGCGGTTTCAAACGTCAACATGGCCCTCAATTGATGAGGGTTGTTCGCCTGTTTAGTCCTTTTTTTGATGTCCAAGATAAATCTTGGACTCCTTCCTCAATTGACGAGGGTTGTTCCCTAATCTAACTCGCTTTGACGTGCTTGCTCGGCCCCGCCTCTGAACAATTAATGGCAGCGGCACGACAGGCATATTCCAAACAGGCCCTTAAAACCGTCTCCGACACCACCTTGAGAGTTTCTCGCCCCGCTAAAATACCACGCTCAAAAAGATAGGACAGCACCGCTGCCAGAAAATCGTTTGCCGTGAAAATAGCATTAATCCATTGAAAATAGGACTGAGGTATTGACAAAATAAGTTGACTTAGTATTCAGTTAGTTACCTAGAAAAGGCCGACGCCTTTCAGCAAAGTTATACTCAACGTGGTCATAAGGCAGGATTTTTATGACGGGTTATTAATATATAAGGTGTATTATTAAAGCCAGGTAGTTACACTGGCTATATTAATCTCGCCCCGTTGGGGCTTGCCAGGTAGGTACACTGGAATTTTTGTTTCTCAAAAAGTTTGTTCCCATTTTGAGTATACAAACTGACTACTACAATCTTATAGATTAAGTCGCTGAAGCGACTACTACAAACACTACTACAAACACTACTACAAACTGACTACGAAAAACTTATGGATTAAGTCGCTAAAGCGACTACTACAAACACTACTACAAACACTACTACAAACTGACAACGGTTGGCGCTTGAGGCGTTTTGCAAGTTTTTTATTTCGCTCCATCTCTCAACAAATCCTTGTCACCCATTTCACAAATCAGCCGCTCAGGAAAATCGCGGCCCCACCGAGTAGAAAAGACTAAGTAATCACCTTGCTGACGAGGCTTATCACGAAAATAGCTGTTCACTTGGCACAAGACGGTACCCTGAAATTGACCATCGTCAAAGTGGCATTCCTCCAAAATCACGGCATGACACTTTAAAGAGCGTACCTTACCAAAAAAACGTTTCCACCAATTCGGCTTCTCACGCTTCATCTTTACCGTTAAATCAATCTGAAAAGGGGCCGCGAGTAACCAGTCTTTGAGGGGCCATAATTCATATTGGAAATAATTTACAAATCGCCCATCTTTGAAATAACCATAATCCCGCTCTTCCGCAGACAAAGGTTGTTGGTATGTCACGTTAATCTTGTTAACCCCAGCATGCACCGCGGCCTTAAAACTCGCCCGATATAATATTTTATCTCTAAACCGGCCCGGCAAAACATCTTTTTCACGAATATCAACGGGCTGAGATGGCACCGTTTGCACGGCTACCGGCGCGGCACCAACATGGACTGATATCTGCTCATTAGTAGGTAGGATGAATTCTAAAGTGAGCTCCTTTGCGGTTTTTGCCGCAATCTCATAAACAGCACTTACTTCACATTCATTCTGGCTACAAAGAAAAAAGAGCGATTCTTTCAAAACGGTCAAATCAGACTGAGGTTTGTATAACGCCGACGACGGCGGCTGAAAAAATTCTATCGGGCCGCGAAGGTTGGCAAACGCCGGCCCGCTCGCGACGAGCAATGATGCCAAAAGCTTATTTATTTTCATCAAGTTAAGAACTGGTTCGTTTTGTATTGGACAGTTATTCTTTTTTCAGAAGGCTTGAGTTTGTACTAATGAAAAATGAAAGTACAACTAATTGCGCGGATAAACGAATTAGCTGTCACTTAGTACAACTAATTGCGCGGATAAACGAATTAGCGGCCACTTAGTACAACTCGCGGATAAAGGAATTAGCTACCACTTAGTACAACTCGCGGATAAACGAATTAGCGGCCACTTAGTACAACTCGCGGATAAACGAATTAGCGGCCACTTAGTACAATACAACTAATTGCGCGGATAAACGAATTAGCGGCCACTTAGTACAAATCGCGGATAAAGGAATTAGCTGCCACTTAGTACAACTCGCGGATAAACGAATTAGCGGCCACTTAGTACAACTAATTGCGCGGATAAACGAATTAGCTGTCACTTAGTACAACTAATTACGCGGATAAACGAATTAGCGGCCACCTAGTACAAATCGCGGATAAACGAATTAGCTGCCACTTAGTATAACTAATTGATTGCGCGGATAAACGAATTAGCGGCCACTTAGTACAACTCGCGGATAAACGAATTAGCGGCCACTTAGTACAAATCGCGGATAAACGAATTAGCGGCCACTTAGTATAACTAATTGATTGCGCGGATAAACGAATTAGCTGTCACTTAGTACAACTAATTGCGCGGATAGATAAACGAATTAGCGGCCACTTAGTATAACTAATTGATTGCGCGGATAAACGAATTAGCTGCCACTTAGTACAACTCGCGGATAAACGAATTAGCTGTCACTTAGTACAACTAATTGCGCGGATAAACGAATTAGCGGCCACTTAGTGCGGGATCGCTCCAGTTTCCGTACCAGCCAAAAGTCAAATAAATCCGATTTTTTGAAAAATCGGCTTTCTCAGTGGTAAAACGGCTGACTGAAAACGGCTGACTGAAAACGGCTGACTGAAAACTGATCACTGTTCACTGAGAACTGACGGCATAAACGCGCCCGAACTAAAAATGCCATAAGCTATCCAAGCGACGATCAAGGCGTAGACAATTCGCGGTATCCATTCGGCCAACATTTTGTTGTGCATCGCAATGTTTTCTGATTCTAACTTGGTATAGTGTAGCATCATATGAGCCAAATCACCGGCCTCTTCTCCGACTAAAACGAGTTGAACTGCGGCCGGATTAACGCCTTCCACTTGTGAGAAGGCCTCTGCTAAAGTTTCGCCTTTCTGTAAACGAGGACTTATTTTTTGTAGTCGTTTGCGTAAAATGGTGTTTTCCACCACATTATAAGTTATGGGCAGCGCCTCAAAGATAGGTAAGCCGGCTTGCAGCATCAAGCCCAATGATCTGACAAAATCCCGCAAACTCCGCCGCACATACCAACGGCCAAAGTACGGCGTATTTATTTCTATTTTATCCCATAAGCGCCCGAAGGGCCGTAAAAAACCATGACGCGCCCATCGAGGCAAATGCAAAAGCACAAAAACGAGTAATGCTAATTGGATAATCAAACCCACCGTTGCGCCCAAATACGCTATGGCGGTCATTTTTCCCAATACTAAGGCGGGAACGGGTTGGATAAAGATCGCTAACAGTAAAACCGTCACGGGCAAAAACAGACGCGATTTGATTTGTCGCGCTTGTCGCGCTTTTTCTTCGTAAAACTGCGCCAATTGCCGAAAAACTTCGGCGTTAGTGCCTCCCGCCTCTGCCACTTTAACGAGCGCGGCATCTAAACCGATAAATAAGCCCGCTCGTGTTCCAGCTTCTGAGAGTGTTTTCCCGCGTTTAAGAAAGTTCAACGCGACTTTTGCCCGTTTACCGGTATCGCCACTGCTTTGAACCAGTAGCGTCATCGCCCTTTGTATTGGGATACCGGAATCCTCCAACCGGGCGAGTTGTAAGTAAAGGTTAGCTAAATCTTGGGCGGGTAGTGGTTTGCGCTGTGATTTTTTAATGTTTGTCATTTTTTTAGTAATGTTCGTACCTAACCGCACGTAAATATTTATAAAAATAAGACACTTAAAGAGTTAAGTGCCCAGAGTCGCTTTTTTAAGCGCATGGAAAATGTCTTTGGCTGGCATGATTGTTTCTCTTTGAATTGAGTACAATAGTACAGCGAATTACGCGGATAAACGAATTTGTTGTACTAGATACCCGTTAATTGATTGAATTGAGTACAACGAATTACGCGGATAAACGAATTTGTTGTGCTGGATACCCGTTAATTAATTAATTGAGTACAGCGAATTACGCGGATAAACGAATTTGTTGTGCTGGATACCCGTTAATTAATTAATTGAGTACAGCGAATTACGCGGATAAAGGAATTCTTTGTACTGGATACCCGTTAATTGATTGAATTGAGTACAACGAATTACGCGGATAAACGAATTTGTTGTGCTGGATACCCGTTAATTAATTAATTGAGTACAGCGAATTACGCGGATAAACGAATTTGTTGTGCTGGATACCCGTTAATTAATTAATTGAGTACAGCGAATTACGCGGATAAAGGAATTCTTTGTACTGGATACCCGTTAATTGATTGAATTGAGTACAACGAATTACGCGGATAAACGAATTTGTTGTGCTGGATACCCGTTAATTAATTAATTGAGTACAACGAATTACGCGGATAAACGAATTTTTTGTACTGGATACCCGTTAATTGATTGAATTGAGTACAACGAATTACGCGGATAAACGAATTCGTTGTACTTGATACCCGTTAATTGATTGAATTGAGTACAGCGAATTACGCGGATAAACGAATTCGTTGTGCTAGATACCCGTTAATTGAATTGAGTACAGCGAATTACGCGGATAAAGGAATTTTTTGTGCTGGATACCCGTTAATTAATTAATTGAGTACAACGAATTACGCGGATAAAGGAATTCGTTGTACTAGATACCCGTTAATTGATTGAATTGAGTACAACGAATTACGCGGATAAAGGAATTTTTTGTGCTGGATACCCGTTAATTAATTAATTGAGTACAGCGAATTACGCGGATAAACGAATTCTTTGTACTGGATACCCGTTAATTGATTGAATTGAGTACAACGACACAAGCGCGGATAAACGAATTACGGGGATAAACGAATTCGTTGTACTAGATACCCGTTAATTGAGTATAACGAAAGTAGTTGGTGCGTTATGTAATTACGATAACGTGCCCGACACTCGTGGGCATGATTGTCTCTCTAGTTAGTACAGCGAATTGAGTACAACTAATTACGGAGATAAACGAATTCGTTGTACTTGATACCCGTTAATTGATTGAATTGAGTACAACGAATTACGCGGATAAACGAATTGGCGTTCCAGAACGAAGTTTCTTTGTACTAGATACCCGTTAATTGATTGAATTGAGTACAACGAATTACGCGGATAAATGAATTCGTTGTATTAGATACCCGTTAATTGATTGAATTGAGTACAGCGAATTACGCGGATAAACGAATTCGTTGTACTAGATACCCGTTAATTGAGTACAACGAAAGTAGTTGGTGCGTTATGCAATTACGATAATGCGCCTGACACTCGTGGGCATGATTGTCTCTCTAGTTAGTACAACGAATTGAGTACAACTCATTACGGGGATAAACGAATTCGTTGTACTAGTGCAGGATCGCTCCAATCTCCATACCACCCGCCATGAGCGGTTCCTCTGCGCTAAAAAAGTCCCCTAAAGGGGACTACCCAATAGTTGGACTTTTAGTGCCCTTTAGGGTACTTGAGATGTAAGACAACTGCTTTAGCTGTTGGCTGAGGTGGTACGGGAACTTCCGCTTTCCGGCACTAGATACTCGTTAATTGAGTACAACGAAAGTAGTTGATGCGTTATGCAATTACGATAATGCATAACACACTTGCTGGCATGATTGTCTCTCAAGTACACCTGTTTACAAATTCTTCCCTCCCTTGACGCGCCCTACCTTCGTTGGTGTACGAATCATGAAGGGGGGAGGAATTTACGAACATATGTACTACAAGGATTTGATTAAAGCCGGGGATTTCTCCTTGGGATTACCCAATCCTTGTCGTTTGTAAGGCCAGACTTTAATTTGAAACCTTCCAAACGGTTTTATGGCCCTCAAACCGGCACCCAATAGCCATAGAAAAACAAGGGTTAAAATGACTCCAAATAACTACAAGGATTGAATATAAGCAAGGATTTCTCCTTGGGATTACCCAATCCTTGTCGTTTGTAAGGCCATACTTTAATTTGAAACCTTCCAAACGGTTTTATGGCCCTCAAACCAGCGTAAATATCCATATAAATATAAGGGTAAAAATGACTCCAAATAACTACAAGGATTGAATATAAGCAAGGATTTCTCCTTGGGATTACCCAATCCTTGTCGTTTGTAAGGCCAGACTTTAATTTGAAACCTTCCAAACGGTTTTATGGCCCTCAAACCGGCACCCAATAGCCATACAAAAACAATGGTTAAACTGATTCCAAATAACTACAAGGGTTGGATATAAGCTGGGATTTCTCCTTGATTATTTGTACTCAATCCTTGTCGTTTGTAAGGCCATAGTTTAGTTTAAGTAAGTAAAAACACCTATAAAAAGTATAAATAATGAAGCGCGACAGAGGGCAATTGATAACTGAATTTGAAAACCTCCAAAATCTTTTATGGCCCTCAAAAGATCTCGTCCAAAAACCTGCCAAAATCTAGGTAAATAACAGGGGCCCGCGTCTCACTACTCTGCCAAACTTCAGTCGGACGACACGGAAGGAAGGAGGATGTTTGCGTGAGGCGATAAATCGCCTACTACAAACGGGTGGTTGTTTAACGCCAGTGAGTTGCGCTAGATGTGCCTGAATTATTCGATTGAGGCTATGTGTTTTTACGGTATTCACGCACTATTTCTACGATTTGTACTTGATATGATTTATACCATTTAGCACGTCCAAACTCTTGAGCTACCATATGCTTTGCTTCTTGTTTCCATTGTTTAATTTGTTCTTGGTTTTGCCAATATGAGATTGCAATCTCTTTTGTTCCTTCAGTTGCTGAGGTGAAGTCTACGCAACCATATTTATTGATTGCTAACTCTCTCAGTTGCATTGCCATTTCATAATAGGCTTTATCTAATTCATTAATTTCTGCTTTGAATATTACAGCGTACATGTCTGATACCCGTTAATTGATTGAATTGAGTACAGCGAATTAATTGAGTACAAGTACAGCGAATTACGCGGATAAACGAATTTGTTGTATTAGATACCCGTTAATTGAGTACAGCGAATTAATTAATTGAGTACAGCGAATTACGCGGAT